>Ga0172371_10000958_pt1 | contig 45600 bp, 42 predicted proteins | sample Lak12m_FD_114543 | JGI IMG/M metagenome (GOLD analysis project Ga0172371, IMG submission 114543) | Freshwater microbial communities from Kabuno Bay, South-Kivu, Congo - kab_022012_12m | ecosystem: Environmental > Aquatic > Freshwater > Lake | place: Democratic Republic of the Congo: South-Kivu... | reverse complement strand
GTGCGCACCGCATTGAACACCGAGGTGGGCATGCAGCTGCTCTACTCCCTGGCCGACGACGGGGGCGAGCTCGCCGGGCACAGCCACGACCTTGGGTGAGTCCTTGCCAGTGCGGACCTCGGAAGATGTCGTCATCGTGCGCCAGCGGGTGCGGGCGCTCATGGCGGAGATGGGCTTCAGCCTGGTCGACCAGACCAAGCTGGTGACCGCCGCCAGCGAGCTCGCGCGCAACGCCCTGGACCACGGCGGCGGCGGCGTCATGACGTGGGAGAAGCGACACGACGGCCACCACGTGGGCCTCTGCCTCACGTTCTCCGACGACGGCCCCGGCATCGCCGACATCGAGGCGGCGCTCACCGACGGTTTCTCGACGGGCGGCGGGCTGGGGCTGGGGCTCGGCGGGTCGCGGCGCCTGGTCAACGAGTTCGAGATCGAGTCGCGCCCCGGAGAGGGCACGCGTGTGACGGTGGTCCGCTGGCTGTGAGGGACCTGGCCTGCATCGTGCTCGACGACCTCAGCGCCGCCGGCGAGACGCGACGGCAGACCGAGCACCACGCGCACGCCATCGGCCTGGGCGACACCGACGCGGGGCGCGCCGCCATCGTCGCCAACGAGCTCGCGACCAACGCGGTCAAGCACGGCGGCGGCGGCCTGTTCCTCGTGCGGGCCCTGCACTGTGGTGAGTCCGTGGGCGTGGAGCTGCTCGCTCTGGACCGTGGTCCCGGCATGCGCGACGTCGCCGGCAGCCTGCGCGACGGGCACTCCACGGCCGGCACCATGGGCAATGGGCTGGGCGCGGCGCAGCGCCTGTCGTCGCTCTTCGAGATCTACGCGCCGCCCGGCCACGGTACGGCGGTGCTGAGCCGCGTGTGGGCCGTCCACCCCGGCCCGCCCCCGCCGTCGCGCCCGCTCACCGTCGGGGCGGTCTGCGTCGCCCTGCAGGGCGAGCGCGAGGGCGGCGACGCCTGGGCCGTGGATCAGACGCCCGGGCGCGCGGCGTTGCTGATCAGCGACGGCCTCGGACACGGCGAGGGCGCCGCCGAGGCCTCCGCCGCGGCGGTCGAGACGTTCGCGGCCGATCCGTCACGGACGCCCGAACAGCAGGTGGCGGCGCTCAACACCGCCCTCCGGCCGACCCGAGGGGCGGCCGTAGCCGTGGCCGTGGTGCTGCCCGCCCAGGGCACCGTCTCCTACGCCGGCCTCGGCAACACCGCCGCCCGCGTGCACAGCGGCGAGAGCATGCGCAATCTCCTCTCCCGCGAGGGGACGGCGGGCATCAGCGCGCGGCCTGCGCGCCAGTCGGCCTACCCGTGGCAGGGCGACGCCATGCTCCTGCTCCACACCGATGGGCTCACCACGCGCTGGAGCCTGAACGACCACCCCGGGCTGCACCACCGTCATCCTTCACTGATCGCCGGCGTGCTGTTCCGCGACCACCGCCGCCGCCACGACGACGTCACCGTGGTGGTCGCCGTACCGACGAGGGATGGGCCATGAGCATCGAGATCGCGACGGTGGTCGTCGCCGACGAGCAGGACGTCGTGTGCGCGCGGCAGCGCGCCCGGCTCATCGCCGAGCTCGTCGGCTTCGACCGCACCGACCAGACCAAGCTGAGCACGGCAGTGTCGGAGATCGCCCGCAACGCCTTCCAGTACGCGGGCGGCGGCACCGTCACCTTCGAACTGAGCGGAGAGGCGCCGCAGGTCCTCGCCGTCACCGTGCGCGACCAGGGTGACGGCATGTCCGACCTGATCTCGGTGCTCGGGGGGCGCTACGCCTCCACGACGGGCATGGGCCTCGGCCTCGTCGGCACCAGGCGCCTCATGGACCACTTCCTGGTAGAGACGGCGCCCGGCGCGGGCACCACCGTGTCCTTCGGCAAGAACCTGCCCGCCGACGCCGGCCCGGTGACCGAGGAGGGCCTGGTCCGCGTGGCCGACGCCCTCCTGGCGAGCCGCGGCGAGAGTCCGCTGGCCGAGGTCCGCCTGCAGAACGAGGAGCTCATGCGCACCCTCGACGAGCTGCGCGACCGCCAGGACGAGCTGCTGCGCCTCAATACTGAACTGGAGGACACCAACCGCGGCGTGCTGGCCCTGTACGCCGAGCTGGACGACAAGGCCACCGAGCTGAGCCGGGCGAACCAGCTCAAGGCCAGGTTCCTCTCGGGCCTCGGCCACGAGTTCCGCACGCCGCTCAACTCCATCATGGCCCTCGCCGACCTGCTGGTCGAGCGCACCGACGGCGACCTCACCTCCGAGCAGGAACGGCAGGTCGAGTACATCCGCCAGGGCGCCGACTCGCTGAGCGCGCTGGTGAACGACCTGCTCGACCTGGCCAAGATCGAGGCCGGCAAGACGGTGGTCCACCCGCAACCGTTCAGCCTCGCGGACCTTCTCGGGGCGCTGCGCGGCATGATCAAGCCGCTGGCCGTGAACGAGCAGGTCGAGCTCGTCATCGAGGAGCCCGACCCGGCGCTGCCGCACCTCGTCAGCGACGACGCCAAGATCGCCCAGATCCTGCGCAACTTCCTCTCCAACGCGCTCAAGTTCACCGAGCGCGGCGAGATACGCCTGCGGGTGACGGCCGCGGACGACGGCGCCTCGGCCGTCTTCTCGGTGAGCGACACCGGCGTCGGCATCGACCCCGCCGATCAGCAGCGCATCTTTGAAGAGTACGCCCAGGTCGAGGGCAAGCGGCACGCGCAGCCGGGCACCGGCCTCGGGCTCCCCATCTCACGCCACCTCGCCGAGCTGCTCGGAGGGCGCGTCGAGCTGCAGAGCGAGCCCGGCAAGGGCTCGGTGTTCACCGCCGTCATCCCCTGGCGCTACACCGGGCCGGCCGCCGGCGCCGCGAAGCCGCGGCCGGCCGCCGGCGCCGCGAAGCCGCGGCCGGCCGCCGGCGACGCGCCTGCCGACGTGCTCGTGGTGGAGGACGACGAAGCCACCACGCTGGTGTACACCCAGTACTTCCGCGACTCGGGCTACCGCCTGCTCACGGCGAGCACGCTCGAGGAGGCGCGCACCGTGCTGCGCCAGACCAGGCCGGTGGCCATCCTGCTCGACCTGCTGATCGGCGAGGGCGACTCGTGGTGGTTCCTGGCCGACGTCAAGAGCGACCCGGCCACCAGGGACATCCCCGTGATCATCACCTCCGTGCTGGAGGAGCAGGCCAAGGGCCTCGCCCTCGGGGCCGATGACTACTGCGTCAAGCCCGTGGACCGTTCCTGGCTCCTCGGCATGCTGCAGAGCCTCGGCGCGCGGCGCCCCGTGGAGACGATGCTCATCATCGACGACGAGCAGGTGGCCCGCTACATCCTCAAGGGCCACCTGGCCGGCAGCAGCTACCGCGTCCTCGAGGCGAGCGACGGCGAAGAGGGCCTGGACATCGCCGTGCGCCGTCAGCCGGACGTCATCTTCCTCGACCTCATGATGCCGCGCATGAACGGCTTCGAGGTGCTGCACCGGCTGAAGGAGCTGCCCGAGACGCGCGACATCCCCGTGATCATCAGCACGGCGCGCTCCCTCGACGAAGAGGAGCGCGAGGAGCTCAACGGGAGCGCCGTGGCGATCCTCCCCAAGCGGGCGCCGAGCAGGGCAGCGGCGCTCGACGCCGTCGGCGATGCCCTGCGCCGGGCGCTCAGCGGCTGCGGGACACAGTCGTGAGCACCCCGTCAACTGGCCGGCAGCGGTCACGCCCGCTCATCCTGGTCGTCGACGACAACGACGCTGGGCGCTACGCCACCGCGCGCCAGCTGCGCGCCGCCGGTATGGACGTGATGGAGGCCGCCACCGGCCACGAGGCGCTCATGCGCGCGGCGGAGCAGCCCGACCTCATCCTGCTCGACGTCAACCTGCCCGACACCGCGGGCTTCGAAGTGGTCGCCGAGCTCAAGAGCGACCCCGCCCTCATGGCGATCCCCGTGGTCCACCTCTCGGCGACCTACGTGGCCCCCGAGCACCGGGCGCGAGGCCTGGAGGGGGGCGCCGACGCCTACCTTGTGCAGCCCATCGATGCGCGCGAGCTCGTCGCCACCGTGCGCGCCGTGCTGCGGCTGCAAGAAGGCCGGGGGCTCAGCGCCGGGCCCGAGCTGCTCAACGCCATCGTCACGGCCAGCCCCGACGCCGTCTTCGTCAAGGACCTCGCGGGCCGCTACCTGTACCTCAACCCGGCCGCCGAGTCGGTCGCGGGGCGGCACGCCGGCGAGATGATCGGCCGCGACGACGCGGCCGTGTTTGGCGACTCCGTTGCGCCCGCCGTGTTCGCCGTCCGCCGCGGCATGACCGAGGGCCTCGGCACACTGGCCTTCGAGGCGACGATGGTCTACGACGGGGGGCAGGAACGCTCGTTCCTCACCATCGAGGGCCCCCTGTACGACGCAGCCGGCCACCCGTACGCCACCTTCGGCATCGCGCGAGAGACCACCGACCGCGACCGCGCCGAGGAGGAGGCACGGCAGGCCGCCACCAGGTTCGACGCCTTCCTCAACGCCACGAGCGACATGGCGTTCCTCAAGGACGACCAGGGCCGCTACGTGATCGTCAACGCGGCCTTCGCCGCGTTGCTGCAGCGCCCGCCGAAGGCCGTCATCGGCCACACCGACGACGAGCTCCTGCAGGCGGCGGTCGCCGCCAACGCCCTGCGCGACGACGAGGCAGTGCGGCGCCGCGACGAGCTCGTCGTCTCGCAGCAGACCATCGAGGGACGCATCTACGAGACCCGCCGCTTCCCGGTGCCGCTGCCCACGGGCGGCGTCGGCATCGGCGGCTACGTGCGCGACGTGACCGACCGCATTCGCGCCGAAGAGGAGGTCCTGCGCCTGAACGCCGAGCTGGAGGCGCGCGTGGAGCGGCGTACTCAGGAGCTGGAGCTCGCCAACCGGGAGCTGGAGGCGTTCTCCTACTCGGTCTCGCACGACCTGCGCGCACCGCTGCGTGCCATCGACGGCTTCTCGCAGATCCTCCTCGAGGACAACGCCGCCCAGCTCGACGACGAGGGTACGGAAAACCTCGCGCGGGTGCGCATCGCCGCGCAGCGCATGTCCGACCTCATCGACGACCTGCTCCGGCTGTCTCGTTTGGCGCGCAGTGAGCTGCGGCTCGTCGACGTAGACGTCAGCGCCCTCGCCACCGAGATCGCCGCCGGCCTCGCCGAGGCCGAGCCGGAGCGCGCCCTCGAGCTCGTCATCGCCCCCGGCTTGCACGCCCATGCGGACGCCGAGCTGGTGCGCGTGGTCCTCGAGAACCTGCTCGCGAACTCCGTCAAGTTCACTTCGAAGCACGCGACCGCCCGGATCGAGGTCGGCGGCGGTGACTCCGACGGCGATCCGGCGTTCTTCGTCCGCGACGACGGAGCAGGCTTCGATCCCGAGTTCTCAGCCAAGATGTTCACCGCCTTCCAGCGCCTTCACAGCCCGGGCGACTTCCCGGGCACAGGCATCGGCTTGGCCACGGTCCAGCGCATCATCCACCGCCACCACGGACGCGTGTGGGCTGAGGGCGAGGTGGAGAAGGGCGCCACGGTGTGGTTCACGCTTCCGGGCGAGGTCGACTGAAGCGCAGACGCAAGAGGGGCGCCCGCTGGGCGCCCCTCTTGCGTCTCCGGCCGGCCGCGACCGGCCTCTCTTTCGTCGGCGCGCCGTCACGCGGCGCGGACTGCGTCAACTCTCCGCGTCTTCCTCGGCGATCTTCTGGTACAGCTTGTCCAGACCGAGGGCGAGAGCTTTGCGACGCAGCGGTACCGCTCAGCGGCACACCTGTCCGTCGCTGTGCACCGGGAACACGGTGTCGCGCTCCGTCTGGTCCATCGCGGCCAGACGGGCGGCGAACGCGGCCCCGTCTTTCGGCATCTCCTGGTACGCGGCCGCCGCTGCGGCCCGCCGCGCCTCTCGTCCCTGGTCCTGCATGCTCAGCTGCTCCTGTCGGTCACGGTAGGGGATCCTGGTCCCACTCGGACGGCGTGTAGGCGCACCCCGGCTCGCCGCCCACAGCGAACAGCGCCGTGCCCGGCTCCAACGCGACGGCGCCTCTCTGGCTCGTGGGGTCCGGCACGTACACGAAGGTCCCGGCGGGGGCGTCGAACTCCTCGCCGTCCACCTTGAAGCGGGCGGAACCGGTCACGACGAGGTACAGCTCCTCGTGCTGGGTGCCCGACTCAGGGTCTTCGGTGTGGTCCTCCGTGAGGATGTCTCCGGCCTTGGGCGCGCGGAACAGGTTGGTGCCGAACGAGCCGATGCCGAAGAACCGACGGATGGGGTGCCATTCCGTCTCAGGCGCCCACTCGTACGGGATCGTAGGGATGTCGTCGATGCTCGCGGCCACGTAGCGGGCCGCGCCCTCCGCGCTGTCGCTCATGCGTGCTCCTCCCTGAGGTCGACTGGATTGCAGCTTACCCGCGGCGCGCGGGTGTCATCCGGACCGCTCCGGGAGTGCGACCGCGGCCCGGGCGGCGTCAGGCCTCGACCGGCGCGCACCCGCAACCACACACCGCGCAGCCCGCCGGGTTCGGCGGCGTCTCGGCCGCCGGCTCCGAAGCGCTCATCTCCCAGAAGATGTCCTCGCTCAGCACCTCGCCCGGCTCCACGACGATGAACTCCCCGTCGTGCGGGCCGCGGATGAGCTTCTCCAGCAGGCGCAGCGAGCCGTCGAGCTGCTCCACCGGCAGGTCGTAGAACGCCGAGACGGTGTCGACGTACTCGTTCGCCTTCACAAGGTCGTAGGTGCCGGTGTCGATGACGGCGATGCGCGTGTACGACTCCATGATCATCATCGCGACCATGCGCGCCTTCTCCTCGCCCATGCGCGGGACCACCTTGAGGTACTCGCGGTACGGGTCCTCGAGCTCCTCGATCCAGCCGCGCGTGTAGTAGTAGGTGCCGGGGTGCTCGCCGAACTCGCGCATGTAGGCGCGCCGTGAACCCAGGAGGATCGCGATGCAGTCGTCGCAGGCCGGCAGCACGAGGCGGTGGGCACCGGCCCGCAGATCGGCGGCGCCGTTGGAGCAGCGCCCGTAGGCCAGCAGCAGCGTGCAGTCGCCCGGCGTCGCGTCTATGCGCTCCTGGATCTTCTCGCGCAGCACGTCCGGGGTGTCGTGCAGAAAGCCTTCGAGGTAGTCCACAGGGATGTCGCCGCGCAGCGCCTCCACCTCGTCGCGGAGCGTGCTGCAGGCGATGATCTTGTAGTCCGTCATGGCCGGGGTGCCTTTCGTCGAGCGCGGGATCGTGGGACCGATTGTAGAACGCGCGCGCGCCGATGTCAGGCTGGATCTGTCCTGATTGTGGTCAAGGCGCGCGCCTGCACCGGCGGGCGAGCACGCGGCGCACGCCGCGCACGCGGAGCCCGTACGCAACGGGGGCGGGCGCCCGTCCCGGGCGCCCGCCCCCTGCTTCCACGTGACCCGCGCTCGTGCGCGGGCAGCGTCAGCTGCTGCTCACTTGGTGACGCTGAACGAGTCGCTGTCCTGCTGCGACTGCGGGTTGCCGGCGGCGTCGGTCGCGAAGACCTTGACCTTGTACTTGCCGGGCGACAGGTTGCAGGTGAAGCTCTTGGTGAAGGTCTTGTTGGAGTCCTGCGTGCCGAGATTGAAGCTCTTGGCCACGGTGTTGTTGCTGGACTTGTAGATCTTCATCGTCGCCGTGATCTTCGGCGTGATGCTGTCGGCCTCCCACTTGATCTTGAGGGTCTTGCCCTTCTTCACGCTCGCCGGGGCGATGCAGCTGGTCGACGGACCCGTGCTGCAGATGTTGACGGTCACCGCTGCCGGTGGGACCTCGTTGTTGCCGCACTTGTCCATCGAGTAGGCCTGGACGAGCTGCGGCCCCTGCGGCGAGCCGGAGCCGGCCGGGACGGTGATGGTGCCGCCCACGAGGGCGATCGACGGCGGGATGCCGATGCCGTAGTAGGTGGTCTGGACACCGGGGCCGCCGACGTCGGTCACCGACACCGTGAGGGTGACGGGCGTGTTGTGCCAGTTGGTGTCGGCGCCGGAGATGGTGGTGACCGGTGCCGTGGTGTCGGCCGTCAGCGTGAAGGCCACCGTGTTCGTCGGCGTGCCCGACGTGCCGTTACGCACCGAGATGTTCAGCGTGCCGGGCGAGGCGATGTCGGCCGCGGTGAGCTGCATCGTGAGCTGCGTGGGACTCACGTAGGTGGCGGCGTGGACGACGCCGTTCACGAGCACCTGCGACGTGTTCTGGAAGTTGGTGCCCGTGAGCTGGAGCTGGTACGGCTGGTAGTACTTGGCGAAGCCGCTGGTGGGGCTCACCGACGTGAGCGTCGGCTGGAGCGCCGTGATCGTGAACGACACTGCGTTGGAGATGGTGACCGACTGCCCGGGGATGGTGTTCCTGACCTTGATGCTGGCCACGCCGGGGTTGGCGACGAGGCTCGCCGGGACGGCCGCCGACAGCACGGTGCCCGCGGAGGTGACGTTGGTCTCCAGAGCCGTGTCGTTCCAGTAGACGGTCGACGTGAGGCCGACACCGCCGCTCGCGAAGTTCGAGCCGTACACGGTCATCAGGAAGCCGCCCGAGCCGGCGTCCTTGCTCTTGGGGGAGATGGAGGCGACGACCGGGTTGTTGGACACCGGCGGGGTGCCGGTCACCCTGAAGCCGTTCGTCAGGTAGACGCTCTCGTCGTAGTACTGACCGATCCGCCAGATGCCCGAGAGCTCGACGGTGTACTGGCCGGCCGACTCGAGGTACGTGTTGACGGAACAGTAGATGGCGTCGGTGGCGGTCCAGTTGTACGTGCCGTTGATCACGTCGAACGGAGAGACCGTCTGATACAACGTGATCGTCGGATCGCCGATGAACGCGTCCAGGTTCGAGCCGTAGATGACGAGGTCCTGGTTGCCCCACGTGTCGTTGCTCATGGAGCTGGGGCTGACGCTCGAGATGGACGGATCGAACGGTCCCGCAGAAGCACCGGCGGCCACCCCGAGACTCAGGACGAGCACCACCAGCAGGACCAGCATGACACCTACGCTACGTTTCTTCATTGTCACCCTCCTCTTCGACTCCCGGTCAGACGTTCGGACACTGGCTGTACGTTGCGGGCGAACGGCCGGCCACAGCTCTCATGGCCGGCTCGTAAGAGGCATTCGCCCCGGACTGCTTCTCACCTACTTATCGGCAGGCGTTGTCCAGTCTGTAGTCTCCGGCCTGCACGCCCCCTATGAGGTAGCAACGTCGTCTTCTCCCGCGTCCTTACATCATCCATAGTGCCACGTTGTTGTCAGCATGGACAACGGCGTGGGCGGGTCAGGCGCTGTGCAGCTTGCGCACGAACGCCAGAAGCACAGCCGCGCCGGTGACCAGGGGCAGGCCCTGCTCCACCTCGTGGACCGCGCCGCCGCCCGTGGCGGGAAGCGGCGCACCCGCGACGGGTCGCGGGTCGCGGTACGCGAGCGCGGCGACGATCACCGCCACACGCACCCCGATGCGGTCCACCAGCCATCCGGCCAGAAGCAGCGTGGGGGCGTAGGCGATGGCCGTGGCGCTCGTGAGGCCGCCGATCTGCGCGTCGCTGAGGCGAAGGCCTGCTTGAGAACGGGCGAGAGCGGCCCGACGCACAGCCGCGAGAGAAAGACGACAAGGTACGCGCACCACACCACGGCGAGCGCGACGAGGCGGTACCTCGGTGGCTTCGCGGGAGTTGCGTCGCTCACCGTCGGCGGCCTCCGCTCGCCCTTCCGCGATGTAAGCCCGGCGTGCGCAGCCGTACGCGGGCGGGGCGGGGCCCCTGCAGAGGAAGCCCCGCCCCGCACCCCGCGGCCACACACGCCGGGCGTGGCGACGACCGCGGCGTTCGTCACTTGACCTTGAAGGAGTCCGCGTCCATCGCGCTCTGCGGGTTGCCCGCGGCGTCGGTGGCGAAGACCTTGTACGTGTACTTGCCCTTCGCGAGATTGCACGTGAACGAGTACGTGCCCTTCGTTTTCGACGGCTTCTCCCCGAGCTTGACGGTCTTGGCGCTGGCGCCGCTCGACTTGAGGATCTTGAGCGTGATCGTACACGTCGGCGTGATGCTGTCCGCGCGGTAGCTGAGCTTGAGCTTGTTGCCGCGCTTCACGCTGTCGGGCGCCGAGGCGGTGGTGGTGGGCCCGACGGTGCAGAAGTTCAGTGTGGCCGTCACCGGCGGGGCCTCGACGTTGCCGCACCGGTCGGTGGAGAACACCGAGACCACCTGCGCGCCCTGCAGCCCGAGGGCGACCGGGTCGACAGTCAGCGAGCCGCCGCTCAGCACGCTCCACATGGGCGTCACACCGACGGGAGCGACACCCCACTCGGTCTTCTGGATGCCGGGTCCGCCCGGGTCGCTCGCCGTCACCGAGAGCGTCACGGCGGCGTTGTGCCAAGCGGTGTCGGCGCCGCCTATGGAGCTGACCGGGGGCGTGGTGTCGGCGGCCAGCGTGAGCGTCCGCGACGCGGAGACGCCGCCGCCCGGCTCGGGGTTCTTGACGGCGAGGGTGAGCGTACCCGGGCTCGCGATATCGGCGGCCGTGAGCAGCAGCGTGAGCTGCGTGGGGCTCACGAACGTCGCGTTACGCACGTCTCCATTGACGATGGCCTGCGAGCCGGAGACGAAGCCGCTCCCCGCGAACGACACCGTGTACGGCTGCGCGTACTTCGCCCACCCCGTCGTCGGGTCCACGCCGCTGAGCGTGGGCGCGGGGTTCACCACGTCGAACGAGATGACGTTGGATTCGGTGCCGCCGCCCGCCGGGTTGACCACCTTCACCGACGCCTTGGTGGCCGCGGCCAGAAGGCTCGCCGGCACGGTGGCACGGAGCACGGCGGTGGGGTTGGGCAGCACGCCGATGGTGGCGAGCTGGGTCGCGTTCCAGTAGACCACCGCCGGGAAGAGCGGATTGGCGCTGAAGTTGGCGCCGGAGACGGTGAGGTCGAAGCCGGCTCCCCCGACCAAGGCGCGCGACGGGGTCAGCGAGCTGATCGCCGGCCCCATGATCGCCGGCTGGGTGACGGTGAACGCGCCGTACAGGGTGCTGGTGCTGGGGACGACCTGCCCCAGGAGCGTGTAGTACTCGACCACCACGTTGTAGATGCCCGCGTGCTGGCCGTACGTGTTGATCGTGCACGTGATGCTGGGCGGGAGCAAGGAGTTGACCTGCTCGTTGGTGGCGTAGATCACGTCGAAGGGCGGGCCGGTCTGCTCCAGACGCACGTTGAGCCCGCCCATGATCTCCGTGAAGTTGGAGCCGAAGATGAACAGCGTGACGTCGGCCCCATTGACGTTGGCGCGGGAGGTGGGACTCACGCTTGTGAACGTGGGCGCCGCCGTCGCCGCCGCGGCCGTGCCCAGGCACAGCACGGCGACGGTCGCGAACAGCAGCAGCACCCCGAGAGCCCGTCGTTGCATGGCCGTCCTCCTTTCGTCCTGCGTCACGAGCGGGTACCGCCCCGACGAGCCGCCCGCACCGCACAGGTCCGCGGGCCGCCTGGAGGGTCACCCTGGACACGACCGACTTCGCCGGTCCACAGCGGCGTGGCCCGACTGCGACGGCGTGGCTCCCCTCACGCCCCCCTTACCCGCGATGCGGCCCCGCCATGCCGCATGCAGGCGCGAGACGACGTGGCCCGGCGGATCGAGGCGCCTGCCGCCCGTCAGCGGCGCCGCTCGCGCACGAGCGCAAGCAGCACGAGTGAGACCGCCGCGCACGCCGCCAGAGCCCACCAGGCCGCCGCGTAGTCAGCCGTGCGGTCGACGATCAAGCCGAACAGCGGCGGACCGAGGAAGATGCCCACGTTGAAGAAGGCGGCGGACACACCGGCGGCGGCGCCGGCGGCACCCGGTCCGCCGGTCTCGCCGGCGAGCGTGCCCATGAGGCCGCCCCACCCCACGGCGCCGAAGCCGAGGACGAAGAGGACGACCCAGAGCAGCCAGGTGTGGCCGGGCTGCAGCAGCGCGAGGGCCACGCATGAAAGCCCCGCGAGCGTGCCCATGCCGAGCAGGGCGGGCACGCGGCGGCGGTGCAGCACGCGGTCGCTCACGAGCCCACTCAGCGGCTTGCCGAGCGCGCCGGCGAACTGGCAGAAGGCCAGCAGGCCGGCGGCGGCGGCCACGGCGTAGCCCCAGGCTGTGCCGAGGAAGAGCACGAGGTGGGCCAGGGCGGCGAACTCGACCATACCGAGGAAGAGCGCGGCCAGACCCATGAGCAGGATGTCGCGCGACTTGAGCACGGCGACGAAGCCGGACTCCAGGGCGGCGCGGTCGGCGCGCTCGTCGCCGGTGACCGAGGGCAGGCCCTGGTCGATCTCGACGAAGGCCAGCAGGCCGGCGGACTCGCCGGGAGCGTCGACCCCGGTGGCGGACGCAGCGGCAGGCGCTTCGGACGGCTGAGGGGCCGCGGTGGCCGGCGGGTGTCCGGTGGGATCGCGGTACAGAACGGCGGCGAGCCCGCAGACGACGAAGGCCAGGGCGGCGGCGGACACGAACCCGGCCTGCCAGCCGTAGGCCACGGCCAGGCCGGGCATGATGGCCGCCCCGAGCATGCCGCTGACGTTGACCGCCGACTGGTTCACGCCCACGGCGGTCGCGCGCTCGTGCGGCGGGAACCACAGCATGATGGCCTTCACCGCCGTCGGGTAGATGAAGCCGCAGCCGAGTCCGGAGGCGCCGAGGAGCAGCAGCATGGTGCCGTAGCTCGGCGCCAGGGCGACAAGGCCGATGCACACCCCGGTGATCGCGGTGCCGATCAGCAGCGCCCGGCGCACCCCGATGCGGTCCACGAGCCAGCCGGCGAAGATCAGTGTGGGCGCGTAGGCGACCGCCGTGGCACTCGTGAGGCCGCCGATCTGGGCGTTGTCCAGCGTGAACGCGCTCTTGAGGAACGGCGCCAGCGGCCCCACGCAGAGCCGCGACAGGAAGACGATGAGGTACGCGCTCCACACCACGGCGAGCGCGACGAAGCGGTAGCGCGAGAGCGGCGCGGCCGTGGCGGGGCCGGCCGCCCCCGCGGCGGCGACGGACGGGGTCATGCCCGCAGTCTACCGACTCGCGCCCGGCCGCGCCGGGCCGCAGGCGACTCCCCAGGCGGCCGCCGCCGGCACCCACCTCCACCGCTCGGCACCCACCCCCGCTTCTCGCCTCGCGGACGACCGCGTCGCACACAGTACGCAGGCCGATCGGGCAGGGCCCGGTCCCGGAGGGAGAGCAGGTGCGCGGGTCCTCAGCCCTGATCGCTTCCAGGCTGTCAGGGCCGAGGGCCGAAACAGCAGCACCTGCCGCTGCAAGTACGGCGAGCCCCTCCTGATCCGGCCGGCGTCGCCGAGACGGAGCAGAGGACCCGGCCGGCGAGCGCTTCAGGGTCGCGCACCCAGAGCCAGGAGGACGAAGATGGCCGCACCGGAGATCAGCCACCCAGTTGGCAGGACGATACTGTGGTGATATCATATCGGTATCGCATGGCAGAGGCGTCGCCGCGCCACCTGGGCGAGCATGGAGCTCGCCGGCGCTGCGGCGCGACGGAGGTGGAAGTCATGAGTACCGCAGTCGCCAAGGTCCCGACCCAGGAGCGCGAGAGGAAGGTGATGAGCGGCTGGGGCATGCTGGTCGTCACGATCGCGCTGTACATCGCGTGTCCGGTGCTCATCGCGTTCGCGTTCGTCAACGGCACGACGTCCGCAAGCGACGGCGCCCAGCCCATCTGGTGGATGTTCGTGGGCGGCCTCGTCGCCCTGGGCGTGGCGATCCTCTTCTCCCCCGGCTTCTTCACCCTGCAGCCCAACGAAGCCCGCGTGCTGATCCTGTTCGGCAGCTACAAGGGCACCTGCAAGCAGGGCGGGTTCCGCTGGGGCAACCCGTTCTACGCCAACGGCCCTGCCGGGCAGGGCAGCGGCGGGTCGATGTGGACCCAGGCGGCCAAGAAGAAGGCCGATGCCGAGACCGCACAGAGCCAGGGCTCCAGGCTGCGCCGCTACAAGGTGAGCCTGCGGGCGCGCACCCTGAACGGCGAGCGGCTCAAGGTCAACGACAAGCGCGGCAACCCGGTGGACATCGCCGCCGTCGTGGTGTGGCGCGTGGACGACACCGCCAAGGCCGTGTTCGACGTGGACGACTACGACACGTACGTGGCCACCCAGAGCGAGACGGCGGTGCGCCACCTGGCCAGCACCTACCCCTACGACTCGGGCGAGACGCTCGCCGACACCGAGGACGAGGTCACGCTGCGCGGCAACGTGGACGAGGTCTCGGAGGCCCTTCGCGTGGAGCTCGGAGAGCGGCTCGCGCAGGCCGGCGTCACCGTGGAGCAGGCGCGGCTCACGCACCTGGCCTACGCGCCCGAGATCGCCCAGGCCATGCTGCGCCGCCAGCAGGCCGAGGCCGTCATCGCCGCGCGCCGCAAGATCGTGACCGGAGCCGTGAGCATGGTCGAGATGGCGCTCGGCGACTTCACCGCGCACGGCATCGTGGACTTCGACGAGGAGCGCAAGGCCGCCATGATCAGCAACCTCATGGTGGTGCTCTGCGGCGAGAGCCAGGTCACCCCGGTCGTCAACACCGGCACGCTGTATCAGTGACCCGGGCCGGCTGGGCGATGGCGACGGCCGGCACGGCGTGAGCAAGGACGCGTGAGCCGTGGCGCGGCGCAAGCAGTTCCTGCTGCGTATCGACCCCGGGCTGTGGGGTGAGGTCGAGAAGTGGGCGGCCGACGAGCTGCGCAGCGTCAACGCGCAGATCGAGTACCTGCTGCGCGACGCGGTGCGCCGGCGCACCGGTCACGCTCCCGGCCGGCCGGCGCCGCCCCCGGCCGGCCCGGACGGGGGCTGACGGGCGCCGGGCCTCAGCAACTCCAGGAGCAGGCCACCTCGCCGGGCCCGGCGGCGCGCGCGACCCGCAGCGCCGTCTCGGCCTGGTGAAGCAGCGCCGGCAGCAGCTCGGTGCCGGAGTGCTCGCTCGAGGCCACGCCGACGCAGGCGGTGATGTCCACGAGCCGATCGCCCGCCGGCACGCGCAGCAGCGCGACCGCGTCGCGCAGGCGCAGCCCGGCGTCCAGCGCCTCCTCGGCGCCGAGGTGCGGCAGCACCACCCCCACCTCGTCGCTGCCGAGGCGCCCGACCAGGTCGAACGGGCGCAGGGTATGCCTGCAGGCGGCCGCCAGCGCCCGCAGCACGGCGTCGCCGGCCGCCTGGCCGTAGGTGTCGTTCACGCGCTGTAGCCCATCGAGGTCCAGGACGGCGACGCCGAGACAGTACCCGTACCGCACCGCCCGCAGAAGCTCATGCTCGGCCTGCTCCTGCCACGCGTGGCGTGACAGCAGGCCGGTCAGCTCGTCCCGGGAGGAGAGCTCGCCGAGTCTCGTGAGCAGCTCGGCGGACTCCGTGACGTCGTGCAGTGTGAGCGCGTGCCCCACCACACGCCCCGCGGCCGTGCGCACGGGGGTAAGCACCAGGGTGAGCTCGCGCCGGCGGCCGCCGTCCTCCGGGACGGCGATGGAGATGTCGGCCTGCATCGGCGCGCGCACCTCGCCGTCATTGGCCGCCGCCGCCTCGCGGTGCAGGCCGTCGAGCATCGCCGGGTGGATGGCCAGCACCTCGCCCACGGGGCGGCCAATGGCGTCGTCGGTCAGCGCCGGGAACACGCGTCGCGCGGCGGGGTTGAAGTCGCGCAGGCGGCTCTCGAGGTCCAGCACCACGAGGCCGTCGGCGAGCCCGTCGATGACCGCGTCGCGGGCCAGCGGCGCCACGTCGAACAGGCGGTAGTGGAAGAGCGCGTAGCCCATGAGCAGGCCGGAGACGCTCACCACGGCCATGGCCGGGTTGTACGCGGGCCACGGCGAGAGGCCGAGGGCGTACAGCGTGCCCGCGGCCAGCGGTATGACCGTCGCCACCAGCAGGGCCGCGTACTGGCCGACGTGGATGCGGCGCGTGTGCAGCATCCCGCGCACGAGGACGACGATCACCGCCGAGAACAGCAGGTACGCCCACGGGATCCAGACGAGCTCCCACAGCGGGCCGTAGTCGGAGGCGAGGGCCGTCAGCGAGCCCTCGACGACAAGGGCCGGCGCGCCGCGGAACAGGTCGTGCGGATTGCTGAACAAGAGCCCGATGATGGCCGCGCAGGCGAGCCACAGCACGACGAAGAGCGGCCGCGCGAGGCCCCGGCCACGGCTGTAGATGAGCACCACCTGCAGCCAGAGCAGCGGCAACGCGGTGGTGCCGATGTACTGGACGTCCGCCCAGCGGATCTTGGCGCCCAGTCCGGTCGCCATGAGCTCGAACATGTATCCCACCGTCCACAGCAGCAGCGCCACCAGCGAGGCGGCGAACCACGGCGCCGACTGCTCCGAGCGGTTCCTCCACGTGACGTACAGGAGGACGACGAGGACGCCGGCGGAGACGGCGAGCGGCAGGAGGTACGGCGTGTACCGGTAGGTGCCCACACGTCATGTGTCGGCGCGCGGGCGGGGATGGATGAGCCGCACGGCGTGCCGACCGGCGGCGGCGGGGAATGGTGAGCGAAAGACAGGAGGCCCAGATGCAGCAGATCGCCCCGCACATCTTCGGCTGGACGGCGCCGCACCCCGAGTACCGCCCCCGCGCGGAGGAAGTCGTGAGCTACGCGCTCCGCGCCGGCGAGACCCTCGCGCTCGTCGACCCGCTCCTCCCGGCCGACCCCGCACGCCGCCGGGAGGTGCTGACGGCGCTCGACGCGCTGGCCGGCGACGCCGCGCGTGTCGAGATCCTCATCACGATCCCCTACCACACGCGCAGCGCCGAGGAGCTGCTGCTGCGCTGCGCGCAGACGCGCCCGGCGCGGCTGTGGGGCCACGCCAATGCGCGCAGGCGGCTGGCCGACCCCGGCCTGCTCACGGAAGTGCCGTGGGCGAGGCCGGGCGAGGCCGTGACCGTCGCGGGCGGCCTCGCGCTCGCATACACCGTCGGGCGGCCGCGACGCAGCGAGCACCCGTACCTCTTCCCCGGCGTGCGCGCCGTGGTCTTCGGCGACGCCGTGGTCGGCGCGCAGGGCGGCGCGCGCTTCTGGAACCAGAGCGCGGGCACCGGTGCGGAGTGGTACCGGGACGTGTTCGCGCCCACGCTCGCGCCGCTGGCGGCGCGGGACGTGGAGCGCGTCCTCGTCACGCACGGGCCGCCGGTGCTCACGGACGGGCGGCGTGCGCTCGCGGACTGCCTCGCCGCCCCGCCCGTGCAGATGTACTGACGCTCAACCCACCTCGCGCCGCGCCTGCCGCCACTTGCGGTACTCGGCGCGGATGAGGCGCACGAGCAGCCAGACGACACTGACCAGCGCGGCCACGAGCACGAGGCGCGCGCCGAACTGCTCCACCGGCGAGAGGCCGACGCGGCCCACCAGGAACGCGCCGCCGATGATGAGCGACGAGACGATCAGCGCGTACGCGAGCAGCGTGAACCCCGTCTGCAGGCGCTCCATGAAGTCGCGGTACTCGGTCGGGCGCACGGAGATGCGGAACTCGCCCTCGCCGGCGCGCCGCAGTACGCGCGTGGCCTGCACCGGCAGGTCGTCGAAGAAGCGCGCGTAGGCCCGCGCCGAGCGCATGGTGGCCTTGAAGAGGCGTTCGGGCCCGAACTCCTGCGGCACCAGGTGACGGGCGAACGGCTTGGCCGCGTCCACCATCTTGAAGGAAGGGTCGAGCTGCGAGGCGACGCCGTCGAGCATGCCGAGCGTCGTGATCAGCACGGTCAGCTCGGTGGGCAGGTGCAGGTGATGGTCGCGCACCAGGCTCAGCAGGCGCTGCATCAGCTCCTCGAGGCCGCCGCCGGTGCCCTGCGCGCGCCGGTACAGCGACATCAGGCGGCCCATCTCCACCTCGAGCCGCGCCACGTCGACCTCGGGCGGCATGCCGGTCATGGCCAGCACCGCCTCGGTGGCGGAGCGCGCGTCGTCGTCGAACACGGCGAGGAGCAGGTCGAACACCGCGTCGCGGTGGCGCCGCGAGACGCTCGCCGTGCGCCCGAAGTCGACGAAGGCGATGCGCCCGTCGGGCATCGCGAACAGGTTCCCGGCGTGCGGGTCGGCGTGGTAGAAGCCGAGGTCGAAGATCATCTTGAAGTAGGTGGCCACGCCGTCCTGAACGACCTGCGCGCGATCGATGCCGGGCACGTCCTCCTCTTCGAGCTTCGTGCCCGGCACCCCGTCGATGAACGACATCGTGAGCACGCGGCTCGTGGAGTGGTCCCAGAACACCTCCGGGAAGACCACGTCCTTGTCGCCGGCGAAGGCCTCGCGGAAGCGGTCCATGGACCGCCCCTCGTGCGTGTAGTCGAGCTCCGCGCGCAGCACGTCGGCGAACTCCTGCGCGAGCGCCGACACGTCGTAGTCCCTGCCCCACTCCGTGTGCAGCGTGACCTTGCGTCCGAGGTCGACGAGGATCTCGAGGTCGATCTCCATGGTCTCGGTGACGCCGGGGCGCTGGACCTTGACCGCGACCGGGGTGCCGTCGGGCAGCGTCGCCTTGTAGACCTGCCCGATGCTGGCGGCGGCGATGGGCGTCTCGTCGAACTCGGCGAAGAGCTCGCCCACCGGCGCGCCCAGCTCCTGCTCGATGCGGGCGCGCATCTCTTCCCACGGCATGGTGGGCACGTCGTCCTGGAGCTTGGCCAGCTCGACGGCGAGGTCGGGCGTGACCAGGTCGCGCCGCGTCGCCAGGATCTGGCCCATCTTGATGAACGCGGGGCCGAGCCGCTCAAGGGCGCGACGGATGCGCACGGCGCGCGGCAGATCCTTCTCCGAGATGCCCTGCTCCTCGATCGCCGCCTCCTCGGGCGCGTGCTCCTCCAGCCCCGAGCCGCGCATCACGTTGAAGATGCGCTCCTCCCACAGGACCTTGGCGATCTCGCGGTAGCGGGCGCGGCGGCGGGCGCCGCGGGAGCCCGCCGGGTGCGCGTGCGCGCTCGGCATGCGTCCTCCTTTCGGGCGCGGCGGCGCCGCGCCTGGCCGCTCCCTATTCCCCGCGGGCGCCGCCGGTCCCTTCAGCGCCGCGTCCCCAGGCGTTCAGAGTATCCACAGCAGGCTCTCAGGAAAGCGGCGTATCATGCCGCCAGAGAGCGCACCAGCGGCCGTGAGCGATGCCCGGCCACACCGAGGGGGCACAGATGACCGAGCAGAGCGACGCGACGGGCACCCGCGTCCTCGTCGTGGACGACGAACAGAGCATCACCGACCTCGTGGCCATGGCCTTGCGCTACGAGCAGTTCACCGTGCAGGTGGCTCACGGCGGGCGGGAGGCCCTCGACGCGGTGGAATCCTTCGAGCCCGACCTGGTCGTGCTCGACATCATGATGCCGCTCATCGACGGGTTCGAGGTCGCGCGACGCCTGCGCAACGCGGAGCTGCACGTGCCGATCCTCTTCCTCACGGCGCGCGACACCACGGAGGACAAGGTCCGCGGCCTCACGCTGGGCGCCGACGACTACATGACCAAGCCGTTCAGCGTCGAGGAGCTGGTGGCCCGCATCCGCGCCATCCTGCGCCGCGTGCAGCCGTCCCAGGTCGCCAAGAGCCGCCTCGTGGTGGCCGACCTCGAACTCGACGAGGACACGCATGAGGTGGTGCGTGCCGGGCAGGAGATCGAGCTCACGGCGACCGAGTTCAAGCTTCTGCGCTACCTCATGCTCAACCCGCGCCACGTGCTCAGCAAGGACCAGATCCTCGACCACGTGTGGAACTACGACTTCGGCGGCAACGCCAACATCGTGGAGACCTACGTGAGCTATCTGCGGCGCAAGGTCGACTCGCTGGGGCCGCCGCTCATCCACACGGTGCGCGGCGTGGGCTACACCGTACGCCCGCCGCGGGACTGAGCGCGGTCCTCACCGTGGCCACCCGGCCCCCCGAGCGCCCTGCCACCGGCCTCCGCCGATGACCCTGCGCACCCGCCTCCTCCTCGCCCTGCTCGGCCTGATGGCGGCCGGCCTGCTGGTGGCCGGCCTGGTCACCTACTCGTCCCTGCGCGCCTTCCTGCTCGAGCGCGTCGACGCGCAGCTGCGCGACGCGCGCAGCCAGGTGGCCTACGCGCTCACCAACGGCAGTCAGGCGCTGCCCGGCCAGCTGGGCGCCGCCGGGCAGGCCAGCCTGCCGCCGGGCACCTACGGAGAGCTGCGCACCACCGACGGCCAGGTCCTCAACCGCGTCACCTTCGCCTACGGCAACGAGCAGCAGCCGGTGCCCGAGCTGCCGAGCCCGCTGCCGGACGCGGCTGGCGGCGACGAGGCGATCACGGAGTTCACCGCACGCGCAGGCGACGGCGACACCGCGCGCTTCCGCGTGCTCGTGCAGGCGTTCCCCGACGTCAACCGGGTGCTCATCGTGGCCGAGCCGCTCACCGAGACGTATCAGACCCTGGGACGGCTGCTCGGCCTGGAGCTCGTCGTCTTCGGCCTGGTCCTGGCCGGCCTCGGCGTGGCGGCCTGGTTCATCATCAAGCGCGACCTGCGCCCGCTCGAGGACATGGCCGGCGCCGCCGGGCGCATCGCCGCCGGCGACCTCACGCAGCGCGTGGAGCCGGCCGAGCAGCGCACCGAGGTGGGCCGCCTCGGCCTGAGCCTCAACGTCATGCTCGACCAGATCGAGACGGCGTTCGCGGAGCGCACCCGCTCGGAGGAGAAGCTGCGTCGCTTTCTCGCCGACGCCTCGCACGAGTTGCGCACACCGCTCACCAGCATCCGCGGGTACGCGGAGATGTTCCCGCGGACCAAAGACGACCCCGAGGACCTCGCGACCTCCATGCGCCGCATCGAGGAAGAGAGCAGGCGCATGGGCGTGATGGTCGACGAGCTGCTGCTGCTGGCGCGTCTCGGAGAGGAGCGCACGCCGGAGCGGGCGCCGGTGGACCTCGCGCGCGTCGTGAGCGACGCCGTCGCCGACGCGCGCGCCGCCGACCCGCACAGGCCGTTCAGCCTCGACGTGCCGGCCACCCTCGTCGTCACCGGCGACGACCTGCAGCTGCGTCAGGTCGTCGCCAACCTGCTGGGCAACGCGCGCACGCACACGCCGCCGGGGACGCCGGTGCGCGTGAGCCTGCGCGCCGCGGAGAGGGCGGCGGCGGCCGGCCGCACGGCCCGCCCGCGGGCCGTGCTCATCGTCGCCGACGGCGGCCCCGGCATGGAGCCGGACGTGGCCGCCAGGGTGTTCGAGCCCTTCTTCCGCGCCGACAAGTCCAGGTCGCGGCAGCTGGGAGGGGCCGGCCTGGGCCTCGCCATCGTCGCCGCCATCGTGGAGTCGCACGGCGGCGCGGTCGGCCTCGAGACGGCGCCGGGAGCCGGCGCCGCGTTCACCGTCACGCTGCCGCTCGCGTCAGGCGTGGCGGCAGCCGCAGCCCCCGTCTGAGCGTCGCTCAGGAGCCCGCGCCGCTCCGCCGCGCCGTCAGCCGACGGACCTGCGGCGGTCAGTCCTCCGGCGCCTGCGGCCGGACGAGGAACAGTGCGCCGGCGCGCTCGTCGTCGTCGACGCTGCCGAAGTGCGGAGCTTCGGCGCACCCGCAGCGCAGCCGCCCCGAGACGAGGCCCGCGTGACAGCACGCGTATACAGCGCGGGCCGGCCGCCACGGTGGTGGCGACCGGCCCCGGCCCCGCTGCGCCCCGACAAGGGGCTCCTCCGGTCTATCTTGGGGACACGAGCCTAACGGCGCTGAGCGCCCGGGCAAGCCTGCAAAACCGTAGGCTACGGCTTCAGAAGGCCGTCCCCGGCCTCCGCGGCCTGCCGCGACCGGTGCTTGAGCAACGTCAAGACTGACGCTTGTGCCGCGTGGTACCATCCGCTCAGCGATAATCCCAACCGATGGAGTCGGGTATGACCACCGTGCCGCAGCCGCCGCTCACCCTCACCCCCAAGACCACCGTCCACACCCTCCTCAAGCAGTATCCCTTCCTCCTTGACTATCTGGCGGGCTACCACCCGGAGTTCAAGAAGCTCACGAACCCCGTGCTGCGCCGCACCATGGGGCGGATGGCGACCATGGACACCGTGGCCGAGCTCGGCAACCTGCCGCTGAACAAGCTCATCGACGACCTCGCCGGAGAGGTGGAGCGGCAGACAGGCACCCGACCGCCCATCGCCGACGTGGCCGACGCCGACACCATGGACCCCGCCCGTCTGGAGGCCCTGCATCAGATCGTCAAGGACCTGCACGCCGGCAAGACGGTGGAGGAGGTCAAGCCGGCCTTCGAGGAGCTCATCGCCGACGTGGAGGCCACGGAGATCGCCGCCATGGAGCAGAAGCTCATCGAGGGCGGCGTGCCCGACAGCGAGGTCAAGCGCCTCTGCGACGTGCACGTGCAGGTGTTCGCCGACGCCCTCGAGGGCCACGAGCCCATCACGGCGCCGCCCGGCCACCCCATGGACACCTTCCAGCGCGAGAACCAGGCGCTGCTGCAGGTCACGGCCTCGCTGCGCAAGGTGGCCGAGGCCGTGGGCGAGCCCCCGGACGGAGCCGTCTGGGCGCGACTCAAGGAGCCGATGAGCGCCACCGTGGAGCGGCTCGCGGAGGTCGAGAAGCACTACCTGCGCAAGGAGAACCAGCTCTTCCCGTTCCTCGAGGAGCACGGCGTCGAAGGCCCGAGCAAGGTGATGTGGGCCATCCACGACGACATCCGCGCCCTCATCAAGCAGGCGCGGCAGACGATCGCCGACGACGACGCGGCCATGGCCGTGAGCACGTGCCTGGCGCTGGCCAAGATGGTCGACGACATGGTGAGCAAGGAGGAGAGGGTCCTGCACCCGATGTCGATGGACACCCTGAGCGACGCCGAGTGGGTGCAGATCCGCGCCGGCGAGGGCGACATCGGCTACGCCTTCATCGTCGACGTGCCGCAGTGGCCGGCGGTGGCGGAGGCCGGCCAGGCGGCGGGCGCCGCAGGCGCTCCCGCCGCCGAAGCGGTCCCGGCCGGGCCGGCTTCGCCCGCCGGCCTCCTCGCCCTGAACCGCGGCGACCTCTCCCTGGAGCAGCTCAACCTCGTCCTCGGCGTGCTGCCCATCGACTTCCAGTTCGTCGACGAGCACGACCGCGTGCGCTTCTACAGCGAGGGGCACCGCATCTTCCCGCGCAGCCCCGGCGTCATCGGCCGCAAGGTGCAGAACTGCCACCCGCCGGCCAGTGTGCACAAGGTGCAGCAGATCCTCGACGCCTTCCGCGAGGGCAGCAAGGACACGGCCGAGTTCTGGATCGAGATGCAGGGCAGGTTCCTGCACATCCGCTACTTCGCCCTGCGCGACGCCGGGGGCAACTACCGCGGCGTGGTGGAGACGGTGCAGGACGTCACCGGCATCCGCGCCCTCGAGGGCCAGCGCCGGCTGCTGGACTGGTGAGCGCTGCGTGAAGTGACCGGCCCGGGGCGGCGTGCCGCCGCCCCGGGCCGGTCACTCCGCGTCGCCCAGCGTGAAGTAGACCACGGCGCCCTCTCCCACCACGCCCTCCGCCCAGACGGTGCCGTGATGCCGCCGCACGATACGCGCGAAGCTGGCGAGGCCGATCCCCGTGCCCTCGAACCGTTCCGCGCTGTGCAGGCGCTGGAACGGCTTGAACAGCTTCTCCGCGTACGCCGGGTCGAACCCCACGCCGTTGTCGCGCACGTAGTACGCGCGGCGGCCGGCCTCGTCCACGGCGCCGACCTCGATCAGCGCGGCCGGCTCCTCCGCCGTGAACTTCCAGCTGTTCTCCAGCAGGTTGCCGAGCGCCGCGCGCAGCAGCTCGGCGTCGCCGCGCGCGTGCAGCTGCGGCTGGACGACGAACGCGGCGGTGCGCCCGGGGTCGCGCCGCGTGAGCTCGGCGGCTATCTCCTCGGCCATCGCCGTGAGGTCGACGTCGCGCGGCACGACCTCGTGGCGCGAGAGCCGCGCCAGGTGCAGCAGGTCGTCGATGAGCCGGCCCATGCGCTGCACCGCCGCACGCACGCGGTGCATGTTCGCGAGGCTTTCCTCGTCGAGGCGGCCGGCGTTGTCCTCCGCGAGGATGGCCGTGAAGCCGTCCACAGAGCGCAGCGGCCCGCGCAGGTCGTGCGCCACCGAGTAGGCGAACGCCTCCAGCTCGTCGTTGGCGCGCTCCAGCTCGAGCGTGCGCAGCTGCACACGCTGCTCCAGCTCCTCGTTGAGGCGCCGCACCTCGTCCTCGGCGCGGCGGCGATCGGTGATGTTGACGGCCAGGCTCAGCACCTGCTCGACGCAGCCCTCCGCGTCACGCAGCGGCGCGGCCGTCACGAGGTACGTACGCCCGCCGAGGTCGCCCTCGAAGCGCACGGTCTCGCCCTCGAGCACCCTGCCCAGGTGCTCGGCCGAGGTCCGCGCCGCCGCAGGCGGCAGCGCCTCGTCGAGCCGCTTGCCGAGGAGGTCCTCGTCGCTCAGCCCCAGAGTGCGGAGCTCCTCGCCGTCGCTGAACACGTAGCGCAGGTCCCTGTCGAAGATCTGCACCAGGCCGCCCGGCAGCGTCGCGGTGATGGTGCGGCTGCGCTGCTCGCTCTCGCGCAGCGCCTGCTCGGAGCGCCGCCGGCGGCGCTGGTCCACGAGCAGCAGGCCCAGGGCGACCGTGGCCAGCGGGTAGATGACGATCACCGGCAGGGCGATGGCCCGTAGCGTGGGCAGCACGCTCGCCCCGGGCAGCGTGGTCGTGAGGGCCAGCATCAGCAGGTGGACGGTGATCCCGAACAGGTACAGCTCGAGGACGCTCGGGTCTCGCGCCCACATGCGCCTGGTCCAGCGCCAGACGATGCCGACCACCACCGACATGGTGATGACCGAGACCCCCATGACCGCGCCGGAGCCGCCCTGGCTGATGCGGTAGGCGGCGGCGACGGCGCCGCCGATGAGCCCCGGGATCGTGCCGAAGAACAGCGTGCCCGTGCTGAGCACCACCGAGCGCGTGTCGAAGATGACCCCCGAGGCGAGCTTCCAGGAGGCCATCATCACGGCCACCGAGATGCCCCCCAGCACAGCGCCGGTGAGCACCTTGACCAGCAGCGTCTGCGCCCGCAGATGCCGGACGATGAGGTCGTACACGTAGGCGAGTACCAGCAGCAGCGCCGCGTTCTGCACAAGACCCAGGAACCCCGAGCCGCTCACGCTCCCTCCCGGCACGGCGGCAGGCACGTTCACCCGGACCATACCCTACGGGCGGACGGCGGTGAAGGGCCATGCTCATTGTGCGCCCGGCGGCACCCCTGCGGTACGATGGTCCCCGGTCACGGCCCGGTGAGGAGAGGCGGTCATCCGATGTACTTCCAGCGAGGAAGCCTGACGCCCGAGCAGGTGAAGCTGGTCCTGCGCGAGCTGCCGGTGGACATCAGCTTCGCCGACGAGGACGACGTGCTCGTCTACTGGAGCGGCGCCACGTTCAAGACCTGCGACCCGCGCTACGTGGGCCGCGACATCCGCGACTGTCACCACGAGGAGTCGCTGGCCTGCCTGGAGGAGGTCCTGCGCGCCTTCAAGGCCGGTGAGAAAGACACGGCGGAGGGCTGGCGCCAGGAGGACGGCCGCCTCAGGCACACGCGCTTCGTCGCGATCCGCGACAGGACCCGCGCGTACAGAGGGATCCTCGAGGTCGAACAGGACATCTCCCGACTGCGGGCGCTCGAGGGCGAGCAGAAGCTGCCGGGCTGGTGAGCGCGATGCTCGGCCTCGTCGTCGCCCTCATGCTCATCGCGGCCGTCACCTGGCAGTCGGTCGTCCTGCTCGTCGTGACCATGATCGGCGTGCTCCTCACGACCCACCTCGTGCGCACCCGCCTGTTCGGCGACAAGGGCAGGCAGCAGCAGAAGCAGACCGGCCGCACGTGGTCGTCGGTCAAGCGGGATGCGGTGGCGTCGGCGACCCGGCGACGGCAGCCGGCAGGCGGGCGCAAGAAGGCGAAGAAGAAGTAGTGGCCGGAGCGCCCGCGTGAGCACCACCGGGACCGCGGCCGGCGCCGGCGCGGCGCGCGGGCCGTGGACGCCGCGGGTGAGCGCTGAGCTCCTCGAGCGACTCGCCGCACGCGCCGCGGTCGCCGACCGCTCGACCTGCATGGCGGTCGAGGCCCCCTTCACCGGCGAGCTCCTCGCCCCGGTGCCCGAGGGTACGCCCGGCGACGTGGCCGCCGCCGCGGCCGCGGCGCGCGAGGCGCAGCGCGCCTGGGCCGCGACGCCGTTCGCGGAACGCAGCCGCGTGCTGCTCCGCTTCCATGACCTGTTGCTGGCCGGCCGCGACGAGATCATGGACGTCGTGCAGCTCGAGACCGGCAAGGCCAGACGGCACGCGCTGGAGGAGGTGATGGACCTCGCCATCTGGGCCCGTTACTACGCCCACACCGCCGCGGGGTTCCTGCGTCCGCGCCGCCGCCAGGGCGTCGTCCCTCTCGTCACGTCGGCGTGGGAGCTGCACCACCCACGCGGCGCCATCGGGTTCATCACCCCGTGGAACTACCCGCTCACGATGGCGCTGTCGGACGCCGTGCCCGCGCTGATGGCCGGCAACGGGGTGGTGATCAAGCCCGACTCGCAGACGCCCTTCACCTGCCTGTGGGCCGCCGAGCTGCTGGAGCGCGCAGGCCTGCCCCGGGGCCTCGTGCAGGTCGTCCCCGGCCGCGGGTCGCGGCTCGGAGAGCCGCTCATCGCCGCGGCGGACTACCTCATGTTCACGGGGTCCACCGCCACCGGACGCACCGTGGCCGGTCACGCCGCCGCCCAGCTCAAGGACTGCTCCATGGAGCTGGGCGGCAAGAACCCCATGCTCGTGCTGCCGGACGCCGACCTGCGCCGTGCCGTCGCCGGCGCCGTGCGGGGCATCATCGCCAACAGCGGACAGCAGTGCGTCCACACCGAGCGCGTATACGTGCACAGCCTGTCCTGGGAGCACTTCTGCAGGGAGCTGGCCACGGCGCTGCGCGCCGTCACGGTCGGCGCGAGCTTCACGTTCGCCGAAGACATGGGCTCGCTGGCGAGCGCCTCACAGCTCGGCCGCGTGTCGCACCACGTGGACGACGCCCTTGCCAGGGGAGCACGCCTCCTGGCCGGCGGCCGGCCGCGGCCCGATCTCGGCCCCTACTTCTTCGAACCGACACTGCTCACCGGGGTCGACGAGAGCATGGAGGTGTGCCGCACCGAGACCTTCGGCCCCGTCGCCGCCGTCTACCCGTGCTCCTCGCTGGACGACATGGTCAGGCGCGCCAACGACTCCGAGTACGGCCTCAATGCGAGCGTCTGGACCCGCGACGTCCGGCTGGGCCGTGCCGTGGCGGTCCGCCTGCAGGCCGGCACCGTGAACGTCAACGAGGCCTACGCCGCCGCCTTCGCCTCGGCGGGACCGCAGGGAGGCTTCAAACGGTCGGGCATGGGCCGCCGACACGCCCGCCAGGGGATCGTCAAATACACCGAGGCGCAGACGGTGGCGGTGGAACGGCTGCTGGCGATCGACACCCCGCCGTTCCTCTCCCACGCCCACTACGCAGCCGTGCTGCCCCCGGCCCTCCGGGCCCTACGCCGCCTGCCCTGGCTCGATCGCTCGACGTAGCGGGGTCGGAGCCGTGCGCGCAGAGGATACCTGACGCCGACCCGCGTCCGCAGGGTCAGAGCACGAACTCGTGCCGGCAGTACGGATCGCCGGCGCTGAGCGTGTGCGTCTGGCTGTGCCTCTCGGGCGAGACACCGAGCATGCCGCACAGCGTACCGCGGTCGAACGGGCACACGATGTCGGGGAACTCGCGCGCGAGCTCGCTGTACACGCAGTTGCGGACCTCCACCACGACCGTGTGCGGTGGGTCCTCGTTCACGGTGACGTCGTAGCCGCTCTCGTCCAGCCAGGCGGCCGCGGCGTGCGGTGCCAGGCGCGGCGCGACGGCGGCGGCGTGGTCGCCGGCGATCGCCGCTGCCGTCTCCTCACCGAACGCGCGGCCGACGTCGAAGGCGGCCGCCGCGGCCGCCGCGGGCGCCACCTGCGCGGCGATGAGCCGCAGCATGTTGCGCGACAGGCGCTCGTACCGCCGCGGCGGCAGCATGACCTCAAGGCGCTCCGGGGCGGCCTCATACGTCTTCGCCGGGCGGCCGCCGCCGGCCCGCCGCCTCGTGCCGGTCAGCAGCAGACCGACCTCACCCAGGCGCTCGAGGTGCGCCCTGGCGACGGTGCGGTGCAGGCCGAACTCGTCGGCCACCTGGCTCGCGGTCAGCGGCACATCGGCCTGGCGCAGATGCGCGAAGATGTGGCGACGCGTGGGGTCGCCGAACACGTCGGCGAGCTTGCTGAGATACGACCCGTCGCTGTCGTAGGAAATGCCCACGGATGGACCCTACCGCATCGTCCCGCCTTCTCCAAGGGTACAGAGCATCACAATACACACAAGCCGTGCGACTCCCGTGCCTCGCCGCCGGCGTCGCGCGGCGTGCCGCCCCTGCATGGAAGGAGGGGCCCGTGGGAAAGGAGCAGTCACCGGCGGACGGCCACGAGACTGGGCGCCCGCGATTCGGCGCAAGGAGGCCACCATGATCAAGGTGAAGACGTTCGCGACCCCCATCCAGATCTTCGCGACGATCAAGGAGCTGCAGGAGCTCGACGAGCGCGTCACCGCGTTCCTGAACGAGGAGAGCGCCGGCACGGTGTTCTCCGTGAGCGACACCACGACCACCGGCGACAAGGGCGAGACCATCGGCCTCATCCGCACCGTCGCCTACAGTACCGTGGCCGAGCGCTAGTGGACGCCGGCGCCACCCCCCTGCCACCGGAGGCTCGGGCCGCCAACCTGCGCCTGTGGGACGCCTGGACCCGCATCCACGAGAACTCGGCGTTCTACGACGTCGAGGGCTTCAGGGCGGGTGGCACGTCCCTCCTACCGCTCGAGCTCGAGGAGCTCGGCCCGCTTGTGCACGAGGGCACCACGCTTCTGCACCTGCAGTGCCACTTCGGGCTCGACACGCTCAGCTGGGCCAGGCGGGGCGCCAGGGTGGTGGGCCTCGACTTCTCGGGCGAGGCCGTCTCCCTGGCGCGGCGCCTGGCGGCCGAGACCGGCCTTGACGGGCGCGCCGAGTTCGTGTGCGCCGACGTCTACGACGCCGGCGCACACCTCGGCGCGCGCACCTTCGACGTCGTCTTCGTGAGCTGGGGCGCCATCGAGTGGCTGCCGGACCTGGACGCCTGGGCCCGCGTCGTGGCCCGGCACCTGCGCCCGGACGGCACCCTCTACGTGGCCGAGATCCACCCGTTCGCGTCGAGCCTCGACGAGGTCCCCGGCACCCACGACGTGCAGGTCAAGTACCGCCTGCTGCCCGCGCCTGAGCGGCCGTACGTCGACCCGGTCGAGGGCAGCTATGCCGAGCGGACCGCGGACACCGAGGGTCTCGTCGCCTGGGGCTGGGAGCACAACTTCTCCGAGATCATCGGCGCCCTCACCGACGCCGGCCTGCGACTCCAGCACCTACACGAGTTCCCCATGGCCCCGGCGCCGTTCTGGGACTGGATGGTGCGCGACGAGGACCGCTGGTGGTGGCTGCCGGCCAAGGGCGGCGGGGTGCGACGCGACCTGCCGTTGAGCTTCTCGCTGCGGGCCACGCGCCCGAGGGCCTGAGGAGGACGCCGTGCTCGACGAGTTCCTCAGGGCGAACCTCGCCAGCTGGGACGAATCGGTGGCGCTCCACGTCGCCTCCGACCTGTACGACGTGGCCGGCTTCAGGGTCGGGCGCAGCTCTCTCAGCGCCCTCGAGCTCGAGGAGCTCGGCCCGCTGGTGCACGAGGGCACCACGCTGCTGCACCTGCAGTGCCACTTCGGGCTCGACACGCTGAGCTGGGCGCGGCGCGGCGCCGTGGTCACGGGCGCCGACTTCTCCGGCGAGGGCATCGCCGCGGCGCGCGCTCTGGCCGCCGAGGTCGGCCTCTCGGCGCGCGCCTCCTTCGTGCGCAGCGACATCGAGCACCTGCCCGAAGCGTTGCAGGGCACATTCGACGTCGTGTACACGTCCTGGGGCGCCCTCATCTGGCTCGGCGACCTGGAGCGCTGGGCCGATGTGGTCGCCCACTTCCTGCGCCCTGGCGGCAGCTTCTACATCGCCGAGTTCCATCCCTACGCGTACCTGCTCGCCGACGACGCCACGCCCGACGCACTGCGCGTCGGCTACCCCTACTTCCAGTACGGCACGCCGCTGCGCTTCGACGACGAGGGCGACTACGCCGACCCCACGGCGACGCAGCGCAACACCGTCACCTACGAGTGGAACCACGGCTTCGCCGAGATCCTCGACCCGCTGCTGCGCCGCGGCCTGCGCCTCGAATTCCTGCACGAGCTGCCGTACACGATCCCCGGCCTGCCCTTTCCCTTCCTCGAGCGCTGCGAGGACGGCCTGCTGCGCGTCAAGGGCCACCACGAGGACGTACCCCTGAGCTTCTCCCTGCTGCTGACCAAGGAGCCCTGAGACCATGCCGCACGACGCCCGCGAGCGCCCCGCCGAGGCCGAGGCCGAGGCCCCGACCGGCGACGAAGGCCTGCTGCAGATCCTGGAGGCGGCGATCGCCGACGAACGCGCCGCCCAGCTCAAGTACCGTCGCGGCCGCGACGGCTGCACCGACCCGGAGGCTCGGCGGCTGTTCGATCAGCTGCTGCGCGAGGAGGAGGCGCACGAGCGCGCCCTGCTGCGCCGCTTCGACGAGGTCAAGAAGCGTATCGGGCTGAGCGGGGCCGGACGCGGCCCGGACTGACGGGGGCTCCCGGAGAGCGTAGGATGACCCGCGGTGCGTACACCCGCGTGCGCACGCGAGGCCGAACGGGAGGACCACATGAGCAAGCTCCACGCCACGTCCCTGCGCGTGCTCGCCCTGGGCGCGGCGTTCGCCCTCGCTGTGGCGGTCCTCGGGCTCGGCGCCGTCGCCGTGCCGGCGGCCCCCTCCGAGCCCACCATCGGCCTCGCCGAGCTGCAGGCGCAGCTCGACCAGGCGCCGTCGGGCACCGTGCAGGGGTACTTCAGGACGGTGCTGAAGGGCACGACCATCACCCGCATACCGGTCACCGTGTCGGCCATCGTGCCCAACTACATCCCCGAGGGCGCGCTCATCATGTTCGCCGCCTCCGGCCCCGACATCGCGCAGATCGGGGGGATCGCACAGGGCATGAGCGGCAGCCCGCTGTTCGTCTCCGCCGGCGGCGTGGACAAGCTGGCCGGCGCAGTCTCCTACGGCGACTCGTTCACCACCGGCTACCTCGGCCTCGCGACGCCGGTGGAGTACATGGCCGCCATGGAGGACACCTTCATGCCGGCCGGCGTCGTGACCGCGCTGCCTCGCGTGGTCAGCGTGGCCGGCCGCACCGTCGACCAGGTCTTCGTGGCGCCGTCGCTCAGCGCCGCCCGCGCCGCCCGGCCGGCGCCCGGCACCGCCGTCATGGCGCCGCTGGCGACGATGTCCGTCGCCGGCCTGCCCACGCGCAGCGCCGTCTACAAGGACCTCGTCAAGCGTCTCGAGGCCCACGGCGTCACGGTCACGCCGGCCGGCCTTGGCCTCACCGGCCAGTCGGCCCAGGCCGAGACGCCGCTCGAGGGCGGCTCGGCGCTCGCCGTCCTGTTCGCGCGCGGCGACGTGCTGTACGGCGCCGCCGGCACCGTCACCTGGAACGACGGCGGCCGTGTGGTCGCCTTCGGCCACCCCCTCTTCGACATCGGCGACGTGCAGGCGTACCTGCAGAACGGCACCGTGCACGGCGTCTGGTCCAGCTCCATGGTCCCCTACAAGGTCATCTCCCCGGGGGCGGTCCGCGGCAGCATCCTCCAGGACAGGGGCACGGGCGTAGCCGGCAAGGTCGGCGCAGCCCCAGACGAGGTCCCCGTCACGGCCGCCGTGACGCTGCAGCCGCAGGGCGTGGTGGGCCGCGCGAGCTCGTTCGTGCCGCGCTGGGTCGTCACCAGCATGCCCGGCGGCGACGGGCCCTACGTCGCCGCCGCCGGCGTCGCGGCTGCCGGCTACAACGCCAGCGACAACGCCATGATGCCGGGCAGCGCCACCACCACGACCACCGTCGTCGTCCAAGACGCCGCCGGGCGCACCTACAGCGTCGCGAGGGCGAACACGTGGGACGACACGTTCGACGTCCTCGGCATCGTCTCCATGGACGCCTCCACGATGCTCACCACGCTCATCAACGATCCCGACGGGGTGGCGCCGGCCACCGTCGTCTCAGTCGGCATGACGGGCCAGGCATCGCCGGCGCGCAGCTCGGCGCGCATCGTCGACGTGCGCTTCCCGGCCGGGATCAAGCCGGGCCGCAGGGCGCCGTTCCAGGTGGTGCTCAACCTGTTCGGCCGGACCAGCCCGATGCTTCTCCAAGGCTCGCTGGACGTACCCGCGGGCGCGTCGTCGACAGGCACGGTCAACGTGTACCCCGCCGCCTCGGGGTCCGGACAGGAGGGCGACGGCCCCGTCGGCCCGGGGACATCGGACGTCGGCAGTGAGACCGTCGCCGCGCGCGTGGCCGCGGTCGAGGACCTGCCCACCAACGACCAGCTGGTGGTCGAGTTCCTGCCGGACAGCATGGACCAGACCGGTGCCCCGTCGCCGAGCGCCAAGGCCGACGCCCAGTCCGGGTCGCTGGACGCCACCCTCACCGCCTCCGGCCGCTACGTGACCGGCAGCCTGCAGCGGCGCGCCGGGAGCGTGACCGTCAGTGCCGTCCCGCGCACCGTGCGGTACGGCGGCGCCTGCACGGTGAGCGGCACCATCGCGGAGACCGACGGTGACACCACCGTCGACATCTACGCGCAGCCCTGGGGTGCAGCGGAGCCCACGAAGGTGGCGACCGTCCCCGCCCCGGCGGACGGCGTCGGCGGCGCGACCTTCACCTACACCCTCACCGGGCTGAAGAAGAACACCGTCGTCACCGCGGACTGGGCCGGCGACGCGCGGGCCCTGTCGGCGACGGCCCGCACACGCGTGTCGGTGAGCCAGTCGGTCAAGCTCACGGCGACGGCGGCCGGCGGCGGCATCGTGCGCCTCTCGGCGCTCGTGCTGCCGGGCAAGGCCGGCCAGACGGTGCGCTTCGAGCGCCGCACCGGCGCGTCCTGGACGGTCATCGGGACGGCCCGGGCCGTCGCCGTCCCGTCCGGGGGCTGCCGCGCGACGCTCTCATGGCGGGCGCCGGCGGGCACCGGCACCGTGCGCGCCGTGGCGCCGGCCACGGCGGCCAACGCCTCGGGCGTCAGCCGGGCGGTGACGGTCAGCCGCTGAGGCGGCGACGCACCGCGCACGCGAAGAGCAGGAGTTGCCCCGCCGGTCTGCGCTCGGCCGGCGCTCCCGTTGCGCGCCACCGCTCGGCGCACCGAGCCCCATGCGGCCTCTTGACCGGGGGGCCACTCGGGCGTAAGCTTTCAGTGCGTTTTCATAGTCGAAACTATGGATGCGTGTCCCGTCAGGGGGACGAATTCGAGCGCCCGTCCCACCGGGCGCCCGGGCCCCCGAAGGCGGCGCCCCCCTCCAGGCGCCGCCTTCGGCCCGTACGGGCCGGTGTGGCCCAGCCGCCCGCCGATGCGACGCCGCGCGCCGCGCGCCCGCTCAGCCGTCCGCCCTCTCAGCCGCGCGCCCGCTCAGCCGTCCGCTCGCTCAGCCGTCCGCCGGCGCCGCCGCGAGCTCCCGGAACAGCGCCGGCAGGTCATCCCTGGGGATGACGAGATCGGCTGCGGCACGCACGTCGACCGCTGCCTCAGCCACCGCCACCCCAAGCCCTGCCCAGCGGAGCATGTCGATGTCGTTGTGACCGTCGCCGCAGGCGACTGTCCGCTCACGCCGCACGCCCAGCCGCGCGCACAGCAAGGCCAGGGCACCGCTCTTGCTGACGCCGAGGTCGGCGATCTCTATGTACGAGGCCTGCGAACGCACCACGTACAGGCGGTCCCGCCACAACTCCTGCAGGCGCGTGACCAGCACGTCCACGTCGTCCGGCTCGCTGAGCACCACGAACTTGGTCGGCGGACGCTCGCGCACCAGAGCCTCCAGATCGCCGACGCCGGCGATGCCCACCTCGGCGTTCTCCGCGTACCTGCGCGCCCAGTCGTCCAGCTCCTCGACGTACAGGCCGTCGTCCACGTAGGCGTTGAGGTGCCTGCCGAGCCGCCGCACCTCGCGCACCACCTCGGCGGCCGGCTCCGGTGCGATGCGCTGATGGTGCACCACTTCACCGCTCGCAAGGTCTGCGACCATGGCTCCCTGGTAGCAGACGATGGGGCCGTCCAGGGGTCCGAGCCGAGCGGCTACGCGGCGCGCACTCACGAACATGCGCCCGGTGCACACGATCACAGTGGTGCCCGCCTCACGAAGGGCGTCGAGCGACGCGCGCAGGCCCGGAGGGAAGGCGAGCTGCGGCGAGAGCAGTGTGCCGTCGAGGTCACACGCCACCAGGTCGGGGCGCATGCGGGACGGTCCGGGGGCTGCGGCCGCGGATGCGCCGCGCACTGGCACCGGAGCGCTCATCCCGCGAAACGCCGGGTCACGGGCGCCCGGCGGCCTCCGCACCCCGGTCCGCCGCGGCGGCCGCCGGCCGCGCGGCGATGCCGGTGACGGCGGCGACCACGAGGTCGACGCCCTCGAGCCGCACACCGCCGAGCCGGTCGAGGTCGTCGGCCAGCAGGCGCGTGATGCGCTCCTGCACGCCGAGCAGGTCGCGGCCGGGGAGCACCGCCTCGACGCGCGCGAACCAGCCGGCCGGTTCCTTGGTGAGCGCTACGCGGCAGGCCCCGGCGCCGTCCACGAGCTCGCGCACACTGCGCTGCAGCGCCCGTTCGAGGGCGTGCACGTCGAGCCGCGCCTGCCCGTCGGCGCCACCGAACTCGATCACCGGCCGCTTCGACGAGCCGATGCGGAGCTGGCGGATCGCGAGGATGATGAGCGCGACGGCGACCACGGCCGTCACGCCGGCTGCTATGCCTGTGGCGAGGCCGGAGCCGCCGGTCACCGTGGTCCACCACGCGGGCTGCGCCCAGGCGAGGTCCGGTTCGGCGGCCTGCAGCGCGGCGCGCAGCATGGCGGCCACACCGACGACGAGCCCGGCGACCCCGAGAATGACGGCGACGGCGCGTGCGGCCGGCGTCACGGCAGGTACCTCTTGAGCTCCGGGACCCTGAGGATGCGCGGCTTGACCTTGACCGCCGCGGGGTCAGCGCCGGCGATCACGAACAGGCGGCGGACCACCAGCGGCTCGACCTCGGCAGCCAGGCGGGCGGGGTCGGCGAGCGGCCGTCCGTACACGCGCACCACGCCGCCGAGCCGGCCGCCGGTGACACGCAGCTCGGCCTCGGCGCGCACCACCTCCGGGTGGCGCGCTGCCGCCTGCGCCACGAGCTTCTGCAGCGGCGCGATCGGTACGAGCACGCCGCCGCCCTCATGCCGCAGCCAGAAGGTCGCCTCGCCGTGCCGCAGCACCAGCCACACGAGCAGGCCGGTGACGACCACGGCCGCGACCAGCAGCAAAGCCACGAGGCCCGGGTCCTGCGGCAGGTACAGATACGGGAACGGCGAGAAGTCGCAGCCGAACGCCGCGGCCACGAGCCGCATGGCGAACAGCAGCGCGACGACGCCGCCGGCCAGCAGCAGCACGAAGGTCGCGTACCGCGTGGAGGCCGGCGCCGCCACCCACGCCGGGCGGCGCCTGTCAGGCGTCGGAGGCAGCCTGCTCCTCCGGGAACACGACGTCGGTGACCATGACGTTGACGGCGCGGACCTTGAGACCGGTGGTGGCCTCGACCGCCTCGGTGACGGCCTTGCGGCACGCCTCGGCGATGGCCGGCACGCTGGCCCCGAACGTGATGCTCATGGTGACGTCGATGTCGACGCTGCCGTCGCGCAGGTCGACGCTGATGCCGGGCGTACCCTTGTCGCCGCGGAGGCCGGCGAGGGCACGGGCGCTACCGCCGCCCAGGGCGTGGATGCCGTCGACGCCGTGGCAGGCCTTGTAGGCGACCTTGGCGACCACGTTGTCCGAGATCGTGACGCCGCTGACCGCGGCCTGACCCTCCGGCTTGGGGGCGTCAGCCATCGCCGTCCTCCTCTGCTCAAGTGTGGACCGCCCCCTCGTCGGGGACGGCGGCTCCTTCACCGCCTACTGTACCCGCCCGGGGTGGTCGGCTGCACGCCGAGCAGGCGCGGCGCCGCCCGCCACCGTCCCCATCCGAGGGTCAGGTGCCCGCCGACAGCGCAGCGAGGTACCTGTCGTAGGCGAACACGCGATTGCGCTTCTTGCCGGTCACCTCACTCGCAATGCCCAACCGGACCAGTCCGCCCATGGCGTCCGCGGCACCGGGAAACGACAGACCGGTGCGTGCCACGACCTCGGTGAGCGTGACCAGCGGCCGCGCCCGGAGCACCTCGTGGACGCGCAGCAGCGAGCCCGCCCGCCGCCCGGAGGCACTGAGCACCTGCCGATCGGCGTCGAACAGGCGCGAGAGCTCCCCGGCCGTCGCCACGGCGCCGTCGGCGGTCTCCAGCACGCCGGTGAAGAAGAACTCGAGCCACGCCTCCCAATCGCCCTCAAGACGCGCGAGGTCCAGCAGACGGTAGTACTCGTCGCGGTGCTGCTTGAAGAAGAGGCTCAGGTAGAGCAGCGGCTCAGTGAGCACACCGTAGGCGCAGAGCAACAGGGTGATCAGGAGTCTGCCGATGCGCCCGTTACCGTCGAGGAACGGGTGGATGCTCTCGAACTGCACGTGGGCGAGCCCCGCCCGAGCCAGCAGGGGCATCTCGCCGGGGGCGGCGTGGATGAAGTGCTCCAGCGCCGCGATGCACGAGGCGACCTCGGTGTGCGGCGGCGGCACGTAGTGGGCGTTGCCCGGCCGCGTGCCGCCGATCCAGTTCTGCGAGCGGCGGAACTCACCGGGCTCTTTGTGGCTCCCGCGTCCGCGCGCGAGCAGCTCGGCGTGCATCTCTCGCACGAGGCGGGCGCTGACGGGGAAGCCTGCGCGCAGCCGCGCGATCCCGTGCTCGAGCGCGGCCACGTAGGAGCTCACTTCGACGACGTCGTCGACCGGCACGCCCGGGACCTGCTCGAGCTCGAAGAGCAGCAGGTCCGAAAGGGAGGACTGCGTGCCCTCGATCTGCGACGAGAGCACCGCCTCCTTACGCACGTAGGCGTACAGGAAGAGGGTGCGGTCGGGCAGGAGGACGGACATGCTGTCCAGTCTGCCCAGCGCGAGCGCGGCCCGCTCGACGAGCGCCTGCAGCGGCCCGTTGAGCTCGAGCGGCGGGCGAGGAGGCAGCGCATCGGGGATGAAGGCCCGCACAGACTCGCCGGCCGTGGTGCTGACCTCGTAGTGTCCGGCGAGTCCCCGCCTCATCCGCGTCTCCGCATCCCCTGTTGAGCGGACCTGAATAGCGACCAGCGTTAGTAATATTACCTACGTCTATTCTAAATAGCAGACGGTCCGACGACAAGGGAGACAACGCGCGGCGCAGGCGCTCGCGGCTCAGTCACAGGGTCCGGGCGTTCGCGGTGTCGTCCCTGACGGCATCGCCCGATCGACCCATGGCTCGAGGTATGGGCTCACCTTGACGAGCGTCTGACGCAGGTACTTGAAGCTCAGGCGGCCGTCGTGGTGCAGCCGGCCGACGACGACGCCGGGGTGACGGCCGATGGCGCCCGCGAACTCCTCGATTGCTGCGAGCGGGAAGCGCGAGCCGCGAGCCGCGAGGAACCTACGGTACGGACCCCGCGGGACCAGCCAGTCGGATGCCAGCCTATCGGCCTTCTTCTCGCGCGCATCGTCGCGCACGCACTCGTCCCCGTCGGTCTCGTCGATGTACGAGCCGTCGTGCCCAAGCACGATGTGCGCGAGCTCATGCATGAGCGTGATCCAGAAGTTGTCGATGCGGTCCAGGCGCAGCGTGAGCGCCACGATCGGCGCGTCACCGGCGTGGAGAGCCGCGCCGTCGGCGTACGTCTTGTCCAGGCGAGGGACGACGACGCAGCGGAGCCCGAGCCCGAGCAGTCTGGCGGGCACCTCCGCGATCTGCTCCGGGCGCTGCGCCAGTTCCAGGATCTGCGGAACCGCCGCGGCCAGCCGCTCGCGGTCGTAGGGCGCCGGCGCCTGGTCTCCGGCGAGCATCTCCACCCTCCGGGTCCAGGCGAACAGGCAGCGCTGGTCTGGAGTGCGGGCGGCGGAGCACCTGAAGTTCGCGACCTGGGGCAGCGGCGCGTCGAGGTTCGGCAATCCGAGAAACCGCAGGATGTTGCGCTCGAACGCAAGCTCGTCCGCTGTGTCCTCGACCCACCCACGCTTGACCAGATCACGCACCGGCGCCACGCCGTACAACTTGCCCCTTCGCCGGATGCCCTCGTCCGGAGGCTGCCCCGCGGCGATCTGCAGGCGGTAGGCGGCTTCGAGGTTCGTCCAGAAGTCGGGCGACGTGCCAAGTGCCTGCGAAAGTGCGATGGCGGTCTCTGGAGTGATCTGCTTCCGGCCCTGGATGATCTGGTTGACGGCCTGCACCGGCCGGCCGAGGATGTCGGCGAGGTCCTGTTGAGTCCAGCCCCGCTCTTCCAGCTCCCGCCTCAGGATGCGCCCCGGCGGCACCGGGCGTGCCGGTCTCAGCCCATCTTGTGTCATCGGTCGCTCACCTCTCCCTGCGGTGACAGTCGTCAATCGCCACGATCTCGATGAAGGCCCCGTCTGCGTCCCGCTGCTCCCGGACGATGAGCCGCTGTCCCTTGTGCAGGCGCATCGACCTGTCGCCCTGCGTGTCGCCGCGAAGCTTCTCGTAGTGCAGCCATTTGAGCGCCCTGAGGTCGCGCGTGTCGCGGGCAGCCTGGACTGACGCAACGACGTCGAGAAAGGCCTCGTACACCGCTGGATCGATGCGCTCAGCCCCCTTCCCCTGCTGGTAGAGCGCTTCCAGCTTCTTGTCGAGGAAGTGGATTCTCACGCCTGATGAGACTATGCCACCGGGCGCTGAACGTCAATCACTGTCAACATCTCTAGGGTGATAGTCGTGGTTGACGATAGCGGGGCCCATGTCGCGCCGACTGCCCTGGGCGACTCACGAAGATATCCGCTGACCCACGTCAGCGACGGAGCCGGTCTCCTCGTCGATCTCCAAGACCTTGACACCCCGCAGAAGATGTCGGTTCGTGCGCCAGTAGTGATCAGCCAGCGACTCCCCGCGACCGAACCGCAGGGCGCGCCGCATCGCGACGAAGCGGTACACCTCCTCCGGCAGGAACGAGAGGTAGAAGACGGCTTCGTTCACTGTGGTGATCTTGGCGCTCGGCATGTTGCGGGTGCCGGTCCACGTGAAGCTCTTGCACTCCCCCACCCGGCACCCGTCGTCGGAGACCAGGTCGAAGCGGTGATCCTTCGCAGGATCGCCGATGGCGATCGGCACCTCGAGGCGGAATCGGCATCCGAAGCGCGCCCCAAGGACCCGAGCCGAGAGATCCTGAAAGGCCGAGCCTCGAGCCACGTTGCTGGCTGATCTGCCACCCACCACGTCCGACATGTGGTCCGCGTCCATCGCCGTCACCGAGCCCTCGATCAGCCGGTTCTCGATGAAGCCGTCTGAGCCTCCTGAGCGCGACAGGATCCCAAGAGCCTCGAGCTGCCGACACGCCTGGTTGATGGTCTGATACGTGGTCTTGAGCCGCGACGTCAGCTGGGCGTCAGTCAGAGGAACTCCGGCCTGGAGTTGCTGGATGATCCTGTCCTTGACGGTCATCGGCTCCTCCATACAGCTGCTGCTTCGTCCGGTCGACGTCGTCACGGACGTAGCGGTTCTTGAGCGCCCCGACCATGACCAGGTCGACCTCGGCCCCAAGTATGGCGCGCAGTTCGTCGAGCAGGCCGAAGTACGCATCCGGCTTGTCGTACGGAGACATGGGCCCGAAGTCGACCAGGAGGTCGATGTCGCTGCGCCCGGGCTCGAAGTCGTCGCGCAGCGCCGAGCCGAAGACGTCGAGGCGTACCACACGGAAGCGCTCGCACGCCCTGCGTATCGCGTCCATTTCGTCTTCGATCACGGCAATCACGGACAGGCCACTCCCCGAACGCACGTTCACCGATCTCAGGCTACTCCTCCTCGAACCCGAAGTCGGTGAACTTCAATGTCCGCGCGTTCTCGGGGTCGTCCATCACGGTCTTGCTCGGGACGCCATCGGCGATGCCGGCGCAAGCCCGCGCGCCCCTCAACGCGGCTCGCAAGGCAGCTCCTTGACGTCCTCGTGCATTGATCGGTTTCACAGGTCATCGTCCAGATGCGCTCGGGACAGGGCCTCGCCGGCGTGAATCCTCACTTGTCGATCCGGCGATTCGAGCGCTTGCACCAGTTGCTGCTTGGCGGGATGCCCGATTTCTACCAAGGCAGTCACGGCCAAAGCAGAGACGCGTATATCAGCGAGAGCTTCTATCAACGGCGTGACAGCAGCTCTGCCAGCGCGATGTATCTGATCCAGCTGAGTACGTGGTCTGTCACTGGACAGAGCTGCTTGCAGGAGGATCTTGACTTGCTCCGCCTTTTCGGCCTCCGTGCCCGACTCAAGAACCTCCCGCACCGGCACCGTCTCGTCGCTGGCCACTTCGGACGACGCTTGATCCTCATGCTGCTCGGCCCCCCGTCGATGCTCCGACAGCGTCACGCGACCATGCTCCAGCTTCATGGCACCCGTTGCGATGGCTCGCTTGACTGCGTCATCCACCCTGGTAATCCACGGACCTCTCGCACTCTTGAACCCAAGCAGGTTGGCCACTGCAAGAGGACAGTCCTCGCTCGGTATCGACTTCTGTGCCCGCACCACCCTCTGCAGAGCCCATTCGAGCTCGACTTGTGGGATGCCGGACAAGAGTCTGAGTGAAGTTGGTCCTCGTCTGCGGTCTCGCACCACAACCCTCGTGTCCGACAGACTCCACAGGACGTCTCCGGGCCGTGCCCTTGGGGTGGTCATTCACTCAGGGGAACCGGAGGGCCGCTTGACTTCGGAAAGCCGGTGGTAGAATCCAAGTGGAATCTGGAATCCGGGAAGGGTCTGGACGACGGATTCCTCCGGGGGGCCTCACAGCCCCCTTTTTGATGCCTTGCTACAACCGCACGATCCCTCTCGGGTCGCTGCCGGACGCCTCCCGCAGCAGGACTGGCGCGAGGCGGCGGAAGTACGCGTGACCGCCGGTGCGCCGCACGTACCGACTGGGCGCGATCGCCTGGTAGCACAGGAACGCGACAAGATCGGCCACCTGGACGAAGCAGGACTCAGCTGAGTCACGAAAGCACGGGTACTCGATGATCTCGCTGACCGCCAGATCGCGGTACCCGATTCCGGGGCCGGCGGGGTCGGGGACGGGGTTGACCAGACGCATCCGTGCGAGAAGTCGCTTCAGCTTCACGTCGTCCGTGTCGTCGGGAAAGAGCATCCCCTTCTCCCCCACAGCGGTACCGCGCGGGAAGCCACCCTGACGGAGCGTGACGGCGAAGCGCTGGATGAGCGTCCTCCAGGCGACGTCGAACACGTCGTAGCTTGCCTGCTTGCCCCTCTTGTCGACATGGACGCAGATGCAGCGCACGTGTTCCATCTGCGCGACCTCGTTGGCGAACGCGCGGATGATGGTCAGCCGGTCGTTCTTCGCGATGCTCACAAGACGCCCCGGCCTGTTGAGCAGGTGAGCGGCGTGAAGCTCACTGAACAAGGTCAGTCCGAAAGCCGCGCGCATCCGACGACGGAATGCGATGAGCTGCTCGAGGCCGGCGATCCAGTCGGACTCATGGACGACCACACCCGCCAGCACGAAATGCTCCGTCGGCGACCCGTCGAGCCCGGTGTCCCCGCTCTCATCGACGTACATCAGGTACACGCGCTGCCCCCGTCGCTCGCTCGTGGGGGCCATCATGGGGAGAGCGCGGCGGACAGCGAAGCGACGCAGGGTGGACATTCGCTCACGGCCGCTGTCGCCTTGGCCGGCGCCTCCCTCGCCGCCGACACCGCCCGCGCCACAACTCGCTGTGTATATGTTCTATTGTATACACAGCGAGAGCGCCGACAGGGGAGCGAGCGATGGGGGAGTTCGACGAGCACTACCGGCAGGTCGTCGCTGAGGCCAAAGCGGAGGGTCGGCATGCGGTCGACGAACTGCACCTTTTAGAGACGAAGTACGGGCTCGGGGGCAGCGACGTCGCGCGGCGCCACGAGCTCGGCATGACTCAGAAGCAGCTCGCCGCCGCGTCTGGCGTGCGCCAAGGAGAGATCAGCCGCATCGAAGGCGGCAGCGCCAACCCCACCGTGAGAACCCTCAGCGCGCTCGCCACCGCGCTGGGTCTCGAGCTGCGGCCGGTGATCAAGTGACGATCGTCCTGCTCTCGATCAAGCCGCAGTACGCGCGCCTGATCATCGACGGCAGCAAGCGCGTCGAGTTCCGCAAGACCCGTTTCTCTCGGACTCCCACGCAGGCGATCGTGTACGCCGGCAGCCCGGTCATGCGGGTGCTCGGCCACGTCGAGGTCGCCGAGGTCCGGGTGGATTCCCCAGAAGCGCTCTGGTCCAGGTACGCGGACGCAACTGCGCTGGAGCGGATTCGCGAGCTGGATCGGCGCGCACGCAAGGGTGACATTGGTTGCGCGGGGAATACCTGCAAGTAGAATCACGTCATCATCCCCGGTGGGCTACTCACCGGGTCCTCAGGGGCTACGGCCCCTGAGCCTGTTAAGGGGTCCTGATGGCAATCCGGGTGACGTTCGTCATACGTCCCGCCACATGGCTGGCCCTCGATCGCCAAGCCGCCTGAGTGGTGACCACTCGAACGCCGGCCGCCACGTCCCGGACGAGCGTCGGCGTCGCGGCCGCGGTCCCGGCGCAGACAAAGCAGAAGCCGCCTTGCGGCGGCTTCGCAGCCCGGACCGCAGCCCGGGGTGAGTTGTCCCTGTGTCAGCTGCACTTCGAGAACGCGCACCCCGGATCGATGCACACCATGCAGCCGCCCTCGTGGCGCATGGCGCCGCCGCAGTCGGGGCAGGCGCCCTGGGCGAGCTCGACCAGCGAGAGCTGCGGCTCGGGCTCCTTGGCGGCCGCCGCCGCGGCGCCGCGCACGTAGCGCCGCTCCAGCGCCTTGCCGATGGCGTCGGCGCAGCTGAGCGTCGCGTTGGGGCCGAGGCCCCAGGGCGCGTGGCAGCGGATGCCCTTGAGCTGCTCGGTGACCTCCTCGGCGCTGGCGCCCTTCTTGAGCGCCAGCGAGATGAGCCGGCCCAGCGCCTCGGTGTTGCTCGAGGCGCAGCCGCCGGCCTTGCCCATGTTGGCGAACACCTCGCGCGGCCCGAACTCGTCGTCGTTCATGATGACGAACAGCTTGCCGCAGCCCGTCTCCATGCGCTGCGTCTCGCCGGTGAGCAGCTGCGGACGCGAGGGGCGCGTGGTGGCGATGCCCACACCCGGCACGGCGGCCTCGCGCTTCTTCTTGCCCTGGCCGACGTTGAGCACCTGCTCGTCGCGGCTGCCGTCGCGGTAGATGGTGACGCCCTTGCAGCCCGATTTGTAGGCGAGGGTGTAGACCTTCTCGACGTCCTCGACGGTGGCCTCGTTGGGGAAGTTCACGGTCTTGGAGACGGCGTTGTCGGTGCCCTTCTGGAACGCCGCCTGCAGCTTGATGTGCCACTCGGGAGTGATGTCGTGCGCCGTGGCGAAGACGCGCCGCACGTCGGCGGGCACGCCGTCGAGGTGCCGCACCGAGCCTACGTCGGCGATCTTCTTCATGAGCTCGTCGCTGTAGATGCCGCGCTGGCGGGCGACGTGCTCGAAGTACGGCTGCACCTCGACCATGCGGTCGTCGTCGAGCACGTTGGCGCGCACGTAGCTGATCGCGAACAGCGGCTCGATGCCGCTGGAGCAGCCGGCGATGATGCTGATGGTCCCGGTGGGCGCGATGGTGGTGACCGTGGCGTTGCGCACGCGCGTGCCGGCCGGCGAGTCGAAGATGGAGCCCTCGAAGTTGGGGAACACGCCGCGCTCGCGCGCGAGGTCTTCGCTGGCCGCGCGCGCCTCGTCGTGGATGAAGCTCATGACCTCGCCGGCGATACGCACTGCCTCCTCCGAGTCATACGGCACCTGCAGCATGAGGAGCATGTCGGCGAAGCCCATGACGCCGAGGCCGATCTTGCGGTTGCCTTTGGTCATGTGCTCGATCTCGGGCAGCGGGTAGCGGTTGACGTCGATGACGTCGTCGAGGAAGCGCACGGCGGTGCGCACGACGGTACCGAGCTTGCCGTAGTCGATGTGGCCGGCGGGGGCGACCTTCGAGAGGTTGATCGAGCCCAGGTTGCAGCTCTCGTAGGGCAGCAGGGGCTGTTCGCCGCAGTTGTGGACCACGAGGCCGTTGGCCACGAACGAGTGCGTGACGGGCTCGGTGACGTCGTAGACCATCTCGACGCCGTCGGGCTCGAGAGCGCGAAAGCGGGCCGTGAAGGGCTGCTTGTACGGCCCGCGGCGGTAGCCCCTGAGGAGCGTGAGCAGCTTGGCCTGCTTGGCGTCGCTCAAGAAGCCGACCTCGGCCGCGAACAGCGGCAGCCCGGCGCGCGAGACGACCAGCTCGTGGTACGCCTTGCACGAGTACAGGGCGCGCCCGCCGTGACCGTCGGGCAGCTCGCGCATGCCCTCGGGCCTGCGGCCCTCGTAGATGCGCGAGGGGATCCCGAAGTTGATGAGCAGCCGCTGCACGTCGCGCAGCAGCCTGCGGCTGATGGACGTGAGCCGCACGCTCACGCCCTTCTCGACGCGGCCGCTCACGTGCCCGTCGGCGGTGAACAGCGCCGTGAGGAAGCCGCGTTGCATGTCTTCGGACCCGGTGAGCACGCTCTCGGGCACGCGGTGCTTGCCGCCCGGGCGCAGGCCGTGCTCGTCGGCGACGCGCCAGAAGCGCTCCGACTTGACGCGGTACTCGTCGCGGCCCTGCACCGCGTAGCCGGCGAGCGTGTACGAGCGCTCAAGCCGCTGCGTGCCCTCGACCTCCTCGGCCATCATGCCGGCGAACACGGGGGCCAGCCCCTGCTTCTCGTCGCCGAAGAACGAGAGCACGACCTCGGTGGCCTTCATGGTGCCGTCGCCGACAAGCCAGCCGAGCAGCATGCCGAGCCGCAGGGAGCCGGCGGTGCCGAAGCCGCCCTTGCGGTCGAGGATGTGGAGGCGGTCGCCCTCGGTGAGCTCGCCGGCCGGCACCCAGCCGCGCTGCGTCTGCACGCGGTGGTCGGCGGTGAGGCGCAGCTCGTAGCCCTCGTGGGTCGTGAGCCTGAACACGGGCTTGATGCCGCTGGCCACGACGCGCGTGGCCTTGGCGCGGACCTGCTCGCCGGCCAGGCGGCTGTCGAGGACCAGCTCCGGACGGCGGCGCCCCTCGTACAGACCGACGATGCGCCTGAGCCCCTGCCCCGTGTACACGAGCGTGTCGCCGGTGACGCACGGGTTGGTGCTCTCGATCTCGCCGATGTGCGGCGTGGGGTTCTCGGCGTTGATGCGGTCGATGAAGACGATGCCGGGGTCGCCGTTCTTCCAGGCGAGGTTGACCATATTCTTGAACACCTTGCGGGCGTTCAGCGTCTTGACCGTGTCGCCGGAGCGCGGGTTGACCAGGGCGTACTCCTCGTCGGCCTCGACGGCGCGCATGAAGGCGTCGGTGACCGCCACCGAGATGTTGAAGTTGTTCAGGCGGTCGTCGTCCTGCTTGGCGTG
>Ga0172371_10000955_pt1 | contig 45621 bp, 37 predicted proteins | sample Lak12m_FD_114543 | JGI IMG/M metagenome (GOLD analysis project Ga0172371, IMG submission 114543) | Freshwater microbial communities from Kabuno Bay, South-Kivu, Congo - kab_022012_12m | ecosystem: Environmental > Aquatic > Freshwater > Lake | place: Democratic Republic of the Congo: South-Kivu... | reverse complement strand
CTCGAAAGAGTGGAACCGTAGCACGATTACCCCCTCACCCTAACCCTCTCCCTGAGGGAGAGGGGATCGGAAATCGGCTCCACAGGCTTCCCTCTCCCCCTGGGAGAGGGCCGGGGTGAGGGTAACAAAGACGCAATCCAAGTCTAATCGCGCTACGATTATCAGTTCTTCCGGAGTTTTGCGGCAACCTCCCGCGTGTGCGCCCTGTTGGGGGCTTGTACGGCGTTGAGGAAGGGCGGGCACGTCGGTCGGTTTATCGCGCAGGCAAATTCTTACGGTAGAACATCATGTATGGTTGTCATCATCCTATAGTATTTGACGAATTTAACCATGAATAGAATAAATACCAAATGAGCTTTATGAGCCGTCAGATTATAATCTAAAACTTTAACTTAAAAGCATATCATTCTGTTTTTGCGCTTTTTTATTGACACGGCACGCTCTCCTCTGCTAGTATTCACTCCAGCATTTATCTCCGGCAAAGGACTCATGTCGTCATGAATCGATTTGGCCGATATCCCTCCGAAATGGTGCTCAGTCGCGACGGTCTTGCTTCATCATTGGTTCGATCGCCTTTACACGGTCTTCGGGAGAGCAGAGATATGAGGTCACCTGTACGAATTTCCGGATACCTTTGCGTGGCTGGCCTCCTGGCCGCAATCTGCTGGTCTTCCGCACTGGCCTCGCCACCGGGGAAGATCACCGGGGTGTCGCTGGATTCCAGCGGAAAACAGATCTTGATCTCGTGCCAGGGAAGCGTCAGCAAGCACCAGGCGCGCGTCATCGGGCGACCGAACAGGATCGTCGTAGACTTTGATGGAATGGATGTTGCCGGAGTTCCACCCTCGGTGAAGGCCGCAGGAGGTGTTGTGCAGGAAGTACGGGTCGGCCGATACCAGGGGCGAGCGCGTGTGGTGGCTGACTTCGGAGGGCAGCCGGTGCCGGCCTTCAAAGTGGTCAGGGATCGTGATCGCGTAGCAATTCTCCTGGGCAGTTCCACTGCAAGCGATTACCCGGCCGCCGATCGCGGTGAGGCCATCAAGTCCGCTGCCACAGGTGAAGCTTCGCGTCTTGCTTCCAAAGCTGTGCCTGCTGCCGGGAAAGTGGAGAAGGAAGGATTTGCGGGGCCTGCGCGGCAGGGAGACAAGAAGACGCTCGATGTGAAGGAGATGAAGCTGGTTCGGGGCCTCGAGCTGAACATGCCTTCTGCCTCTATGAAGGCCGGCGCAGAGCGCGGCGCTCGGTCTCCGGAGCCGCCCACCGCCCCCGCTGTGCCACAGCCCGAAGCGGCCGAAAAGCCCGCCAAGACCGGAACACCCGGCGACCAGATCAAAGTGGCTCAGAGCGCTGACGCTGTCCGCGCGCAAGGCGGCGGACCCGCGCAAGCACCGGGTTCGGTCACGGAATCGTTTCCGCGCAGTTCCCAAGGCGGGACATCGCGTGGACTGAGCGGCGGTGGCGGAGCACGGATGGTCCGCGAGGTGAGGCCGCCGGTTACACCTCCGACGCCTGATCCCAGGTTGTTAGTTCAGGAAATCACCGAGCTGACCTTCACCCAGGTTGGGCACAATGCCCGGTTGATCGTGCGCGGCGGCGATCATTTGGACTATCGTCTTAACAAGGTGTCTCCCACCAAAGTGAGAGTCGACCTCATCAACGCGGAGATTCCCAAAGTACATCAAAAACCTCTGAAAACGGACCTCTTTTCCACGTCAGTGGAGATGATTGTCCCCGGGTCGCAAACAATCTTCATTCAGCTCAAGGACTCCGTCCCTTATCAGGTGCAGAAGCAGAAGGGCGTGCTCATGATCGATTTTCCGCCGCCCCGCTTTGCTATGACCCAGGACCAGATGGCCATCCTCACGGCACCGGGCGCAGACCAGAGTCGGGGCCGAGAAGCCCAGGAGAAACGGCGGGAAGATCTCCTGCAGCGGCGAGAAGCCTCGAGAATTATGCGTGAGGAGGAGTTCCGGAGCAAGGGCGAAACAGTAACGAAGCAGATAAACGTACTACTCAAAGAACAGGAAGAAGCACTCAAAGAGCGTAGAGAGATTGAGCGGAAGTTCCGTATCACCGCTGACCCTGAAGTATTCAGCAAACCGGTTACCATGGATTTCCAAGGCATTTCGCTCCGCAACGCATTCAGGCTTCTGGCGGAACAGGCCGGCATAAACATTATCGTCGGCACCGAAGTGTCCGGCTCAACGACGATGCGTCTGTTCCAGGTGCCTCTCGGCCAGGTGATCGACCACCTGCTCAAGACCCACAACCTCGATCGCGAACTTGTCGGAAATGTGATGTGGGTTGGGAGCAGAGACAAGATCGCGGCAAGCAAGGCGGAACGCCTGACTGAACACCGACGGTTGCTCAAGCAGGTTGAGGACAAGATTGCGCGCAACAAGAAAGCGATTCAGGATCTTGAATCAGAGCGGGAAAAGACGCTCCAAGAACTGAGCAAGAGAGAAGAAGAGGAAAAGGAACTCCCCGCGGAGACACCGGCTTTTGAAACGGTCGGCGCCACCGAAACAGTGACTATTGACGGCCAGGCCGTCACCCTGCTCCTCGTTCGAGTCAAGCTTGTCTACGCCAAAGTCGACCAGATCAAATCCGTGCTCGATTGCGTGTTCAACAAGAGATGCGGAGCTGGCGGCCCCACACCGGCTCAGGCCGCGCAGCAAGCACTTGCCACTCGTCAGGACCAACTGACCTCTGAAGGGTTCGCGCCCGGAAGTCCTGGAGCCCAGCATCGACTGATGCTTGACCAGGAAATGATCGATAGGGAGCGCAGAACCCGGGCTGCCGAACTTGTCAGCCGCCCGACCGGTCCCACGGAGGGCGCTGGCCTGCTCGAAAGCGGCATGGACGACCGGTTGCGCAAGATTCTCGCTCATACTGTGCTTTGGGATAACGCCCAGTACAACATGCTCTTCATAAAGGATCTCCCCGAGCGCATCGAAGAGATGAAGAAGCTCATCCGAACCCTCGACATCCCCACGCCACAGGTGCTCGTCGAGTCGAGATTGGTTGTGGCGGACAGGGACTGGGCTCGCAGCCTCGGTATCCGGTGGGGCGGTCGTCAAGGCCAGAGCGGTGACTACCATCCTCTTCGCAGCGGCATTTGGGGAGTTAGCGGTGTAAACGGCACTGCCAGCAGCCCCACCAGCGGTGGTGGTATCGGCGGGTTCACGGCCCCATTGGGCACACTGCTCGCCTCGCAATACGCGGTAAACCTTCCCACGACCATTGCGAATGGCGTGCTCACCGGCCTGGGTGTCCAATTCGGTCTCGTGGGCAACGAGTACATTACCGACCTGGACATGCAGATTCAGCTCGGTGAAACCACGGGCGAGGCCAAAGTCATCGCCAGGCCGAAAACTCAGGTGCTCAACCGCGAGATGGCATCGATTAAGATCGGAACCGACATTCCTTACCTGACGGTGTCCGCGGCTGGCACGCAGACGCAGCTCATTTCGGCTGACCTCAAGCTCGACGTCCGACCCGAGATCTTCTATGACGGCCGAATCCAGATGAACCTCACCATTACCGACAATGAGCCCGGTGAAATTCTTAACGGGGCCACCTCCATCCGGCGGCGTGAAGCCAAGAGCGTGCTAATCGTGAAGGATGGAGATACAGCGGTCATAGGAGGTATCCTCCGTCGCACCAAGAACATGCGGCGGCAGGGATTGCCGGGAATAATGAACGTCCCGCTCATCAACATACTCTTCTCAAATAAGCGTGTAGACGACCGTGTTGAAGAACTTCTCATCTTTGTCACGCCGACAATTATTAAGAAGCCACCACCAGCGGCGTAGGATTGCCTCGAAATCCTGCGAAAACCTAAAACCCTAACACCATAATAGTAGGGGCGGGTCTGAGACCCGCCCCTACGTCGCGTTGCACCACGATTGTGCGGCCCCCCAGCCATCTAGAACCGATGTACGAACGCTGCGGTGCCTTGGATCATATCAGTGCCGGAGTTGGAATTGTGCAGCTCGTCGCCTTTTCCCCACATGTTGCCGTTGGAAAGGTGTCGCCAAAGCATGCCGACTGTCACGGAGGTGCGCTGGTGAAGAGTGCGTTCCATGCCCAATCCGGCAAGAAGAGACCAATTCCAACGCGAGCCGGAGTTGCGGTAGGTTTCGGACACGTAGCCGATTCCGGCTCCCGATTCCAGGTACGTTTGCAGACCCAGCGGGCCCGCGGGGAGTTCCACAATTGCCTTGGGGAGGACGCCCAGCTCGTACCCGTCATGGAAATCGAGGCGTTTGATTCGCTCGACGTGTCCGCCCTTATATGAAACATGCGACGCAAGGAACGACAGCTGGAACTGTCCCTTGCCGGATGCGGGTAACACGTCCTCGACGTAGTCGCTGATGCGTCGGCTCACCTCGACTGTAGTGTAGTCGAGTGATGTCGATGTACCGAAGGTGCGGCCGAATGCCAGTCTGACGCGGTATTCGGAATCAGACTCCGTCTTCGCTGCAGCCTGCATCGATGAGGCGGCGTTTGCGCCGCCGATCGCGCCGGAGAGGCTCGCGTGCGCGGCACGAAATGGATTGGTGAGTTGTGAGAAATATCCGCCTGATGCGGCCGAGGGCACTTCCGAAACACCCACGGCGATCAAGGCAGACAGACAGACCAGTACCCAATAGCGACGTTGAGCGACCAAACCCTGCCTCCTCGAGAGCACCAAATAAGACCCCCCGAAGGGTGCTCGGTCGGTACCACGCCGCGCGCGACGTGTCAAGAAAGAAAATTATCACGCCGCGTTCGAGATGTTTGCTCAACGCTATTCTCTAATCATTCGTGGAAATGGTTTCAGTATGGCAGCAATGCCATTAATATGAAGATCTATAACGTTGTGATCGCCACTCCCGTTTCTTCTGGAAACAGTATCGCGGGATCGAACCTCCCGGTCTCTGCTGGCCATTGGCCGGCACGATGAGGTATAGTGGACAGGCGTTCCACGCTGTCAGGAGGACGATTTGATGATTCCAATTCTCTCCATAGTGGGGAAGTCCGATGTGGGCAAAACCACGCTTCTGGAGAAAGTTGTTAGAGAACTCACCAACCGAGGCCGCCGTATCGCGACCGTGAAGCACGACACTCACGGCTTCGATATCGATCATGAAGGCAAGGACTCGTGGCGCCACAAACAGGCCGGCGCGGTCATGACCGTGATCTCTTCTCCAGCGAAACTCGCGCTCGTGGCAGACACGGACCACGACTACACCCTTGCGGAAATACGGGACCGGTTTGTGAGCGGCGCGGAACTGATCATCAGTGAAGGATACAAGCGGGAGGTGCACCCCAAGATCGAAGTGTTCAGGCGCGGGCACTACGAGGACCTCCTCTGCGCGAAGGACGACAATCTAGTCGCGATAGCGGGGGATCCACTCAACCCACCGGTTCGTGTGCCGGTGTTCGATCTGAACGACGTTGGGCCGCTGTGCGATTTCATCGAGGAGCGGTTTCTCGGGCGGGAGTCAGGGTAAGGCTCTGTCAGAGGTGCAGACGTTCATCAGAGTGAATAACTGCATCTTTGCTGCTCTGCCGCGATTATTGCTGGGGAAAATATTAGAAGCACTCTTAAGGCTTGACACTCTCACGGAGGAAGTCTAAACTGGGTATCATATAGTTCCTTATACGGAACTTATGCAATTCAACCGGCGCCGGTATCTTTGGCGAGGAGCGTTGTCCGGACAACGACCGCGCATGGATTGCAGCAATTGCCAAGATTCCTGCCCGATTCGCGAGAGGGACACCGTCACCCCGGACTCGATCCGGGGTCCAGATTCTGGATTCCCGCCTTCGCGGGAATGACGAAGAAGACGCCCCTCGCGGTGAGTCCACCGGAGGCTCCCGATCTAGTGGCCAATTGGATTTGATTTCTGGCAAGTGCTTCAACACGTTTCGATCTCTCAAAGATGAGCTGATGCTTCAGGTCAAATTCGACGATATTTTTCGTGCCACGTTGCCCGTCCGCTCGGGCAATGAGGGATGGATTGGCGTGGCGCCTACCGGCCTCGAATACCACGTGGTCGTTCCGGTCGATACACAGATCGCGCGGGGAGTGATGGCCTGCAACCGCCCCACAGACGGGACACCGTTCGGCGGCTTTTCGGGGTGGACCTATTTCCGGTGTCCGCCGTTCGAGGTTGAGGACGACGCCGCGGACGAAGACGCCCTCCGCATGGACGCGGCCCTTGAGACTGCACAAAGTCTGATCCTTCTGCTGGCCGCACGCGGCGTGGCGGCCGAATTGACCGGCGTGCCGTCGGGTGATCCGAAGCAAAAGGAGCCTGCGCCGCCCCAGCCGACCATTCCCATTCGATCCATCGAGCCTTGCAGGTGCTCGCAATGCGGCCGATCCTGGGAACGACTCGGTGCGTTCCTGACCGACCCCGACATCCGGGTGGATCGGTACCGTGCCTGTCCGGATGACTTTCGGAAAGGCGTGTATGTGTTTGCGCACGGATGTGGGGGGAGAGTGGAAGTGCCGGTCGTGAGGCTGGCTCGTTCGCCGTTTCCCGGCAGATCGCTCGCAGGGACTCAGGCGTGCCCGGGACTTTGTCGGTACGAGACGTCGTTCGCTTCCTGCGCGGCAGCGTGCGAAGGGTCTCTCTATCGGCGCGTCGCACACAAGCTCCGCAGATCGCAAATAGGGTGCACACCCCAAAGGCGTTAAAATATGGGTGAAATCGCTGCAAGTTTTCCCCCCTCACCCCTCCCTCTCCCGCCCGGGGAGAGGGTTTTCAAACGCCCCTCCCTTGACGGGAGGGGGAAGGGGGAGGGTGAAAGCCCACTGAAATTCCACAGGCGGTCCTGCTGTCTTAACGCCTGTGGGTGTACACACCAGGCGTACCGGGTGCGTACCATAAAGACGACAACGCGTTTTTCAGACGTTTGACCCATTTTCACAGGAGGTTAAGGATGCTCCTGCCCAGGTTCGAGTATCACGAGCCCACCACGTTGGAAGAGGCGCTGAAGCTCCTCTCCGAGCTGGGCGGAAATGCAAAGGTGCTTGCGGGCGGAACGGATCTTCTCGTACGAATGAAACAGAAGATCGACAGGCCCGCGCACGTGATCTCGCTCGCCCGCATCCCCGGACTGAAAGAGGTCACTCCCCGCAACGGCCACGGAATCAGTGTGGGTGCAGGAGCCAGCGCGGCTGCGCTCTCCCGTCACGAACTTCTGTGGGACCGTTTCACACCCCTCGCGTCGGCCTCGTCCCGACTCGGCTCACCGCTGATTCGCAACCGTGCCACGATCGGGGGCAATCTGGTGAACGCTAGACCCGCAGCGGACATGCCACCGGCATGCATGGTGCTCAACGCAACCGTAAAGCTCAAGAGCCGCTCGGACGAACGGGATGTGCCCGTAGCGGAATTCTTCCGCGGGCCCGGAGAGACGGTGATCGAGCCCAACGAGCTCATGGTTTCGGTGAACATGGAGACCCCGCCGCCGTGGACGGGCGGAGCGTACTTCAAGCTTGCGGCCCGAAAGAGTCTCGAGATTTCCCTGGTGAATGTCGCGGCACTCATAACGCTCAAGTCGTCCAATGGCGCGATAGTGGATGCCAAAATCGCGCTGGGTGCAGTTGCACCCACGCCGGTGCGGGCGTATGCCGCGGAACAGGTTCTCATCGGCAACAAGCCTTCCGACAAACTTTTCCAGAAAGCTGGTGAGACAGGTGTGGGCATGTGCAGTCCGATCACGGACCACCGGGGAACCATGGAGTATCGTTGCATGATGATCGAGGTGCTCACGAAACGATGCCTTTCGATGGCGCTAGAGAGCGCCCGCTCGTGGAAACCTCTGAAGTAAGGGGATAGCGGATGAAGCGCATAATTCAACTGACGGTAAACGGCGAGCTGGCTGAAGTCGCGGTAGATCCGAACCGGACGCTGCTGCAAGTGCTCCGAGAGGACCTCGGGCTCACCGGCACAAAACATGGCTGTGGTCTTGGTGACTGCGGAGCGTGCACGGTGATACTCGACGGCCAGCCGGTGAATTCCTGCCTTGTGCTCGCGGTTCAGGCAAACGGGAGCGACGTGCTCACCATCGAGGGGCTTGCGGAAAACGGGAAGCTTCATCCCCTGCAGCAGGCGTTCGTCGAAAAGGGCGCCATCCAGTGCGGCTTCTGCTCACCGGGGATGATTCTCTCAGCCAAAGCCCTTCTCGACCAGAACCCGAAGCCTACGGAAAAGGACATCCGTATGGCCCTTTCCGGGAATCTCTGCAGGTGCACGGGCTACCAGAAGATCGTCGAGGCTGTTCAAGCCGCGGCGAACGGTGAATATATGCAAGGAGGTGACTCCTGATGGGCGAGTTCAACGTCATCAGTACGAGAGCCCCCAGGCTCGACGCGGCTGCAAAGGCCACGGGCAAAGCCAAGTACGCCGACGATTTTTCCATGCCGGGAATGCTCCACGGCGCGATCCTCCAGAGTCCTATCGCTCACGGGAAAATCCTCAACATCGACATTTCTCGCGCTCGGCGATTGCCCGGCGTCAAGGCCGTGATGACCGCCAAGGAAGCTGGCTTGGTCAAGTACGGCGTGTCGCCGGCCCGATACGACGAAACGCTGTACGCGTACGAAAAAGTCCGGTACGTCGGTGACGAAGTTGCCGCGGTCGCCGCGGTGGATCTTGCGACAGCCCTTGAAGCTCTACAACTGATCAAGGTGGACTACGAAGAGCTCCCCGCGGTCTTCGACATGTTCGAGGCCATGAAGGAAGGCGCACCGCTGATCCACGACGAATTTCCCGGCAACCTCACAGCTGAAGTGCACCAGGAATTCGGCGATACCGAAGCCGCGATGGCGGAATGCGACCTCATCGTGGACCACACCTTGCTGAACAAGCGGCAAGACGCTGCCTTCATCGAGCCGCACTGCTGCCTGGCGAATTTCGACCTGGACGGGAAGCTCACGCTTCAAACTTCCACGCAAGTGCCGCACTACGTTATGCGCACCGTGGCGATGGTGCTGCGTATTCCCGTGGGCAATGTCCGTGTGGTGAAGCCGTACGTGGGCGGTGGATTCGGCCCCAAGGCCGAGGCGACGCCTCTTGAGATGAGCGCGGCGCTACTCGCCCGTGAAACCGGCAAACCCGTCAAGATGAACTACAGCCGTGAACAGGTCTTCCTTCATTCCAGAGCCCGCCACCAGTTCTACGCTGAGATGAGCCTCGGCGTGAAGAAAGACGGCACGATGGTTGCGGTCAGGAACAAAGCCGTCCTTGACGGAGGCGCGTACACGAGCTTCGGCATCGCGACGGTCTATTACTCGGGCTCACTGCTCGGCGGACCGTACAAGCTGAAGGCGATGAAGTACGACGGTATGCGGGCCTACACCAATAAACCCGCGTGCGGCGCACAACGAGGCCACGGCGGTGTGATCCATCGTGCAGCGTTCGAGCAACTTGTCGACAGGACAGCACAGCAGCTTGGTCTCGATCCTCTCGAGATGCGGCTGAAAAATATCATGGCCACCGGCGACGTCACGATCAACGAACTCGACATGTCGAGCCTCGGCATGAAAGAGTGCCTTGAATCCGTTCGCGACGGCTCGGGCTGGTACAAGAAGAAGGGTAAGCTTCCCAAGGGAAAAGGCATCGGCAGCGCGTGTGGCTTCTTTGTGTCGGGTGCTGGCTATCCGATTTACCGCTCTGACACGTACCATGCGACCGTGATGGTGAAGCTGAGCGAGGACGGCGGCATCGTCAACATACTCAGCGGATCGGCCGAGATTGGCCAGGGCTCCGATACCATGATGGCCATGATTGCGGCAGAGGCCCTGGGTGTGCCGCTCGACTGCGTGCGTGTCGTTTCCGGTGACACCGACCTGACTGTCGACTTGGGGGCTTACTCCAGTCGCCAAACTCTCATGACCGGCCACGCGGTCAAAGAAGCCGCGGAGCACGCACGCGCACAGGTCGTAGAGGTGCTCGCGGATATGATGAAGTGCGATCCTGCCTCGATTACCATCCGCGAAGGGAAGCTCCTTTTCGACGGTGGTCCGGGCAAATTCGACGAAATCCGTAAGACGTATATGAAGGAACACCGCGGCTGGACCGATCCACCGAGCGGCGACTATCTCACGTTCAAAGAAGCCGCACGCATGGCTTATCTTGCCAAGGGAACCATTGTGGGAACCGGCAAGTACAAGCCTCCCAAGCTCGGCGGCTCGTACAAGGGCGCTGCGGTTGGAACGTCGCCCGCTTACGGCTGTTCCGCGCAAGTGGTCGAAGTCACCGTAGACATGGAAACCGGCGAGGTCACCGTTGATGCGATGACTGACGCCCACGATTGCGGTCGAGCGATCAACCGGACTCAGGTCGAAGGCCAAATGCAAGGGTCCCTGTCCATGGGTCTCGGCGAGTGCCTGTTCGAGGAGGTGAAGTTCGACTCGCGGGGCAGGATTCTGAATGCGTCTCTCGGGGAGTACAAGATCCCCACCGCGCTGGACATGCCGAACGTGAACACCATCATAGTGGAGTCAAACGAGCCCAAGGGGCCATTCGGCGCAAAGGAAGTGGGCGAAGGCGCTATCATGCCCACGATACCGGCGATTCTCAACGCGATCTATGATGCTACGGGAGTGAGAATCACGGAGCTGCCCGTCAGCCCCGAACGGCTGTACATGGGGATGAAGGCCAAAAAGAAGGAGAAATAGCGCGGAGGTTCTGATAGATCGTCTTGCAAGCTCCTTCCGACCTGCACTTTGGGAGAGAGAGGCGCAGACCGACGCAAGATGCCTTGTAGGGGCGGGTCTCAGACCCGCCCCTACCCAAGCCCGTCGCTGACGACCACGTAAATGCTTTTTTGAATCAATTTACTGATGAGTGGCTTCGCCACAATTCGCCGGCACGGAGGCCGGCGGCTACCAATATCTGGAGAGCGCTCCTTGGAATCGGTCGCTTCTTGGGGCGACCACTTCTATGGGCAGCACCGGGTGAGGTTCCCACTGTGAGGATCGTCTTCAACGGCTTCCCTGAAGAGGTGGAAGGCTGCACCGTTACCGTGCAGGAACTCCTCGACCGAACCCAGGAAGACGACCCCGCGGTTATCGTCGAAATTAACGGCCGCTTTGTTTATCGCAAAGATTTCAAAACCGTCACGATTTCCGAAGGCGACTCGGTGGAATTCATCCATCCATCCTTCGGGGGGTAAGGCGATTGCTCGGCCCGTACTAAACGTACCGTTTAGCAGGTACGGTGACGCATTTTGGATATGCGTGGTGGGACAGGCGTCTCGCCTGTCTATTGCCCAGTCGGCTCCGAAAGCCATGACAGGCGAGACGCCTGTCCCACCGGAACCCTGGAAGTCCGCGACCGTACTTATGATACAAAGCGGTAAGGCTGGCGCACGCCTTATCCACGACGGATCACGATCCTGATTTCGTTCGGCAGCCGCACTTCTCAGCGAAGTGGGGTTGCGCCCACGTGCGTATTGTTATAAGAACCCTCCCGTCCGATCATCTCCATTCGACAGCCGAGGCTCAGCCAGCCAATGAAAATCGTTCACATTTTTTCATGCGTGGCGCTGGTTCTTGCCGCGACGGCCACAGCCGAGGCAGCCAGGTCGTGCGCGGCAATGAAGAAGGAATTAGCCGAACTTCGTCGCGAATACCGCGAATACGCTAATTCGAAAACCGATGGCTCTCGTGAAGCGGTGAAATTCGACAGACTCGCCGAAATCCTGGACAAGATCGCCGAATTGAAAAGAGAAATGAAGGCCGCTGGGGACAAGTGCGAAGCCCCGCCACGAAGCCAGGACCTAAAGGGAAAGAAATAGGGCTGCCGGTGGTTCTCACGTCATCCCGGAAGCTTGATTGATGCAGAGTTCCATGTGGTGTCGCTGCACAAATATGGCGGTTGCCAAAAATAATGTGCTTTGCTCGAGAGAGGGATAATCTAAAAAGAACGCGTCGTTCCCGCGAAGGCGGGAACCCAGAAAAGAAACTGTCCCGCGCAGAACGCGGGACTGCTTCGCAGGAATGACGGGCTTTTGCCGTGGGTATCGGACAAAAAGTTTGGCAACCCGCATGGGTGGTGGGTCTCGGCGTCTTCGCCGTTTGACCGAGTCCACTGCACGACCACCGGCATCCTTCCGACGTTATGAGGCAACGATGGAAAACGATGAAGCCGTAGTCCTGAGGACCTATTCCAGCGAAGCCGTCGCGAGCATCGCGGCCGCGCGCCTCGGGTCTGACGGCGTGGAAGCGCTCGTCCAAAAGGATGACTGTGGCGGTGCTTATCCGGCTCTGCAAGCGTCAGCAGGAGTGCGGCTCCTGGTCCGGCCTGAGGACTTGGAGCGTGCGGAAAGAATTCTCGGTGAAATAGAGGCGGAGGAAGCCAAGGAAGTTGTGCCTCGGGCCCGCAAGCAAGATCGCGAAGCAACGAAGGCAGATCCTCTAATTCTGTTCGCGTTGTTCGTACTGGGCGTCGCGGTTGGGTATTTTCTTGCGCCTTCGATAATGGATCAAAGCACATATACCGGCGACGTAAAGCGTGATCGTAACGCTCGGGGTACGGTCGGCACGATTTATCATTACGAGGACGGCCAACTTGCCCGCGTAGAAGAAGACCGGAATTATGACGGCAAAATCGATGCGTGGCACAAGTACCGGGAAGGGAAGATACGTTCCAGCACCTCTGACGACAATTTTGATGGCCAGCCGGAGGCGTGGACGACGTATATTGATCGATTCAACTATGTCGTGAGGATGGACACTGATGCTGATGGGAAACCGGACGTGACGGTCTTCTTCGCTAATGGGTTGGTACAGAAGAGAGATTGGCATCCCAATGACTCTGCCGTCATCGAGCGAAGACAGCTCTATGAGCACGGCGTGTTAAAGGAAGAGTTGGTCGATGCAGACAAGGACGGTGTTTTCGATCAGAGAATCACATTTGATCGATATGAGAGACCAAGTGGAACGACCAAGGTCTGGATTCGAAATTAGTCGGCTTACCAGGGATCTTTGAAGTGGGAGACATAGATGGATCATGGCCTCATCCGACAAGCCGCCCGTATGATTTGCGAAACCCGCAGGATCGTGGCGTTCACGGGCGCGGGGATCTCGACCGAATCCGGAATCCCCGACTTCCGATCGCCGGGCGGCATCTGGTCGCGCTACAACGCGGACGACCTGACGTATCAGAAGTTCCTCTCTCATGAGAAATACCGAAAGCTCTACTGGGAATACGACCGCGCACGATACCCTGCAATGAGTGACGCACTTCCCAACGATGCGCACAAGGCTGTGGTCGAAATCGAGCGGACGGGCCGAATGGCCGCGCTTATCACCCAGAATATCGACGGGCTCCACCAGAAGGCCGGGAGCGACCCCGCACTCATCTACGAACTACACGGCACGGTGCACGAGATCGGCTGTCTTCGCTGCCATACCCGCTGGCCGCGCGCAACGATCACCGACAGAATGGAGCGAGAGGGGATCGAAGTGCCATACTGCGAGCGCTGCGGCGGTCCCCTCAAGGTTGCCACCATCGCGTTCGGGCAGTCGCTGCCCGCGGATGTGTTGGAAGCGTCTTTCCGGCACGCTCAGGAGTGCGATCTCTTTATCACAATCGGATCTTCGCTGGTGGTTCAGCCCGCGAATCTGATGCCGCCGCAGGCAAAGCGATCGGGCGCGCGCCTTATCCTCGTGAATCTGTCCGAGACGCCGTACGACGAAATCATGGACGTGATCCTCCTCGGAGCTGCGGGCCCGACAATGAAGGCGATTATGGAGGAATACGGCAGGATCTTGGGCGAGAGTGGTGATTAGCTTCGATTAACTTCCCAGCAATAGGGGCAGTTGTCGAAATCTCTGGCCAGTTCAAACGCCGAGCAGGGGGGTCCCGAACGAAGGTTCAACGGCACTGCGTTGTCCGAAGTGAGGGAGTCCCGGTGATCGGCGACCATGCAATCGGACATTGTTTGGCAACTGCCATATCATGCTAAGGGCCGGCAGTAATGTCGGCCCTCATTATTAACACCAGATAAATATTAACGTTTCGAGAACTGGAAGCTGGCGCGTGCTCCGCGTCGGCCATACTTCTTGCGCTCTTTGACGCGTGCGTCTCGTGTGAGGAAGCCTGCGGACTTGAGCACGGATCGATGAGCGGTATCGACTTCCAAGAGGGCCTTGCTGATACCGTGTTTGAGCGCGCCCGCCTGTCCGGACATGCCGCCGCCGTGGACCCGAGCGACCGTATCGAAGCGTCCGAGTGTCTGAGTCAGCTCAAACGGCTGCATCACGATCATTCGTGAGGTTTGTCGCCCGAAGTACTCATCGACGGCCTTGCCATTGACCAAAATTCTGCCAGTGCCCGGTTTGAGCCAGACGCGTGCGATGGCGTTTTTCCGTTTTCCCGTAGCGTAGAAGCCCTGTTCACTCATTCTTGATCTCCGCTAGAACTTGTGGAGTTCCGGCTGTTGCGCCTCATGGGGATGTGAATCTCCCTCATAGATTTTCAGCTTCCGTAGTTGCGACCTGCCAAGCGTATTCTTCGGGAGCATGCCTCTCACTGCCCGGCGAAACAATTCGAGGGGCTTTTCCTTGAGCAGCTTCCCTGCCTTGGTGGCCTTGAGTCCGCCGATGTAGTGGCTGTGCGAGTAATATATCTTCTGGTCGAGCTTTCTGCCGGTGAGGCGCACTTTTGCCGCATTGAGGATGATGACGAAGTCGCCGGTGTCCATATGGGGAGCGAAGGTAGGCTTATGCTTGCCTCTCAGGCAGCGTGCGGCTTCCGCTGCGACCCTGCCGAGGACTTTATCCTTGGCGTCGATAACGAGCCATTTTCTTTCGACTTCCCCTTGTTTTGGGGTCCAGGTCTTCATAGAGACACCTCTTGAGCAACGTAAATTTAAATTTTTACCATCGGCCCGTAGCTATGTCAAACTAAAATTCGCGGCTGGCATAACCATTTACTTACGGAGGACACCACTGCAATAGCTGCCCCGAACGGGGCAAACCTTGAATAGTCGCGCTGTAGCGTGATTCACCCTACGGAAACGAGCATTTGAGGTGAGTTCTTCGGACCCTGAAGGGGTCCTCCATGGAGGCATCGGACGACCCCTTCAGGGTCGTTCTTAATCGCTTGTGTGCCACATCCCATACGCTGAAGCGTATGGCTACTCTTGGTACGCCCTTCGGGCGAAGATTCTTCCCGGGATGGCAGATGGACAAGGCCTGTAGCTGTCCCGCACTCAAGTGAATGATCACCGGCTGCCACTGTCATCCGCGGGATTCTCGGACGCGCCTTTTCCTGTCAGTTCCAAAAAACGTTTGTATGCATCGCCCTTCTTAACTCCGAACCGCTCGTGTGCCTCGGTCGCAAGGTGTTTCCCTGTGAGGCCTTCCTCCATGAGTGTCTTCACCACGGCGTCTAAGTCCGAGACCGGCTCGCGGTCTGCTGCACCTTCCACCACTATCACGATTTCGCCCTTCACCGAGGGCCGGCGCTCCAGCTCCACCAGCACGTCAGCTACGGCGCCGGCCAGCGTTTCCTCGTGCATTTTGGTTAGCTCACGAAAGAGTACGATGCGCCGCTCTGCGAGGATATCCGCTGCGATCCGAAGAGATGGCTTGATCCTCACCGCGGTCTCGAAGAAGACCGACGTGCGCGTATCGGCTCGGACTTGCTCAAAGAACTGTCGTCGCTCTTCATCCTTTCTTGGAGCGAAACCGAGATACACGAACGCCGAGCCGTCCACGCCCGCAACCGACACCGCGGCGACAATCGATGAGGCTCCCGGGATGGGAGTAACCGCAATTCCTGCGTCCAGTGCGACACGGACCACGCGACTGCCGGGATCGGACACCGCCGGTGTGCCTGCGTCGGAAACCAGGGCTACGTCGAACCCGCTATTGAGCAGGTCCATGATCTTGTCGGCCTTGCGAGCTTCGCTGAATCGATGGAGGCTCATGGTCCGGGTAACAATGTCCCACTTCCGGAGCAAGACCCGCGTGGTTCGAGTGTCCTCACACGCGATCACGTGGACTCGCCGCAGTACGTTCAGCGCGCGGACCGTGATGTCTTCCAGGTTCCCTATCGGGGTAGCTACTACATAGAGAATCCCGCGCGTCACGCGTTCTCACCTTCCAACTTGCGATCCTGATACACATCCGAGCGTCGATAGTACTCAACTCCTGTCTTGAGCAACACTTTCAGCACTGCGGCCACCGGAATCGCGACCAGCATGCCAACGAACCCGAAGAGATTCGCGCCGATGATCAGAGCAAGGATGTACGCAACCGGATGCAATCCGACGGCCTTCCCCACGATACGCGGAGTGAGCACGTAGCCTTCGAACGTCTGCACCAGAGCGATCCAAAGTATGATGTAGAGAACATGCCGCAGGTCCCCATACTGAGCCAGCGCCATGAGCGACCCTCCCACGAGGCCAACCATGGTGCCGACATACGGAATGATGAACAGCAGGCCGGCTGTCACTCCGAGAACAATTGCGAGGTCAATGCCGATGATGACGAACCCCAGGCTGTAAAGCACCGCCAGGATACAGCAAATCGTCAGCTGCCCGCGCACGAAGCCGGACAACACCCGGTCGATTTCCCGGAGCTTTCCCAGCACGGCGTCGCGGGCGTAAGGCGGAATCAGGTCCGTTCCTTCCTTCCGAATATGGGGAAAAGAAACGAGAAGGTAATAAGCGAGCACCGGCAGCAACAAGAGATAGATCAGGGTCGCAACGATCCCAAGGGTCGATTTGAAAACGGTCCCGACGAAACGCGCGAGCGGGTCCGCGAGGCGTCGCACCTCAGGCAGCAATTGCTTTGCCTGCTCGTACACCCACGCCACCGCCTGGTTCCACTCGTCAGGGTGCGCCAGTTGGTACTGCTGAAGCGCGGCCATCAGCCTGTCTTTGAGCACGGCCGCGTACTTAGGGGCGCGTGCGGCGAAATCCGACACTTCCCGTACGACACTGGGAATCAGAAATAGAAACGCAAGCACTACGACGAACAGTCCAAGCACAATGAGCAGAAGTGAGCCGATGGATCTAGGCACACGCCACTTTTCAAGCCGATTGGCCGCGGGATCCAGAAGATAGGCCAGGAAGAACGCTACCATCACCATTGTCGTGACTGACTCGAGCGCGCTCATCAACCAGACGAGCACGAACACGAAGACTGCTACAGCTGCGAGTCGAATAAGCGTACGCCTACCTGTGGCGGTCACGTTCCCTACCTCCTGCGGACTGACTCCCTCGACGAGCATGGACGGCGAGGAGTTCGTTGGTGCACGAATCCGCCCCCCCCCACCCCCGGCCATCATATACGAATGCGCAATCAGAAAGGTGACAATCTCGGATAGGTCTTGGTGGGACAGGCATCTTGCCTGTCTGAACGTGACAGGCAAGATGCCTGTCCCACCAAGACAAGGATGTCACTTGCTTGAAAGCGCATTGGTCTTAACCTCTACGAGGACAGAACGGTACGTCTGATTGAGTGAATTCCTATCAAAACCACCGTAACAATACACCCCCACGCGAACAAATCGCCCCACTGACTATAGAAGGACTTCAAGTCGGTCGGCGGCGGGACGTTAACCACGAAAAATCCTTCGGTTTCCAATGGGATACTACGTACTACTCGGCCCGCCTGATCAAAAGCTCCGCTGATGCCGGTATTCGCGCACCGGACGAGCGGCACCCGGTTCTCGATGCTTCTCATGCGGGCCATGCGGAAATGCTGATACGGGGCCGCTGTATCGCCAAACCATCCATCGTTGGTGATGTTGACGAGCATCCGGGCGCCGTTGGCCACAGCAAGTCTCGACAAATCCGGAAAAATCGCCTCGTAGCAGATCAGCACGCTGAAGTCCGGACAGCCGTTGACGTGCATCACGGTCATGAACTCGCCGGGTGTGTAGTCCTCTTCTCGGGCCGCGATTCCCGGACCGATGGGAAGCAGCCAACTCAGCGGCATGAATTCTCCAAACGGCACCAGGTGTATCTTATCATACCGGTACCGCAGAGACTGGCCGTCAACGAGAAACGCGCTGTTGTAGTACCTTGACTTGCCGTCCTCCTCCACTATCTCGGAGGGCGCGCCGACCAGCATGGGCGCCTTGAGCCTCGTCGATATGTCGCAAGGATACTTCCATCCTGGGCTCCTGGGCCCGAAGATCAGCGGCACACTCGTCTCCGGCCATATCAGCAGGCGTGCGCCTTCGTTCACAGCAGCCCCGCCGATGTTCTCGTACGCGGTGAAGGTGAAGTCCCGCGCCTCCTCAGTCCACTTGATCTCCTGCGGAATGTTGGCTTGAAGCACACCTACGGGAAACCCCCGGCGGCCGGTTTCGGCAGGAAACCGCGCCAAGCGGTCGATGCCGTAGCCAAGTGTTACAGCTACCGCAATTGCAGCAGCAGTGACGAGCGCCCACGCAGGCCGATCGTCGGAAATCCAGCGTCGAAGGACCTCCCACAGTGCGGCATTGACGAGCACCACCAGGAAGGAGATCCCGTACACGCCCGTCACGTCCGCGATCTGCGCCATGACAAGGCGATCGCCTTGTGTGTACCCAGCGAGATCCCACGGAAAGCCGCCCAGCGTGGTGGCGCGTACGTACTCGAGGGCGGTCCATGTAAACGCTGCAGTGACCGCTGGCCGCCACCCCGTACGGGCAAACATGGCGGTGAGCCACCCGAACGCAGCCGGAGCGAGGGTGAGCACCAACACCATGGCCACGAGCAACGCGATCGCCGGCAAAGTTTGAAAGTGGCCGTGGACGGTAAGAGGTATGGAGACCCAACGCAAGTCGAGTAGAAAGAAAGCGATTCCGAACGCGGCGCCGTGAAGGGCGGCTTCGATGGGCGTGCGTGAGCGTTCGATCGCCCACAGGAGAGGTATGAACGCCACCCATGCCACCGGGTCCAGCCCCAAGGGTGGGAACGCCAACGATAGGATGACTCCCCCCGCTGCTGCCGCGACGAGTGGAGCTTTCATTGATCCGCGTCAGGCCGCGCTGGGACTTTCTTGTCGATTTCCCGGGAACCACCGGTGACGAGCACGCGTGTAATGCGCTTCTCGTCGCCTCCCTGAATTCGCAGGACAAGGCCGCCGTACTGCATCTCCTCGCCTCGCGCCGGTACCTTGCTCATTACGTGGATGATGAAACCGCCGAGAGTGTCGTAACCTTCTCTTGGTATGGAAACACCAAAATACTCTTCGAATTCGTCGAGGCTCGCCCGGGCCCTCACGAGCACGGATCCGTCTTCTTGAGGCAGGAAGGGGTCTTCTTCCACATCGTGTTCGTCACGGATCTCACCGATGATTTCTTCGATGATGTCTTCGATGGTGACAAGTCCTGACGTGCCGCCGTACTCGTCCACTATAATCGCCATGTGAGACTTGCGGCCGCGAAGTTCGTTGAGCAGGTCTTTGATTCGTTTCGTCTCGGGAACGAAAAACGGGTCGCGGGTGATCTGGCGGAGGTCCAGCTGTTTCGCGTCTTCCAGCCAGAGGGGAAGCAAGTCCTTGGCATTGAGGATACCGACGATGTGGTCCACATCTTCGTCGTAAATGGGAATACGCGAATGCCCGGAACTGATCACAGCTCGCAGGACGCGTTCGCGGTCCGCATCGACGGGAACAGCCACGATGTGGGTGCGAGGAATCATGATTTCGCGCGCGACGGTCTGTTTGAGATCGAAGATGCCCTCGATCATTTCGCCTTCGTCTTCGTCGATCAGGCCCTGTTCTTCACCTTCGTCGAGGACTTGCTTGATTTCGAGGGGCGCGCGCTCAAGTTTGAGCATTCGCTTCAGCCACCGCAACATTGCTCGTTTGTTGCGGAATTGAGGCTCATCCAAAGAGAAGAACACCGTGTCTCCTCATAAGTCGCCGCTCGCAGAACCGCGGCGAGTTTGACTCCTTCGTGTGATAATACGTGACATCGTGAAGTTGAGATACCAACCTCGGAATGATGTGTCAAGATGACCATCGCGCTTGAAGATGAGTATTCCGTGACGAGTCGAAAAGGATCTCCTCAATACGCGTCCAATTGGGCGGGATTCCTAAGCCTCCCAACGCTCTCACCTTCGGGGCATTTTGGGAAGCCGCGCAACGTCGCCGGTCGAATACTCACCCCTGGCCGAGAGCAGCGGTTGACGCGCCAGCGGGGGGGTGCTAGGATGCCTGAGAAGGATTTGATCGCTCCCCCCTTGCTGCGAACCGTAATCATCGGCCAGCCCGCGTGGCGATCCCGAAAAAATTATCCAGGAGAAGCCGATGTCCATCAAGGATGATGTTCTGCGCATCGCCGTCATCACCCGGGACGCTTCGAGAAAGGCAGCTGTGCTGCCTACTCCCGTAAAAGAGAAGATTCTCAGAGACGCGGCGGAGAAACTGCGTGAACGCCGCGCGTTCCTTCAGTCAGAGAACCGCACCGATGTTGAGGCAGCGCGCGCGAACGGGCTCTCGGCTGCCATGATCGACCGCCTTACGCTTTCGGACAAAGTTATTGAGCAAACCGCCGCGGGCATGGAAGAAATCGCGGCTTTCCCCGATCCTGTCGGTGAAATCGTGCACATGTGGAATCGTCCCAACGGAATGAAAGTGGGACGGATGCGGATTCCCCTCGGGGTGATCGGGATTATCTACGAATCGCGCCCCAACGTGACCGCTGACGCTGCCTCGCTCTGTCTGAAAGCCGGCAACGGCGTGATTCTGCGCGGTGGCTCCGAGGCAATCAATTCCAACCGCGCTATCGTAAGCGTGTTTAAGGAAGCGCTCAAAGAAAACGACGCGCCCGAGGACATCGTCAACCTCATCCCGGTCACCGACCGAGAGGCAGTACTCCACATGCTCTCGCTGGAGGAGTATATCGACCTGATCATTCCGCGGGGGGGCGAAGACCTCATCCGCTTTGTGGCGGGGAATTCACGGATTCCCGTTATCAAGCATTACAAGGGCGTCTGTCACCTCTACGTGGACCGTTGGGCGGATATGGACATGGCGGCAAAGCTGACCGTTAACGCCAAAGTTCAACGACCGGGCGTGTGCAATTCGCTCGAGACGCTGCTGGTCCATCGTGACGTGGCTGATCGGTTTTTGCCGCTTGTCTCGGAGAGGCTTACCGCAGAAAAGGTCGAGCTTCGTGGCTGCTCTCGGTCGCGTGAGCGGGTGAGTTCGATGAAACCCGCCACGGAAGACGACTGGTACGCAGAGTATTTGGACTTGATCCTTGCGGTCAAGGTGGTTGATGACATCGACGAAGCGATCCAGCATATCGCCACATACGGGTCGCTGCATACGGAAACCATCGTCACCAAAGACTACGACGCTGCCCAGAAGTTCCTGAGAGAGGTGAACTCGTCGAGCGTCATTGTCAACGCTTCCACCAGGATGAGCGACGGATACGTGTACGGCCTCGGCGCGGAGATCGGCATCAGCACTACCAAGATCCACTCCTACGGCCCCATGGGGGTGGAGGACCTTACGACGACCAAATTCATCGTGCTGGGCGACGGTCAGATCCGCGAGTGATATCGCTGACGGCTTTTCGAGGCGAGAGCCGACGACCGGCTTTGTTGACGACAGGGGGGCTCACTCGGGCCTCCTTCCACGAAGATTCATGGTGTCGGTCAGACTGTTTCACTGACCTTCGGGCCATTGAGGGACGCACTTGTTTTCAGTCCGGCTCGTGAAACGGTCTGTAAGGGGTTCAGCGCGAAGTCGCGTTCATGGGAGTGATCCCTCCGATACCCGTCCAGCCCACGAAAGGATGGCGCCGTGAGCGAGATCCGTAGCACCATAGACCTCATCATGGAGCGTACCCGCGGGATGACTCTCTCCGACAAGGAGAAAGCCGAGGTCCACCGGGACGAACTTGCCAAGAGAGCGAAAGGTCTGTGCATCCGGCTGATGGAGAATCCGACCGAGGTGGCAGGGGTGTTCACCGCTCTTGAATCGGAACCTGAAGATGATCGTGAGCTGCTTCGGTCACTCGTCTGGAGAGAGATGGTCGAAGCCTTACAGGCTGACAAATCTGCCCTGGAACACCTCGACATCCTTGAGCAATTTCCTCAAGCCAAAGCAAAAGCGAAGGTGCTGCTCCTGGAAAAGGTCCGCTCGCTGGTGAAGTCCGGCGAGAAGATCAGAGTTGCTGAGCGCAAGAAAATGCTGATCCACGAGCGAAAGAAACTCGAAGCGGCCGGCATCTCAGGCACTGCAGTCGTCCCGCGGTTGCCGGAAGACGCGAACGTGGGCGCAGAACTCGCCGCGACCTTGGAACCAATCAAACGGGAGCTGGTTGCTGCGTCGAACGAGTGATACGGCCTTGACGCGGCCGGTCTTCCTTTCTTCACAGGAGGATCCACGGTGAAAAAGAAAGTTGTTCTCTGCGCATGCGCGGTCCTCCTTTTCGCGCTGCTGAGCGAACCGGCTTCCGGAGTCGGCCTACCGTTCTCCGATCCTCGCGCAGTCAAGAGCACCGACGGGAAGACCTATCCGGTGGATCGGCTTGCACGGCTCTTCGAAGCCAAGGTCAATCTGCTCCTTTACCTCCTGACCAGCTATCTGCAAAGCGGTGACGTACTCGTGGCGGACATGATCCGCGAGAATCTCAAGGCGATTCAGATCTACGTTGACACCATGGGGGCATCGGTTGGCAACGACCGACAGAAGGAGCTTTTTGCCAAGCTCCTATCGGGATCGCAGAAGCTCAGGGAGAGCGTCGAGAAGAATATCAAAGTCATCGAGGAGTATCGCACGGCCAAACGCGTTTTCGACTACAAGTCGTCACTCCTGATAGAGTGGCTGGATTCCATCTCAGCTACCGTATGCGATGTTCGAGAGCCGTCTCCCGCTGCAGGCGAACCGCCCGCAGTCAGGACGTTCAGGCGCGTACGTCTTGGTGTGCCCAAGGCTGTCTTTTACACACAAGTTGCCTCATACAACCCTGCAACAGAGGCTCGCCGAAAGAAGGCCCGTGATTTGTGGGACTCGACTACAAAGCAGGCAGAGGCTTTCGCCGATTTGGTCTCCACCGATGTTCAAAGGCAGGTCGCCCCAGGGCTTAACGCGTCGGTACAGATCGTCGCTGAGTGCGCGCGTGACCTCATCATACACGCCGACGAACTGAACTTGGCGTGGGACCAAACCGTGTCGCTCGTGGAGTCGCTCGAGTCGCTTGCAGGTGCATCCAACGGCGAAAGCCAACCTTCTCAGGCCGAACCCAAGCCCGCGCCGTCCGCGACCAAGGGAGCCGCACCGCCAGCTGGTGCGCCGAAGTGATCGTGTTTGCCGAGTCTCGCTACCGAGAAGCGAAAGACCTACTGTCTGTCCCCAAATATGTGTGACAGAATTCCGGGTGCCACTGCTGGCTTGCCCAGCAGTGCTCTTCCATATCGATGCCTTCTCTCCCGATGCGTGCAACGGTTATTCCAGGACGACCCCCTATCATTCTTGGGGAAGGCTTCATCCGGTGCAGGCGCGTCGTTGTGGTAGGTTGCCCGCGACAGACCCATCGTCAATCGGGCATCCCGGAATCTATCCAATCAATGATTTCTTGGATCTCCTCGCTGGAAAGGTATGGACCTCTGGAAGGCATTCGCCGGAAGCCCCCTATGTTTCGCGTAAGGATCTTGACTAGATTTGTCTCTCTTGCGCGACCATTGCCGACTTTGTCGGGCTCGATGAGTGTCAATTCATACGGAGCGCTGGAGGCAAGCTCTTCTTTCGTCCCCCAGTTCAGGCCACCGGGGTGGCTTACTTTGAGTTTGGGTTCACGCTCGTGTTCCGTGGTCCATCTGCGGAGCGCGGTATCAAGAATTTCCTTGATTCGCGGCCAGTTCGGTGCACCCATAGTCCATATCCTCTGCTGACGTGATCGAACTGCATTCCACTCTGCAATATAATAATTCACACCAAGGCGCTTTCAAGCAAGTGCCATCCTTGTCTTGGTGGGACAGGCATCTTGCCTGTCCGAACGTGACAGGCAAGATGCCTGTCCCACCAAGACATGTCCGAGATGGTCGCCTATATGATTGCGCATTAGTACCAGGGGACGCTTGGGCGGCGCAGAAAGCGTGGTCGGCACCCCCAATCTCCGGTTGACTCGGCGATTGCCGCGATTTCGCCGAAAAATTAGAGGAATTGGGGCACCACGAATTGCGCAAGATGTCAAAGGAACTATAGGGATTCTCGGAAATCTTCACGAAATGGGATCACCCTGCTGGACAAGTCAGCAGTGGCACCCAGAAGCCAATCAGCGATCATTTTCGAGATCCGATATAGGCCACTCGTGGGCCGCGGGGGTGGTTTGGCGCGAGCATCCACTGTGAACAGCCGGGGCGACAGCCAGACAAGGAGGAGGAACCGGAAAGACCACAAGCGCGACTGCGACAAGCGGCAATCTGCATCGGTGATTACAAACCTGATTCCTGTGACTGCTGCTCTCTCGGGGAGGGTGCGCCATGATTATTCAGAAGGCGGATCTTTTTAGGGACGTCAAGGGAGAGACCATGAACGAGGTCTCGAGGATCATGGTGGAAGGAACCTACAACAAAGGGTCGCTGGTGTTCAAAGCCGGCGATCCGGCAGACAGCTTCTATCTTGTGGTCGAGGGGAGGGTCAGGCTGTCGATCGGTGCGGAAGGGGAAATCGATTACACCGCGAGCCTACCGGGTGAAGCCTTCGGATGGACCGGCATGGTCGACCGGCCCGTGTACGTGGCGACCGCGGAGTGCCTGACTCCGTGCAAGCTGGTCAAGATCGAGAAAGGGCGGCTCAACTCAGTGCTTGAAAAAGATCCTGAGGGTGGAATGCTTTTTTACAAGCGGCTGGCAGGAGCGGTCGTGCAGCGGTTGATCGACAACTACAACACGTTCATGTCGCAGGGCAGCCTCAGGGGTGTCACGTACGGGACCGGACAGGTGGTGGGTTCCGACGAGGAATAGGGTTCCACTGCGATCGTGGTGAAGAGGGCTTCGCGGGATTCCGTGAGCCCTTTTTTTTGCGGCAAGGATTCATGCGAATGCGCAATAAAATGTACGACTGTTTTGGATAATTGCTGGTGGGACAGGCGTCTCGCCTGTCCCACCAAAACAAGGATGTCACTTGTTTGAAAGCGCGATGGTATCACTTCAACAGGAAGGCACTGATTTCATCGGTGTCGCGTCACACCGACTTGATGACAATGGGGGCGAAGCGCGCACTTCGAGCAGAACGGACTGATGGGGACGCAGATGTTCTGGCCCCATGTGACGAGGAGATCGTTGAATTCTATCCAATACCTCTGCGGAAGCTTCTGTCGAAGCGCTTGTTCGGTCTGCTCGGGAGTCTTGGTTTTGACGTATCCGAGCCGATTGGAAACGCGGTGCACGTGGGTGTCCACGCATACACCGAGTTTGCCGTAACCGAGCGTGACGACCAGGTTCGCGGTCTTCCGCCCTACGCCTTTGAGCGTGAGCAGTTCGTCGATGTCATCGGGAACCTTGCCGTGGTATCGGTCGATAAGATCACGACACACCTGCCGGAGCGTTCGGGCCTTGGTTTTGTAAAATCCAACCGGGAAGATAAGCTTCGCGATCTCCTCCTCGGGCAAATCGAGTATCGCTTCAGGTGTGGAGGCACGGTCCAGCAGCCGCCGGGCGGCTACTCTTGTCACTTCGTCTTTCGTGCGCAGAGACAAAATGGTGGAGATGAGCACGTCGAACGGGTTCCGCCGCTTTCGAGAAAACTCCGTCACCACCGGCACTTGCAGTCCGGCAACCTCACCTCGCAGGATCGCCACGATTGCATCGATGTCGGGCGCGGAATCGTTGCGTTTGGCGGTCAATACTTGATCCCCACGTTTTGTCGAACAAGATCGATGGTCCCAGCGGCGATGGCGCGAGCCTTTTCCGCACCCTTGGCAAGTATCCCGCGTATCTGCTCGGGATCTCGCATCAGGTCCGCACGTTTCTCTCGGGCATCACGGAAATAATCCCACAATATGCCCACGAGTTCCTTCTTGATTGCGCCATACGCGGCGCCGCCCTCCCGATAAAGCCGCAGCACGTCAGAAACTCGATCCGGAGGAGCAAAGTAGCGGTAAACCTGAAAAAGGTTGCACGTGTCCGGATCCTTAGGTTGGTCCACAGGGGTCGAGTCGGTCTTGATACTCATGACCTTTCTTCGGAGCGTGTCTTCGTCGAGAAAGATCTCTATGGCGTTGTCGTAAGACTTGGACATCTTCTGCCCGTCGACGCCGGGGATCGTGGCCACGTCGTCGCTGATCTCCGCTTCGGGGATGACGAAGGTTTCCCCGAAAGTGCTGTTGAACTTGATCGCGATGTCGCGGGTGACTTCAACGTGCTGCTTTTGGTCCTTGCCCACCGGGACGAGATTCGACTGATACAGGAGGATGTCCGCTGCCATGAGCACCGGATAAGCGAAAAGGCCGTGATTGGGCGAGATCCCCTTTGCGATCTTATCCTTATACGAGTGGCACCGTTCCAAGAGCCCCATAGGCGTGATGCAAGTGAGTATCCATGAGAGCTCCACAACCTCCGGCACGTCCGATTGGACCCAAAAGATGCACCTGTCCGGGTCGAGCCCAAGCGCAAGAAAGTCCGCGGCGGCCTCGATCGTGCCGGTGGCGAGCTTCTTCGCGTCGTTGACCGACGTGAGAGCGTGGCGGTTCACGACAAACACGAACAACTCCGACCTGTCCATGTACGAAATCATCGGCCGCATCATTCCCAGGTAGTTCCCCAGGTGCAGGGCGCCACTGGGCTGAATGCCCGAAAGAACTCTCACTGATGTTCTCCTTTCAATTTCGTCACTCGTGCTCCTTATTCACCATTGCCCGAAAGGACCCGCGCACAGCGCCCGCACACATCGGAATGCTCAGCTACCGATCCCACATCGTCACGCCAGTTCCAGCAGCGCGGGCATTTCTGGCCACCTGCACGGTTGACCTGGACCGCCACACTCTCGGCTTCTTCCGCCAATCCGGGATCCGCTGACGGAGTTATCTGGAGCTGCGAAACGATGAAGAACCCCTCGGGGTCCTCCATGTCCGTGATATGGGCTGCGATCGCCTCGGGGACGGTAATCGATACGTTGGCCTCGAGCGATGAACCAATGAGCTTGTTCGCCCGCGCCTCCTCAAGGCTTTTTGAGACCGCCTGTCGAACTGCGAGGAGCGCCTCCCATTTTTCAACTTCTTCCGGGCTCAGTTCCACACCGGCCACGGGCTCGGGAAACGACTGCAAGTGAACGCTTGTCCGATTGTCCCCATTTGTGAGCGCCAGCCACACTTCTTCGGCGGTGAACCCGAGTATGGGCGCCATCAGCCGGACCAGCGCGGACAGGATGTGGTAGAGCGTCGTCTGGGCCGACCGGCGAAGCCTTCCGTCCGGCCGCTCGCAGTAGAGTCGGTCTTTGAGGATATCAAGATACAGCGAAGACAGGTCCACGCTGCAGAAGTTGTACAGTGTGTGGAACACCACATGGAAATCGAAGGTCTCGTATGCACGGCAGACGCGCGCGATCACGCGGTTAAGCCGATCCAGCGCAAAACGGTCGAGTTCACGCAGCGCTCCCGCCGGGATCAAGTCGGTTGCCGGGTCGAAGCCTGCCAGGTTCCCGAGAAGGAATCGACACGTGTTGCGAATTCGGCGGTATGCCTCGGACAATCGATCGAGAATCTCCGGCGAAATACGAATATCGTCCCGGTAGTCTTCGGCAGACACCCACAGCCTGAGTATGTCCGCTCCGAACTTGTCGATGATCTCCTGGGGTTGAATCACGTTGCCCAGCGACTTGGACATCTTCTTGCCCTCGCCGTCGACCACGAACCCATGCGTGAGCACGCTCTCGTAAGGTGCGCGGTGGCGCGTGCCCACCGACGTGAGCAGGGCACTGTGGAACCAGCCCCGATGCTGGTCGCTCCCTTCCAGGTAAAGTTGGCAGGGCCAGATCAACTGGTCGCGCTTTTCGCACACCGCTGCCCAGCTCACGCCCGAATCGAACCAGACATCAAGAATGTCCGTCTCCTTAACTAAGTTGCGACTTCCGCAAGCAGGGCAGGTGAGTCCTTCGGGGGCTAGCTCTGCGACATCCGATGCGAACCAAACGTCAGCGCCGTCTTGTTCGAAGAGGCTGGCGGCCTTCTCGAACAGTTCCGGCGGCGCGACAGTCGTGTTGCAGTCAGCGCACCGCATGGCCGTGATGGGCACGCCCCAAATGCGCTGCCGGGAAATGCACCAGTCGGGCCGATGCTCGATCATGCCGTAGATACGATCTCGCCCCCATTTGGGAATCCATTGCACGGTGTCGATGGCCTGGAGAGCCTCTCGACGCAGGCCGGTCTTCTCCATGGAAATGAACCACTGGTGTGTCGCTCGATACAGGACCGGTTGCTTGCACCGCCAGCAATGCGGATAACTGTGCTCCATGGTTTCGGAGGCCATCAACGCGCCGACTTCTTTGAGCTTTGCAATCACCATCGGATTGGCGTCGAAAGCAAACTCACCGCGGAAGAACTCCACATCGTCGGTGAATCTCCCCTTGTCGTCGAGAGGAGCATACACATCAATGCCGTACTTCAGGCCGACCTCGTAGTCTTCCTGGCCGTGGCCTGGTGCGATATGGACGCAACCTGTTCCAGTATCCAGGGTGACGAAAGGTGCAAGAATGAGCTGGGACGGCCGATCGTACAGCGGGTGCGTGCATGTGAGACCTTCCATAGCCGTGCCGGGAAATGTCGCGACGATGCGATAGTCCGTAATTCCGAACGCATCCATGTTGACCGGCACGAGACGCTCCGCGAGGATATACAGCTCGTCCCCAACTTCAACCGCCGCGTACGACGCTTCAGGGTGAAGCGCGATCGCAAGGTTCGCGGGAATGGTCCAGGGCGTCGTAGTCCAGATGATCACATACACCCGTTTGCCTCGAGCCTCCGGTATGCGTCGCGAAAAGTCTTCTCGCGCGGGGAAGCGTACGAATATCGAAGGCGAGGGAGAGTCCATATACTCGACCTCGGCCTCCGCCAAAGCCGTCACGCATGAGGCGCACCAGTATACAGGCTTTTTGCCACGGTACACGGCGCCGCTCTGGAAGAACTTGCCTAGTTCCCTGACGATGGTAGCCTGATACGCGAATTTCATGGTGAGGTACGGGTCTTCCCAGTCTCCGAAAACCCCAAGCCGCTTGAACTCGTCTCTTTGGACGTCGATAAAGCGCTCGGCATACTTGCGACAATATTGCCGCACCTGAACCGCTGTCATCGTTGACTTGCGGCCGGCGAGTTCCTTATCCACGTTGTGCTCGATGGGGAGCCCGTGACAATCCCAGCCGGGAACGTAGTCCGAGTCGTAGCCGGCCATGAACCTGGATTTCACGATCATGTCCTTCAGGATTTTGTTCAGGGCAGTTCCCAGGTGAATATGGCCGTTGGCGTATGGCGGACCGTCGTGGAGAATGTATTTGCGCCTGCCGCGGCTCTCCTGGCGAATCAGGTCGTAAATCCGCATTTCTTCCCATCTCGTAAGAAATTCCGGCTCACGCTTGGGAAGATTGGCCCTCATTGGGAAAGCAGTATTCGGCAGGTTCAGGGTGTTCTTGTAATCATTGGAAGCCATACGCTTGTTCCTCTCATAGGAGATCGGCCGTGCAGCCTCGGTGGCGTGCCCTAGGTCCGGAGACGTGCCACCGTGCCTACAAACGTTCCAGTGTACTGGAGCGCTCGCTCAAGTCAATTAAAATCGCCTTGGCCGCACGCAGCCTCATAAAACCGTATGGAGGCCACGGCTCATACCAAAAATCAGTCCTTTGAAAGCGCGTGGGTATCAGACCACCAAGCTGCCGGTCCTGTCATAACTCGGTGGGAACCTATAGCGATCGCCAGAATGAATGTCCGATTGTCTCGCGCTCTTACCAGTAATTGGTGGCTGCCGGCCTCCGTGCGGGCGTATTATGGCCAATAAAATCAATAAACTTTGCCCGGCAGAGACGCCGGGCCCTACCAATTCTTCGGAGGCCAGCCGCTTGAAAAGGCCAAGAATTCCAGGTAGCCCGACAAAACGATTTGTTGCCCTAAGCTGGGTGGCTACGCGAGTCCGTCGCAGCAGTCATTCGGGCAGGGCCAAGCTATTGATCAATTCCTTGATGCCCTTCAACGATCGTTTGGAAATCTTGGTTATCCGAAATCCGGACAGCCGGTCCGAACCAGGTCCCGGATTGTCGTTGGATATGCAGATCGCCTCGAATTGAATCTCATCGGCTTGGAGTATCCGCTGGGCCGGGATCACAAAGCTCTTGGTTTCTCCGACCTTTGTCTGGATCCCGACCACCCCGATTTCTCGTTCTGTAGCTTCCAGCACGGAGCCTTCCACGTTGGGGTGTTCCTTCTCGCAGATTGGCGCGGCCACCGCCAAATAACGACTCGCCGCGCCGCGCGGGCTCTGCGAGGCCGACGGCAGGTCTTTCGGCGCGCAGTACCGGTACATTTCTTCAACGCTGAGCAGGCCCGCGTCGACCAGTTTCAAGAAAAGGCTGCGAAGGCCGAGCGCCGAAATGCCGTAGCGCTTCATTATACTCACGTCGTCCATGCCTGATCGCACGCATTCTATCGCGTCTTGCGCATTGATGACGGGCTTATCTTTCCGGGGGGCGGTAGGGGGCGGAGGCGGCAGGGGAACATCCAGCATGACGGTCCCGACGGACAGCGAAGCGCGCGAGTCCAGATCCGAGCGTTGCAGCCGGCCTGACGATACCAGTTCCTCCAGAAAGAGGCGCAGTGCTCCGCCCGTGAGCCGATACTTGTCCATAAGCTCAGCGTCGGACGCTCCGGCTTTCACGGAATCCGCGAATTCGTCCGGGTCGTACCCGAACTCCGGTTCGGGCGAAGCGAGCGGCTTGTCAGCCGATTTCGTCCGCACAGGCTCGTTGTCGCGACCCTTGGCCAACGCGACCGCCAAATTCTTTCGAAGAGCCTCTCCCGTGAATGGCTTGACCAGGTGGCCGTCCACGCCTAATTGAGCCACAAACTGCTTCGTGTCCGCGTCAGCCAGAGCGGTGATTATGAGGACGGGCGTGCCCGGGTAGGCGATTCTGAGCACATTCACCAGGTCAATTCCCGACATCCCGGGCATCATCATATCGGTGATCACCGCGTCGTAGCTGCTGCATTTCAGAAGGTCGACCGCTTCTTCTCCGGAGTTCGCTGTTGCGCAGCGATATCCGTCGATCTCCAACATGTGGCACACGAGATTGAGCACCATGGGTTCATCGTCGACGATGAGAACTCGTGTAGGGCTGCTCTCTTGCATGGAGCGCTCCAGGGGCAAATACGGCCGCTTGGGGCGGCAGGGTGCGATGATGGCGATCGAACCGTCGCCGGGATCTCGGAAAATCTTCGTACGAGCGGTGCAATAGGTCGGCTGTGAAGCCGAATATGAGCATACTACCCAGTGACGCGGGAGTCAACACCACCTGAATCCATCGCGTCATGCTACGCAATTCAGAGATATGACTGAGCTTCGGTCTGATACTGATGCGCTTTCAAGTAAGTGACATCCTTGTCTTGGTGGGATAGGCATCTTGCCTGTCATCTTTGGACAGGCGGGACGCCTGTCCCACCAGTACTTTTCCGAGATTGTCGCTTATATCGGTTCGCAAAAGTAATCACGGATTGACCTCTGGGTGCCACTGCTGGCTAGTCCAGCAGTGTGATTCCATTCCGCGAAGGCTTCCGAGAATCCCCATATTTGATTGCCCATTGGAACGAAACGTGTGGCACGCGAATGGCCGGCAGAGACGCCGGCACCACCATGAAGTGAGCGACAGCTGCATTGTGCCCCAGAAATATTCGACCAGTATTCGCGAAATGGCGTGCTTAACGCTTGGAGAGACCTTTGGAGCGAAGCAGTTGCAGTCGTTTCTTAACGGCTTCCTTATTACGGTCGTTCAAAAGGTGGGCCAGTTCTCGGTTGCTCATGGCTAGTGTGAGGACAACGAGGTCTTCGCGTAAGCTCCATGCCTTCGTGGAGGTATTCCGCTTGAGGGTGGTAAGGATCTTGAGCTCTCGTGGAGTAAACTGACGAAGGAGCGCATGGCTTTCCTTGATCTGGTCAAGGCGAGTCTTCTCTCCCAGGTCGCTGAGCGTCAACGATCCAGTCAGGGAACCAAGCTGCGGGAGGTCGTTGAGTCCGTCCGGACTGACCGATTGCAGGTCGATCGTCACCGAAGGCAATTGCGGGTGTTCAATCGCTTCGACCGGTCGGCCGTCACCCTGCATGACTTTTCGATCCTGGTCGGTCACGTTGCCCCTGCTACTCACCACGTCGGTCTTGCCGTCGTCGATCGGCCGCCGGCGGTTTGGGCCATTGGTGAGCTCCGTGTCGATATAACACGGAGCTTCACCCCGTGCCGTAAGATCTCCCCCGTACCAAGTGTTGCACCCGTCACCCTGCTCAAGGCCTTTCCGACTCCGAAAGTCCTCTCTGTCAGGTTTCGGTCGGCGCATCGACCTAAGCGTGCGTTGGGCCGGGATCGCGTCCGCGTGTGCGAGCTACCACAACTTCTGTCCCAGGACGCTCTGAGGCAATGATTGCGGCTGCCTTTCTCTTGCAATGGTGTACAGGGGTATTGTCCGTCCCTGCCACAAGGCACTCGGTTCGGAGTTCGCGGGCTTCGGCGGTTGCATGGCAAGAGGCTCAGGCTTGGGCTTGGGTTTTGACGTCATCGCCGAAGGCCTCGGTGCGGGCTGCCTCCGGACCGCGGCAGCAGGAACCTGCCCATTTGTCGCGGCGATGCTTCCTTGATTGCCATTCCGGCCATTCACAGGGACGGCCGCCGGCTGAACCCTCTGCTGCTGCTGAGGCTGGTAAGCCTGCGCCGCCGCTCCACCAGGGTCGGATTGGCCGCCGTACCCATTCTGGCCGTACGTGTTCTGACCATAACCGTACTGGCCATACCCATTCTGAACGCTTTGACCACCGAAACTAGGCGCCATACCGGAAAAGAAACTCGGGCCCTCATCCCAGAAGGCCGATCCAACCCCGCATCACCCGGCCACAGCGGCATACGGAACGATCACACCGAGAATAAAAGCGAAAAAGACGGCTTTCAATACCCTTAAAAGGTTCATTTCACCCTCATGATATGGATAACACAAGAAAAAAATCAGCGATGCCGCTGCCCGTCCACGAGTAATCTCTCACTTTTCGACCGATCTTGTCAAGTCCGAGTTACCGCGAGAACGCATAAAAGCAGGCTCCTGAGCCTACAAGGACCCCTTTTGCCGTGCTGAAGCGCCGTGTCTTTAGGACGTCGCCCGTTTAATGCGGTAGAATTTTCGCTTGCCCACTCGCAGTGTCTGTTCCTCGTCGAGGATGGATATTTCTGTGCTGGGGTCGGAGATTCTGGCGCCGTCAAGTTTCACGCCTCCCTGATCCACAAGCCGGCGAGCTTCGGCCTTCGAGACTCCCGCACACGCCGCGACAATTTCGTACGCCGGTAGTGAGGTTTCCTGGAACATCTTTAACGGCACTTCGTCCGGTAGTTCCTTGCGCTGAACAACCTTTTCGAAGTGCTCCTCGCCCGCGGTAGCAGCGGCAGAGTTGTAGAAGTCTGTCACGACGGCTCGAGCGAGCGCTTTCTTTATGTTCATCGGATGGAGTGGGTCGGCGGCATCCTGGTGTCGCTCGATCTCGGTGAGCGCCGCTCGATACTCATCGATCAACTGCATGTCTACGTCTGTCAGCAAGATGAAATACTTGACGATGAGATCGTCGCGAAGGGACATGAGCTTGCCGAACATGTCTTCGGGCGGGTCGTCCACCGCCACGTAGTTTCCTTCGGTCTTGCTCATTTTCTTGGAGCCGTCGAGTCCTTCGATGAGCGGTGTCATCATAACGATCTGAGGTGGCTGGCCATGCTGGATTTGCATATCTCGGCCCGCAAGGAGGTTGAATTTCTGGTCTGTGCCGCCAACCTCCACGTCGCACCGCAACGCCACCGAGTCATAGCCCTGCATAAGCGGGTATAGGAATTCGGTGATAGATATCGGGCTTCCTTCGCGGTAGCGCTTTTCGAAGTCGTTGCGTTCGAGCATGCGTGCGACCGTCGAGCGGTATGCGAGATCGAGGCAGTCCGCGAAAGACTGGGAATCGAACCATTCACCGTTGTTTCGGATCTCGGTCTTGCCTTCATCGAGGACTCGGAACACCTGCCTGGTATAGTTCTTTGCGTGTTCCCACACCAGTTCTTTGGTGAGTCTGATTCTGCCTTCGCTTCGCCCCGTGGGGTCTCCGACGCGGGCGGTGAAGTCACCGATGAGGAAGATCGCCGTGTGTCCCATGTCCTGGAAATGCTTCAGCTTCCGAATAGTCACCATGTGCCCCAGGTGAATATCAGCGGCTGTCGGGTCCACCCCGAGTTTCACGCGAATCGGCGCGCCCGTCTTCAGGCTCTTCTTGAGGCGCTCTCGAAGCTCCTCTTCATGAATAATCTCTTCGACGCCTCGCATGAGGTGTTTGACTTGGGTTTCCACGTCGGCGAACGACATGAGCTTGACCTTTCTCGACAGGTATGGCGCATGTCCGAGTGACGTCGCGAAGTGCGCCGCAGTCGGTCTTGCGGCCCGCAAGCCGGAGTCGATCGTTCACGGAACCGTTCCCGAGACGGTTTCTCCCGACGGCCCGCAAGGGAACCGGCCGCAGCCCGGTGGGGCGGTGGGCACTTCTGTGAAATTGTCACGAAGACATGGCTAAGTGCTCCGTTTCGCAAATACGGTAACGCGCCCTCGGCTGAGGATAATGAGAAAACGGGTCAAATCACTGATTGGTGGGACAGGCATCTTGCCTGTCCAAAACAGAATGACAGGCAAGATGCCTGTCCCACCAATACTGTCCGGAATACATGACCGTATTTGCGCCATAGAGCACTAAGACTTCGATAAATAGCGCACGTCAGGCGGGGAAGTCAAGATCGCTCGTCAGGACCGGTCAGGGAAGTCTTCCTTTCCGCTCGGTCGAGAAGCACCAGGTGGAGGAACAATTCGCGATTGCCTTTCGGGCCGCGAATTGGGCTCTCTATCTCGCCCACTGCGGCAAATCCCGCCCGCAGCGCTGCATCCTTCACGTTGTCCACCGCTGAGCGCACTTTCACCGGGTCTCGAACGACGCCGCCTTTCCCCACATCCGCACGCCCCACTTCGAACTGGGGCTTGACCAGGGCAATGAGCCATCCTCCACGCGGTAAGACCTCGGCGAAGGTGGGGAGTATGAGTCGGAGAGAAATGAAGGATAGGTCCGCCACCGCGGCATCCACCGGCCGAGGCAAAGTGTTGGGATCGAGCAAACGGATGTTCGTGCGTTCGAGCAGCGTAACCCGAGGGTCGTTGCGGAGGACCCAGTCAAATTGACCGTATCCGACATCAACAGCGATCACGTGAGCTGCTCCGCGTTTCAGCAGGCAATCGGTGAAGCCGCCGGTGGACGCACCGGCATCGAGCACGCACAATCCCGCACAATCGACCTGGAATGCATCGAGAGCTGCCTCCAGCTTGAGTCCCCCGCGACTCACATACCGCAACTCTTCCTGAACGGTAATCTCCACATCGGCAGGAAATTCCTTGCCGGGCTTTTCGACGCGTTCTCCGTTGACCAGCACATGACCGGCCATGATGAGTGCTCGTGCTTTTTCGCGAGAGGAGGCGAATCCTCGTGCGGCCAGCAGTACGTCAAGTCGATATTTTTCCATGAGGATAGGGTAGGGAGCGAAGCGCCGGCTCCAAGCGCCTAAGATCCCGGGAGAATGCTGAAATCGAGTACGTCAACGATGCTGAACCCATAATAAAGGTATACGGAACCGCTGCCGACGAAGTCTTCGGGGCGATGGATGGTAAAATGGTAGGCATATTGACCACGGCTCTCCCTCAGGTGAACCGTCTCTTCGTATTGCCGGGCCTGTGGCAGTTTGATGACGAACTTGACAGGGATTTTGGGCTTGCTCGCCTGATAATTGAACCGAATCATGAGGGTCAGCCGGTCGGAATTGGCGCTCGCATTGAAGGTACGTCTGTTACCCAGGAATTCCCATTTCTTATCCTTGAGGAGCGCTGGGCCGAATTGCAGGTCGTAGATCGACAGCCGCCCCGGCATTTCCCACGAGAGCTCACCGCTCTCTTCCGAAGTCGATGTCTGGGCCGAGGCCACAGCCGTCACGCACATCAGCCCCGCGACGATCGCCACGACACTTCCGAGAACACGGACTCCTGGCGAGCCATTTCCCTGGATCATGCGCCCCACCACTTGGGAGTAATGGGTTCGGAGCTCACCCGCGGGGCCTGCGGATCCTGGTGCATTCCCCACGGTGCCTTCTCGGTCTTGGGCATACCGCCCATTCGAGGAGGCGCCTCCTCTTCCTCGGTTACCACGATCTTGTCGCCCTGGAGTCTACCAAAGAGGTCCAAAAGGGGGTCTCCGCTGCTCTTGACCGCGCCGGCGTCTTGCTGTGTCCCAGGGCTGTTCATCACTCCAGGGCTCTCTTCTCCCATCTGCTTCTTCATTCGGGAGCCCATAACACTGAACAACCACGAGAAGAAAATGATGAGCACGAGAGGGATGATGCTGTAGATGAGCTTGTCAATTTCCATGTCTCGTTTCCTCCCTGGGGCGCCCATGCTCGGCTTGCTGCCCTGTCATCGCACAAAACGGCTTTTTCTTCAATCCCGGCATGGATCAAATTAAACCCTCTCTTACGGAAGTCTCTTTCTTTAGCAAAAAGGTTCCGGCCGCTGAGACGGGGCGCGCGTACGCGCGGCGATTTTGTGTTGAAAAACAAGGGGCCGGTGGGGTAGTCTATTTACCTTGCCGTGCCCACCGTTTCGTTCCATTTTCCAAGGAGGTTTAGCAATGGCGGCTCGCATTCACAACTTTAACCCTGGCCCCGCGGCTCTGCCGCTTGAAATTCTCGAGGAGGCCAGGGAGGAGTTCCTCGATTTCAAGGGTTCGGGCATGTCCATCACAGAGATCAGCCACCGTTCCGCAGCGTTCGAAGAAATGCTCAACGCCGCGGTGTCGAGGCTCAAACGACTGCTCGAGATCCCCGAAAATTACAAGGTGCTATTCCTGCAGGGCGGCGCGAGTACGCAGTTCTTCATGGTCCCCATGAACCTCATCCCGGAGGGGGCCTCGGCCGATTACATCAACACCGGCACGTGGGCAACGAAGGCGATCAAGGAAATCGAGATCCTCAAGAAGCCGTACAAGGTCATCGCGTCGAGCGAGGATCGCGACTTCCGGTACATTCCGAAGGATTTTTCGATTACGCCAGGGGCAGCGTATCTACACATAACGTCGAATAATACCATCAAAGGCACTCAGTGGCCTTCGTTCCCCGGTCCGGGTAACGTTCCTCTGGTGTCGGATATGTCGTCCGATATTCTCTCTCGTGCCTTCGACGTCAAGCCATTCGGATTGATCTATGCAGGCGCGCAGAAAACCCTCGGACCCGCGGGTGTTACCTTGGTAATTATCCGAGACGACATGCTCGCAAGGGTCCCCAAGAACATTCCCACCATGCTGCGCTACATGACGCACGCGGAAAAGAACTCGCTGTACAACACCCCGCCGTGCGTAAATATCTATTTGTTGGGACTGGTGCTCAAGTGGGTGGAATCGCAAGCGGGCGGCCTGGGTGGAATCGAGCGTCTTAACCGTGAAAAGGCCGACCTCATCTATGGATGCATTGATGCAAGTGGGTTTTACAAAGGGACAGCGGACGCGGACAGCCGTTCCTTGATGAATGTGACTTTTCGTCTCCCCTCGGAAGAGTTGGAGAAGAAGTTCGTCGCAGAAGCGCTGAAAGTGGGTCTTGGAGGCCTCAAAGGCCATCGCTCCGTGGGCGGATGCAGGGCGTCGCTTTATAACGCCGTGAGTCTGGAATCGGTCCGAACACTCGTTGACTTTATGAAAGACTTCGCGGCAAAGAATAGCTGACGGAGTATCCCGTCACGAGAGCCCACCTGAACCGACACTGGCAGCCAGAAGCGTTCGGGATGGGGGCATGTGTCGAACGACCGGCGCTCGCGGCCTGCACGGATGGAGATTGCCCGGGACGTGCGACGGCGCGACCAGGAGAGGTGTGCGAACATGAACCACAGCATCCTCATCTCTGACGGTCTCGATCAGCAAGGTGTAAATCTTCTGGAAAGCCGGCCCGGCTTTAGGGTCGATGTGAGGACTGACCTGAGCCCTGACGAACTGCTCAACCTCATCGGCGATTACGATGCTCTGGTGATCCAAAGCACCACACGCGTTGACGCAGACGTATTGACGCGGGCACGCAAGCTCAAGGTGGTCGCGCGGGCCGGCGCGAACCTGGACAATGTCGACATAGCCGAAGCGACGCGCCGAGGCGTAGTCGTCATGAATACTCCCGAGGCAAACTCCATTGCCACCGCAGAGCATGCGATCGGCTTGATTATGGCCCTCCACCGGCACATTCCCCAAGCTGTCGCCTCCATGAAAGAAGGCAAATGGGAGAAGAAGAAGTTTCAGGGTCGTGAAATCGCCGGCCGCACTCTCGGGGTAATCGGTCTTGGCGTGGTCGGTCAGACCGTGTGCAGGCTTGCGAGTCGCGGCTTGAAGATGCAGGTCCTTGCATACGACCCCTCCACTTCCGCGGAAGCAGCGATCCACGCGGGCGCAAAGCTCGTTTCGCTCGACGAGCTGCTCGGCCGCTCTGAGGCGATCAGCGTCCATGCATCGCTCAGCGACGAAACCTGCGGTCTGCTCGGCGCCGCCGCGTTCGACAAAGTCAAGAGCGGAGTGTTGTTGGTCAATTGCTCGTCGGCTGGAGTAGTGGACGAGACGGCGCTGCTCGCGGCCCTTGATTCCGACAAAGTAGCAGCGGTCGCCATTGACGTGTACCCCAAGGTCGAGCCGCAAAGCCAGCCTTTACTGATGCATCCGCGCGTCGTGACCACTCCACACTTGCGAGCCGCGACTGCGGAGGCGCAGGTGAATATGTCAGTGGCAGCAGCGGAGCAGGTAATCGACTACTTGGAAAAGCAGATCGCGCGAAACGCGGTGAACGTTCCGAGCATCGAACCTTCGGAGGTACATCTCTTCCTACCGTACCTGGATCTGGCGTTGAGGCTCGCGCAATTTGCGGGCTCTCTCGCGTCAAGCGCCGTGACCGCAATGGAGATGCAATACCAGGGCGAAATTGCCAGGTGGAACCTCCGCCCCATAACGAATGCCGGCTTGGTAGGCCTACTCAGACGATTCGAAGGGGACGCGGTCAATGCGGTGAACGCTGACGTGATCGCAAACCGAAAAGGCATCCGCGTCTCGGAAACCATTGTGACAGTTAGCCAGGATTTCCCTTCCTCGCTCCTGGTGCGAATTAGGTGTGAAGACGGCACGGCTAGGAGCGTGCAAGGGGCTTTGATACAGCGTACGGGATATGAGCCACGCATTATCGCGGTCGATCAGTTCGTCACTGAGGCAGTTCCGGCGGGCGCGATGCTGGTCGTTACGAACCGCGATATCCCCGGCATGATCGCGGGGATTTCCGGGGTACTGGCGCAACGAAGTATCAACATTGCCCAGATGAACCTGTCAAGGGAGAGCGTGGGAGGCACCGCGTTGTCGATCATCAATGTCGACGAACAGGCGGACGAAAGTACTATTCAACAAATCAGCAATATCGAAGGTATTCTCAGTGTCAAACAGGTGGTTCTGGACGGTCCGGGCGTACGATGTTGAAGCCGCGCCATGATCGTTCCATGGGGGCTCACGACAAGAAGCTGTTGCGCCATGATCGAGCCCCGGAACACCGCCTGATAGTAAGGAGAGATAGAAAGGTAAAGTAGTGTGAGCACTCTCATCATAGTGGGCACCCAGTGGGGCGACGAAGGCAAAGGCAAGGTGGTGGACCTCCTCACGAGCCGTGCGGACGTGGTGGTTCGCTTCCAGGGCGGCAACAACGCCGGCCACACGCTACGCGTGGCGGGCGAGCAGGTGATCGTGCACCTTATCCCGTCGGGGATCCTTTATCCGGATACCCTCAACGTGATCGGGAACGGGGTAGTGATCGATCCCTCGGTGTTGATGGAAGAGAAGGTCGGTCTGCGATCGCGGGGATACTTTCTCAGGGACGAGCAACTCCTTATATCCGACCGAGCCCACGTCATCATGCCGTATCACAAAGTGATCGACGCTGGACGCGAAGAGCTGCTGGGCTCGGCCAAGATAGGTACCACGGGCCGGGGAATCGGACCGGCGTACGAGGACAAAGCCGCGAGAATCGGCATCCGCATGGGCGACTTGCTCAGGCCCGAAGTGCTTCGTAATCGAATTGCTGCGGCCCTGGCGGAGAAGAACTTCCTCATCGAGCATCGATTCAAGAAGAAACCTCTCGACGGAGACCAGATCATCAATGAATACACCGCATTCGGCGAACAACTTGCCCCACACATTTGCGATGTTACGCACGTGCTCCAGGGAAAGATCGCCGAAGGCCGGCGCGTACTCTTTGAAGGCGCGCAGGGCACGCTCTTGGACATCGATCACGGGACGTATCCCTTCGTCACGTCGTCGAACGTGGTGGCGGGAAACGTGTGCGCGGGCACGGGCATCAGTCCGCGAAAGCTCGAACAGATCTGGGGCGTGGTGAAGGCGTACTCGACACGGGTTGGATCGGGCGGCTTCCCCTCCGAACTTAAGGACGATCTGGGTGAGCTGATCCGTGAGCGTGGTGCGGAATACGGAGCGACAACCGGGCGGCCGCGGAGATGCGGGTGGCTCGATCTGGTGGTGGTCAACCACAGCGTCCGGCTGAACGGCCTCACGGGGTTTGTTCTGACCAAGATGGACGTGCTTACGGGGATTTCGCCCATCAAATTCGCTGTGGCGTACGAGCTGGACGGAAAGGTCATCGACCGAGTTCCCGCGGACATCAATGACCTAGAGCGGGCGGTGCCCGTGTATCGGGAACTTCCCGGTTGGACTGAACCTATCGGCGAATGCCGTTCGTTCGATGAACTTCCGCGTAATGCCCGGCACTACGTGGAAACCATCGAGAATTTGACCGGCGTGCCCGCGACGATTGTCTCAGTGGGACCCGGTCGAGAGCAGAGCATCGTACGCAAGCCGCCCTTCTGATTGGAGATCACCGGTAGATTGTAAAAAGATTCATATTATACCAATGCGTTTTCTAACAAGTGACATAGAAAGGGCCGGTAGGGACGCCGGCCCCCACTATGTTTGGTGGCGGCGGGCCTCCGTGCCCGCCATTTTCACTTGTATGAAAGCGCACTGGTATTAGTCAGAAGGTTGTGCGGTTAACTATGGATCGATCTACCAGTTCGGCGGATCACTCCATCGAATCGGTCTTGTAAGCGCACAAATCTCCGCACATGGTGCAGGTTTCGTGGTCTTCCGCGCATGTGCGACCGCGAATTTCCATTACGAGTTTCGGATCCAGCGCAAGCCTGATCTGTTCAGGCCAGTCTCGGGCTTTTCGTGCCCGGCTCATGGCAGCGTCCCACTCGCTCGCTCCCGGCGCCCCTCGGACCAGGTCCGCTGCATGAGCTGCAACGCGGCCTGCGAGCACCCCCATACGGACGTCTTCAACGCCGGGTAGCCCAAGGTGTTCCGAAGGTGTGACGTAGCACAGGAAGTCCGCGCACGACGCGGCCGCAATAGCGCCTCCGATAGCCGACGTGATGTGGTCCAAACCGGGCGCCACATCCGTGACGAGTGGACCGAGCACGTAGAAGGGCGCGTCGTCGCAAAGCTTCTTCTGAAGCATTATCTGTGCCGGGATCTGGTCCAGAGGCACATGACCGGGACCCTCGATGATTGCCTGAACGCCCTTTTCTCGAGCTCGACGGAAGAGTTGGCCGAGCGTGACAAGCTCCTCAACTTGAGCCTGGTCGAGGGAGTCCGCGATCGCTCCGGGCCTGAGACCGTCACCGAGACTTATTACCATCCCGTAATGCTTGCAGATGTCGAGTACTTCGTCATACCGCTCGTACAAAGGATTCTCTCTGTGGTTCTGCCGCATCCACCGGACGAGGAAGCTTCCGCCGCGGCTTACGATGCCGCAAACGCGTGGCTTCTGTTCGAGGTGAGCAAGCGAAGCCAAGGTAACGCCGCAGTGCACCGTGACGAAGCTTATGCCGTCCTCACCATGGAGACGGATGGCGTCCAGCATCTCGTCCGGTTCCATCTTTTCGCCGCCGCCTCGTTTGCGGGCCGAGTCGACGATCGCCTCGTAGATCGGTACGGAGCCGACCGGCACCGAGGATCCGTTTACGATTCTGCGTCGAATCGACCTCAGATCGCCGCCGGTGGAGAGGTCCATAACCGCGTCCGCGCCCGCCTCCAGCGCTGCTTCCAGCTTGCGCAGCTCCAGACCTTCGTCGTGAAGGTCGCCCGAGGTGCCGATATTGGCGTTCACTTTGACTCGCAGACCTGAGCCCACCGCAATGGTCTTGCCCGTCGGGGGCGGCTTGAATATCGCTACTCTGCCGGCGCTGAACTGGCGCTCTAGGTTTGTCTCGTCGGTCTTCTCATCCTGGGCTATCTGTTTAAGCAACTCTTTCAATCAGGTTATCTCCAATGCAGGGACTGCATTTCAGTATAGATCTCGGCTGTCCGATTGTCCAGGCGCCGAGACTGCACGCGGACGGCTCGCTGATCAGGCCACAACACCGAACGCTGGAGTGTGGAACGACAAGGGGAGCACCGGGCTCGACGGTGGGACTTCGGACGTATCCCGTCACAACAAGGACGGCTCAGGCGCCCGGTTTTTCAGCGCATTGGAGACCGCCTCGATGAGCTTGCGCTGCAACTTCGGACTGAGACCGTCTATCGCAAGCGATTTCCCATCCGCGGACGGGGTGAGCTTATACGTTCCCACAAACAGAACCTGCGGCGTTGCCGGCGGTTCATTGGCCGGAACAGGCGCGGGCTTCGGCTTGAACTTGGCGAGCACCACACCGCAGAGAGGACACTCGTCGAACTTGGTCAACTGAACTGTGTCGCAGGAGGGGCAGCGGAACACCTCGAGGGCGACGGTCCTCTGGGAAACATCGAGTCTGGCGTCCAACTCGGGCTGCGCGAGAAGGCCGGCTTGCACAAGTTTCCCGAAAATACTCTCCAGTGCCCGTGCCGACAGCCGGTACTTCTCGATGAGATCATTGTCGTTATATCCGGATCTGAGATCGGAGATGATTTCGCTGGCGCTGATGCTTCGCTTGGACATCGTCGTTTCTCCCGCCGAAGACCGCGGCGGAAACGGGAAGCTTGGGCGAACGGCCCATTTTCTCGAAGAATCAAGGTCGTCCGCCCGCCTCGTAACTGGTGCGTTGTGAGCGCTCGAAGACTACCGGTGCACAAACTCCGCCTTGACCTTGGCGCCCTTTTCGACGAAGGTCGTGAGCCCGATACGGTTGTCTTCAGTTGTCCAGCACTGGCCGAACCACCTTGCCTCAGCCTTAAGGCCTTCATTGAGCGTCAACTTGGCACCCTCCAGAATCGCTGCAACGGTCAACCGATCGATCGCCTTCGAATGATGACCGATGTCGATGTCCGGCAAAGATTCGGGGGCGTCCGCCAGCGGCCCCATCTCCATGAGCTTCACCTTGGTCTTGCCTTCCGCGATTTCACGGGCCAGTTGAATTGCTCTCGCCAGGACGTCGTCCTCCACGAGTTCGTTGACCAGGCCGTACTCGTACGCCTTATCGGACGATATCGGGTTTGCCGTGCGAACCATCTCGGCCGCGCGCTCGAAGCCGACTATCCTCGGTAGCCGTTGGGTGCCTCCCATGCCGGGAATGAGACCCAAATTCACTTCCGGTTGGCCGGTGAAGAAAGCCAATCCCTTCGGCGCCACCCGCGCGGTGGCGCACATGGCCAACTCGATGCCTCCGCCCAGCGCAAAGCCGTTCATTGCGGCCACGAGCGGCTTGCCCATGGTTTGGAGCTCCATAGTGACGATCTGGCCTTTGCGCGCGAACGCTTCGCCTTCAGCCGGGTTCGTAAGCCCCGCCATCTCCTTTATATCAGCGCCTGCCACGAACGCCTTGTTCCCGAAGCCGGTAATCACTGCGGCTTTGATTTCGGGGTCGCTCTTGATTTTGTCGATGTAGCCTGTCAGCTCGCTGAAGACTTTGCTGTTCAACGCGTTGAGGGCCTTCGGCCGCCGTATGGTTATCACGGCCACGTCGCCCTTCTTTTCGTACAAAACGTCCAGGATTTCCCAGGGCTTGCCAGATGCAGCCTGGTCGCTAAGCGCCTTGGATACTGGCATGGCCGGGTACTTCTTGGAGTAAGCTTTCAGCAGGTTGAGGGCCTTGTCCACTCCCATTGCGTTCATGTACGTGAACGGCGGGTTGATATCGAGCGAAACGCCGAGGAGCAGGTCGTAATCGCTGACAGTGATGATCCCCGCGTCGATCATCTCGCAAACCATTCCGAAGTAGGCTCCGAGCATCTCGTCCGCAATGAGCTTCTCCCGATCCGGGGGCACCTCGATCTTTTCGCCTCTGCCGGGGACTTCCCAGTCCGATTTGGCGTCGACCATCTGCTGCAGCCGTTCAGGCACTCTGTACCACGCATTGATGCGGTCGTGCATCTGAGAGAGTCCGTGAGCGGAGATGGGATTGCCGCCGGTAAGGTTTTGGCCGGTGAACGGCCCCACACGAAGTCCGAGACACTTGGACGAAACCGTGTCGATTTCTTTCGTGGTACCGACGCCCGCGTCCATAATCTGGATGCCTGCAAGGCACAATCCCTCGAACACGGGGTCCACCGCATATCCGTAGCGCGATCGAACCTTGAAGGGAATCTTGCCGATGTACTCGTAGAGCCGCATCACCAAATCGGTCACTTCAGGCTTCGTGTCCTTGCTCGGGATGATTTCCATCGCGGGGTTGCGTTCCGCGGGGAAGAAGTAGTGTGCACACAGCGTTCGCCCCTTATGAGCGCACTCCTCGAAGATCCGTTCGGGTTCGAGGTGCGACGAGTTGCTGGCAAGGATCGCCTCGCGACTGACCAGGCTCTCCACTTGCTTGAAGATGCGACGCTTGAGCGGCAGGTCCTCCGTCGCTGCCTCGATCACGAGGTCCGCAGACTTGAGTTCGCCATAATCCGAGGTGAACAGCACATGACTCTTCATGCCATCCACTTGCTTCGGCTTGAAGGCGCCCGTTTCCGCTCCTTTGTCCACCTTCTTGAGGAGCTTGGCCTTGCCTTTTGCAAGCGCATCCTCGGCGATGTCCACAACAACCACCTGCACGTCGAACTGGTACAGCGATTTCAGAAAGTGGAGCGCAATATCTGGTCCGATCTGTCCCGAACCGATAATGCCCACTTTACCGATCTTGTATCCACGGAACGTGAAAGCCATTTTCCATCCTCCTTCGAGATACTGGCGCGAAAGGGTGAGAGAAGACGAAATAATCGGTTACATTACCATTCATCGGCGCGTTTGCAAAGCAAAAGGAACCGTGCTCTGTAAGCATTCACTTACGCGCGGCAACAGGAAGGGCACACGAAATCCGTGGGTTATGAAGGCCCGTCCAATGGTTGTTGGATTTGAGCGGTGAGGGGTCACGTCAGGGGGGATTTGAACGG
>Ga0172371_10000953_pt1 | contig 45640 bp, 40 predicted proteins | sample Lak12m_FD_114543 | JGI IMG/M metagenome (GOLD analysis project Ga0172371, IMG submission 114543) | Freshwater microbial communities from Kabuno Bay, South-Kivu, Congo - kab_022012_12m | ecosystem: Environmental > Aquatic > Freshwater > Lake | place: Democratic Republic of the Congo: South-Kivu... | reverse complement strand
TGAGAAGCTCCAGGAGCGTCTCGCCAAGCTGGCCGGCGGCGTGGCCGTCATCAAGGTCGGCGCGGCCACCGAGGTCGAGATGAAGGAGACCAAGCACCGCGTCGAGGACGCCCTCAACGCCACGCGCGCCGCCCTCGAGGAGGGCATCGTGCCGGGCGGCGGCGTCGTGCTCGTCAACGCCATCGACGCCATCAAGGTCGACAAGAAGTCCGACGACGTCGATTTCCGCTCCGGCAAGCAGATCATCGCCCGCTCGCTCGAGGAGCCGCTGCGTCAGATCGCCGAGAACGCCGGCCTCGAGGGCTCGGTCGTGGTGAACAAGGTCAAGGGCCTCAAGGCCGGCGAGGGCCTCAACGCCGATTCGGGCGAGTACGAGGACCTGGTCAAGGCCGGCATCATCGACCCCGCCATGGTCACCCGCTCGGCGCTGCAGAACGCCGCGTCGATCGCCAAGAACATCCTCACCACCGAGTGCATCGTGGCCGACAAGCCCGAGCCGGCGGGTGCCGGCGGCGGCATGCCGGGCGGCGGTATGCCTCCGGGGATGATGTGAGAAACCCCGCGTAAGCGGACTCAGCACCTTTCGCGTCGCGGCGGGCGGGCCTCAAGGCCCGCCCGCCGCTCTTCTGTCTCCGCGCGGTCGCGCACGGGACCGTGATCGCCGCCGTCTTGACGCTGGCGCCGTACGGCGGGTAGCGTCGCCGACATCGCGGTGCCGTCAGGCCGGCAGTGGTCGCCTCACGGCCTCCGGGCTCAAACGACTCGGGAGAGGGCCATGAACACACTCGTGCGCGGGATGCTCCGTGTCGGTCTTCTCACCACGCTGCTCATCGCGCTGGTGGTGGCCACGTGCATCACGGCTGCCCCGGCGGCAGTGGCCTCGGCATCTTCGTCACCGGTGCCCATCTCCGCCGGCAGCCCGGCCTCGCCCGGGGCCGGCACGCTCACGCTCCGTCTGGGCTGGACCGAGAGTCCGCTCAACCTGAACCCGTTCATCGGCTACAGCAACTCTTACGAGGTCTGGCTCCTCAACTACGACACCCTCGTGGCGGTGGGGGCCGACGGTGCGCCGTCCAAAGAGACAGGCCTCGCCGAGGACTGGACGCTCTCCGCCGACCAGAAGGAGTGGACCTTCACGATCCGCCAGGGCGTCACGTGGCAGGACGGCGAGCCGCTCACGGCACACGACGTCGCCTGGACCTTCAACACCATCATCCAGAAGAAGCTGAGCCTGGCCGTCTACCTCAAGGATGTGAAGAAGGCGGTGGCGGTCGACGACACCACGCTCAAGGTCTACTGCAGCGCCCCCAAGGCCAACATGCTGCTCACGCAGGTGTACATCTACATCCTGCCGGAGCACATCTGGGGCAAGCTGACCGGGGACCAGCTCGGTACCACCTTCCGCAATCCCGTGCCCATCGTCGGCTCCGGCCCGTTCCAGACGGTCGAGTTCAAGAAGGACGACTATGTGAAGCTCGTCCGCAATCCCACCTACTGGGGCAAGCAGCCGGCGCTGGACGAGGTCATCTTCCAGTACTACACGAACTCGGACACCATGGTGCAGGACCTCAAGAGCGGGGCCGTCGACGGGGCCCAGGTCATCCCCGCCACACAGTTCGCGCAACTCCAGAACGAGCCCGGCATCGAGGCGATCCCGTACCCGCTCTACAACTGGGAGTACGTGGACGTGAACTGCTACGACAGTCCCGACTCCCTCGGGAACCCGGTGCTCGTCGACCCGAGGTTCCGTGTCGCGATGGCGTGGGCCATCGACCGGCAGAAGTGCGCGACGCTGGCCTGGAACGGGCTCGCCGACCCGGGCTACGGCATCTTCCCCAAGAAGGGCTGGCCGGCTACCGCCGACCCGTACTACCAGCCTGATCCCGCCGACACCATCGGCTTCGATCTGGCCAAGGCGCAGCAGCTCATGGACGACGCCGGGTACACCGACACCGACGGCGACGGTATCCGCAACGATTCCAGGCACGGCGGCAACGACATCAAGCTGCGGCTCTGGGCACGAGACGTCTCGCCGGAGAGCCAGGTGCAGGGCAAGCTCATCGCCGGCTGGCTGAAGCAGATCGGCCTCGACATCGAGTACTCGGTGGTGGACGAAGGGGCGCTCGGCGACAGCGTCTGGAACTACAAAGGCGACACCTACGCGCCCGACTACGACCTCGCGCTCTGGGACTTCATGGGGTACATCGACCCGGGCGACTCGGCCGCCTGCTTCACCACCGACCAGATCGAGAACTACAACGAGATGAACTGGTCCAACGCGGAGTACGACCGTCTCATCGAGGCGCAGTACCGCGAGATGGACGGTGCGGCGCGCATGGAGCTCCTCAAGCAGGGCCAGGCGGTGATGTACGCGGAGCAGCCGATGATCGTCATCGACTACCCGTCGGTGTTGCAGGCCGTGAACGTGGAGAAGTGGGACGGCTGGCAGCCGTACGTGGGCGGCAGCGTCTGGAACAACTTCCTCGACCGGCAGAGCTACCTCGAGCTGACGCTCAAGGCCGACATCGACTCCGCCGTCCCCGTGGCCGGCGGCGGCTCGCCGTACACGGTGTGGCTCATCCTCCTGATCGGCGTCCTGCTCGCCGTCGCGCTCATTGCCTGGATCCTGCTGCGCCGGCGCTCGCGCGCGCTCGAGGAATGACGTCACAGGCGCCGTCCCCCGGTCCGCCCGGCGACTACCACGTCCACACGACGTGGTCGGACGGCACCGGCAGCATCGAGGAGTGTGTCGCGCGGGCACTCGAGCTGGGCCTGCCCGAGCTCGGCATCGCCGACCACGTCTCGCCGGCGCCGCGGCCCGGTGAGGATTGGTGGGTGCCGCTCGACCGGCTCGGCGAGTACGTCGCAGACGTGCGCCGGGCCGCGGAGCGGCACGCCGACATCGTGGTTCTGGCGGGGCTCGAGGCCGAGTTCGTCGTCGGCCGCGAGGCCGCGCTCGACAGCCTGCTCGACGCGTACGACTGGGACTACGTCGTGCTCGGCGTGCACGAGGTGGACGGCTTCGTGTTCGACGACCCGGCCCTGCGCCGGGATGCGCGTTGGACGCGGCCCGACGAGCTGCTGGCCGCGTACTACCGCACCATGCGCCGCGCGGCCGAGTACGGCCGCGGCGACATCGTCGCGCACTTCGACTACATCGGCCTGTGGGGCCACGAGCCCGGCCCCGCCGTGCTGCCCGAGATCGAGGCTGCGCTCGAATCCCTGGCGGCCTCGGGCGCGGCCCTCGAGCTCAACAGCGACCGCATCAGCGACCCGGCCGGCGTGATGTACCCGTCGCGGGCGATCCTTCGCCTGGCCCGCGAGCGCGGCATCCCGCTGGTGATCGACTCGGATGCCCACGAGGCCGAGCACGTCGGCCGCCTGTGGGACGAGGCCGTCGGGCACGCGGCCGCGGCGGGGTACCGCGAGACGCTGCGCGTCTCGGACCGTGAGCTCGTCCCGCTGCCCGGCAGCGGCTGAAGCCGTGACGTTCTTCGCCGCAGGCGAGGAAGGAGGCAGACCGTGAGCGACGACCCGTACGTACCGCTCGGCAGACGGCCGCAGGCAGTGCGCCTGGGTGAGGCCGTGTACGGCTCCCAGGAGACGACGCGCTGGTTCATGCAGCACGTGCGCGAGGTGGCGCCCACCGCGGATGTCTGGCGCGGCGACGGCCCTGTGTGGGAGCTGCCGCGCGCGCTCCGCGACCTCGACGGTGTGCGCGTCCGCGGTGGGGGCGGCCGCTCCTGGACCTTCGCGGAGATGCTCGCCGACACCGACACCGATGCCGTGCTCGTGCTGCGCGACGGCGCGGTGGTCTACGAGCGCTACTTCGGCGCCATGACCGCGCACACGCCGCATCTCTACCAGTCGGTGTCCAAATCGGTGGGCGCCTGCGTCGCGGCGCGGCTCATCGAGCGTGGCCTGCTCGCCCCAGAGACCCCTGTCACCGAGGTGGTGCCCGAGCTTGCCGGCAGCGGCTACGACGGCGCCACGGTCCGGCACCTCCTGGACATGCAGGTCGGCGTGCGCTTCAGCGAGGAGTACGACGACGACGACGCGGAGATCGCGCGCCTCGACCGTCTCTACGGCTTCAGGCCGCGGCGCGCCGCCGACGAGCCGGGCTCCTCCTACGGGTTCGCGACCGAGACCGCGCCCGAGGGCGAGCACGGCCGCGTGTTCCACTACGTCTCACTCGACCTGCAGGTGCTGGGCTGGGTCATGGAGCGGGCCGCGGGGCTGAGCGTGCCCGACCTCATCACCCGCGAGGTGTGGGACGGGCTGGGCGGCGAGCACCCGGCGTACATCGCCCTGGACGCCGCCGGCGCCGCCCAACTCGAGGGCGGCTTCTGCTCGAGCCTGCGCGACCTGGCCCGCTTCGGCCTGCTGCTCTGCCGGGGCGGTGTGGGACCGGCGGGGCGGGTCCTGCCGGAGGCCTTCATCGCCGACGGCGAGCAGAACGGCGACCGCGAGGCGTTCAGGCGCAGTGACTACGGCGACGTCATCGACATTCCTGAGCCGGCCTACCGCAACAACTTCTGGACGGCGTCCTTCGACGATCGCACCGTGCTCATGGGCGTCGGCATCTTCGGGCAGTTCCTCTACGTGGACCGCGCCGCCGGCTTCGTGCTGGCGAAGTTCGCGACCTGGCCGCAGTTCACCGACGACCTCCTCTTCGCGCATCAGTTCTGGGCGGCACGCTCGCTGGCCCAGTCGCTCGCCTGACGAGTCGCCACCGCCGGGCCCTGCCCGTTGTATCGTGTGTCCGGCTGGCTCAGCGGCGCGCGACGGCGAGGTGGACCATGGAGATGTGCAGCAACCTGATCGGCGGCGAGTGGGTGGCCGCGTCCGACCACGCGACCTTCGAGACCAGAGACCCGGCCCACGCCGACGACGTGCTGGCCGTGTTCCCCAGCGCGACCGCCGCCGACGCGGCCCAGGCCGTGGCCGCGGCGGCCGAGGCGTTCCCCGCCTGGGCGGCCACGCCGGCGCCGGCCCGCGGCGCGATCCTGTTCCGCGCCGCCGAGCTGCTCGGTGAGCGCCTCGAAGACGTCGCGCGCACACTCACGCGCGAGGAGGGCAAGACGCTCGCCGAGGCGCGCGGCGAGGTCACCCGCGCGCGCGACATCCTGCGCTACTTCGGCGGCGAGGGCTGGCGTATGGGCGGGGATCTGCTGCCGGCGAACACGACCAACGCCCTGCTGTTCAGCCGGCGCGAGCCGCTCGGCGTGGTGGCGGCCGTCACGCCGTGGAACTTCCCCATCGCCATCCCCGCCTGGAAGATCGCCCCGGCGCTGGTCTGCGGGGACACGGTCGTCTTCAAGCCGGCGTCGGCGACGCCGCTCACGGCGCTGCGCCTGGTGGAGTGCCTGGTGGACGCCGGCCTGCCGGCCGGCGTGCTCAACCTGGTGGCCGGCTCCGGTGCCGCGGCCGGCGCGGCCCTGGCCGGCGACCCCATCGTGCGCGGCCTGACCTTCACCGGCTCGCACGCCGTCGGCGCGGGCCTCTACGCGCGCGCGACCGCCAGCTTCGCGCGCGTCCAGCTCGAGATGGGCGGCAAGAACCCGACCATCGTGCTCGGCGACGCCGACCTCGACCTGGCCGTACGCATCGTAGCCACGGGGGCCTTCGGCCTCACCGGCCAGAGCTGCACGGCCACGAGCCGCGTGATCGTGCAGGAGAGCATCGCCGACCGCTTCGCCGCCGCGCTCGCCGAGGCCGCCGGGGACCTCGCCGTCGGCGACGGTCTCGCCGACGGCGTGCAGATGGGCCCGGCCGTGAGTGAAGCGCAGCTCGCCACCGACCTCGAGTACGTGCAGATCGCCCGCGATGAGGGCGCCATGCTGCTCAGCGGCGGCGGTCGCGCCGGTGACGACGGGCATTTCGTGCAGCCCACCGTGTTCGACCGCGTGGACGCGCACAGCCGTCTGGCCCAGGAGGAGGTCTTCGGTCCCGTCGTGGGCATCGTCCGCGCCCACGACCTGGACGACGCCGTCTTCAAGGCCAACGCCATCTGTTACGGGCTTGCGGCGAGCGTAGTGACCAACGACCTGCACCGCGCTCTCGCGTTCGTGGACCGCATCGAGGCCGGCGTGGTCAAGGTGAACGAACCGACCACCGGCCTGGCGTTGCAGGCGCCGTTCGGCGGCTTCAAGCAGTCGAGCGCCAACACGTTCAAGGAGCAGGGGCCGGCGGCCGTGGAGTTCTACACGCGGACCAAGACCGTCTACGTGACGTATTGACGGCGCGGCACGCGACGGCGCGTGGGCCGGCGGCATAGACGGATGTTCCAGCTCTCTTCTGGCCGGCCGGAGTAGGATGACCTTGTGGACGAGACGCGTGACAGACCGCAGTACGTGCTGGTCGTGAGGGGACCGGCGCAAGACCTCCTCCACGAGCACTTCTCGAGGCTGTTCGAGGGGCGAGAGGGCGTCGTGGTGGTCAAGGACCGGCGGCGCGACCAGCGTCGCCGCAGCGAGTCACCGGTGCATCGTGAGCGCCGCTCGCACGATCGCCGCGGCGCCCAGAGCCCGTGGCTCGTCCCCCCCGCCGATTGGCCCACGTAGGCGGGCCGGCGAAGCCGGCCGCCGGAGCGGGGCCAACGACGGGTGGGCCGCAGGCGCACGCGTCACTGGCCTCCGTGGTCTCGCCGGCGAAGCCGGCCGCCGTATCGACGCGGTGGCTCTAGTCCGGTCATGATACGGGCCAAGATGGCCAAGGCGACGGTGAGCGGCCGCGGAGCCCACCGGACGCCGCTCGCCACGCTCCCGCGGCTGGCGTTGCCGTCGCCGGCCGCCGCGCCCACACTCTTCGTCTGGGTACGGGGAGCCTGAGCCGCACTTCCGTCGGGGCCGAGCCCCGGACTCCTGCCGAAACGCTTGCGCGATTGCGTTGGGCTTCACATATACTGTGCGGACGTTCGGCCCCGCAGTCCATACCGTCCCGGAGGTTTTTCACATGTTTTTGATGGGTGAGTCGATCAACGGTACGCGCAAGCAGGTCGCCGAGGCGATCCAGTCGCGTGACGCCGAGTTCATCAAGCAGCTCGCTATGGACCAGGTCGAGGCCGGCGCGTCGGTGCTCGATGTCAACGCCGGCGTCGCCGGTGGCGACGAGATCGCCGACATGACGTGGTGCATCGAGACCGTCATGTCCGTCACAGACATGCAGCTCATGGTCGACTCGGCCAGCGCCTCCGTGCTCGAGCACGGTGTGAAGCTGATCATCGACAAGGGCGGCAAGGTCCCGTTCATCAACTCGATCTCCGGTGAGCAGGCGCGCATCGACGCCGCCATGCCGCTCGTCGAGAAGTACAAGACCCCTGTCCTCGCCCTGTGTCTCAGCGAAGACGGCATCCCGCCGACCGCCCAGGACCGCTTCGACGTCGCCAAGTCGCTGCACGACATGTGCACCGCCGCCGGCCTGCCGGCCGACGACATCTGGGTCGACCCGCTGGTGCTCACCGTGTCCGCCGACAGCCAGGCGGCCGTGGTCACCATGGAGACCCTCAAGATGGTCAAGGATCAGCTCGCGGTGCGCACCACCGGCGGTCTGAGCAACGTGAGCTTCGGCCTGCCGAACCGCCCGCTCCTCAACCGCACCATGGTCTCGATGTGCGCGGGCCTGGGCATCGACGGCGCCATCCTCGACGTGCGCAACAAGGCCATGATGGCCACCATCAAGGCCATCGAGGCCCTCAAGGGCGAGGACCAGTTCTGCGGCAACTACCTCATGGCGCACCGCTCGGGCCTCCTCGACGCCCAGGCCGGCGGCTGAGCGACACCGCATGACCGAGCCGGCGCGACCGCGGGCCCGTGACCTGGGCATCGCGGTGGGCACCCTGCCCGCCGGCCCGCTGAACAGCATCACCGACGTGCCCGGAGTGGCCGTCGGTCACTGTACCGTCTCGTGGGGCGGGCCCGATCTGCCGCCAGGCAGCGGGCCCGCCCGCACGGGCGTCACCGCCGTCTTCCCCCACCAGGGCGACGTCTGGCACGAGCGCGTCGTCGCCGGCGCCCACGTGGCCAACGGCGTCGGCGAGCTGGTCGGCATCAGCGCTGTGCGCGAGTGGGGACTCCTGGAGACGCCCGTCCTGCTCACCAACTCGCAGAGCGTGGGCGCCGCGTACGACGCCGCCGTACGCTGGATGATGGACCGCGACCCGCGCGTGGGCCTCGAGGACGCGGCCATGCCCGTCGTCGGCGAGTGCGACGACGGCTTCCTCAACGACCTGCGCGGCATGCACGTGCGCGAAGAGCACGTCCGCGCCGCGCTCGATTCGGCCGCTTCCGGCCCCGTTGCCGAAGGCTGCGTCGGGGCCGGCACCGGCATGTCGTGCTACGACTTCAAGGGCGGCATCGGCACGTCGTCCCGCGTCGCGACGGCCCACGGCCGGCCCTTCACCGTCGGCGTCCTGGCGCTCACCAACTTCGGAGACCGCGAGCGCCTCACCGTCGACGGCTGCGCCGTGGGCGGCGCCATCCCCGACCTCATGCCTGTCGAGCACCGCGAAGGCTCCTGCATCGTGGTGCTCGCCACCGACGCGCCGCTCACGGCGCGCCAGTGCGGGCGCCTCGCCAAGCGCTGTTCGCTCGGTCTCGCGGCGACCGGCTCCGTCGCCTCTGACAGCAGCGGCGAGATCATGCTCGCCTTCAGCACGGCGCAGCGCGTGCCGCGTGCCTCGGCCGAGCCGCTCCAGCTCAGGACGGTCACCAACGACCAGACCTGGGAGCTGTTCGCGGCCGCCGTCGACGCCACCGCCGAGGCGGTGATCAACTCGCTCTGTGCGGGGCGCACCACGGTGGGGCGCGCCGGCAACACGGTCCATGCGCTCCCGCTCGAGCGCCTCACCGAGGTGCTGCGCGGCGCGGGGCGCCTCAGGCCCGCCTGACGGCGGGTGCGTGGTGGGCCGTCAACGGCCCGGCCCCGGCACCCGTGCGGGCGGGCCACGCTGTCCGCGCCCGGCCCGCCTGTTCGTCGCCCTGTCGCCGCGGCGCGCTTGCTCCTCCGCGCCCCGGAAGACTATTCTGGCCCCGGGCCACGTCTTCGGTCGCGACGACCGCCAGGGGCGACGTGAGAGGGAGGTGAAGGCCCGCCGCCGGGGGGTGCCGCGGCGGCGAGCCCGGCGCAGTGGACAAACGACGCTACTTCGTCCGCAAGATCCTCAACGCGGTGCTCACCATCGTCCTCGTGGCGTCGTTCAACTTCGCGCTCTTCCGCATCCTCCCCGGCGACCCGGCGCGCCTGCTGCTGCCCAAGGGCAAGCAGGACCCCTCGGCCATCGAGAAACAGCGCAAGACCTTCAACCTGGACAAGCCCATGTGGCAGCAGTTCGCCCTCTACTGGGGCGACACGCTGCAGGGCAAGTTCGGCATGTCGTTCTCGGAGAAGCGCCCGGTCTCCGAGGTGGTGCTGGAGCGCATCTGGCCGACCGTGCTCTTGGTCGGCGTCGGCACGATCTTCGCCACGATCATCGGCATGATCACGGGCGTGTTCGCGGGGTGGCGACGAAACGGGGTCTACGACGTTGTATCGACGAACACAGGCATGGTGCTGTACGCCATGCCGACGTTCTGGTTCGGCCTGCTCATGATCATGCTGTTCGCGACCAAGCTGCGCTGGTTCCCCACGGGACGCATGGAGGAGCCCGGCGTCGTCCTCAGCGGCTGGGCCGCCTTCCAGTCGCTCGCGAAGCACCTCTTCCTGCCGGCGTTCACGTTCGCCATCGCCTACGTCGGTGAGTACCACATCATCATGCGCAGTTCCATCACCGGGGTCATGAAGGAGGACTTCGCGCTCACGGCGCGGGCCAAGGGCCTCAGCGAGAACGCCGTGCTGTGGCGCCACGTGGTGCCCAACGCGATGTTGCCCACCGTCACCATCGTGATGATGAACCTGGGCTTCGTGATGTCGGGCGCCATCCTCGCCGAGAGCGTGTTCAACTGGCCGGGGCTCGGCCTGCTGTCCTATGAGGCGATGCAGAAGCGCGACTACCCGGTGATGCAGGCCGTGTTCCTCATCGCCAGCATCGCGGTGATCATCGCCAACCTCATCGCCGACATCATGTACTACTACCTCGACCCGCGGGTCCACGCGTGACCGCACCGGCCGCAGCGCGCGTCCCGCGCCGCTTCAGGAACTGGGTCCTGTTCTGGACCCCGGTCGTGTGGGTCACCCTCGAGCTGGTCAAGTACCCGCAGGACCTGTGGTGGTCGGCCGGTGCCGGCGCGATGCTCAAGGGCTTCTTCTCGGCCAGCGTGGGGTCGTATCCGGCGTGGCTCATGATCCTCGCCGCCGCCTTCACCGTGGGCCTCGGCGTGTACGGCCGCGTGCGCAGGACCAAGGCGGCGGCCTTCGACTTCACCCTCATCGCCATGGGCGCCGTCTTCCTCATCTGGGGCGTGCTGGCCGGACGCGGGCCCTCGGGCTGGTCGGCCGCCGTCAACGAGCTCGCCTACAACTGGGCCCTGCAGACCGTGGTGGTCGTGCTGGGCGGCGTGGCCGCGTACTTCTGGGCGGCCGGCAACGGCGAGCGCGCCGAGCTGCTCACGTGGAACACGCATCAGGTGTGGCGCCTGTACCGCGGCAACTGGCAGGGCATGGTGGGCCTCGGCATCCTCGTGTTCTTCATCGGCATGGCGCTGCTCGCACCCTTCCTCATCGACCACGGCCTGCTCGACCCCAACGCCCAGATCAGCGACCCGGTCACGGGCGAGCTCTTCGGGCCCTTCCACCCGCCCACCTGGTACTGGCCCAACCTGTTCGGCACCGACCAGGTGGGGCAGTCGGTCCTCGCCCAGTTCATCTGGAGCGCCCGCATCTCGCTCATCGTCGGTCTGCTCGCCGCGCTGGTGTCCACGGTGCTGGGGGCCGGCGTCGGCATCGGGGCCGGCTACTACGGCGGCTGGCGCGGCGAGGTGGGGATGCGCCTCACCGACGCCTTCCTCGTGATCCCCTGGCTGCCGCTGGCCATGGTGCTGTCGGCGGCCTGGGGCCAGAACTACGGCATGATCATCCTCATCATCGGCATCACCAGCTGGCCGGGCACGGCCCGCGTGGTGCGCTCCGACACGCTCCGCGTGCGCGAGTTGCAGTTCATCGAGAGAGCGAAGGCCATCGGCTCCTCCGGCGGCCACATCATGTCGAAGCACATCCTGCCCAACGTCATGCCGCTGATCTTCGCCAACCTCGTGCTCGTCGTCGCCATCGCCATCCTGTCGGAGACCACGCTGTCCTTCCTCGGCCTGGGTGACCCGCTCAAGTACAGCTGGGGCACCATGCTCCACTACGCCTGGATCAGCGGCGCCGCCGGCCTTCCGGCCTGGTGGTACCTGCTGCCGCCGGGCATCGCCATCGTGCTGGTGGTGCTGGCCTTCACCTTCATCGGCACCGCCTACGACGAGGTGCTCGATCCCAAGCTGCGCAAGCGCGAGGCGAGCACCGGCGAAGGCCGTATCACGGCGCGCGAGGCCGCCGTGGCCGTCGCCGGTGGCGCCGGCGCGGGCGGCGGCGCCGGAGTGTTCACGCCCGGCGTGCAGACCGACGACGCCATGCCCGACTTCGACAAGCCGGCCGGTGGCTCCATCGGCCGCCCCGAGGGCGGCGGCTGGGTCGGCGGCCACATCCGTGACGACGAGGTCGAGGAGGACGAGTCGTGACGCCCGCCGCCGCGAAGACGAAGGCCGCCAAGGGGCAGGCGCAGCCCAAGAAGCCCGTGGAGCGCATCGAACACCCCGGCATCCTCGACGTGCGCGGCCTCACCACGCAGTTCAAGCTCGGCCAGGGCAGCGTGAAGGCGGTCACCAACGTCTCCTTCACGCTCGAGCCCGGCGAGAGTCTGGGCCTCGCCGGCGAGTCGGGCTGCGGCAAGACCACGGCGGCTCTCTCGATCCTCAAGCTTCTGCCCGAGAACGGGCGCATCGTCTCCGGCGACGTGCTCTTCGACGGCCGCAACCTCGCCAAGCGCACCGAGTTCGGCATGAGCAAGATCCGCTGGAAGGAGATCAGCATCATCTTCCAGGGGGCCATGAACGCCCTGAACCCGGTCAAGGAGACCGGCAAGCAGATCGCCGAGCCCATCCAGCTGCACGAGGGCCTGAGCGAGGGTAAGGCGATGGTCCGCGTGCGCGAGCTCTTCGACCTGGTCGGCATCAACCCCAAGCGCGCGCGCGACTTCCCGCACCAGCTCAGCGGCGGCATGCGCCAGCGCGCCATGATCGCCATGGCGCTGGCCTGCAGCCCGCGCCTCGTGATCGGCGACGAGCCCACGACGGCCCTCGACGTCATGGTGCAGGCGCAGATCCTCGAGCTCATCGAGCGCCTGCGCAAGGAGCTCTCGCTCTCGTTCATCCTCATCAGCCACGACCTCTCGGTCATGGCCGAGACCTGTGACAAGGGCGTCGTCATGTACGCCGGCGAGGTCGTTGAGTCGGGCACCACAGCCGACATCTTCAACGACGCCCGGCACCCGTACACGCGCCAGCTCATCAAGGCGTTCCCCAACATCCACGAGAAGCGCGAGATGGTCAGCTCCATCAAGGGCGACCCGCCCAACCTGCTCGAGCCGCCGCCGGGTTGCGCCTTCGCGCCGCGCTGCGACGAGCGCACCGCAGTCTGCGAGGCCGAGCACCCGGAGCTCGTCGAGGCAGGGCCGGGGCACTTCGTGCGCTGTCTGCGGATCGAGGCGGGCGCGTGACGGCCGCCGCCGCGCCGAAGGGCTCGGTGAGCGCCGGCGACCTCGCCGCGGCGCAGGCCCACGACGGCGTTCTCTTCGACGTCACCGACCTGGAGGTGTACTTCCCCGTCCAGCAGGGCTTCTTCAAGTCCATGGTGGCCAAGGAGAAGAAGTACGTGAAGGCCGTCGACCACATCAGCTTCCAGGTCCGGCAGGGCGAGATCCTCGCCCTCGTGGGCGAGTCCGGCTGCGGCAAGACCACCACCGGGCGCGCCCTGCTGCGCCTGGAGGAGCCCACCGGCGGCCACATCCTCTACAAGGGGCTGCCGGTCGAGAGGTTCTCCACGAAGACGCTGCGCGCCTACCGCAGGAAGGCGCAGATCATCTTCCAGGACCCCTACAACTCCATCAACCCCAAGCAGACGATCTTCGACATCGTGGCCGAGCCGCTCGAGGTCAACGGGCTCGTCTCGAGCGAACGCGAGAAGGAAGAGCGCGTCATCAAGGCCATCAGCGAGGCCGGGCTGCGGCCGGCGACCGACTACCTCTACCGCTACCCGCACGAGCTCTCGGGCGGGCAGCGGCAGCGCGTGTGCATCGCCGGCGCCACCGTGCTCGACCCCGACGTCATCGTCGCCGACGAGCCCGTCGCCAGCCTCGACGTCTCCATCCGCAACGACATCCTCAAGCTCATGGTCGAGCAGAAGGAGAAGCTCGGCGTCACCTACATCTTCATCACCCACGACCTCTCTCTGGCCTGGGTGATCAGCGACCGCATCGCCGTGATGTACCTGGGGCGCATCGTCGAGATCGGCGACACCGAGGAGGTCGTCGCCAACCCCCGGCACCCGTACACCCGCGCGCTCATCAGCGTCATCCCCGTCCCGGACCCGCTGGCCAGGCGCGAGCACGTCATCCTCACCGGCGAGACGCCCAACCCGGTCGACATCCCGTCCGGCTGCCGCTTCCACCCGCGCTGCCCCGAGGCCGTCGACGCCTGCCAAGAGACGGACCCGCCCGCGGTGCACATCGGCGGCGACCACTACGCCTCCTGTCTGAGGATCTCCTGACCGCGCCGGTCGCGGGCTCCGCCATGCTGCCGGCGCGCATCGACATCTGGCCTGACGAGGCCATCGAAGCGATGCACCTGGCCTCGCTGGACCTGCTCGAGCGGGCCGGCGTGCGCGTCGAGTCGCCGGCCGCCCTGGACCTGTTCGTGGCCGCCGGTTGCACCGTCGCCGGGGGCCGGGTGCGGGTGCCGCGGCAGGTCGTGCTGGACGCCGTCGCCGCCTGTCCGGCCTCGTCCACGCTGGCGGCTCGCGACCCGTCCCTCGCCATCGTCCTCGACGGTGAGCCCGGGCCCACCTACGTGCACAACATGGGCGGCGCGGCCGACGTGGTCGAGCCGCGCTCGGGCGCCCTGCGGCGCGCGCGCCTGCGCGACCAGGTGCTGGGCGCCCGCGTGATGCACAGCTTGACCAACCAGCACTGCGTCACGTCGTTGTGGCAACCGCAGGACGTCCCCGGCGAGCTGGAGCCGCTGTACTCGTACCTCGTGCTCGCCTTCGAGACCGACAAGCCGCTCGGCGGCCCCGGCATCTCGCACGCCTGCCAGGCGCGGTACCTCAAGGAGATGGCGACCGCCGTCACCGGCGCGGACGGCACGGGCGGCGTGTATCCGGTCGACCTGGCGTTCTCGCCGGTGAGCCCGCTCGTGCTCGGCGGCGACGTCACCGAGGCGCTCGTCTCACAGGTGCGGCGCGGCGGCGTGATCGTGGAGATCCTGCCGTGCCCGGCCGCCGCCACCACCGCGCCGGGCACGCTCTCCGGCGCCATCGCCCAGCAGAACGCCGAGATCCTCGCCGCCCTCACGCTCACCCAGCTCGCGGCACCCGGCACGCCGGTGTACTACGGCCCCCGCCTCAGCGCCGTGGACCCGCGCAGCGGCGTCGTGGTCTCGGGGACGCCTGAGACCGGCGTGGCCTCCGTGGCCGCCGTCCTGCTGGCGCGCAGGTACGGGCTCGCCTGCGACTGCTACGGCCCCTGCAGCGACAGCAAGGTCGTGGATGCGCAGTACGGCTACGAGCGCTCCGTCAATGCCCTGCTCGGCCTGGCCGCCCGGCCGCGGCTGCTGTCCGGCGTCGGCGAGATACAGGCCGGGGTGGGCAGCTGCCTCGAGGTACTGGTGATCGACGACGAGGTCATGAACAACGTCTTCTACGCGCTCGCCGAGCGCCCCTGGGACGCCGACGCCCTGGACGTCGACGCCATGGTTGACGGCGTGCTCTCAGGCAGGGGGTTCCTCGGCACGAAGCACACGCGGCGGTACATCCGCAGCGAGTTCGTGGCGCCGCTTCTCAGCTACCGCGGGGGCCTCGGCGAGTGGCAGGCGTCGGGGCGCGCGGGCGTGCTCGATCTGGCCGCGGAGCGCGTGGCCGCGGTCGTCGAGCGCGAGCCGCTGGGGCTGCCCGACGACGTGCTCGACGAGCTGTGCCGCCTCATCGAGGCGTGCGCCGCAGAGGTCGGCGCGGCGGCCGCGCCGGACCCGCGCACGGCGCTGGGGCTGTAGACCGGGCCCGCGTCGATGCCGGTCCCGTATCTCCATATCCAGGCGCGTGGCTCATACCGGGAGCTTGGCAGGGCCGTGGGCGAAGGTGCGCGCGGGCAGATCGCCGCGGCCATCGCCTTCTACGAGGAGCACTTCCACGAGATGAGCGGGCTGGAGTTCGCCGCGGCCGAGGCCCAGGCGCAGCTCTTCCTCCCCTTCGCGCAGCGCTATCTGCCGCAGTACGTCGAGGAGCTCCAGGGCATGGCGGAGGGGTCGGGTCAGCCGTTCGAGAAGCTCCTCGTGCCCAACTGCGCCGAGGAGTTCACCTGTCCGGTGGACGACGCCGCCGATGGCCCCGCCGCCGCGCACTTCTGCACGGCCGTCGCCGTGATGGCCGCCGGGCGGCACCTCGTCGGCCACAATATGGACTGGTACGTGGTGGACGTCGACAAGAACGTGCTCTTCGACCTGACCACGCCGGACGGCACGCGCATCGTGACGATCGCCGGCGTGCCCTACCTGCCCATCCTCGGCATGAACTCGCACGGCGTGGCCTACGTGGGCAACTCCGTGTACTGCAACGACGGCCGCCTTGGCGTGCCGAACGTCTTCGTGCGCCGCTGGGCCCTCGAGGCCCGGAGCCTCGAGGAGGCGGCGGCGCGCGCCGCCATGCCCATGCGCGCGCGCGGCTCCAACCACCTGTTCGGCGACCGCGAGGGCCGCATCTGGGACCTGGAGACATCCGCACACGGGGCCGTGCTCATGGAACACGAGGGCCACGCGGCGCACACCAACAACTACGTCGCACCGGCCATGGGCCACTACGAGGGCCGGCACGGCACCGAATCGCCGCGGCGGCTCGCCGACGCCGAGGCCGGCCTCGAAGCCGGCCTGGCCGCCGGTGAGGACCCGCAGGCCGTCGTCGAGGCCGTGCTGCGCCGGCACATCGGCAGGTGCGACGGCATCTGCAGTCACCCCGACGAGACGCAGCCGCTCGGCGAGCGCGTCATGACGGTGGCCAGCATGGTCTGCGACCTCGACGCCATGGAGCTGCACGCCTGCGCCGGCCCGCCCTGCGAGAACCCGTACGGCGTCTGGCCGGCCGCCTGACGCGGCCGGGCCGGCTCTCTGGCAGTGCCCGCACTCGACCTCGTCATCTCCGGCGCCCGCGTCGTGGACGGCTGCGGCAACCCCTGGTTCCGCGCCGATGTGGGCGTGCGCGGCGACCAAATCGCCGCCGTCGCCGCAGCGGGGACCCTGGACGCTGCCGTGCGAGTCGAGGCCGGCGACCGGTACCTCACGCCGGGCTTCATCGACCCGCACACGCACTCCGACGTCTCGATCCTCCTGCATCCGCGCGCCGACTCCGCCGTGCGGCAGGGCGTCACCACGCACGTCACCGGCAACTGCGGCATGTCGGCGGCGCCGCTCAGTGAGGCGCACCGCGACGACGCCGTGCAGAACTGGGGGCACTACGCCTGGGACCTCTCGCTCGTGGCCTGGGACTGGCGCACCTTCGGGCAGTACCTCAAGGCGCTGCGGCGGACCGGCCAGGCGATCAACGTGGCGCCGCTCGTCGGCCATGGGGCGCTGCGCCTGGCCGCGGTCGGCTTCGCCGCGCGGGCCGTCACCGATCGCGAGCTGAGGCGCATGGAGCGCCTGCTGGACGAGGCCATGCGCGCCGGCGCCCACGGCCTGTCCAGCGGTCTCGTCTATCCTCCGGGCTGCTACGCGTCCACGGAGGAGCTGGTGCGCCTGTGCCGTGTGGTGGCGCGCCATCACGGCATCTACACGAGCCACGTGCGCGGCGAGCGCGAGACGATCCTGGACGCCGTGGCCGAGGCCATCGCCGTCGGGCGCGCGGCCGGCGTTCCCGTCGAGGTGTCGCACAATGCGCCCAAGTGGGGCGCCCCCGAGGACGCGAGCGCCAACCTTGCGCTCATGGAGGCGGCGCGCCTCGAGGGGCACGACGTCACCACCGACAACGACACGCACCAGGAGCTCGCGCCGCCGCTCTCGCGCGCCCTGCCGCAGCCGGTGCTCGATCTCGGCCGCGACGAGCTGCTGCGGCTGCTGCGCGACGCGGCGCGGCGCGAGCAGCTGCGCCGGGACGTGGCCGCCGATGCGTTGCCCGGCGCCGGCTACACCGGCCTCGTGCGACACGGCCGCTTCGAGCGCATCGTCGTGCTGCACGCTGCCCGGCAGCCGGAGCTGCGCGGCCACTCGGTGGCGGCGATCGCCGCGGCGCGCGGCCGCGACCCGTTCGACACGTTCCTCGACCTCATCGTGGAGAACGACGACGAGGTCGTGGGCATCTTCGACTACATCGCCGAAGAGGACATCCGCGCCCTGCTGCGCAGCCCGCTGGGCATGGTCTGCTCGGACGGGCTGGTCATGCCGCCGGCCGAGGAGCTCAGCGACCCGGCGCTGTACTGGCCGTGCAGCTACGGCGAGTACGCAGGGGTGCTCGCACGCCTCGTGCGCGACGAGGGCGTGCTGCGCCTTGAGGAGGCCGTGCGCAAGATGACCTCCTTCCCGGCGCAGCGCTTCGGCCTGCACGACCGCGGCGTCCTGCGCCCCGGGCTCAAGGCCGACCTCGTGCTCTTCGACCTGGGCCGGGTCCGGGACAGGGCCACGAACCCGGCTCCGCACGTGTTCCCCTTTGAGAACGTGCCGCACCGGTACGCCGAGGGCTTCGACTGGGTGCTCGTCAACGGCGCCCCCGTGGTCGCCGACGGCGAGCACACCGGCGCGCTCCCCGGCCGCGTCCTCAGGCGCACGTGACCGGGCCGAGCCGGCCGGCGCGCGCCGCACGGCCGGGTCGCGCCCCGTCTCCCGCGGCCACCTGTAGCACTGGCCGTAACGGCATCACGCACCTCAGACCGTGGTCCAGAACGGAGCATCCAACTGGGCATCAGACGACCGCCTGCTGGCCTCTCACTTGGACATCGTGTAGAATCCCACCGCCATGATCACCGTTCAGGACATCCTGGAGATCCCCGACCTCGACCTGCGCCTGCTCGCGGGCCAGAAGTCCACGAGCAATCCCGTCCGCTGGGTGCACATCACCGAGGTGCCCGATCCCACGCGCTGGCTCAAGGGCGGTGAGCTGCTGCTCACCACCGGCTACGGGTTCGCCACCGAGGAGGAACACCAGGTCGACCTCCTCAAGGTGCTCATCGACCACAACATCTCCGGCCTGGGCTTCGGCACCGGCTTCAGCTTCGACAAGGTGCCGCCGGCGCTGGTGCGCGTGGCCGAGGAGTACGGCTTCCCGCTGTTCGAGGTGCCGTACCACGTGCCGTTCATCGCCATCACCGAGGCCGTGGCCTCCAAGATCGTCAACGAGCAGTACTCGCTCCTGCAGCGCAGCCTCGCCGTGCACGAGAAGCTCACCAAGATCGTGCTGGAGGAGAAGGGCCTCGAGGCCATCCTCTCCACGCTCTCGGCCCTCGTGGGCTGCTCGGCCGTGCTCTTCGACTTCCACGGCGTGGTGCTGTGTGAGGCCGCCTACCGGCGGCGCCTCAGCGCCGAACTGGTCGCCGACCTGTGGGGCCGCATCAGCGACCGCCGCGCCGACCGCCAGAACTTCGCCCTCACCATCGCCGGCGTGGCCTCGGGCGTGCAGGTCTACCCCGTCGTCGCCTCGCACCGCATCGGCGCGTTCCTCGCCGTGGTCAAAGACAGCGGCGACTTCAGCGAGTACGACCGCATCATCCTGCACAACGTGGTCACTGTGACGGCGCTCGAGCTGGTCAAGAAGAAGGCGGTCGCCGAGACCGAGAAGCGCCTCGCCGGCGACTTCTTCGACGAGCTCATCGCCAGCGACCTGTACGAGGAGGAGATCGCCCGTCGCCTGGCCTTCTTCGGACTCGACCCGCGGGCGCCGCACCTCATCATGCTGCTCGACATCGACGACGCCGACGGCGAGGCGGCGGCCGAGCGCAGCGAGGCCGCCGTGCAGGACGTCAAGGAGCGCCTGCACTGGGCCGTGGACGAGTTCATGGCGCGGCGCGACGTACTGTTCATCTCCGCGTCGCGCGCCGACTCGGTCGTGATCCTGGTACAGCCCGCCAAGGCCGACGGCAGCGACGTCATCAGTCTGGCTGGTGAGCTGCAGAGCGGCATCGCCCAGCTGCTGCCCGAGGTCAGCGTGTCGCTGGGCATCGGCCGCCCGCACCGTCAGCTCATCGACCTCCGCCAGAGCTTCTACGAGGCCAGCTACGCCATCAAGATCCGCACGCTCAAGGGCGAGCGCCGCGTCATCGCCAGCTTCGACGACCTCGGCTCCTACGGCCTGCTCCTCGGGCTGCAGGACACGCTGTCGCTGCAGGTCTTCTACGACAGCGTGCTCGGCAGGCTGCAGGAGTACGACGAGCAGAGCTCGAGCGACCTCGTGAAGAGCCTTGCCTGCTTCCTCGAGGCCAACGGGCACTGGGGCGACGCGGCCGAGAAGCTCTACGTGCACCGCCACACGTTGCGCTATCGCATGAAGCGCGTGGAAGAGATCACCGGCCGCGACCTCGACCAGTCGCAGGACCGCATGGAGTTCTGGCTGGCCCTCAAGGCCAAAGAGCTCATGGACCAGGCCAAGAAGAGCAAGCCCAGCGGGGAGTCCGCAAGGTCCTGACCCCGACGGTACGCGCGCCGGCAGGCCGCTTCGCCGCGTCGTGCTCCTCGTCTGCGCGCCGCATTCCTCCTGCGCGCCGCCCTCAGCCCGTCACGTCATCAGCAGTGCCCCGTGGTCGACGATGACGTTGACCCCGGTCACCGCCTCGGTCTGCAGGCAGAACCGCACCGCCGCGGCCACGTCGGCCGGGTCCACCAGGCGGCCGCGCGCGGTCTTCTCCGCGGCCCGCTGAGACGCCTCGCGGTGTTCGTCGTCGGGCAGGTCCACCGGCCCGGGCGCCACGCCGCAGACCCGCACGTGGTCGGCGGCCCAGGCGCCGGCGAGGCTCCTGACGAGATGGATCTGGGCCGCCTTCGCGGCGCCGTGTGCGGCGAAGCGCGGCCACGGTGCGATGCCCATGGGGTCGGTGATGGCTACGACCGCGCCGGACGGCCCGTCCGGTGCACGGTCCCTGACGAGCTCGCCGTGCGCCGCCGTGGCCGTGAAGAAGAAGCCTTTGGCGATGGTGTCCAGCGAGGCGTCCCAGTCGTCGCCCGACAGCTGCTGCGGCGCCTGCGGCCTGAACGAGCCGCTCGCTGCGAACACCACGGCGTCGAGCCCGCCCAGAGCCGCCGCTCCCTCGGCGACCAGCTTGCGGGCGCCATCGGGATCGCGCACGTCGCCGGTCGCCAGCACCGCGGCGGCGGCTCCGGCGGCGAGCAGCTCCGCCAGGAGCTCGCCGGCCGGCTCTCGCGCGCTGCGGGAGGTGATGCACAGGCCGGCGCCGTGCGCGGCGAGGTCAGCGGCCAGGGCCCGGCCCAGGCGGTGCACTCCGCCGACCACCAGTATGCGCGCCCCAGCGATGTCCATCCCGGTCCTCCTTCGCCTGCACCGGGTCGCGCCCGGCGCCGCTCGTCCTGGCTCCGTGTTCCCCACATGGGCGATTTCTTTGCATTGTGGGCTTTTCTGTGCGTTCCGATGTGCTAGAGTGCACAATCGTGCACGAGTCTGTGCAACCGCGCACGCGCGACGCGCGAGCGAAACGAATCCAGAAGAGGAGCGAGGAGGAGCCATGATCGTCGGTTGCCCCAAGGAGATCAAGAACGAGGAGTACCGCGTCGGCATGACGCCGAACGGCGTGAAGGACTTCGTCGCCGCCGGTCACACCGTGATCGTCGAGGCCGGGGCCGGCGTGGGTTCGGGCTTCACCGACGCCGAGTACAAGGACGCCGGCGCCAAGCTGGCCCCCGCGGAGGACGTCTTCGCCAAGGCCGACATGATCTACAAGGTCAAGGAGCCGCTCCCTCAGGAGTGGCCCATGTTCAAGCCCGGCCAGATCCTCTACACCTACCTCCACCTCGCCGCCGCCTACGCCAAGGACCTCACCAAGGGCATGCTCAAGGCCGACATCCGCGGCATCGCCTTCGAGACCGTGGAGCTCCCCAACGGCGCCCACCCGCTGCTCTTCCCGATGAGCGAAGTCGCCGGCAAGCTCGCCATCCAGGCCGGTGCCACGCACCTGCAGAAGAACAACGGCGGCCGCGGCGTGCTCCTCGGCGGCGTGACCGGCGTACCCAAGGCCAAGGTCGTCATCATCGGCGGCGGCACCGTGGGCACCAACGCTGCCAAGGTCGCCGTGGGTATGGGCGCGCGCACCGTCATCATGGACGCCTACGCTCCTCGCCTCACCTATCTCGACGACGTCTTCGGCGGCGCCGTGGAGACCGTGCTCTCCACCTCCGCGGCCATCCAGGAGCAGCTCACCGACGCCGACATCGTCGTCGGCGGCGTGCTCCTGCCGGGCGGCGCCCAGGCCCCGCACCTGGTCACCAAGAAGATGCTCAAGACCATGATGCCGGGTTCGGTGCTCGTCGACGTCGCCATCGACCAGGGCGGTTGCTTCGAGACCTCCAAGCCCACCACGCACACCGAGCCCACCTACGTGGTCGACGGCGTGATCCACTACTGCGTCGCCAACATGCCGGGCGCCGTGGCCCGCACCTCCACGATGGCGCTGGCCGGCGCGACGCTGCCCTACGGCCTCGCGATCGCCAACAAGGGTTTCGAGCAGGCCGTCAAGGACGACGCGGCCCTGGCTCTGGGCGTCAACGTGTACGGTGGCAAGCTCACCATCCCGTCGGTGGCCGAGGCCCACAAGATGAAGTACACGCCGCTGGACAAAGTGCTCGCGTAAGTACGCATTCCGCTCCGGTGCGGCGAATGGCCGCTCCTGAGCTTCCGTGCCAGAATGGAGCCGCGCTCGGACGTCCGTCCGGGCGCGGCTCCATGTTCGTCCGGGCGATGACGTGACCCCGGCGGGCGACTCCCGCCTGGGCAGAGGGACGAAGGGGGCCTCCGGCGAGCGTGTACGGCAAAGGAGCGAACCAGTGGGCGACCTTCTCCGCATCGACCTCAGCACGCGTACCTGCAGCGAGGAGACCGTCCCGCCGCAGCTCATCAAGGAGCTCATCGGCGCCAAGGGCATCGGTACGCACTACCTCTGTGAGGAGGTCGGGCCCGACGTCGACCCGCTGAGCCCGCAGAACAAGCTCATCTTCTGCGTCGGGCCCATGGCCGGGACCGCGATGTACGGCAGCAACCGGTACTCGGTGTTCTTCGCCTCGCCGCTCACCGGCGGCTACGGCGAGTGCTACTCCGGAGGCAACCTCACGCCGCAGTTCGCCAAGACCGGCTACAAGGTCGTCATCGTCGAGGGCAGGGCCGATGGCCCCACGTACCTCGAGGTCAGCCAGGAGGGTGCGCAGTTCCACGACGCCGCGGACGTATGGGGCATGGATGCCTTCGCCGCCGAAGACGCGCTGCTCGAGCGCACCGAGAACAAGAAGGCCCAGGCGTGCGTCATCGGTCAGGCCGGCGAGAAGCTGGTGCGCTTCGCCTGCGTCAACAACAACTACTGGCACCAGCTGGGTCGTGGCGGCCCGGGCGCCGTGTTCGGCAGCAAGAACCTCAAAGGCATTGTGTGGCACGGCGACAAGAAGGTCGAGGTCGCGCGGCCGGACGACTACAAGGCCGTGGTCCGCGACCTGGTGGAGCGCTGCAAGGACGACCCCGGCGCTGCTGCCTACCAGCGCGGAGGCACCCTGAACATGCTCCGCGCCATGAACGGTCAGAACGCTTTTCCCACGCAGTACTGGCGCCGCGGGACACTGGAGAACTTCGAGCGCATCAGCGTCGAGACCATGCTCGCGGAGCACGGCACCGTCAATCAGACGTGCCCGCCGTGCGTGTTCAAGTGCGTCAAGCGCAACACCGTCTTCAAGGGCCGTCACGAGGGCCTCGTGGTGGAGGGCCCCGAGTACGAGACCGCCTACGTCTTCGGCGGCCTCTGCTGCATCGACGACTTCGCCGAGATCATGTGGCTCAACGACCTCTGCGACCGCTACGGCGTCGACAGCATGGACGCCGGCAACCTGTGCGCCCTGGCTATCGAGTGCAGCCGGCGCGGCATCATCGACGAGAAGCTCGACTGGAACGACCCCGACGGCGTGGGCGCCTTCCTCACCAAGCTGTGCCTGCGCGAGGGCATCGGCGACCTGTGGGCCGAGGGCCTCCTCGCGGTCGAGAAGGAGTACGGGCTCGAGGGCCTCGCCGTGCACTGCAAAGGCATGGCGCCGGCCGGCTACGAACCGCGCCGCATGAAGGGCATGGGTCTCGGGTTCGCGACCACCACGCGCGGCGCCTGCCACCTGCGCGCGACCATGTACAAGCCCGAGATCACCGGCGTCATCGACCCGCAGGAGATCGTCGGCAAGGCGGCCATCTACTGCGACTGGGAAGACCGCCTCACGATCATGGACACGCTGCTGTACTGCCGCTTCTACCGCGACATGGTGCAGTGGCCGTACATCACGCAGGTGGTCAACGCCGCGGTCGGCACCGACTACACGCCCGACGATCTGCACAAGGTGGCCAACCGCATCATCACGATGACGCGTGACTTCAACCTGGCGCGCGGCATCGGGCGCGAGACCGAGCGGCTCCCGGAGTGGGTCTCCGACGCCCCGCGCGAGGACAACGGCTGGACCTTCCCTCAGAGCGAGATGGAGCACATGCTGCGCGAGTACTACCAGATCCGCGGCTGGGGCGAGCTGCCCGAGGTGGAGCCGGCGGCGCACAACGCGTTGCTCGACGCCACGGTGTGAGCGCGGCGAAGAGCCCTCAGAGACCCAGGTAGTCCCTGACCTTGCGGTAGGGCCGCAGACCGTCGCTGAACGCCTGCAGCAGGATCACGAGGCGACGCAGCGAGCGGTCCAGGTCATCGAGGTTGATGGCGATCTGGTCGATCTTCTGGCTGAGGTGGTACGACGTCTTGGTGAGATCCTCGGAGCGCCGCGCGAGGCCCTCGGCCAGCGGAAGCGCCACCTTGGAGATGCGGTAGCCGCGCCGGATCAGCCGCCACGCCTTCAGGGCGAAGTGGGCGGCGAACACCACGACGATGACGAAGCAGACGAGCCCGACTGTGAGCAGGTAGAGGCCGGTGAAGTGGTCCATGGCCGAGAGTCTACCGCGTCGTGGGGGCCCGCGACAGACGCGCCGCGGTCAGTGCCCCTGCTGCAGGCGGATGGGGTAGCGGCAGAAGAGCGACGCGCCGCGGCCCGCGAGCTGGCTGACCTTGACGACGTCGCCGGTGCGCGGCGCCTCGATGAAGAGGCCGTTGCCGATGTAGATGCCGACGTGGTGGTAGAACGCAGGCGTGCCGAAGAACACGAGGTCGGCCGGCTGGATCCTCTCGAACGGCACCGGCGTGCCCTGGTACGCCTGCATGGTGGCCCCGTGGGGGAACTGCACGCCGAACTTGGCGTACACGTACATCACGAGGCCCGAGCAGTCGAAGCCGCCAGATGGCGTGGCCCCAGCCCATACATAAGGTATTCCAAGGTAGTTCATGGTCTCCCTGATGAGCGCCAGCTGGGCGTCGGTACCGTTGATCTTGTCGATGTCGACGCCGGCCACGTCGGCGAGGCGCTGCGACGCGGCGGCGTCACGCAGCTCCTGCTCGCGCACGAGCGTCTTCACGCGTGCGTTGAGGTCGGCCAGGATGGCCCGGCGCTCGGCGAGCCGGTCCTCCACGTCCGCGCGGCGCGCGCGCAGCTCCTGCGCCTGGCGCAGCGCTTCGGCGCGGTCCTTCTCGATCTGGGCTGTGAGGTGTGTGACGCTGCCCTCGAGCTTCTCGATGCCCGACACCGTGTCCCGGTCGGCCTGGTTGATCTGCTGGAAGTAGTCGATCTGCGTGTCGATCTCCGTGAGGTCGCCGACGCCGAGGATGATGTCGAACACGCTGAGGCCGCCGTTCTTGTAGATGTCGGCCATGCGCTCGCCGAGCACCGATTGGGCGACGTCCAGCTGCAACTGCGCGCGCGCGAGGTCTCCGCGCATGGCGATGAGCTGGGCGTTGAGGTCGTCCAGCCTCGCGCGCGCCAGGTTGTACTTCTCGACGGTGACCTCGGTCTGGTGGTCCAGGCGCGCGACCTGGGCGCGGACCTGTGCCGCCTGCGCGCGGGCCGAGGCCAGATCGACCTCGAGCGTGTCGGGCGAAGGCGACGGAGACGGCGAGAGCGGTGCGGGTGTGGCGAGGGCCGGCGCCACCACCGTGAGCATGAGCACCATCGCAGCCACGACGGCAGTCGCCGCCGCCATGCGGCGCCGGTGTGCAGGTACGCCATACTGGAGCAGAGTGTCCACGATCTCAGGCACTGTATCGGATGATACGCCGGGTGCTTGATGTTCGCGACCCCGGGGGGCTTTACAATCGTTCCGCGGGGTCTTAGACTCTGTGGTCCAAATACGTCGCGGGGTGGAGCAGTCCGGTAGCTCGTCGGGCTCATAACCCGAAGGTCGCAGGTTCGAATCCTGCCCCCGCTACCATGTGGGAGAGAGGCGCCCTTCTGCGGCGCCTCTCTCTTTTCGTGTGTGCGCATCGTCGAGGTGCTGTGGCACCCTGTGCAGGGGGCGTCGGCGTGGGCATAAAGGCCGCGACCCAGCGTCATCGACCGTCTTCGGGGGGAGTCAAGATGAACACGACCAAAGCAGCCGCCGCCGAGTTCTTCGGCACGTTCTGGCTCGTTTTCGGGGGCACCGGCGCCGCCGTTCTCGCTGCGTCTGTCGGCAACAGCGGCATCGGGTGGCTCGGTGTGGCGCTGGCCTTCGGCCTCACGGTGGTCACCATGGCCTACGCCGTCGGCCACATCTCGGGCGGGCACTTCAACCCGGCCGTCACACTGGGCCTGTGGGCCGGCCGCCGCTTCCCCGGGAGCCGGGTCGTCATCTACATCGTCGCCCAGGTCCTCGGCGCGATCTGCGCCAGCGCCGTGCTGTACGTCATCGCCAGCGGCAAGGCCGGGTTCAGCCTCTCGGACGGGTTCGCCGCCAACGGGTACGGCGACCATTCGCCGGCCGGCTACAGCTTGCCGGCAGCCATCGTGATCGAGACGCTGCTCACGGCGGCCTTCCTGCTCGTGATCCACGGCGTCACCGATCGTCGCGCCCCCGCGGGTCTCGCACCGCTCGCCATCGGCCTCGCGCTCACGTTGATCCACCTGATCAGCATCCCGGTCACGAACACCTCCGTGAACCCTGCCCGCAGCCTCGCCCCGGCGCTGTTCGTCGGCGGCTGGGCCCTGGCGCAGCTGTGGGTGTTCATCGTGTTCCCGATCGTCGGAGGGCTCGTGGGCGGGCTGATCTACCGCTACGTCCTCGAGGTCCCCGCCACGGCCCGCGACAAGGTCGAGGGCCCTGGCGAGGCGCCTGAAGGAGCCTGACGCGGGAGCCGGCCGGCGTCTGTCTCGGCCGGGGCCGTCTGCTATGCTCGCGCGGTCACGTGAGGACGCCGGTCTCGGGAAGGAGGCGGCATGGCCGTGCTGCTCGTGGTCTCCTCGGCCCCCTACGGCAGCGAGGGGCCGTACAACGCATTCCGGCTCGCCGACGCGCTGGCGCTGCGCGACGAGCACGTCGAGATCTTCCTCATGGGCGACGCGGTCTGGGCGGCCCAGGCCGGCCAGGACCCTCGCGGTGCGCACGCCTCGCTTCAGCAGATGCTCGAAGCCCTTCTGGACAGGGGCGTCGACTGCACCTGCTGCGGCACCTGCTGCACCACCCGGGGACTGGGCGAGCACGGTTGTGTCCCGCAGGTGCGTCTCGGGACCATCCACGACCTGGCGGCCGCGGTGGCCCGGGCCGACAAGGTCGTGTCGTTCTGACGCCCGCGTGACCCGCACAGACCCCTTCCGACTGCGTCTGGAGCGGAGGGTCGCGGCGTTCATCGGTGAGCACGCCGTCCTGCTGCCGGGGGAGCGAGCCGTGCTCATGCTCTCGGGTGGGCCTGATTCCATGGCGCTCCTCGCCGTCGTCCGTTCTCTGGAGCGTCGTCTGCGCCTGGGGCTCACGCTGTCCGCCGTCCACGTGGACTACGGGGCGCGGGGGCGGGAGTCTGACCGCGACCGCACGCTGGTCGAGCGTGCCTGCGCGGAGGCCGGCGTGCCGCTGCACGTGCTGCGCCTCGAGCGGCCGCTGACGGGGGCGGACTTCCAAGAGCGCGCGCGCGAGGTGCGCTATCGGTTCGCGCGCGAGACGGCGCAGCTGGTGGCCGCCACGGTCGTGGTCACCGCCCATAACCGCGATGACCAGGCCGAGACCGTGTTGTACCGGCTGGCGAAGTACGCCAGTCCGCGCGCGCTCGCGGGGATGAGGCCGCGGCGCGGTGACCTGGCGCGGCCGCTGCTGTGTCTGGGTGGGGCCGAGGTGCGCAAGTACTGCGCAGCCGCCGGCATCGAGTACGGGGAGGACGCCAGCAACGCCACCGCCGCCTACGCGCGCAACGTGCTCCGCCTCGACGTCGTGCCGCGGCTTGAGGCGTTCAATCCGCGCCTGTCCGAGACGCTGGCCACCTCGGCCCTGCTGGCGGCCGCCGAGGCGGACGTGCTGGCCGCCGCTGTCGCCGAGGCCCGGCGCCGCACGTCGGCGCCGGCGGACGAGGCGGTCGCCGCCCTGGACGTCGCCGCCCTCTCCGGCGAGTCTCCGGCGCTCCGCGCGCTCGTGCTGCACGACGTCGCCGCCGGCGTGCTCGGCGGGCACGCGCTCGTGGGGCACCGTCTCGTCGAAGCGCTTGTGGCGCTCGCGACCCGCCCCGGCGGCGGCCGCATCAGCCTGGGGCGCGGCCTGGAGGCGGCGCGGGAGGGCCGCCTGCTCGTGGTCCGCCGGGTCGCGGCAGGGCACGCCTGCTCGCCTGTCACCATCACGGGTGACGAGCTGATGCGACCGGCCGAAGCCCCTGTCCTGTTCTGCGGCCGGCGCGTGTGGCTCGCTCTGCGCCCCGGGGCGACCTTCCGGCGCGAGAGAGCCGCCGGCGGCGAGGGTTTCGTGGGCCTGCGGACGGCGCCCGTCCGCCTCGTCCTGCGTCACCCGCATCCGGGCGAGCGCTTCGCCCCTGACGGCCTGGGCGGCGCGACGACGGTGGCTCGTTTCCTGGCCGCCGCACGCGTACCGCCGAAGGAGCGCCGCCGCGCCGTGCTGCTTGCGGCGGACGGCGCCGTGGCCTGGCTTGGCTTCTGCGCTCCCGGCGGCCGGCCCGCGGCGAGGGTTGCGCAGCCCTTCCGCGTGGACGAAAGTACTGTCTGTACCCTGCACGTGAAGCTGGAGGAAGCGTGAGCGACCCCATCGCTGAAGTCCTCATCTGTAGCGAAGAGCTGGCCCGGCGCGTCGACGAGATCGGCGCCCAGATATCGCACGACTACGCGGGCGAGGAGGTCCTGCTGGTCTGCGTGCTCAAGGGCGCCGTGTTCTTCATGGCCGATCTCGCGCGCCGTATCGAGTGTCCCGTGTCACTGGACTTCATGGCGGTGTCGAGCTACGGATCGTCCACGGACTCGTCCGGCGTGGTGCGTATCCTCAAGGACCTGGACCTCGACATGCGCGGCCGCCACGTCATCATCGTGGAGGACATCATCGACTCGGGGCTCACGCTCAGCTACCTCGTCAAGAACCTGCGCAGCCGCGGCCCGGCCTCGCTGGAGGTGTGCGCGCTGCTCACCAAGCCGTCGCGGCGGCGCATCGAGATCCCCTGCAAGTATGTCGGCTTCGAGATCGAGGACAAGTTCGTCGTCGGCTACGGTCTGGACCTCGCCGACCACTTCCGCACGCTCGATTTCATCGGCGTTCTCACCCCCGAGGCGGCCGCCGGCATCGTGGACCAGGCGGGTTCTTTGCTGTAGAGCAGGGGGTATGCTTAGTCAGACCCACCCCAGTATCCGAGGGAATCCGTGAGCAGATTCATCCGCAGCGCCCTGTTCCCCATCCTCATCGTGATCATCGTGGCGATGTTCATCGAGTGGGTGATCCAGGGGAACAACAGCAACAACACGCCGAAGGCCGTCTACTCGGCCCCCGGCATGTCCACCGAGCAGGTCCTCGAGAGCGACCTGCGGTCGGGCATCGTGCAGTCCGTCATCATCGACCCCACCAGCAAGCTGGCCTCGGTCACGCAGACCGGCGGCGTGTCCTACGTCACGCCGGTCGCCGATCCGGCGGCCCTGGAGACGCAGCTCAAGGAGGCCGAGCCTGCGATCACCGTGAGCGAGGGCGCCGTCGCCAAGCCGCCGGTCGTGCCGAGCTTCACCAACGACGTCATCAACGGCAAGGTGGCGAGCGTGGTGATGAACACCAAGGACCAGGTGCTCGACGTCACTCTGGTGGCGCCCGAGGGCGGCAAGGCGCAGCAGTACACCGTGGGCTACACCGACCCGGCGATGACCACGCAGCTGCTCAACCAGTACCAGGTGCCTTACGACGCCAAGAGCCCCAAGTCGCCGTGGTGGACCGGGGCGCTCACGTTCATCCTCCCGTTCATCCTCATCATCGGGTTCTGGATCTTCATCATGAACCAGATGCAGGGCGGCGGCTCCAAGGTCATGAGCTTCGGCAAGAGCAAGGCCAAGCGCGTGAGCGTCGACTCGCCCAAGGTCACCTTCAAGGACGTGGCCGGTGCGGAGGAGGCCGTCGAAGAGCTTCACGAGATCAAGGAGTTCCTCGAGAACCCGAAGAAGTTCCAGCAGCTCGGGGCCCGCATCCCCAAGGGCGTGCTGCTGTTCGGCCCGCCCGGCACCGGCAAGACGCTGCTGGCCAGGGCCGTGGCCGGTGAGGCGGGCGTGCCGTTCTTCAGCATCAGCGGCTCGGACTTCGTGGAGATGTTCGTCGGGGTGGGTGCCTCGCGCGTCCGCGACCTCTTCGAGCAGGCCAAGCAGAACGCCCCGTGCATCATCTTCGTGGACGAGATCGACGCCGTCGGGCGTCACCGCGGCGCCGGCCTCGGCGGCGGCCACGACGAGCGGGAGCAGACCCTCAACCAGCTGCTCGTCGAGATGGACGGCTTCGAGATGAAGGACAACATCATCCTCATCGCCGCCACCAACCGACCCGACATCCTCGACCCAGCCCTGCTGCGCCCCGGGCGGTTCGACCGGCAGATCGTCGTCGACCGGCCCGACAGGCCGGGGCGACGCGCGATCCTCGAGGTGCACTCGCGCGGCAAACCGATCAGCAAGGACATCGACCTCGACGCACTGGCTGCGCAGACGCCGGGCTTCACCGGCGCCGACCTGGCCAACCTCGTCAACGAGGCGGCCTTGCTGGCGGCGCGCTACGGCAAGAAGATCATCGAGATGAACGAGCTCGAAGAGGGCATCATGCGCGTCCTCGCCGGGCCCGAGAAGAAGACCCGCATCATCTCCGAGAAGGAGAAGGCCATAACGGCGTACCACGAGATGGGCCACGCGCTCGTCGGGCACTTCCTCGAGCACACCGACCCGGTGCACAAGATCTCTGTGGTCAGCCGCGGCCAGGCGCTGGGCTTCACCATCTCGCTGCCCACGGAAGACAAGTTCCTCACCACCAAGGGCGAGCTCATGGACACGCTGGCCATGACCCTCGGCGGGCGTGCGGCCGAGGAGGTCGTGTTCGGCGAGATCACCACCGGCGCGGCCAACGACCTGGAGAAGGCCACGGCCACCGCCAAGCAGATGATCATGCGCTTCGGCATGAGCGAGGAGCTCGGGCCGCGCACTCTCGGCCACGATCAGGCCATGCCCTTCCTGGGGCGTGAGTTCCAGGCGCAGGCCGACTACTCGGACGAGGTGGCGCGACAGATCGACGACGAGATCCGCCGCATCATCGAGGAGGCCCACCAGACCGCCGTCGATCTGCTCACCGAGAAGCGCGACCTGCTCGACGGCATCAGCAAGATCCTCATGACGCGCGAGACCATCGAGGCCGCCGAGTTCCAGGCCCTGGTGGACGGCGTGCCGGAGGAGGATGTGTTCCGGGAGCGCGATGAGAAGGCGGCGCAACGGCGCGCCAAGGTGGAGCACGACCGCGCCGCGCGGCGTCCCTCCCAGCCTCCGGTGCCCAAGCCCGCCCACGTCAACCCGGTCAATCCGGAGACCACCTGACGGCCCCCGGGCCGAGCGGAGGAGGCGCGTGGACCGCAACAAGATCGAACAGGGAGTACGGCTCATCCTCGAGGGTATCGGCGAGGACATGGAGAGGCCGGGCATCCTCGGCACCCCCCGGCGCCTCGCAGATATGTACGAGGAGATCTTCTACGGCCTCACCGCGCCGGATCCCGCGGAGCTCCTCGTGGCCATCGAGGGCGACCACCATCGTGAGATGGTGATCATCAAGAACATCGACTTCTATTCGGTGTGCGAGCACCATCTTCTGCCCTTCGCCGGCATGGCGCACGTGGCCTACATCCCCAGCAGGGAGGGACACATCTGCGGGCTCTCCAAGCTTGCCCGCGTGGTCCGTCAGGTGGCGGCGCGCCCGCAGCTGCAGGAGCGCATCACCTCCGAGGTGGCCGACGTCATCGTGCGTGCTCTCGATCCGGCGGGCGCGCTCGTGCTCATCGAGGCGGAACACCTGTGCATGTCGATGCGCGGCGTTCGCACGCCGGGCTCCAAGACCGTGACCAGCGCCGTGCGCGGCCTCATCCAGTCGCACGATGCCACGCGGGCCGAGGCGTTCGCGCTCATCAACGCGCCGCGCTGAGCCCACAGCCCAGATGACCGGCGTCCCGCCCACCTGCTCGCTGGACATCTCCTTCCCCTGTCTCATGGGGATCGTGAACGTCACGCCCGACTCGTTCTCGGATGGAGGCAGGTTCTTCGACGCCGAGGACGCCCTCGCGCAGAGCCTGTCCCTGGTGCGCGAGGGCGCCGCCATCGTCGACATCGGCGGCGAATCAACGCGGCCGGGGTCGGACGCCGTGACGCTCGACGAGGAGCTGCGCCGCGTGGTCCCCGTGGTGGAGGCGCTGGCGGGGCGGATCGGTGTGCCCATCTCCGTGGACACGATGAAGGCGGACGTCGCCCGTCGCGCGCTCGCCGCGGGGGCGGCCCTCATCAACGACGTCAGCGCCCTGCGGTTCGACGAGGCCATGGTCGACGTGGTGGCGGAGTCCGGACGCCCGGTGTGCCTGATGCACATGAAGGGCGAGCCCCGGACCATGCAGGACGACCCGCGCTACGACAACGTGGTCGATGAGGTCCAGGGCTTCCTCGAAGAGCGCATGTCGTACGCGCTGGCGCGCGGCGTGCGCGAGGACCAGATCATGCTCGACCCCGGCATCGGCTTCGGCAAGACGGTCGAGCACAACCTGGCCCTTCTGAGGCAGCTCGACCGGTTCACCGCACTGGGCAGGCCCGTGGTGCTGGGCACGTCGCGCAAGCGGTTCCTCGGCGCCATCCTGGGCTCGACTCCGGCGGAGCGCACCATCGGCACCGTCGCCACCACCGTCATCGGGCTGCTCGCCGGGGTCCACGTCTTCCGCGTCCACGACGTGCGCCCCAACTTCGAGGCGCTCCGCGTGGCCCTCGCCGTCCTCGAGGGCTCTGCGGTCGCCTGAGCGCCGCCCGCCCGCACGCCACCCTGCAGGAGGCTCCATGTCGCGCAGCCTTTCCATCTCCCTCGAAGGCATCGAGCTCCGGGGCCGCTGCGGCGTGACCCCCGAGGAGCGCATGGTCGGTCAGACCCTGGCCGTGGACATCCGTCTGGAGCCGGTCGAGTGCTGCGGGGCCGAGACCGACGAACTCGACGGCACCGTGAACTACGGGCAGGTGGCCCGCATGGTGCGGGAGATCGTCGAGAACGGCGAGTTCAACCTGCTGGAGCGCCTGGGGACTGTCCTGTCGGACGCCATCTGGGAGGCGTTCGAGCTGCGCTTCCTCGAGGTCTCCGTGGCCAAGATCGCGCCGCCGACGGTGATCCCGGCTTCGGCGGCGCGCGTGGAGATCGTGCGCACGTCGTGAGTGCTCCGCAGGCGAGGCGCGTCTTCCTCTCGCTGGGGTCCAATCTCGGCGACCGTGCGGCCACCCTGGCGGCCGCCCGCGAGGCGCTGGCCGCCCTGCCGGGCACGACGGTCGTCGCTACCTCGGGTGTCTACGAGACGGCGCCGCAGGAGCGCGAGGAGCAGCCCGAGTTCCTCAACCAGGTGGTGTGCCTTGACACCCGGCTCGGCCCCTTCGACCTCCTCGCCGAGTGCCAGCGCATCGAGCACGAGCACGGGCGCACACGAGAGCTGCGCTTCGGGCCACGTACGCTCGATGTGGATATACTCCTCGTCCAGGATGTGGAGTCCCGCGACCCGGAGCTCGTCTTGCCTCACCCGCGCATGCTGCGCCGCGCCTTCGTGCTCGTCCCGCTCGCCGAGATCTGGGGCTGCGCACGCGGCATGGGCGAGCTTGACGTCGCGGCTCTGGCCGCGCAGGCGGCACGCGAGCAGCCCTTGCGGCCGTACCTGGCGGCGGAGGTCTGAGAGGTGACCGCCGCCGCCGAGGCCCGGGCGCCGCAGGCTCTCCCGGGCCGCCAGCCGTCGCGGCCGCGCTGAGGCTCGCCCGTGACGCGGCCGTACATCGCCAGCTGCACGCCCGGTGTGCTCAACCGGCGCACGTTCGACGTCCTTGTCCTGGGCGGCGGTATCGCCGGCCTCACGGCCGCCATCGCCGCCGCCCGTCGCTGGCGCGTCGGCCTGCTCACCAAGGCCGGGTTCGACGACACGACGACGTTCCTGGCCCAGGGCGGCATCGCCGCGGCCCTGGGACCGACCGATTCGCCCGAGCTGCACTTCCAGGACACGGTGAACGCCGGCGCCGGCCTCTGCGACGAGAGCGCCGTACGCGTGCTCGTCAACGAGGGTCCCGAGCGTGTGCGCGAGCTCATGGACATCTGTCCGCGCTTCGACAAGGTCGAAGGGCAGATCGTGCTCGGTCGCGAGGGCGCCCACTCGGTGGCGCGCGTGGTGCACGCCGGCGGCGACGCCACCGGCAGCGAGGTCCTGAGCGCTCTCGCTGAGGCGGCCCGGGTGGGGAGCAGCGTGGCGCTCTACGAGAACGAGTTCGTCATCGACCTGCTCACGGTGGACGGCAGGTGCGTGGGCGCGCTGTCGCTGAACCTCGACGACGGCGTGCTCACTCTCAACGTCGCCATGGTGACGGTGCTCGCCACCGGCGGCGCCGGACAGGTGTACGGGCGCACCACGAACCCGCCCGTGGCCACCGGTGACGGCGTCGCCATGGCGTACCGCGCCGGCGCCGCCATCCGCGACCTGGAGTTCGTGCAGTTCCACCCCACGGGCCTCGCGGTGCGTGGACAGGAGACCGTGCAGCTCATCACCGAGGCGCTGCGCGGCGAGGGTGCGTACCTGCGCAACGAGGCCGGCGAGCGCTTCATGACGAAGTACGACTCCCGCGGTGAGCTGGCCTCGCGTGACGTCGTGGTACGCGGCATGGAGGTGGAGATGCGCGCGGCCGGCACCGACCACGTGTACCTGGACGCCACCCACCTCGACGCGGCCTGGTTGCAGGACCGCTTCCCGAGCGTCACCAAGGGGCTTGCGGCCCACGGGCTCGACCTCGCGACCCAGCTCATCCCCGTGTCCCCCGTGTGTCACTACTTCGTCGGTGGCGTGGTGACCGACGTGTGGGGGAGGACGACGGTCCCCGGCCTGTACGCGAGCGGGGAGGTGGCCAGCACCGGCGTGCACGGCGCCAACCGGCTGGCCAGCAACTCGCTGCTGGAGGGTCTGGTGTTCAGCGACCGCGTGGTGCGCGACCTGGACAGGTACGTGGGGCGCCTGGGTGAAGACGTGAGGCGCCTGCGCTTCGACTTGCCCGAGGCGGCGGGGGACGGCGGCGGGAGCGACGCAGCGGATGCCCGCCGCCGCCTGACCGCCGTGATGTCTGACAAGGTGGGCGTGGTGCGCCGTGCCGACGCCCTCGGCGAGGCGCTCGCCGAGCTCGGTGCGCTCACCTCGGAGCTGAAGTTCGGCAGCGTGGCCGCACCCGAGTACGAGGTCCTCAACCTGCTCACGCTGGGCACGCAGATCGCCAAGTGCGCACTGCTGCGCGAGGAGTCGCGCGGCGTGCATCTGCGGGAGGATTTCCCGGCGCTGGACGACGCCCACTGGCGCCGGCACCTCACGCTGCGCCTGCCGCCGGAGGAGCGCGAGGAGGGGCTGGTGGGCAGGGTGGAACGCCAATGACCGCCTCCGCCTACGAGCGGGCGGCGCGCGAGGCGGCGGCGCGCGCCCTGGCCGAGGACCTCGCCGGGTACGGCGATCTGGCCGGGTCGGTGTTCCCCGGTCCCGGCCTCGCGCGCGTGGTCGCGCGCGAGGCCGGCGTGCTCTCGGGTCTCGCCGCATGCGCGGCCACGGCCGCGCTCGTGGACCCTGCGCTCGAGCTGGAGGCCTTCGCGGCGGACGGCGACGCCTTCTCCGCCGGCTCGGTGCTGGCCGAGCTCCGCGGCCCGTTCGCCGGCATCCTGGCCGCGGAGCGCACCGGCCTCAACTTCCTCTGCCGGCTCTCGGGCGTGGCGACGCTGACGGCGAGGTACGTCGCCGAGACGAGCGGGACGAAGGCGCGCATCGCGGCGACGCGCAAGACCACGCCGGGCCTGCGCGCTCTCGAGAAGCAGGCCGTGGTGCACGGCGGCGGCACGCCGCACCGCTTCGGCCTGTTCGACGGCGCGATGATCAAGGACAACCACATCGCGGCGGCAGGCGGCGTCGCCGCTGCGGTCGCCGCCGTGCGCGCCGCCGCGGCGCACGTGCACAGCCTCGAGGTGGAGGTCGACAGACTCGACCAGCTCGAAGAGGCTCTGACCGCCGGCGTGCGCACCCTCCTGCTCGACAACATGGACACGGCGACGGTGCGCGAGGCGGTCACCCTCGTCGCCGGGCGCGCTCTCGTGGAGGTGTCGGGCGGGGTGAGGCTCGAGCGCGTGCGCGAGCTCGCCGAGGCCGGGGTGGACATCATCTCCGTGGGGGCGCTCACGACGAGGGCTCCGTGGCTCGACCTCGGCCTCGACGTGGAGGTGTGACGTGCTGCTGGTCGTGGACGTCGGCAACACCCAGACGCACCTCGGCGTGTCGGAGGGCGGGGAGATCACCAGCGAGTGGCGTCTGGCCACCGTGCGGCATCGCACCAGCGACGAGATCGCCGGCCTGCTGCAGGGCTTCTTCTCGCTGCAGGGGCTGCGGCTCAAGGATGCGATCGACGAGGTCGGCATCGCCTCCGTGGTCCCGCGCCTCACGCAGCAGTGGGAGGAGATGTGCGAGAAGCACCTCGACGTGCAGGCCTTCGTGGTCGGCCCCGGGGCGCGCACCGGCATGCGCATCATCATGAAGAACCCGGCCGAGGTGGGCGCCGACCGCATCGTCAACGCCGTGGCCGCCTTCGACAAGTACGGCGGGCCGTGCATCGTCGCCGACTACGGCACGGCCACCACGTTCGACGTGGTCTCTGCCGAGGGCGACTATGTCGGCGGCGTCATCGCCCCCGGCATCGAGGTCTCGCTCGAGGCTCTCACCACGCGCGCGGCCAAGCTGATCAAGGTCGAGGTCGCCGAGCCCGAGCATGCCATCGGCAAGTCCACCACCGAGGCGCTGCAGTCCGGGGCGGTGTACGGCTTCGCCGGCGAGATCGAGGGCATCGTCCACGCCGTGTGGCGCGAGCTCGGCGAGCAGGTCCCGGTGATAGCCACCGGCGGTCTCGCCGCGCTCATCGCCCGGCACACCGATGTCATCTCGTACGTCGACCCGTACCTCACGCTGCGCGGCATCGAGCTGGTGATGCGGCGCCAGCAACGGTCCTGACCCGCTCCGGGAGTGGGCGCGCAGGCAGCGGGGGGCCCGCCGGGGCCGGTGGGGGAGCCGTTCGACGTGCGACTCTGTCGACCGCTGCGCATCGGCGCCCTGGTCCTCGACCGGCGGCTGTGGATGGCGCCCATGGCAGGGATCACCACGCCGCCGTTCCGCGCCTCGGTGCGCCGCTGGGGCGCCGGGCTGGTGTTCACGGAGATGATCTCGGCCTGCGGCGTGCACCATCGCAATCGCCGCACGCTCGACTATCTGGCCTGCCGCACCGCCGAGCACCCCATCGGCTACCAGCTGTTCGGGTCCGAGCCGGCGGTCCTCGCCGACGCGGCCGCGGTCGCCGTGGAGGCCGGCGCCGACCTCGTGGACATCAACATGGCGTGCCCGGTGCGCAAGGTGGTCAAGACCGGCGCCGGGGCCGCCCTGCTGGCGGAGCCGGACAGGGCCGCTGCCGTCGTCGCCGCCGTGGTACGCGCCGCCGGGCCGGACGTGCCCGTCGCCGTGAAGTTGCGCGCCGGGCTGCGCGACGGCGACGAGGCGTGGCGGCGGGTGGCCCCGCGCCTCGTGGAGGCCGGCGCCGCGGCGCTCTGCATCCACCCGCGGACGGCGGCTCAGCTGTACCGCGGGCGCGCCGATCACGAGGTGACCGCGGCGCTGGCCGCGGAGGTGCCCGTCCCCGTGGTCGCCTCCGGCGACGTGGACGGCCGCGCCGCGGCTCTGGCCCTGCTCGACCTCGGCGCCGCGGCCGTGATGCTGGCGCGCGGCGCCCTGGGCCGGCCGTGGCTCTTCGCCGAGGTGCTGACCGGCGCGCCGCCCCCGCCGCAGGCGGCGCGCCTTGCCGAGCTGCGCGCGTTCGTCGCAGACGTGCTCGCAGATACGGGTCCGCGCGCCGTGGGCCACCTGCGCCAGTTCTGGCCGCGCTTCCGTCGCAGCGAGACCATCGACAAGCCACTGTCGCTGGCGCTGATGCGCGCGCGCGGCGAGGCCGAGGTGCGGGCGCTGCTCGGCCTCGACGCCGTCCTTGCCGCGGGCGACTGACGTCCGGCGCCGCGGCCCGCCCGCGCAGTTGCGGACGCCCGCCGCGATGACCTATACTTCTCGACCGTTCGGCGCGCGGTCTCTCTTCGGAGGCCGCGCTGTCGTGTTGAAGAGGAGGAACCAGTGCCCGACCGCGAGATCATCCTCACTCCCGAGGGCTACCAGCGCCTCAAGGAGGAGATCGAGTATCTCTCCAGCGTCAAGCGCGACGAGGTCGCCGAGCGCATCCGTGCTTCCCGCGACTTCGGCGACATCTCGGAGAACTCGGAGTACGACGACGCCAAGAACGAGCAGGCCATGCTTGAGGCCGATATCTCGCAGAAGCAGGAGCGGCTGCGCAACGCCATCGTCATGGACGCCGACGCCGTCAGCACCGAGACCGTGGGCGTGGGCACCAAGGTGACCCTGCGCGAGGCGAAGAGCGACGAGAACGTCGAGTACACGATCGTGGGCTCGGTCGAGGCTGACCCCGCGTCGCACAAGCTGTCCAACGAGTCCCCCGTGGGCATGGCCATCATGGGCCACAAGCCCGGCGACAAGGTCAAGGTCAACGTCCCGCGAGGCTCGAAGACGTTCACGGTCGTCGCCATCGAGAAGGCCTGACGGCGTCCGCCGTGGACGAGCGTAGCGACCACGGCGACGTCTTCGCCGAGCGTCGCGCGAAGCTCGCGGCGTGGCGCGAGACCGGCGCCGCGTATCCGACCAAGTACCAGCCGCGCGACGAGATCGGCCCGCTGCACGACGCCTACGCGTCGCTGGAGGCGGGCCGGGACTCCCCCGACGTGCGCCGCATCGCCGGCCGCGTCATGGCGCGTCGCGTGCACGGCAAGCTCACCTTCGTCGTGCTCAAGGACCTCAGTGGCGAGCTCCAGCTCTTCTGCCAGCTCGACGTGCTGGGCGACGCGTGCTACGCGGCGCTCGAGGAGCTCGACCTCGGCGACTTCGTCGGCGCCGAGGGCACCGTCATGCGTACGCGCCGCGGCGAGCTCAGCCTGCGCGTCACCGCGTGGCAGCTGCTCAGCAAGTCCCTGCGTCCGCTGCCCGAGAAGTACCACGGCCTCACCGACGTGGAGACGCGTTACCGCAAGCGCTACCTCGACCTGGCCGCCAACGACGACTCGCGCGAGGTGTTCCTCAAGCGCGCCAGGATCATCGCCGCCATCCGCCGCTTCCTTGACGGGCGTGGGTTCATCGAGGTCGAGACGCCGGTGCTGCAGCCGCTCTACGGCGGCGCCCTGGCCAAGCCGTTCATCACGCACCACAACGAGCTGGAGCGCGATCTGTACCTGCGCATCGCCGTCGAGCTGTACCTCAAGCGCTGCATCATCGGCGGCCTCGACCGCGTCTACGAGATCGGCAAGGACTTCCGCAACGAGGGCGTGAGCTTCAAGCACAATCCCGAGTTCACCATGCTCGAGACGTACGAGGCCTACGTGGACTACAACCACGTCATGACGATGGTGGAGGAGATGGTCGCCGAGGCGGCTCGCGCCGTCGGCGGCCTGCAGGTGCAGTTCCGCGACCACGACATCGACCTGACGTCGCCGTGGCCGCGCCTCACGATGCGCAAGGCCATCGAGCAGGAGACCGGCATCGACATCGGTGCCGACGACGCGCGCACGGTCGCCGACCTGCAGGCGCGCATGCGCGAGAAGGGGCTCGACGAGGTCGTGAAGCTCGCCCCGACCTGGGGCACCCAGGTCGACGAGCTCTTCAGCGAGTGCGTTGAGCCCAAGCTCATCCAGCCGGTGTTCATCACCGAGCACCCGCTCGAGACGAGCCCGTTCGCCAAGAAGACGCCGCACGACGCGCGCTTCGTCGAGCGTTTCGAAGGGTTCATGGCCGGCATGGAGATGAGCAACGCCTTCAGCGAGCTCAACGACCCCGACGACCAGCGGGAGCGCTTCGTGCAGCAGATGGCCGACCTGGCCGAGGGCGACGAGACGGCACACCGCCTGGACGAGGATTTCCTCGAGGCCATGGAGCACGGCATGCCGCCCACCGGCGGCCTGGGCATGGGCATCGACCGCCTGGTGATGATCCTCACCGGCGCGCCCAGCATCCGCGACGTCATCCTGTTCCCGGCGCTGCGCAGCTAGCGCGAGGCCGGCGGCGGCAGGCGTCGCTCCAACCGATGGACGCCGCCTCCGTCTTCAGCGTCGTCGCGTGCGCCGTGTTCGTCGGCGGCCTGCTCGTGGCCGAACACCGGGACGCCGGCGTCGCGAGGGTCGTGTGCAAGCTCGGTGCGAGCTCCGCGTTCGTGGCGTTCGCGCTCTCGCTCGGGGCTGCCTCGACGAGCTACGGCGCCTTCGTCCTGGCCGCCCTGCTCCTGAGCTGGGCCGGGGACGCACTGCTGCTCTCGAGCGCGGAGCGGGTGTTCCTCGGGGGACTCGTCGCCTTCCTCCTGGCGCACGCCTCGTACACGGTCGCCTTCTGGGTGAACCGCCCGCCGGCGTTCGTGTTCCCGCTCGCCCTGCTGTGCTTCGGCGCCGTCGGCCTGCTCACGGTGCGCTGGCTCTGGCCACACCTTGGCGCGGGCGACCGTCTGCCGGTCGTCGCGTACGTCGCCGTCATCGTCGTGATGTGTGCCGCGGCGACGGACTACTCGCGCAGCGTCGGCTCCCTGGCCCCGGCGGTCGGCGCCGTCTGCTTCATGGCGTCCGACGTCTCGGTGGCTCGAGATCGGTTCGTGGCGCGGAGCGTCGCGAACCGGCTCTGGGGCCTGCCGCTGTACTTCTTCGCCCAGCTCCTTCTGGCCTGGACAGTCACGCTGGCCGGGTAGGGGTGCCCCCGGCAGGGCGTGCAGAATGGGCCTCGCCGCGAACCGGGGCGGCTCCTGCAACCCGCCGCGCCGGCGACGTGCCGTGACTTCCGTCACGTCCATCCCGTATCCTCGCTGTATGGAAGGGCGAGCCGGATCCCTGGGGACGAGCGCACTCACAGCTGTGCCGGCTGACCCCTCGTGCGACCTCCTCGGCAGCTCAGAGCTGCCCGACGCTGCAGCCGCAACTATGTGCCCTTCTCACAGAAAGGCACGCGGCGCCTTCTTCACCCCCACCGAGCTGTGCGACCACGTCGTGGCGTGGGCCGTGCGGGGCTGCGACGATGCTGTGCTGGAGCCCTCCTGCGGGGAGGCTGCGTTCCTGCTGTCCGCGGGAAGGCGGTTGAGAGCTCTCGGCTGCGAGGGTAGCTTCCGTCTCCACGGTGTCGAGTTGCACGCCGAGAGTGCCGCAGTAGCGAGGAGCGCGCTCCACGCACAGGGGATGTCCGCGGACATCGAGGTCGGCGACTTCTTCTTGCGCGATCCGCGGCCGGTCTACGATGCCGTCATCGGCAACCCGCCCTACGTGCGCTATCAGGACTTCGCCGGCGAGGCGCGAGCGCGAAGCCGTGAGGCGGCCCTGCGGGCAGGTGTGCATCTCACCAGGTTGGCGTCATCCTGGGCTGCCTTCACCGTCCATGCGGCCCTCTTCCTGAAGCCCGGGGGGCGGCTGGGGCTCGTCCTTCCTGCCGAGCTCCTCACCGTCAACTACGCTGCCGACGTGCGCCGCTTCCTCATGCAGCGCTTCGCCCGCGTACAGCTCACCCTGTTCGACGAGCGTGTCTTCCCGGGAGTCCAGGAGGAGGTCGTGCTCCTGCTGGCCGAAGGTGACGGACCGACGGACCACTGCGAGTTCCGCCAGGTCGCCGACCTAGCCAGCCTCGTCGACGCGGACGGATCTCCCCGCACGTGGAAGCCTGCGCGGCCGGAGGGCAAGTGGACCCCGAGCCTGGTCCCCGCGGCGGCGCTGGAGGTCACCGCTGCGCTTGTCGACAAGGGCGGTTTCTCCGAGCTGGAGTCCTGGGGCGACACGACGCTCGGGATGGTCACGGGGAACAACGGCTACTTCGCCTTGAGCAGTCAGCGAGTGGCCGAGCTGGGCCTCGCGGCATCCGACGTGATCCGCCTGTCGCCGCCCGGCTCACGGCATCTTCGGGGGCTCGGGTTGCGTCGGGCTGACTGGGAGGCGCTCGCCGAGGCCGGCCAGGCGACCTTCCTGTTCCGGCCCGTCGAGCCCTCTGAAGCGGCGCTTCGCTACATCGAACACGGCGAACAGCTCGGCGTTCCCGCCGCGTACAAGTGCCGCATGCGCACGCCGTGGTGGCGGGTGCCCCTGAGTCCGCTCGCCGACCTGTTCGTGACCTACATGAACGCCGACACGCCCCGCCTGTGTGCGAACGGGGCCAGAGTCCATCACCTCAACTCGGTGCATGGTCTGGTGTTCGCCCCGGCGCTGCGCAGGCTCGGCGTCGCCGAGCTGCCGCTTGCGTCCCTGAATTCGGCGACGCTCCTCGGGGCGGAGGCCGTCGGCAGGGCCTACGGTGGCGGCATGTTGAAGCTTGAGCCCCGAGAGGCAGACCGTCTGCCGGTCCCAACGCCGTCCACGCTCGAGGGTGCGGCCACTGCCCTGCACCGCGTGCGACGGCGCGTCGCGGCTCTCCTCGCCGAGCGACGTGTACTGGACGCCGTCGCCGTCGTCGACGAGGTGCTGCTGAGGCGGTACCTCGAGCTCAGCGAGCCGCAGACGCAAGCGCTTCGCTCGGCTCATCAGGAGCTGCGGGCGCGCCGCGTTGAGCGCGGGGCGGGCGCGCGTTGACCAGACCAGGCCGGCGGCCCCAGAGAGGGAGGGAAGGGTCGTGAGTGAGACCGAAGACGTTCTTGACTCCCTGGAGACCGTCCTGTCCTCGTGTGCCATCACGAGTCCCTGGTGTCGCGGACGGGAGCCCGGCGACCTCAGCTACGCGCCCGACTACGAGGTCCTGGAGCAGCTGCTCGCCATCCCCATCGGTCAAGGCCAGGTCGCCGGGAGCGGAAGGCTTGCCAAGGCGATCGACGCATGGGTCGCTCACGAACTCAGGCGCTGTGGGTTCCCGCCTGACGAGGTATGGCCTCGTCAGACGAAGCCCCGCGTCCTCCCCCGCGAGGTCGGCCTCCTCCTCGACGGTCTGCCGAAGCGGCTGCGCGACGACGTTCGCGCGCAGGTCCTTCGCAACAAGGCAGTCGCTCCCTCCGAGGCTCGCGTCCTCGGGCGCGCCTACGTGAAGCAGATCGACGTCCTCGTCGCCCAGTGGTCGCGGGGCCCGGAGCTGCTCGTGTCGACGAAGAGCATGGTCTCGTCATTCCGCAATAACCTGCCGAACCGGTTCGAGGAGTCCTACGGCGACGCCAAGAACCTTCGCGGGCGCTACCCGCAGGCGGCCATGGGTTTCCTCTTCGCGATGCGTTCCACGGTGCTCGACGAGCGCGGCACGTTCGAGCGCGCGGTCGACATGCTCCGCAAGCTGCGCGACGAACCCGATGTCTACGATGCCACGGGCGTCCTGCTCGCCGAGTGGAGCGACGAGTGCTTCGACGGGGTCCGCCTTCGCCAGGACGCAGTCCCGCAGGATCTGGCGGCCGGCGACTTCATCGCCACGCTCGTCGAGTGCGTGCTGCAGCGCACCCCGCTGGACATGCATGAGGGTGTCCGCGAGTGCCGTGAGGTGCGGGGGGACGATTCCTGACGCCGGGCGGCGAGTGGCCGCCGGTACGGACTTGACGGGCGGGCTCCGATCTTCGGCTCCTCACTTTCCCGCCCGCGGCATCCAGAGCAGCCTGCAGGCCCTCAGTTGCCGAGCCGCGCGCGAGCAGCTGAGCATGAAGCGTGTCGCCGCTCGGCCGGGAGCCGCACCGATTGAGGCTGATGTCGGTCGCCAGAGTGGCGTCTACGATGGCGAGTGCTCTCCCGCATCTGGCGCATGGCAGGAGTCCGCGAACGAGTGGACTCCGTTCTGATCGTCCGGAAGGCGGTCTCGACCTGGCCTGGAGTGGCGAAGGAGTGTCGAGGCCAGGCAAGATAGCCGTTGGACCCGGGCCGCGCGAGCGGCCCGGGTTTCCGTAGTCACGGCGTCACGCCTCGCGAGATGCTCTCGCGACGCGTTCGGCGCCCGCCGGCGGCGCCTCGGGGGCCGGCTCTTCTCGCGCACCCAACTTCGTCAAGAACAGCCCCGGCCGGCCAGGCTGGCGTCCGATCCACAGCGTGGGCAGGCCCGGCATGATCACGGTGTGTACCAGCGACGTGTCGATGAGCACACCGAGCGCTCCGCGATGCCGGTTCTACCGAAGTGCGACGACCGGCTGCCGAAGGCGCTGCCAAGTGCCATCAAGAGGATGATCAACACGAAGCGCGTAGCAGGGTCAAGCGAGGAGAATGGCCTTCGCTTGCGCTTCTTGCGCCGTGCGTTGCAGTACTCAACGGGCGCACGCCAGGAGACTCGGGGTATACTTTCCATACCTTGGCGGCGCATGGAGGTCGATCGTGGGGTTTGAGTTCGACGAGCGCAAGAGCCGTGCCAACAAGGCCAAGCACGGCATAGATTTCGTCGCGGCCCAGGCTCTCTGGGCGGACGAGGCGCTCGTCGAAGTGCCTGCCCGCAGTGAGATCGAGGAACGCTACTTGGTGGTGGCGATGATGGGAGGCAAGTACTGGTCGGCCTTCATCACCTACCGCGGCTCATCGATCCGCTTGATCTCTGTGCGCCGCTCACGTCCCGAGGAGGTGGCGATCTATGAAGGCGAGTGACCTCGACAGGCGCTTCGACGCGGGCGACGACATCACTCCGGAACTGGAGCTCGACAAGGCACGACGTCCCAATCGCGAACAGCGTCGCGTGAACGTCGATTTTCCCGTGTGGATGATCGACTCCCTCGATCGCGAGGCCCGGCGGCTGGGTGTCACTCGCCAATCCATCATCAAGATCTGGATCGCGGAGCGCCTCGAAAAGGCAAGCTGAGCGAGACGTGAGTCTGGGCCCGAGGCGCAACGTTCTCGGTCTATCGACGGGGTGGGCCTCCTCGGCGGCCGGATCGTGCAGGCGCTGAGGTTGTCCTTCGCTGGGCTGTTGTGCGGCGCATCCGCTTGAGCGCCGGTCGGGCTGCTTCGGATCCCCATCACTAGGTCGCCTTCGATACAGCGCACCTCGACCTCTTCTGAGTCAGCCCTCCTGCGGCGCCGGCTCCACGGCCCCCGCGCGCACGGCCGGCGCCGCGGCGGCCCCGCCGGCCAGTTCCGCCTGCGCCGCCCGCCTCGTCCAGCGCGGTCCCGGCCAGCCGGCCTGCGGCCCGATCCACAGGGTCAGGCCCGGCACCAGCGCCGTGCGCACCAGGAACGTGTCGATGAGCACGCCGAGGGCGACGCCGATGCTGATCTCGCCGAGGTCCTTGACCGGCTGCGAGAGCAGGATGAGGAAGGTGCCGGCGAGGATGATGCCGGCGCTGGTGAGCACCCCGCCGGTGGCCGCCAGCGCCTTCACCGTGCCCTCCTGCAGGCCGCGTAGCATGGCCTCTCCGCGGATGCGCGTGGTGATGAAGATGTTGTAGTCGCTGCCCAGGGCCACCAGGAAGATGAACATGTACAGCGGGATGCGGTAGCTGATCTGCCCCCAGCCGAGAAGCTTCTCGGTGATGACGATGGTGGCTCCCAGGGCGGCGAGGTACGAGAGCACGTTGGTCAGCAGCAGGTAGAGGGGCGCGACCAGGGCGCGCAGCAGGAGCGCGAGGATGACGCCGACCACGACCAGGGCGATGGCGGCGATCAC
>Ga0172371_10000952_pt1 | contig 45648 bp, 42 predicted proteins | sample Lak12m_FD_114543 | JGI IMG/M metagenome (GOLD analysis project Ga0172371, IMG submission 114543) | Freshwater microbial communities from Kabuno Bay, South-Kivu, Congo - kab_022012_12m | ecosystem: Environmental > Aquatic > Freshwater > Lake | place: Democratic Republic of the Congo: South-Kivu... | reverse complement strand
TTTGGAACTATCAGGAATTTGTTGGATATGTTGGAATTATTCCCTTATTTTTTGCAATCTCATCGTTTTGGTTAGTAAAACAAAATATTGTTAAATTTTTCTTGTTTGTGTTTGGTATTTCGATGATATTTTTGACACCAAATCCTATAGCGAAAATTCCATTCGAATTTCATTTCCCTTTTCTTTCTACGGCTCAGCCATCAAGGTTAATCATGATTGTAGATTTTTCACTCGCATTATTAAGCGCTTTTGGTTTTGAATATTATATTAAAGAAAAATTCTCCAGCAGATTTTCGATTATATTGTTATTTCTCGGATCAGTATTAAGTTTTCTCTTTGTTTGGTCGGTATCAAATAGTTCTCGAGTCTCCCTAAACAACTTATATCTACCAATAATTATTTTTATTTCGTTGGTGATAGGCATATTTGCTTCGACGAGGTTAAATAAATTTAAGTATTTAGTCGTGTGCACGCTTTTATTAGTTACCACACTTGATTTAGCGCGGTTTTTTATCAAATTCGAGTCATTTAGTAATCCGTCAGATTTATATCCCAAAACTTTGATTACTAGTTTTCTTGAGAAAAAATCCAATGCCGAACAATTTCGTGTAGCTGCATTAGACGATCGAATTATGCCCCCCAATTTTTCAGTAGATAGTAGAATTCAAATGATTTCTGGATATGATCCATTATATTTAAAGCGCTATGGTGAGTTTATTGTCGCAATGGAAAGGGGAAACCCGAATAAAACTGCCCCATTTGGGTTTAATAGAATAATTACCCCAAAAAACTATCGAAGTTCACTATTTAATCTCTTAGGGGTTAAATATCTATTAACCTTTGAAACGATAAATGACTCAAGATATAAGCTAATTCTTAGCGAAGGGACGACTAAACTTTATGAGGATACAAAAACACTCCCAAGAGCATATTTAGTAAAGAACATTATTCGCTCATTTAATGATCAGTCCACTCTTAATTATATGTTCACTAATTTTAATCCGGCAGAAAAAGCGGTAGTTCAAACAAATGATATTATAGCTAATAACCTTAGCACTGGAATGGTATATATAGTTTCTTATCAAGACGACGAAGTCGTGCTAAATTCTGACTCTATTGGTGATAGCTTTTTGGTTCTTACGGACATATATTTTCCCGGGTGGCAAGCAGAAGTCGATGGAAACAAAGCTAAAATTTATTTAACTGACTATACATTCAGGGGTATAAAAATCCCCGCCGGGAAGCACGTTATTAGGTTCTTCTATCGTTATGAAATTATCAATCCTAATCCCAACTTATAACGAGGAAAGAACTATAGAGAAACTAATCGATTTAGTTAAAAAAGTTCCTTTAGGAAAAATTGGCCGAGAAATAATTGTAATTGATGACTGTTCTAGCGACGGGACACCTAAAATCCTCGATAAATACAGTGACAGCAGGGATGTTACGATTATTACTCATCAAGTAAATTTGGGAAAAACTCCAGCAATCATGACGGGATTAAAAAAATCATCTGGTGATTACGTTATTATCCAGGATGCAGATTTGGAATATGATCCGATGGATATCGCTAAACTACTAAATTTAGCCCTGTCCAAACCTGGAATAGTTGTTTACGGGTCTCGTTTTACAGGAAAACACAAGGATGCCGTTTTTGGTCATAAACAAGCAAACTTATTTTTGACATGGTTGACTAATGTAATCTACCACAGTTCACTAACTGATATGGAAACGTGCTATAAATTAATTCCGAGATCATATTTAAGTAAAATAAAATTAAGTAGCACTCGTTTCGGATTTGAACCTGAGATGACGGCAAAATTACTAAAATTAGGAGCCAAAATTTACGAAGTTCCTATAAATTACAATAAGCGAGGTTTTAGTGAAGGAAAAAAAATTCGTTGGCACGATGGAATTTCTGCAATAGTAATTCTACTTAAAAATGCACTATGAAACTAGTTAAGTTAATTTTGATTCTAATTTTTACTCTTGGTTTCTTGCTTAGATTTTATAATCTTGGAAAGTTACCAAATGGGTTAAATTTGGATGAAGTGGCGATTGGGTATAATGCCTATTCTATTTTAAAAACTGGTCATGATGAATACGGTAAATTTCTTCCAATAGTTTTTCGATCTCACGATGATTATAAACCGCCTCTTTATATCTACTTAACAGTCCCTTCTGTTGCATTATTTGGTCTTAATGAGTTTGCAGTTCGTTTTCCGTCCGCTCTATTGGGAAGCCTTGCGATACTATCTACATTCTTTTTGGCGAAGGAGTTCTTTCCTAGAAAAACAAGGGTAGCACTTTTAGGAGCTCTGATGTTAGCTATTTCACCGTGGCATCTTCAGTTTACACGGGTTGCATTTGAAACAGGGTCAACCGCATTTTTCACTTCTATTGGAGTGCTTCTATTTTTAAAAGGGAGAAGGGATGGTAAATATCTAATTTTTTCGGCACTAGTTTTTGGGTTGGAACTTTATCTTTACCAGGTGACTAAAGTAGTTGTTCCTATTATTCTTTTTACTCTGAGCGCACTTTATTTTAAAGAAATTATATTTAAGAGGAAAATCGTGCTTATATCTTTGGGAATATTTTTGATTTTTTTAATACCTACAATATTCATTTCAACAACTAAGGCCGGTATAACTCGATTGCAGGGGACATCTATCTATTTGGATCCTAAGCCACAAATTGAATATGATTCATGGAGAACTTTTGATCAAACTTCAAGCCAACAGTATAGTTTATTCATGTTTCATCCAAGAGCAACAGCATATTTATCTGAAATTATTTATGGATATCTTTCTCATTTTCGAACCGATATTCTCTTTCTTGGCAGAAACGGCCCACCGGTTAATTATTCTCCCGGTGTCGGTCTTATGTATCTTTGGGAAATATTGTTTATTCCATTAGGATTGTTTTTTTTGTGTAGAAGCCATGATAAAAAATCTGCATGGCTAATTTCTATTTGGATTCTAATTTCTCCTCTTCCAGCGTCTTTAACAACTGGAGTACCGTCAGCAATCAGAACAGCAATAATTTTGCCCACATTTTCTATTCTAACTGCACTGGGTATTAATTTTTTTCATAGTCATTTTAAAAAAAATGCTCGATGGATTTTTGTCATATTAAATGTAATCGTACTCACATATTTTTTCGCTTTCTATCTTCATCAGACCTGGTTCCATTCAATGGAGTCATATTCCAAAACTTGGTACTACGGTTATAAGCAAATGGTTAATGATGTAATTCAGTTATCACCGAAATACCAAAAGATAATAGTTTCTCCAAAAATTGGTCAACCTCAGAATTTTTTCGCTTTCTATCTTAAATATGACCCAAAAACATATATTTACACTGATGGAGGAACAGTCTCTGGTGGGTTTGAAGAAACAAGAAACCATCTCGGAAAGTATTTTTTCCAAACCTTTGATGAGAAAACAATAAGAAATAATCCAGAGTCACTATTTGTTGGTAAACCTGATGAGTTTCCAGGTTGGGCCGACCCGATTTATAAATATCGCTTTTTAAACGGTGAAGAGTCAGTTGTGGTTTATGGACGATATAGATAGCATGAAAAAAACCTATTTAATTCTGCTATTAATTATTATTTTAGCCTCTTGTCTTCGTTTTTTTAATATTTTAAAAGTTCCCCCCTCGCTATATTGGGATGAAGCGGCCATTGGCTATAACGCATATTCAATTCTAAAAACCGGAAAAGATGAATGGGGGATTCCGTTCCCAGTTTTATTTAAATCTTTCGGGGATTACAAGGCCCCTTTATATATTTACATAGTCTCATTATCTGAAATCGTGCTTGGACCTACGAAATTAGCAGTACGAACTCCTTCAGCGGTAGCGGGGATTATTTCGGTTTTAGGAATTTTTTTACTTACGACGGAGTTATTCATGAAGTTTGAAATAAAACACAAGGATAAGCTAGCTTTATTAGCATCATTTTTAATGGCCACCTCTTCTTGGGCAATTCAATTTAGTCGTGCCGGTTTTGAAGCAAATGTAGCAATCATGCTAGTTATTTTTGGAGTTTGGTTATTTTTTAAAGCGATAGTGCAGCCACGACTTTTAATTTTATCAATAATTTTGTTTGTACTTTCTATATATGCATATCATAGCGCTAAGATATTCACACCATTATTGGTTTTTATTTTAATTATTATTAATTGGCATTTTTTATGGGGTAAGCGATTAATTTTCATAACGTCATTAATAGTTGGATTAATCATATTTCTTCCCTATATTCCAACATATTTTTCCACTGAGGGAAGAATGCGTATTCTTTCCGAGAATGTATTTACGCTGAAAGGCGATGCAATTAAAAATTTAGTGCAAAACTATACTGTTCAATTTTCCTCCGACTTTTTATTCTTTAAAGGGGACCAGGAAGGGAGGCACTCAGTGAAAATGTTAGGAGAATTATATATCTGGCAACTGCCGTTCATATTAATAGGGATATATAAGTTAATTAAAGAGAATAATAAATTAAGCGTAATTTTGTTCAGCTGGTTGCTTATTGGGGCTGTTCCCGCAGCTTTAACACGTGTCTCTCCTCATGCAGTTCGAGGGATGATGATGCTTCCGGTATGGGAATTAATTACCGTTATCGGATTTGGAGCGGTTTTGTCTAGGCGAAGATTAATTTTAGGACTGATAGTTATTCCAGTTATTATTTTTAGTTTGGCTTTGTATTTGCGAATTTATTATTTTTACTATCCGACTATTAATGCCGCTGATTGGCAGGATGGACAAGAAGAAACTGTCAATTATTTAAAAAGCGTAGAAGGTAAATATGACAGATTTTTTTTATCTACTGACCTTAGTTATATATATCTGTTGTTCTACACTAAATACGACCCCGCGCGCCTACAAAGATCGAATCATAATATTTCGGTGTTAGGAAAATATGAATATTTTTCAAGTGAATCAATTCAGCCAAAAGTCAACGCTAACGAAAAAATACTGACTGTGATACCTGACTGGATGGGAACATCAAAACAGACTATTAAAGATATTTACATGATTAATGGTAACCGAGCGTTTAGAATATATGAATACTAACCTATTCTGTTCCATTAGTTGGGTAATTCGTGATGTCCCTTTGCAAATATGGGAAGCCGAGACTGTGGGAGGGCATGCTGGGCCAGTCATACTTACTAGACTATTTCATAACAAAATCTTATTTTATTTAAATAATTTATCTCGTTGCTATCTATCCTATTTATCTCCTGATTTTATATTTAATTGCGTTACGATTATCGGAGCTTTATTGGTATATATTGGAATTTACTTCTTGGTTAGACAAAAAAAATACTTACTTATCCTAATTTTCTTGAGTGGCCCACTTTTTCCATTGCTGGAGATAACAAACAATTCCGAATTTCGAATGGCTGTTCTTTTAGCTGACTTTATTTTTGTCGCGATTTTTGGCGCGAATTATTTAGCGAAGTCAGTTCTACGTAGAAACCATATATGAAAATAAAAATATTTTTTCTTCTTATCATTATTTTAGCCTCGATGCTTAGGATATATAAAATATCATCCCTCCCCGTGTCACTTTATTGGGACGAAGTTTCGATTGGCTATAACGCATACTCTATTTTGAAAACAGGAAAGGATGAGTGGGGAGCTCAATCACCGCTGTTATTTAAAGCTTTTGGAGAATATAAATTGCCTGCATACATATATACCACATCGTTTTTTGAGAATGTCTTTGGTCCATCAGAAATCGCCATTAGGTTACCTTCTGCACTATCAGGGGTAGGAACTGTTATTTTGACTTTCTTCCTAATTGTCTATATTTTTGATGTACTAAAAAATAAAGATAAACTAATTGATACTTTTTATTCTAAGAAAATTTCCTTTGCCTTAATTTCAAGCCTATTGGTGGCAACTTCGCCGTGGTTAATTCAGTTCAATCGGGCGGGGTTCGAAGCAAGTCTGGCGTTATTTTTAACCATGCTGGGTTTGGTTTTCTTTTTTAAAGCAATTAAATCCGGGTACATCTATTTTATTTTATCATCGCTATTTTTTTCAGTATCGATCTATACATACAACAGCTCACGATTATTTACTCCCCTAATAATAGGGGCATTAATTATTCTTTTTAGAAAATGCATTCCAAACTTTAAGGTAAGCCTGCTAATATTCATTGTCTCTTTTGTTATTTTTATTTCTCCATTTTTGCCGACATATTTTTCTAAAGAGGGGCTGACTAGAGTGTCAGGGGAAAGTATTTTTCAACTTAAAGGAAATTTAGTCGACAATTTTATCGTAAATTTCGTTTCAAATCTTGATTCCAAGTATTTATTTTTTAAAGGTGATACAAACCTTCGGCATTCAGTTGGTCAAATTGGAGAATTATTTATTTGGCAATTACCGTTCACAATCATCGCCCTTTTTTTATTAGCTAGATACCGTTCGAAATTTGCTATATTTTTATTATTTTGGCTATTGGCGGCAGTTTTACCAGTTGCACTTAGTCGAATTTCACCGCATTCATTGCGCGGTCTAATAATGGCACCCGTATGGCAATTAATATGTACTCTCGGTTTTTTATATATATTTAAAAAAGTCTCTAGGTTAGGCTTTATATTTGTTATCCTTCCGATATTCCTTGCAAATTTTATTGTTTATCAACACACATATTATTTGCATTACCCGATAGTTTCTGCTCAGGATTGGCAGGATGGTCAAAAACAGGCAGTATTAGAAATCGAGAAAATTCAAAATAACTACGACCACATTTTTGTTCAAAGAGACCTACATTTTTTATATATACTATTTTATTCTCAGTATAACCCGGCATATTTTCAGGAATCAGGACATAATATTAATAAAATAGGTAAATATGAATATGTAAATCTACCAGTAGATCTGCCTATAAACTCGCAGAGGAATTTAGTACTCGCAGTCCCAGATTATAATCTTGCCTATCGTAATGCAAAGTTAATTAAAAAAATCGCCATGTCTAATGGAGATATAATTTTTTATCTTTATGAATATTAATTATATTTGTTCAGTGGATAGTGTTATTCGTGATGTGCCAATGCAACTTTGGGAATTATCAACGAATGATGGTAGGGCAGGGCAAGGACCAGAAATTGTAAAGTTATTTCATAACAAGTTTTTTGTTTATCCAAGTAATTTTTTTGATTGTTATTTGTCATATTTATTTCCGAGATATGTCTATCAAAATTTCTCGATTATTGGGCTTATCTTATTTTTCCTAGGAATTTACTTTTTAGTTATTAACAAAAATATTAGAATATTATTCTTACTCCTTTTCGCTCCTGTCATAATGATGTTATTTTTTCCGTCAATTTATTTCACGTTAATATATGTTTTAATTATGGTTTACGGGTTAGTGTACTCAATTATTAATTTAAAAAAGTATGTTCAAAAATAGAGTAACCCAGTGGTTACTGACCCTTATACTGTTGCTTTCTTTTCTTGTTCGTTTTTACCGGCTTGGGGAGACTCCCGCTTCCATATATTGGGATGAAGCGTCGTTGGGGTATAACGCCTATTCAATTTCACAAACCTTTCGAGATGAACATGGTGAGTTTATGCCTTTTAGTCGATTTATTGCTTACGGAGATTACAAAGCCCCAGGATATATTTACATAGATGCCATAGCGGTTAAATTATTGGGCTTAAACGAATTTTCCGTTAGACTACCCTCAGCTCTCGCCGGATTACTATTGGTTATTTTGACATATTTCCTCTCAAAGGAGCTATTCGATAATAATGTAATTGGCTTGACCTCTGCTTTTGTTATGGCCATTTCACCTTGGGCAATCCAGTTTAGCCGGGGCGGATTTGAGGCTAATCTAGCCACATTATTTAGTGGTTGGGGGGTCTACTTTTTCCTAGTTTGGCTGCGTCGGAAAAAATTGCTTTTTGGGTGTATAGCTTCAGTATTATTTTGGCTTGCTATCTACACCTTTAATTCCCATCGGGTGTTTGTTCCACTTTTTTTGTTTAGTCTGAGCCTAATTTTCTTTAAACAAATAATCCGTTTTTGGAAGCAAGCAGTAGTAGCTTCAGCTATTTTACTATTGTTACTTTTACCACTTATTCCACATTTTACTTCTCGAGAGGGGAAACTTCGCTTTTACGAGGTTACGTGGTTGAACGATTCTGCTCCGATTGAATTATCAAATAAACGTGTAGGGGACGATGGGGGATCAATTTTAGCAAAAGTTTTACATAATCGACGTGTTACATATTTCCAAGAATTTTTAAAACATTATTCAGATCATTTTCGAGGAGATTTTTTATTTTTATATGGCGATGTAAACCCTAGACTTTCAAGTCAGACTGTCGGGGAATTATATATTGTGGAACTTCCATTGCTTCTTTTAGGTGTTTATAAATTATTACGTATTAAATCTAAAACTAAATGGGTCATATTTTCATGGATTATCTTGAGTCCAATTCCTGCAGCACTTGCTCGAGAAACTCCTCACGCTCTGCGCATTTTAAACATTTTACCTGCACCACAAATATTAATTGGATTGGGACTATATAGTTTTGCGCAATTTTTTTCCAAAAAAAGAATCTTTTTAATAATTATTCCAATTATATATTTCCTTTTAATCATATTGTATTTGCATAACTATCATACTCACTATCGGGAACAATATGCCCTCTCGTGGCAATATGGTTATTCTCAAATGGTGCAATATGTTCGAAGTGTAGAATCAAAATACGATGGTGTTGGAGTAACAGAAAAGTACGGTCGGCCGTATATTTATTTCCTTTTCTATGAAAAATATAGTCCACAAAAATATCTTTCTAATAGAAATGCGGGACGTGATTGGTATGGGTTTCAATATGTATATGGTTTTGATAAATACAAATTTGACGATGAGGTTCATTCGGGTGGTAAATGGCTCTATGTGAGATTGCCAAAACAAACACCAGGTGGGGCAAATCTAATTAAAGTGATTTATGGCCTAAACGGAGAGCCAATTTTTGAAATTTCTGAAAAATAATTATCATGATCGATAAAAAAAACGATAAGACTCTAATTTATGGCCTAATTAGCGTGTTGGCATGGATTCTATATATTCCATTATCGTGGATTCTACTTCTTAGAGATCAAACGTTAATACACGGGTTAGGAGAAATCTATCCGCGACTTTTGCCAGGACTATTAGCATGGCGGGAAAATCTTTTACATTTGGGTTTAAATACAATCGCAACACTAGTCTTTATCGCTTTAATGTTTGTCATCGCTTGGTCATATTTTCAAATGCTTAAACGGGAAAATAATATTAAAAAAATTCTTATTTTTCCCATTGTTTTTCTTTTTGTCACCCTGTTCTCATTTCCGGTTCTATCTACAGATATTTTTGATTACGTCCTTACGAACGAACAAGTAGCCGTTTGTCGGACTAACATATGGGCACTACCTCCATCGAGTTGTCCAACAGGACCACTAATTTTGATGACAAGTTGGAGTAATATAACAAGTCCATATGGGATCGTTAACCAATTTTTTTATAATTTTTCCGGGATTATTGGTGGAAAGGATCTTTTATTAAGCGTTGTAGCCAATAAATTATTAGTTACTTTCTTTGGAATCGGAGTAATTATTGTTCTATATAAATTTTTTAAGGAGTACTCTCCAAATAATTTGACTCGAGGGTTAATTCTGTTTGCGTGGAACCCATTGTTTATTATCGAAACAGCAGGGAACGGACACAACGACATAATAATGGTTTTTTTTGTTTTATTGGCCATATATTTCTGGAAAAAAAGTCCGATTCTTTCAGGTTTTTTTCTAGCTGTTTCAATACAAACTAAATTTATGTCCGTTTTTTTGCTTCCATTCGTTGTTTTGTATATGGTTCTTAAACGACAATTTAAACAACTTTTCGAATTTTTAACATCTTTTGGACTGTTTTTATTTTTATCTATTTGGATAATGGGTGAAGGATTTGTTCCGTATCTCCATCGCTTAATCTTTGGGAGTTCGATCTATTGGCAAAGTTTTCCGTCACTTTTCCAACACTTTTTTCCTAACATTAAAGGGTTATTCTTGGGTCTTTTAGTAACTCTTCTTATCGTACAGCTAATAAGACTAATTAGACATAAGGACTCACCGTTGTCTTTGTATTGTCAAACAATTTTTATTTATCTTATCTTACTAATAAGTGCTTTCTGGAATTGGTATCCAATATGGATATTGGGCTTAGCACCACTACTTGGGAAAAAGTGGCAAAATGCGATTGTAGTCTTGTCTATTTCTAGTGTTTTTCTCTATCCATTGCGCTGGATTATGCTGCGCCTTAACAAACAAGAAGACATACTTTTTCAAAGTGTAATATACTTATGCCTGATTGCCCCTGCAATTTGGGCACTGTTCAATGAAAAGGATAATTCACAAGCATTGGTTTAACTTTTTTTTGGCGCTATTACTCGTCGCGCTGTTTTGGGCGACGAGATTAATTAATCTTGGAATAATTCCAATTTTTACAGATGAGGCGATCTATTTGCGCTGGAGTCAAATTATGGCTTATGACGCTTCGCTTCGTTATTTGCCGTTAGTTGATGGTAAACCGCCACTATTTATGTGGGTTGTGTCCGGTCTTTTTAAGGTTTTTAAGAATTTAGATCCGCTACTTATAGGCAGGCTTGGATCTGTCGGATCAGGATTTTTTGGAATGTTGGGGATCGCCTTTACTAGCTATGTTCTCTTTAAAAACAAAAAAGTTACTTTTTTAGCCTCATTTCTTTATATTTTGGTTCCCTTTACGTTTTTTTATGATCGTTTTGCACTGGCAGACAGTATGTTAACCATGTGGGGGATTTGGAGTTTAGGTCTAGGTGTTTTGATGGTTAGGACATTGCGACTTGATTTGGCATTGATTTTAGGGTGGGTATTTGGTTTTGGTCTATTAACAAAGACTCCAGCTCTATTTTTTATTGTGTTGCAACCACTCTTCTTAGTATTTCTAGACTTTAGAAGTAAATTTTGGAAGTTTAATTTAGTTAAATGGGTGGGTCTGTTTGTTGTTTCTGTAGTTAGCTCTCAGATAATTTTTTCTGTACTTCGTCTTTTTCCTTTATTTCAAATGATTAGTCAAAAGAATAGTGAATTTGTTGTGTCAAAGTCAGACTTTCTCAGCCATCCGTTTTCTTCGTTATTTAGTAATCTTTCTACATTTGTAAATTGGGAAGTGGGTTATCTTACCATCCCAGTTTTTTTATTAGTTCTTGTTTCAATTTTAATAGGGATCAGAAAAAGAAATTTAGCAGTAGGAGTGTTATCATTATACTCAATTGGGTGTTTTGTAGTGATGGCTGGTATTAATAAGGTAATTTTTCCTCGTTATCTATTAATCTTGACGCCAGCACTAATAATTTTGAGTGCAGTTGGCTTAGAACATTTATTATCCAATACCAAACTAAAGATTTTGGCACTACTAGTTTTAATAGCAGTTCTTATACAACCAATTTATACCGATTACAAATTACTTACAGATCCTAGTAACGCGCCAATTCCAGACGGAGATTTAAATCAATATCTTAATCGATGGCCAGCAGGTTATGGTGTTATTCAAATCCACGATTATTTAGTGAATGAATCAAAAAGTCAAAAAGTCATGGTGGGGACAGAGGGGACCTTTGGCCTAATGCCATATTCGTTAGAAATATACCAAAAAGATTATCCTAATTTAGAAATTAAGAGTTATTGGCCGCTCTCTGAAACTATTCCTCTCGAAATCAGAAACTCCGCGAAAGTACGGCCAACTTATTTTATTATCTATCAACGTCCGGATCTTCCATACGATTGGAAGATGGATTTAGTAATGAAATTCCAGCAAGGTCATGGACCGGATTATTTAAAATTTTATAAAGTAAATCCCAATAATAGATAGTTTTAATAATGAGACGCTGGATTAAACTATTTCCACCTCTATTGATATTTTTCTTTGGTGTTTTATCCGCAATGGCTGCCTATCCGATTGCACTTTTACATTCTAATGACCAGCACTTTTTGCTATTAGCAGAGCAATTTTTAAAAGGAATGCTTTATTTGTCCCCGTTTAATCTTCCACCTGGGGATTATGTGGATTTATTGGGTAGACAATATTTGTATTTCGGACCCACACCGTCAATTTTATTGATGCCGATTGTCTATTTATTTAAATTCAAAATTAGTCAGGGAGTAATTGGTCTAGTATGTATACCGATCGCTTATATCCTGATAGTTCATATTTCCCAAAAGTTCAAATATTCAGAAAATGATTCACTTTGGCTGTCAAATTTTTTTATTTTCTCAAGCCCGATTTTATTTGTTGGGCTCGTAAATATTTCAGCCTACCAAATACAAGTTTTGGGTCTTGTATTCGTTTTACTAGCTATTTACGAGTTTTTTCATAGAAAAAGGTGGTTGTTAGTTGGATTATTTATAGCATTAGCTGGATTTACTAGATTAAGCCTTTACTTAACTTCAATATTTTTTCTTTTAGAATTTCTAAAAAATAAAATAGATTTTAAAGAAATAATTCCTTTTATTCTGCCTATTGTTATTTCGATTTTGCTACTTTCTGGTTATAACTTTAAGCGATTTCATTCGTTCATTGAAACCGGTTACAAAATGAATGTAACTTTAAATTATTTTCCCATGAACGCCAATTTGAAATTCGGATTTTTTAGTCCGAACCATTTACCTGCAAACTTATACACACTCTTTTTGAAGGGGCCTAACCCAATTGAACATAAATTTGGATGGTTTATTTTAGACTTTCCGTATCTAAAGGTTGACCCTTGGGGTCTTTCAATATTAATTACATCGCCATTATTACTTTTTCTATTCACACGATTTAAAACGAATAGTTTCTCTAGGAGTGCTTTGATTACTTCAGTAATACTGGCACTACCATCTCTTACATATGCTGGTATAGGCTTCTCTCAATTTGGTTATCGTTATGCTCTCGATTTTTTACCATTTATATTTCTTGCCCTGCCTCCATGTTTAGGAAATCCAATTTCCAAAAGTGCAAAAATTCTTATCGCGGTCGGAGTAATTTTTTGTAGCCTCTATATGACTAGTTTGTGGGGAGTTTACCCACTATTTAATATTTATTGATATGACTATATTTAAATTTAAATTAGTTCTAATTTTACTCTTTGTCCTTGCACTGGCTTTTTTACTTAGATTTTATAATTTAGGTGCAAACCCCCCATCTTTAGATTGGGACGAAGCATCATTAGGTTGGAATGCATATTCAATCTTAAAAACAGGAAGTGATGAATATGGTAATCGATTTCCTGTTTCAATTCGGTCATTTAATGACTATAAACCGCCGCTTTATGTTTATACGACGATTCCCTCGATCGCTATTTTTGGTCTAAATGAATTTTCGGTTAGATTGCCTTCAGCAATTTTTGGAATTTTAACGATTCTTTTAACCTACTTTTTGGTTGTTGAACTCACTCGTTTTGGTAAGATAAAAGCTAATTATAAATTAGCGCTTTTAGCGGCTTTTTTCTTGGCAATTACGCCATGGCATATTAATTTTAGTCGTGTAGCATTCGAAGCCAATTTATCCTTATTCTATTTTGTTGGTGGTGTAACAGGTCTCACCATCTTCTTTAATCGGAAACGTACTTTTTGGTTACTTTTATGTGTTACAAGTTTTGTTCTTGCGGCCTATTCCTATCATAGTGCGAGATTAGTAATTCCGTTGTTTTTATTTATAATATTCTTCTTTTACAAGAATATTTTTTTTGAAAATAAAACCAAAGTATTTTGGTCAATCCTATTAGGATTAGCTCTTCTTTTCCCTTTAATTATAAGTACATTACATAGCGGTAGTTTACAAGCCAGATTTCAAACGGTGAGTATTTTTTCAGCAACAGGGCTTCATGATTTAGTTAACGATAAACTTGATGTAGAGAAAGCATCTTTTGCAGGGGATAAACAAAATGGCGAATTTTTTTGGAAATTAGCCCATTGGAAATGGTTAACATTAGGACAAATTTTTGCCAAGGATTATCTTGATCATTGGAATTTTAATTTTCTTTTTTTGTCGGGGGATAGCAACTCTAGGCACCATGCTCCAGATGTGGGAATGATGGGATTATGGATGTTCCCTCTGATTCTTACCGGCTTATATGTTATCGCTAGAGATAAACCATCTTGGTGGCCACTAATAATAATTTGGTATTTGGCAGCCCCCGTGGCTTCAGCGTTGACCACTGAGACACCGCATGCTGTTCGGTCCTTACTTACACTTCCTACATATCAAATATTCGCCGCGCTAGGGACATTAGAAATATATAAACGAATAGTCAGATATAAATATGCGAGGTTGGTGTTTATTTCTTTTGTTGTTATAGTCACGGTTGGAACCTTCTACTATTTGCACCAATATTTTATTCACATGCCCGTTGAATATGCCTCAGGATGGCAATATGGATATAAGGAGATGATAACTAAGGTTAAAAAGATTCAAGATAAATATGACAAAGTATATGTGACATCTGCATATGATCAACCTTACATATATTTTCTTTTTTATGGTGGATTTAGTCCAAACCTTAAGAATAATGGTTACTTATATGGTCAGATAGGAAAATATAAGTTTGTTAATTTCGGGATGATGGGTAATGAAGAAAAAAACTCAATTCGTAGTAATTCATTAGTGATTTTGGCCCCTGGAGATCCTTTCCCAAAAATTAAAGTTCTCGACACTGTTAAATATCCTGATGAGTCTGACGCATTTCAAATTGGGGTGAAAGAAATCTAGCCTTACCACTGAAGGTTGCAAATTATATCAGGCACGGTTATCATTAAGTGACTATTGAATATGAACGACAAGAAGAAGCCAAATATTATTGTGGTCATGCCGGCATATTATGCTGAAAAGACGATCGAACGCACTTTTAAAGAAGTACCCACCGGCCTTATTTCAGAAGTAATTCTCGTTGATGACGCAAGCAACGATGGCACTTCAGTTGAAGCTAAAAAATTGGGGATTACAGTTTTTCGTCATCCACACAATCTCGGATATGGGGGAAATCAGAAAACATGCTATTGGGAAGCGTTAAAGAGAAACCCCGATGTGGTGGTTATGCTTCATCCTGACTATCAATATGACGGGTCAAAAATTAAAGGTTTAGTTGACCCGATTCTAAATGGTGATTATGACATGATGTTTGGTAGTCGAATTAAAAACCGAGGATCTGCTTTGATTGGAGGAATGCCAAAATATAAGTATCTTTTTAATCGCATCTTTACACTTTTTGCCAATATTATTTTAGGAGAAAATCTTTCTGAATATATGAGCGGTCTTCGGGCTTATAGTAAAAAATGTCTTGAAACAGTTCCATTCCAGAGATTTTCTAATGACTACGCCTTTGATCAGCAATTTACCATCTCTGCAATCGCTGCAAATATGCGAATTGGAGAGATCCCTATCCCGACCCGATATCACGACGAACAACACACGATCAAATGGATAAAAGGATTAAAATTTGGAATTGAAAGTTGTTGGGAGGTGTTCCTCTTTATCTTGTATAAGACTGGCATTCACAAGAACAAAATTTTTATCTAAGTCATGGTAAGAAACTTAAAAAACTTTGCCTTTTTTGTTTGTTTATTTCTCTCACTAATTTTTTTCTACCGAGAATCATTTCAGAGTTACTTTTTCCAAGACGATTTTTTTAATATGCTCTTGGCACAAAAAGATACGTTAATTCATGCCTTCAACATCTTTCAAAAACCAATCTTAAATTTTTATTTTTATCGTCCATTGTCAACGCAGTTTTACTGGCAATTAGGAAAAAGTATCTTTGGGTGGAATCCGTTTGGTTATCATCTAGTAAATCTTTCACTATTTTTCATTTCAACATTCCTCTGTTTCGTTCTCGCTAAGCTTATTACAAAACAGAATAAATTAGCTCTATTGACTAGCTTCTTTTATGCTTATTCAGGATCAAATTTTTATCGATTATTTTTTTTGTCACAGTCGCAAGAGTTATTGTTATCGACTTTTGTTTTATTAACAATAATTCTTTTTATTAAGAACAGTAAATTTTCTTTAATTGCCTTTATTTTATCGTTAACCTCAAAAGAAACAGCTGTCGTAGTACCAATCTTCCTTTTTGTTTACATGTTTTTTTCTAATGAACGAAAATGGTCAAAATTGTTACCATACATTTTAATTTCGGGAGCCTATCTAGTATCAAGAATTTTTTTCTTTGGGTTAGCTAAGGGATCAGATTATTCCTATGATTTACGACCATGGAAAGTCTTAAATAATTACTTTTGGTATACGTTATGGGCACTTGGGCTTCCCGAGGCCTATGTTAATTTAAAATTATTTACTTTCCCCACGATTATTAATTTAAAAATATTTACTGAATTCGGAATATGGGGAAATAGGACATTACTTTTTCTTGTTTCATTCGTTATTTATCTTTTTTCTAAGGTCAAAAATAATACTTTTATAAGTTTACAATTTAAGAATCTGTTCATTGGACTGTCGTTCTTTATTATATTTTTGTTACCTGTAGGATTTTTTCCTTTTCATAAGTTTCCCTATAGCCTAGGGGTACCACTTTTTGGTATCTCCTTTATTTTTGCATCATTAATTGCTAATTTGTCTAAAAAAGTTATTTGTATTCTCGTTTTACTGTACCTTGGCATATTTTTTAGCTCATATACGTTTAACATGTCAAATCATTGGGTTATAAGTAAGTCCATAACAGCTTTAAAAGTTGTTACTTTTTTCAAAGATCAATTTCCGAATGGAGTTAATTATCCAAATATCTATTTTCGCAACAGTAATAATCAATTTTGCACCCCAATTAAAGAGAAATTTAGATTTTCAGAAGAAGTTGCCTACGGGATTGGTGGAACAGATGGGTTAAGAGTTTTTTACAAAAATGATAATTTGCAGATTTTTTTTGAAGACCTAGATAATAATCGAAACTTATTATCAAATTCGTTAATGTTAGATTCGCGAAAATTTTTACGATGAAACGAATTATATTTTCTTTGATTATAATTGGCACAATTTCTTTAATCGGCCTGCGAGCATTTTTTGCAACTGGATTTTATACGAGCCATGATGGAGAAAAACATGCAGCTAGAATCGCTAACTATTATTCCGCTTTAAATGATGGTCAATTTCCGCCACGTTGGGCAGGGAAGTTAGACGGGGGAATGGGATCACCTATTTTCGTTTATATTTATCCACTTCCATATCTTTTAGGATCAATTTTCCATCAAATAGGTATGAGTTTTGTTGACTCATATAAACTGGTGATGGGTGGAAGCTATCTTCTGTCGGGCATATTTTTTTATATTTGGTTAAAACGACGATTTGGCAATCTCGCATCAATTGTGGGTGCCATTCTCTATGTGTGGGCACCATATAGATTTTTAATGCTATTTGTTCGTGGTGCCTACGCTGAGTCTGCAGCCTATATGTTTGTACCATTAGTTTTTTTAGCATCAGACAAAATTTTAGAAAGAAGAACGATGAAATGGGTGGGAATTGGGTCACTATTTGTTGCCGGACTAATGTTAATGCACAATTTGGTAGCGTTTATTTTTTTGCCGGTAGCGGTTATCTATTCCGCTATCTCGCTCTTTAGAAATCGAATAAATTTTCGAGATAGCATTAATTTACTAATTAGCTATACACTAGGTTTTCTTATTTCTTCATTTGTTTATATTCCCGATCTTCTGGAAAAAAACCTCACCCATTTTGATAAGTATATTAATTACTCACAGGAACATTTTGTATATTTTTGGCAATTAATTAGATCACCCTGGAACTATGGCTTTTCATTTGCCGGACCGAATGATGGGATGAGTTTTCAACTTGGAGTATCACAAATCGGAATTTTTTTGAGTTGTGTATTTTTTTGCATCCTGTCTCTTCCTAAAATAATTTCTTTTATTAAACAGAAGGGGGTAAATAAGATTTCTGATAAAACATTTTATTTTCTTTCCTTTTCGACCACTTTTGTAATTTCTATTCTGTTATTGGTAGAGTCTGGTGTAACTCGGTATATTTGGACAAACCTGCCAGGTCTTTCCACAATTGATTATCCTTGGAGAATTTTAGGTCTTTCTGTTTTTAGTATTTCAGTTTTGTCTGTCATTCTAATTAATCGAATAAGTAATGGGTTGTTTAAAATAATTGTCGCATTATTTTTTATTTTTCTTGCCTTGGTTGGAAATAGAAACCATCTACGCGTAAATGAACCATATAATTTAAGCGATAAATCATTGTTAGCTTTTGATAACTCGGGAACACATTTGGGAGAATTTACCCCTATAACGAGATTAACGACTGATTTTATTTCGATTAAAGTCCCAGTAGAAGTTATTAATGGAAACGCATCAATAGTTTCCACGGAATGGGCAACAAACAAACAAAGGTACGTTATCAACGTGACAGATAAGGCCAAGATTAGGATTAATACTCTTTATTTCCCCGGTTGGAAAGTTTTTCAAAACGGAAAGGAATTGACCTATAATAAGGACTTTTTTGCTAACGGGAACATTGATTTAAAAACAAATGTGGATCACAGTGGACTTTTTGTCTTGGATTTATTGGACGGAACCCATGAAATAAGTCTAAAATATACTGAAACACTAATTAGATTGACTGGTGATATTCTGAGCTTGATTGGGTTGGTGGGTGTAGGCCTATTATTTTTACTCGATATGAAACAAAAGATTCTAAAATGAAAATTTCAATTGCCATTGCCACCTTTAATCAAGCTAAAAATTTAGACCTTTGTTTAAAGGCGGTCAGCCATTGGGCAGATGAGATCGTAGTTGTCGATGGATCGTCGATTGACGATTCAGTAAATATTGCCAAAAAATATGGGGCGAAAGTTATTATTCGCGATAATCCACCCATGTTTCACATAAATAAACAAATCGCGATCGATAATTGCCGTTCTGATTGGATATTGCAGTTAGATGATGATGAAATTGTGTCAGAATATCTTAAGGAAGAGATTCTAGAAAAGATAAATTCTAATCCACCGGAGAGTGGGTACTGGGTTCCACGAAGTAACTTTTTTTTGGGGAAGTTTTTAAAAAAAGGTGGGGCATATCCAGACTATACATTGCGACTTTATCGTAGGGGAAAAGGAAGACTTCCGTGTAAGAGTGTTCATGAACAAGCCCAAGTCGACGGGGAGGTAGGATATTTGAAGTCTGATTTATTACATTACGCGGACCCAAAATTTTCCCGCTATCTAGTGCGTTTTAATCGCTATACCGATTTAGCCGCCAAAGATATTAAGGGAAATTTTCTTGAATATATATTTCTTAAACCGTTATTTGATAAAAACCAGGGTTTTCTATCGATTTATTTTAGACACCTAGGTTTTTTAGATGGAATTCCAGGTTTTATCTGGGCATTATTTTCGTCATTAAATTTCCCCGTGGCTTATTTTAAATCGTTAAGTAAATGAAAGTTGCAATAATTAAACCACCATCGGCAAATAATAATCGGGGGGTGGGAGTTTATGCTGAATCTCTAATTTCAGCGATTTCTAATTTATCTGGTTTAGATTTAAAAATAATTGAATTTTCTCGTTTTTCCTCTGGTTTTAATAAATTTGACATAGTCCATTTCCCCTATTTTGATTTCTTTTTCTTAACACTTCCGTGGTGGAAACGAACAAAAACAGTTGTCACAATTCACGACATGACACCGATTATCCTACCATCAGGATTTCCAAAAGGTATCAAAGGGGAAATTAAATGGCAAATTCAGAGATCGTTATTATCTATTTCTGATGGCATTATATGTGTCTCCGAGAGTTCAAAAAAAGATCTGCAAACATTGCTCGGATACCCAGATGACAGAACTCGAGTTATTTATGAAGCAGCAGATTCAATATATAAGCGAATTGACGATCGGAATTTAGATAGAAATGTTATTAATGACTTTAAACTACCAAGTAAATATATTTTATATGTTGGTGATATTAACTATAATAAAAATCTTTCTAAACTTTTTGAATCGTTTAAGACCGTCTTAATGCAGGAACCTCAAACTAAATTGATACTCGTTGGGTCGGCATTTGTAAATGATAAGTTAGTTGAAGCAATAAAATTACGAACTTTAGCTAAAAATTTAGGAATAGTTGATGACATAATTTATGCGGGTAAGGTTTCTAAAGAAGATTTAGTGGTGATGTATAATCTCGCCTCAGTGTATGTCCAACCATCAATCTATGAGGGATTTGGACTTCCCGTAGTTGAAGCAATGAGTTGTGGATGCCCAGTGATATGTGGTCAAAATAGTTCTCTTCCTGAAGTAGCGGGGAATGTTGCGATTTATGCAGACGTTACTGACGCTCGCGATTTGTCAAAAAAAATGCTTGCAATTCTAAACTTGTCTAAAAATGAACGAGAATTAATAATTAAAAAAGGTTTAGACCAGGCCGCAAAGTTTTCTTGGGAAAAAACGGCAAAGGAGACGTATGAATTTTATCAAAAAATTTCTTCAAGATAATTGGTTTCCGATATCGGTCTTTAGTATCTGGAGGATTCTTTTATTAGTCGTGAGTGTTCTTTCTTTTAAGTTTTTAACATTTAAGGCTAGTTTTCCATTCATCGACGAAAATTTAATCTCCAGCGGTTTTCCACAGTGGATATGGCAATGGGGAAATTTCGATGGTGTTCACTATTTAGCAGTGGCTCAACATGGGTATACAGGCCTCATTAATAATGAACAAGCTTTTTTTCCTCTTTATCCGCTTTTAATTTCCATACTTAATAAACCGATTGGAAACTTTTTTTTATCAGCATTTTTGATTTCTAATCTTTGTTTTCTAGGAGCGATGATCGCACTGTATAAACTAGTTAAAAAGATGTATAGCGTTCACGTTGCTCGTTGGTCAATTCTTTTTCTAGTTTGTTTCCCAACATCTTTCTTTTTCGGAAGTATCTATACGGAATCACTTTTTTTATTTTTATTACTGGTAACATTCTTGTGTTTAAATAGTCGAAAATATTTTCTAAGCTTTACTTTTGGTTTGCTTTCTGGTTTGACCAGATTAATTGGTTTTTTTGTTTTTGGCGGACTTGCTGGTTTCATTATTTATTCCTCGTATCTATGGATAACTTTTGGAAAGCCACTTTATTTTTTAGAAGTGCAAAATGGGTTTAAAGCTGAACGGTCATCTTCTTTAACAAGTCTAATATCACCACCTCAAGTAATGTTTAGATACTCGAAAATATTCATCTCTGCTGATCGTTCCCACCCAGATTATTGGATAGCAGTTACTGAATTTTCTTCCTTTGTCTTGGGCGTGCTCGTTTTGGGATGGTTAACCTATCGTAAAAAAATACCGGCCGCATACCTAATATATTCTTGGCCAGCATTAGTTTTGCCATCTTTAACCGGTACTTTTTCATCTATGCCGAGATATTTGTTGACTATTTTCCCAATTTTTATAGGTTTAGGAATGATTAAAAGTCAAGCTCTAAAAATTGTTTTCTTGAGTCTGTCGAGCGTGCTGATGGTGGTGCTAACTATCCTGTTTCTTAGGGGATATTGGATAAGCTAGTGGCCACAGATATATAATTCATTTATGAGACTATTAATTATAGTGCCGGCGTATAACGAATCAGCTAAAATTGCTGAAGTTATCGCTGATCTCAAACGAAACGGTTACCAGGACATTGTAGTGATCGACGATGGTTCAGTGGACAATACTGGAGCGATTGCAGAAAAATTGGGTGTTGTGGTGTTAAGACACATAGTAAATCGTGGTTTGGGCGCGGCTTTAGGAACCGGTTTTGCCTACGCACGAAGTCAAAATTTAGATGTGCTAGTTACATTTGACTCTGACGGCCAACATCAAGCATCCGACATACTACGTTTGGTCGAACCAATTAAAAATGGTCAGGCGGATGTAGTTATTGGAAGTAGGTGGGTTGATTCTTCAAAAATGCCGATCTTACGTCGATTTTATAATTTTGCTAGCAACATTTTGACATTCGTTCTTTATGGCGTTTCAACGACTGATTCGTTATCTGGTTTAAGAGCTTTCAGTCAAAAAAGCGTAGAGGTTATTTCCATTCGTACAAACAAAATGGAGGTAAGTAATGAATTTTTTCAAGAAATTTCACGAAACCATCTCCGGTATATGGAGGTTCCGATAAGGGCGATCTATACTGATTACAGCAGAGCGAATTCCAAGAACTTAATAAATAATCCATTACCGATCGTAATTAATATGCTAATTCGTTTATTTAGATAGCACATGACACTTTTACAAATCATTTTGGCTATTTTCTCTATTTTTGCTTTGACACGCGTTCTTTTTAGATTTCGTGATAAACAGTTAAAACCAGCGGGACTTTTCTTTTGGATGGCACTATTCATAAGTGCCTTAGTAGGTGTTATTTTTCCATTTCAGTTAAGCGGAGTGGCAAGAGTCTTTGGGATTGGTCGTGGTGCCGATTTAATCATATATGTTTCAATTATTATTCTATTTTATTTGGTTTTCCGAATTTACATTTTGATGGAAGACTTGCGATTAGAAATTACTCAAGTTGTTAGGCAATTGGCACTTCACGCTAAAGAACCGCAAAAATCTACAAAAAAATGAAAATCCTCTCGCTGTCAGTTTTTTATCCACGGTCTAAGGAAGGAGAAATTACCGGTGGGGTAGAAGCCCGAAACTTCTATATTAATAAATATTTAAACAATCAGGATGTCAATTTTAAAGTATTGGCGTTAAAGCAAAATAATATTCAAGGAGAGGATTATTCGTTCGGGGCTGTCCTACGAATGTGTCTGCTAGGAATAAGAGGAATGCAAGTAACTTTTGAAGCAATGAGAAAAGACTTCGATTTAATCGAAGGAACTAATTTCGCTACTTTTATTTTTGCCTGGGTAATCGGCAGACTGAAAAATCGTCCGATAGTTTTCTGGTATCCGGATGTTTGGCTTAATCAGTGGAAACAAAATATCGGCCCATTAGGCATTATTGGAGAAATTTTCGAACGCATCGTTCTGGTTTTGCCGATAGATAAATATGTCACTATCAGTAAGTATGTAGCCGATAAGTTGGTAAGAGCAGGAATTCATAAAGATAAAATAAAAGTCATCTATTGTGGGGTAGACATTGATCTGACAAGAAAGATAGATACAACAAGAAAAGTTTATGATATTTGCGCAGTAAGTAGACTGGTAAGCTACAAACGGGTGGTAGATTTAGTTAAAGCTGTAGAGATATTAAAAAAAACTAATCCTAAAATTAAGGTGGTAATTGTGGGACAGGGATCAGAAAAGGAAAAATTGATGAATCTTTCGTCTAGCCTCGGGTTGCAAAATAACATTTCTTTTTACAGTTATATTAGTTCACACAATGAATTATTAAAGATAATCGGGTCGTCCAGAATTTTATGCCACCCCTCAATCGTTGAGGGGTTTGGGATTACAGTGATTGAAGCTGCTTCCTTAGGTGTTCCCAGCGTAATTTCGGATATACCTGTATTGAGAGAGGTTACTAAAGATGGTGAAGCGGGAATGTTTTCCGAAATAAAAAATCCAATTGATCTAGCGTCAAAAATTTCCCTACTTTTGAATGACAAAAGTTTATTCCATCAAAAGTCTGACAGCGCGCTTAAACTGTCAAAATACTATGATTGGGAAGTAATTGCTCAGGAAACAGGGAAGTTATATCAATCATTATTAAAAATATGAAAATTTGCATGCTAAATGATGACCCGTTATTAATTGGTGGGGCACCCGAGCATATTCGACAGATCTCAGATATTTTAGCTACCAAATATAAGTGTCAAGTCGATAGTGTAACACCACTATCAATGGACAAGAATTTTTCATTTTTAAAGTTTTCACAAAGAATAAAATATGTTTTTTGGATTTGCCTTTTTTTAATGAATTCAAACTATGATATTTATCATAGTCATTCGTTTTCGACATCCTTATTTCTGCCTTTGGCGAAGCTTAGAAGAAGAAAAATTGGAATTACAGTTCATGGCTTAGGGGTGAATCTCATTGGTGGCGGGATATTGAATAGAACCATGCTTCCAATAATATTAAGTAGATTAATTCTTATGTATTGGCCATTTGATTTTAAATTATCAGCTAGTAGTATTCCGGGATATATTACGATTGGAAATGGAGTCAATGCTGCTGATTTTAATAATCTAAAACGTAGCAGACATGAAACTTTTAATATTCTTTGCATAAGTCGAAGGGATCCCATTAAAGGAGTTAAAATCTTAGAACAAGCTGTAAAATTAGTTCCAAATTGTACTTTGAATTTAGTTTCTGGCCGAAAGTGGACCTTGAGTGATTTTTCTAATGCTGATTGCTATGTATTACCTTCGCTTTCTGAGGGGTTACCAATTGTACTTCTTGAAGCTATGGCTGCCAAACTGCCAGTAATTGCAACCGATGTTGGCGATTGCCGGTTTTTGGTAGAAAAATCGAGTAGTGGCTATATTGTTAATCCCGGGTCAGTAGATGAACTTGCTAAAGCAATCGAAAAAATGAGAGGAGACAGAAATCGCGAAATAATGGGGCTTAATGGCCATAACTATGTTCGAACTCATTATACTTGGGAAAAAGTCGCTGAAAAAGTGATTGCTGCCTATCGGGCACCATAGAAGGCGTAAATAACGCAAGTTAAATTTGTATGAAAAAATATCTTGCCAACAAATCTTTGTTGATTCTTGGAATGATTATCGTTCTCGCTACAATATTTAGGCTCTGGCGATTTGAGGCCAGGTTTATTTTTTTAGGTGAATCGAACCATTCTTTGTACATGATTTCTGACTTTATTTCCGGAACACAGTCACGATTATTAGGATTTGAAGCCACTGGTTATACTCATCATCTTTTTCTGCCACCTTGGTATCTCTATGTTATTGCGCCGTTCGTGACCTTAACGGGAGGTGAGCCGCTCGCCTTAGTTTATTTGACTTTTTTTACTGGTATTTTGACAATAGTATTAGTTTTCTTAATAGGCAAAAAGGTGTTTGGAAACAGATCGGGGCTTGTGGCAGCTTTAATATATACAGTTTGGGATAGGCCCAACACAACTGAGAAGTCAATTTTTGCAATAAGCCTCATTACTTTCTTATGTTCTCTAATTTTATATTTAGTGATAAAAGCTGAGGAAACAAAAAAAAGAAAATGGTTCTTTTTTCTTGGCTGTGCACTTGGTTTCTCCTTATCACTTCACTATCAAATGCTCATACCAATTGCCCTTATTGTCTTCCGTGTTTGGTGGAAAGATCGTAAATATTTTCTTGCCATAGTCTTGCCTTTGATCATTTCATGGTTACCGATATTTATCTTTGATCTTCGTCACCAATTTTTTAATACGATTGGTTTATTTTATGTTGCAAAAACGATTCTTTCCGGCGGGTCCCCCTATTCATCGGCACACTACGTCCTTTTTCTGTATATTCCATTTGTTCTTGCTCTCGGATTCTTAGCGTCAAAATTTAAACTAATTTCATTCTTGTCAATAATGGTTATTGTTGTGTGGTGGATTTTAATAGTTGCTAAAGATCAACCATCCATGAGCTATCTCGTAGCAGAAAATGTGGCAAAGAAAATTCTCAACAACTACAGCCCGGGAATGAAAGTAAATTTTGTGGGGCCTGATTCCTATAATTATCGCTACCTAATAACCTTAAGAGCAAAAAATTTGCATGTCGATGTGAATTCAATTAGAACATTTGATCCTTGGAACTTAGATCCTACTCCGGACATTGTCGTGCAAAATGGCATTGTATATATACAAAAAAAGTGATGACCAATAAAACAAGTATCATAATGTCTGTCTGGAACGATGAGAATCATGTCGGGCGCGCCATTGAAAGCATTTTGTCTCAGACTGAAAAAAACTTTGTTCTACTAATTGTTAACGATGGGTCTACTGATAGTACTTCTAAAGTAGTTAAGTCATATAGAGATCCGCGAATTAAATTTATTGATTCCCCAGAGAATTATGGATTAACCAAACGACTAAATGAACTATTAGAGATGGTCAATACAAAATATATTGCCCGGATGGATGCGGATGATGTGAGCTCACCAAATCGTCTAGCTGAACAGTTAAAATTTATGGAAGACCATCCTGATGCGGTTGCGGTGGGAAGTAATTTCGTTCGGATTCGATCAGGTCGACAAGTATATAAAAGTAATTTTCCTCTAAACTCAGATGAAATTAGGTCCTCAATATTAATTAAAAATCCGTTTAAACATTCTGCATTATTTTTTCGTACCAACTCATTAAAAGAGATTGGGGGATACAACAATTATTTTAAATATGCACAGGACTACGAATTAATGCTTAGGATGGTAGGAAAATATCCGGTTTATAATTTGAAAGATGATTTAGTTACAGACTACTTTTTAGAAAAGGCTATCTCCCAACAACACCGTATAGAACAAGGATGGTATATGCTATTAGCTCAAATACTGGCCCTGCTTAAATATGGTTATCCTGCATGGCAGTCAGCATACTTAATTAGATCTTTGGCATTTTTAATTAAGTCAGCTATCACGTCTGTATGAATTACTCCGCATATTACTTGTCAATTCCGGTACCGTTTCGTTTGTCATGGGGTAAATTGGGATATTCAAGACATGTCATATTAAAATTAACTGACGCAAAGGGAAACATTGGTTGGGGTGAAGGAGTTTTATATAAATCTACCTTTAGTAAATTAATACCAGAGATTTGGAGACGAGGAATTGACTCAATAGATAGTAGTTTTGAACCAGCAGTTATTTGTGCGGTTGATATGGCCAAATGGGATTTAAAATCACGAGAAGAGAACCGTCCATTGTCTTCATTTTTGGGAGCCAAAACTAAGTTACTGGAAATTACCGAGGAAATATTTATCGATTCAGAAAAACATACCAAAACGCAGTTGGAAAGGATTTTGTCACATGGTACGACCTCGATAAAATTAAAAATTGGTCGATCGGTGGCCAAAGACTTAGAAATGATTTCATTTGTTAATCTACTGTCGGGTGGTAAATTAAAAATTGGATTAGACGCAAATAGAGCATATAAATTAGATCAGGCGATTGAATTAGTCTCAAAATTAGATGGATTTCCAATTAAAGTAATCGAGGAGCCAATTAATGGTACTTGGCAAGATTTAGCCCGATTAAAGAAGGAAACAAAAATTCCGATTATGTTGGATGAGAGTATTAAGACACTCGAGAATTTAGATAGTGCGATAAAGTCCGATTGTTTCTCAGTGCTTAATATAAAACTAACGAGACTCGGGGGAATTAGCAATGCTCTAAAATATATCGATGTTTGCAAAAAAAATAAGGTCGAGGTGTACATTGGATGCAATGAGGAATTAGATCTAGGTATGCAGGCGATTATTCACCTGGGTTCGAGTATCGCTAATGTCTTTGGAATTGAAGGGGTTGGTCCTGACAGGCTAAAATGCCAAATAAGCGATCAAACCTTTAATTTAATAAGTGGAAAACTGATTGTTTCAACAGCACCAGGATTAGGAATAGAAAATATTAACCTCAAATTAAATAAACCAGGAGTATTTTTGAGTAATTCGGAGCAGTCTCAATTTCAACAAATTATCTTTATGTTGAATGATAGCTATGGTGTTTTGAAAACAAGGTTAGAAAATATTTTGCTAAAAATAAGCCCATGATTATTTGTTCACCACAATTAGGAATTTCCCCTGAAGCCATATTGGGCGGAGAGATTAATGATCGAGAAGTATTAAAAAATCTTGCCCAAATAGGGGTTAAGGTTGACATAATTCTTCCATTCGGGAAAAAACATGACCAGATCGATAATTGGTCAATTTATTCCTTGCCCGTCCCGTTTGTATATCCTCCCTGGACATTTAATTTTTGGATATTTCCCTATTTATTTTACATTTATCTCAAAGATAAATTCGATATCTTGAAAATTCATTCACCTCGATTTGTAGGACCGGCAGCGCTGTTTTTTAAGATATTTGCTCCCAAAGTAAAATTATTCGTTGTTTATCATCATTTAGAGAACGGATTTATCTCAGAGTTAATTGACAGAATGTTAATTAGTCGATGTGATTACGTTGTTGCAGTAAGCCAAAATACTAAGGAAGAGATAATTAAAAAATATTCAATTTTGCAAGACAAAGTTAGGGTAATTTACCTTAATGGACTTGATCCCAAGTGTCAGCCATTGGACAAAAGTAAACAATTAATTAATAGATACAAGTTGAATAATAGTAACGTGTTAGTTTACTTAGGCCAATTAATTCCTAGAAAAAATGTTAGATTTTTGTTAGATGTAATAAAAAAATTACCATCAGATTGGAAATTATTAATTTGTGGGTCGGGATCAGAAAGGAAAAAATTGGAAACTGACGCTAAATTAATGGAACTTGGCGATAGAGTAATTTTTGCAGGTAGAATATCCGAGGATGAAAAAGTAGCTCATTTTAATTTGGCAGATATATTTGTTTGTCCTTCGAGAAAAGAAGGTTTTGGAATAGTACTTATTGAGGCTATGGCTTGTGGAAAACCAGTTTTAGCGACCAATTTAAAAGTTTTTTCCGAGATAATTACCATGGGGGAAAATGGATATTTAGAAGAATTAGATTCTGAGAAATGGGTAAACAGAATTCTTAATATAAAATCACATTCTCAGACAAAACTAATAAAAAAAGCAGCTATAAAGGCGGGACAGTTTAACTGGAAAATTTCAGTAAAAGAATTATTTTCCTATCTTCAAAGCAGATGAATAATCGATTTGATTCTCTGGCCATCAATGCCCATAAAACTTATAAAGATTGGTCACGAGATAAATTATTAATTTCGGACAAACCGAAAGTTAGCTCCACATTTAATAAATGGGGGATTACTAATATTTGATTATCCAAAAAGTGATGGTGGAGGCATGGACACTTATATTTCGGCGAAGCAAAGAGCTAAAACGTTGAAATATATTGAAGAAAATTTTGAGGTTGTTCATGGAAATATTCAATATAATAAAACAACTGCATTATGTATAGCTAGAAAAAAAATATGATTGTGACTTTTTTTAAGAAATATAAAATTCAAATAATTTCTATCCTAATTTTTATCTTAGGACTGTGTTTACGATTATATAAATTAGGATCTACCCCCATTTCAGAAGACGAGGCAATTAATAGTATTCGCGGATTATGGCTTTATAGGGGCCTTTTTTCACATCACTGGCAGGACTTTTATGGATTGGTTGTACATCAACATTCGCCAATGGAACTAGCAATTATAAGTATTTCATTCCCTTTGGGATTTACAGAGTCCACTATTCGTTTTCCATGTTTGTTACTTAATAGTTTCGTTCCGCTTATTGTCATTAAATATTTTCAAAAATATATCGGTAATTTAAAACTTACTATGGTTGCAGCCTTATTGTTGGCTGTTTCGCCAATGTTAATCGGGTGGTCAAAAGAAGCGGCTTACGATAATTTAGTTTTAGTCTATTCTGTCGTTTTAATTTATTGGCTAATTAAATTTTCTTTTGAACCGAGTAAAAAGACAATCTTTAGATTAGCGGTAATATACGGTTTTTCCTTCTGGATAATTCTGTTTTATGGACTGTTATTTCCTATAATTATTTTTTTGGTTTATGCGAATCGTGCAAGATTAAGCATAAAAGATCTAGTTAAAGCTAGTTTTATTTTCCTTTTTGTATCCGGCTTATATTTAATTCCCTACATACTAAGTGGATATTTTGTACCTGCTTCTACCGGAGTCAAAAATTTATTAAGTAGACCAATTGCATGGCACCCTTGGCCTAACTTTTTATATTATTGGTCCACATATCTTGCTCATCCAACAGTTATCGTTTCAACGGTGACATTAATGCTTGGTATGTTAAACAAAAAGGTACGCAGGGATAAGGTATACCTAATTTGTATAACATATGTTGTTGCATATCTTACTTTCTTTATTTTTCTATTAAGTAAAACGTCGCCATATTTGTCAGCCTTATATCCTGCGATGCTTATAGGAACGATAAGGGTCATTAAACTAACTTCCTCAAGATTGGGGTACATCGTATTAATAATTTGGATCGGATTCCTGATAAGTTTGTCTTATAAATACCAAATACAGCAGCATGCGGACACCGTCGCTATATGGGGTTATGCTCGTTCACTCGAAATTCAAAAGGCTGCTTATTTAATTCGAAAGTGTACAAATCCAAAATCGTTCTCAGTCAGTGATGTGGACGGATTTGAAACTAGCCTATACTTTAATCGAAAGTATCCAAGCATCCAAGAAAAAGTAGGATTAGGAAAAACGTTAACTAATTATCTCGATCAATCTGTTGAAGCAGTTTATCTAACACCAACATCAACTTTTAAAGATACTCAGTGGTTTCCGCAAAAATATACATTTAATGATGGGTCTGTTCTTTATCTACGTTCCTGCGGACTTAATATTCCAAAGGATAATGATGAATTCTATAAGAAATATTGGACGGTAAAGAATGCGATTAGTTTTTACCGTTAGACTATTTCTTGGCAACACACCAGACTGACCACGGCCAGACCGGGTCGTTAGAAGTAGCCATTATTAGGTCGTTCTGCCGTTTCCGTACATCAAAAGACTTATATCCGTGCAGCGAATAATTTCCGATTGCTTGCCTATTTCCCCATGTTTCCAATAATAGAATTTTTTTGAATATTGAATGAATTTCCCTGAAGCCATCTTTTGTATAACGAAAATAATCTACGCTATCGTGAATTGGGTTGAATGAACAGCTAGTACTGATGCAAATACCCTCCTTTTTAAGAACACGGTAAATTTCAGAAACGGCCACGAATGGATTGGGTACGTGTTCAAGAACTTGATCGGTCACCACCACATCGTAAGTGTTACTTTTAAATTTTGACAGTTTCATTATGTTTGTCTGCGGGAAGGAAGTCGGGGTAAATTCACTGGAAACGGGAAACATATTTCTGATCGAGTGTTCGTTTCCTTCACTTATCATAAGAATTTTTCCCTTAAGAACATGTGCTTTTATGTATTTCTCCAGTGAGTTATACATCTGAAAGCGAGTGGTCGAATATCGGCGGCCGATCTTACTATTATTTTTGTGAAATCTTGATATAAACAAAGTAAGGAATTTAAATTTTGACAAATACTGATATATTGCCGGGGGGATGGGAAGTTGGTTAAACATGAATGTATAATACGCTTTAGCCTATGAATATTCTATTTGTTAGTGAATATTTTATACCCTTAATTCATGGAGGGGCTGAAATTAGCGCGGCCAATTTAGTATCAGGACTTTCTAAGAAGGGTCTTTCTATCTTTGTTATAGTACCAAATATCTGGGACCGAACCACTTCTGGAAATATAAAAATAAAAACATTCCCCTTTCCGTTCAAAGTTAAAAATATTCATGAAATTTTACCTAACTGGGTATTTTTTAATCCACTATATTGGCTGTGGCAGGCGTATTGGTTGATTAGATACATAAAATCGGAAAAAGCTGATCTTATTCATGCTCAAAGTCGAAATTCGATCCCCGGGGCGGTTCTTGCTGCCAAAATCTGCAACAAGCCTGTTGTTGCCACTTTTCGTGATTGGCAAATTTTATGTAATTATGGAGCATGTATTTCCCACGAAGATAGAATAAGTTGCGATCTGTGGCGCTATTTTAGCGAAGATTTTCGAACATATTATCAAGACAAAGTTGCGAGCAACAATCCATTTGTTTTTTTCCAGCAACTCCTTTTTGCGTCGTATAACCGATTTATCTTGTATTTTCTACAAATTTTTGTTCGCAAACTCGATGGCTCTATTTGCATCTCAGATTTTCAAAAAAATGTCTATGAAATTAATGGATTTAAAAAAATTAGACGAATATATAATATTGAAAAAATTTTGACAAATAATTTTATTTCAAAAAAAAAGAATATCGTGTTTGGCGGGAGGGCTACCTCAGGTAAAGGTTTACCATTACTCTTAGAAGCGTTTAAATCAGCTCTAAGACAAGATAATACTTTAAAACTGTTGATTGTTGGGGGTAAAGATGAATCATTTGTAAAACTTGCTAAAAAATTGGGTGTTGATGATTCAGTTCAATTCAGCGGGTGGGTGGATCATGCTGATATGGATGAAATATATGCGAACGCGTTGGCGATTGTTCAGCCATCAGTTTTCCAAGAACCATTTGGAAGGATGGCTCTTGAAGGATTAGCTCACGGAATACCTGTTGTTGTTACCAGGAGCGGAGGTTTACCTGAAATAGTTAATGATGGCATTACTGGTTATGTCGTTGAGCCAACTCCTAGTAACTTAGCGGCAGGGCTTTTAAATGTATGTGTCAATAATGGAATGTTACGAAAAAATATTAAAAGCAACTTATCAGAATTAATCAATAAATTTGAGGTTGAACCAATTAAAATGCATATGAACTTATATAAATCTTTACTATGAATTTAGGAATATTACCACCTTTAGGTGGAAGTTTAACCGATATGGCCAAATTTGGCCAAGATGAGAGGTTTCTGCAATATTACGCGAAAAAATACTGCGAAAAATTTAATCAAGTGTTTTATTTTTCATATCTTGCTGAACAACGACTAGATACTCCGGGCAATTTTAGAATTATCCAACCGATAAAATCATTACATCGATACCTCTATGGCCTGTTGCTTCCTTTATTAAAATCAAACGAATATAAAAAATGTGATGTATTTCGCGCAATTCATCTTTCAGGTTCGGTTCCTGCTATTATCGGAAAAATTATTTATGGGAAAAAATTTATCGTGAACTATAACTATGACTATAAAAAATGGGCAGAAATCGAAAATAAGCCTTATTTAGTCCCGTTAATGAAAATTTTGGAACTAGTAGTCTTTAAATTAGCTGATTTTGTTTTTGTAGCTGACGAAACAATGGAAAAATATGTAAGTTCGATGAAATCACAAAATAAGATCGAGATTATTCGTAATGGAGTTGATACTAATCTATTTAAGCCTGTTCAAGGGAAAATTAATCATAAAATAATAACTATTCTCTCTGTAGGACGATTAGAAAAGCAAAAAAATTATGAATTATTAATTGAAGCAGTATCAATATGTAAAAAACCAATTAATCTGGTAATAGTTGGACGGGGTAGCTTGGAGGATAACCTTAAGCAACTAGCTAATAAGCTAAATGTAAACTTAAAAATTATTGAATTTGTACCCCATACCGAGCTAGTAAAAACATATCAGGCTGCCGATATCTATATTCAAACATCGTTAATTGAAGCGCCTGTAAAAACATTGCTCGAAGCAATGAGTTGCGGCTTACCGTGTATTGGAACTGATGTAACTGGTATACGATCAGTGATCGAGGATCGAGAAGATGGTTTTTTAACCGATTCAACTTCTAAAAGTCTTGCTGAATGTATCGAAAAACTAATATCTGACCATAAATCTAGAGAGAAAGTTTCAAACAATGCTAGAGAAAAAATAAAACGAAAATATAATTTAATTTCTATGATCGATAAAGAGATAGATATTCTAATGTCGCTATGACAGTATGCTATTTTGGCCTTTATAACCCAGACTATCCAAGGAACAGAAATAATATTTCTAGATTGAGAAAAATGAGTGTCTTTGTCATTGAATGTAACAGCAGACGCAAATTTACTGCTGGCGGATACTGGTTTCTTTTAAGAAATTTTTTACAAACAGGAATTAAATCAGATATTATTTTGGTTGGTTTTCCTGGACACACAGACGTTCCTCTAGCTTGGTTATTAGCGAAGATCTTCCATAAAAAATTGGTTTTTGATGCGTTTATTTCACTTTATAATACGCAAATTGATGATAGAAAATATGTCAAACGTGGCACATGGCAAGCCTATTTTTATTTCAATCTTGATAAATTCGCCTGCCTTCTCTCGGATTTAGTTTTGTTAGATACAAATACTCACATTGATTACTTTAGAAAGACTTTTGGATTAAATAAAACTAAATTCGCAAGCGTATTAGTTGGCACCGACGAACAATTATTTTATCCGAAAGTTTTTCCAAAAAATAAAGACTTTGTTGTTGGATTTCATGGACATTTTCTTCCACTTCAAGGAACAAAGCTGATCATTGAAGCCGCGAATAAACTAAAAAACGAAAATATAGTATTTAAACTTGTTGGCCAGGGTATTGAAAAAAAAGAATGCGAACAAATGGCGAAATACAATCGCCTAACTAACGTTGAGTTCCTCGAACCAATTCCGTACGCTGAATTACCAAATTTTATTAATTCATGTGATATATATCTAGGTGGGCCATTTTTTAATAATCAAAAGGCAAAATTAGTTATTCCAAATAAAGCTTACGAAGCGATTGCTTGTGGAAAACCTGTTATTCTAGGGGATACAATTGCAAATAGGGAGATATTTACGGACGGCGTGGACTGTATTTTTGCCAAACAGGCAAATATAAAATCGATAGTTAATGCAATTATGATGTTACAAAACAATAGTAAACTCAGAAAATCGATTGGTGAAAACGGATATAAACTATATAATGATCGATGTTCAGAAACAATAATTGGTAAAAGTTTAGTAAAGGGGCTAAAATCTCTTTATTAAAATCAAATTAATATTTTTTCAGACTAATTTACAATATGAATCAGATTTTTGACTACTACAATAACAAAGTTAAACCGTTTGGTATCGGTGAGAGACGGGCCAGAAGAATTTTTCCACTTATTAGAAGATTTAAGAATAAGAAAATTTTAGATGTAGGTTGTGCTACAGGATATATCGGAAGTGAATTACGAAAAAAAGGAAATTATGTGGTTGGTATTGATATTACACGAAAAGATATAGATGTAGCTAAAAAGATTCTAAACGAAGCATATGTTTTTGATATTGAAAGCTCAAGCGTTAAAACTCTTGGAAAAAATTTTGATGTGATAATTATCTCAGAAGTTTTGGAACACTTGTTTGACCCTGAAGGGGCTATTAAACGTTTTTTGCCTTTACTTAAGAGTGGGGGCGTACTTCTATTAACGACTCCAAACATTGTACATATCTATGTTCGTCTAAAATTTATGTTGGGAATATTTAACTACAAGGAAGAAACTGTTGTAAACAAATCTCATATTCATTTTTTTACTAGAAAATCGTTTATGGATATGCTAAAGAATTTACATCTTAAAATAATTTGTGAGAATGATGTAATTTGTCCAGAATTTTTAAGATTTATTTTACAGTTTTGGCCAAATATTTTTGCACATCAAGTTATTGTACTTTGCCAAGTAACAAAAGAAGATAAATAGTTTTGCAATATGCAGAAATCAGTTATTGCTGACTATTACAATAATAAGAAAATTCCATTCGGGATTTCCGGTGACCGGCGGGACAAAACATTTCCGTTAGTAGAAAACGTCAAAGGTGAAAAGATATTGGATGTCGGATGTGCAACAGGATTTATAGGTGAGAAACTGCGTAAGCAAGGAAATTATGTGATTGGTCTCGACGTTTCCAAAAAAGATATCCAAAAAGCAAAAAAAGTTCTGGATCAGGCATACGTTATTGATCTTGAGTCAGAGGAGATTCCTAATTTTAGAACTGAATTTGATCTTATTCTGATTACAGAAGTGATAGAACATCTTTTTGAACCGGAAAAGGTAATTATGAAACTTATGACGGTTCTTAAGCAGAATGGAAAGATGCTGATCTCTACTCCGAACTTTCTTCATCTCTATAATCGATATAATATGCTCATGGGAAAATTTGAATATGTTGAGGAAACGGTTATCAATAAATCCCATATTCACTTTTTTACAAATTCTACTCTGGAGAAAACTCTAAGTAACTTAGGACTTAAAATAGTCAAAGAAAATCACGTCATCTTTCCACGAACGCTTGCCCCGCTCTGGAGAAACTGGCCGAGTTTATTTGCTAGCCAATTTGTTGTAGTTTGCAAGAAAGCATGAGAAAGCAGAAAGTTCTGTTGGTAATGCCACGCGATTCATCTTGTTTACCTGGGTTTAAACGGGCGTTTGATTATTTGGGCTGGGAAACAAGAGTTTTTGATTACAGAAGATTAAATCTGTTGGAAAAAACTTCCAGAGTGCTGCTTCCAAACCGGTCGTATTATTTGGATCTGATGAATTTTCGATTGCGTAAAGCTGTGGATAATTTTAAACCACAGATTTTTCTCACTCAAAAAGCTGACGGAATTTCAGAAGAAACAATCGATTTTACCAAAAAATTAAATTGCGTTACGATGGATTCATTTCCCGATGATCTCCAAAATTGGAATTTGGAGTTAGAAACAAGTAAATATTACGACATATTTCTTCATTTTGATCCATATGCTGTGTCACTCCTTAAGAAAGAAGGCCGAAAAAACGCGATGTATTGGCCCTATGGGGCGGATATTCTTCCCGGTGATCCACAGGTTGATTTTAAAACGCATCGAAAATACCCTCTGACATTTATCGGTAATTATTATCCAATTCGAGAAAAATATTTCGGAGAGATTAAGAGTACTGAACTCAAACTCTGGGGAGGGGACAGATGGGCAAAGACTTCACTTGCTGAAAACTATCAGGGGAAATTACCGTTTACTAATCTGGGTGAGGTTCTCAAGGAGAGTAATATCAGCTTGAATATCCAATTCGAATCTCCATGTACAGGAATTGTTTTACGTGCTTTTGAGATTATGTCTGCTGGCGCAATGTTAATTCAAGATAATCGTCCAGAATCAAAAAAATTATTTAGAGAAAATAAAGACTTTGTTTATATCAACAACCCAGCGGAGCTTAAGCAAAAAGTTAAATACTACTTGACCCATGAGTCTGAACGTTTAAAAATTGCCAAATCTGGATATAAAATTGTCCGTGCGGAGCATACAGTTTTACACAGACTACAAACTATCCTCAAACTGATAAAATAGAGTGCATGGAGATTGTTATTAGACCCAAACGAACTATTTCTATAGATTTAAGAGAAATATGGGATTATCGAGAGCTATTTTATACCTTCGTGTGGCGCAATATTAAGGTCCGCTATAAACAATCGATTCTCGGAATCGGTTGGGTCTTGTTTCAACCGACAGTGACTACAGGAATTTTTAGTATCTTTTTTGGTAAATTGGCAAAAATTCCCTCTGAACATTTACCATATACATTGTTTGTTTACATTGGTTTGTTATATTGGACTTTTTTTTCGGCTGCCGTATCTACATCGAGTTCCAGTGTAATTGGGATGGGGTCCATAATTAAGAAGGTGTATTTTCCGAGAATCATTATTCCATTGTCATCAATTTTAACTGCCGGTGTCGATTTTCTTGTTTCCTTTATTCCATTAGTGATTTTATTAATTTACTATCAAGTTTTACCTAATGTTTGGTTAGTACCCTATATATTACTAAGTTTTGTAATTATTTTTCTATCTAGCTCGGGAATTGGTATGTTGCTTTCTTCATTAAATGTCCGTTATAGAGATGTTAATTTTATTATTCCCTTTTTCATTCAGACTGGATTGTTTTTAACTCCAGTAATATACCCAATCGGGGTAATATTCGACTATCGAAAATGGATTTTAATGCTCAATCCACTTAGTGGGGTTATAGAAAATTTTAGGGCTTTAGTAAAAGGTGGTGCTGATTTCGACTTAAATTTATTACTGATTTCAATTTTAGTGTCAATTTTGTTTTTTGTTATTGGTCTATATGTATTTAAAAAAACTGAGCAAGACTTTGCAGATGTAGTTTAATCATATGACAAAACCGATAATAGAAGTCACAAATATTTCTAAAAAATACCGGATTGGGAAAATAAGAAAACATGACACACTTCGCGATGAATTAGCAGGTTTTGCCGAATACACAATGGGTATTCTTAAAGGACAAAATGAAGAAAAACTTGAGGCAGGCGAGTTTTGGGCATTAAAAGACGTTAGTTTTAACGTAAACCCGGGGGAAGTATTGGGAATAATCGGCAAAAACGGGTCGGGGAAGAGTACTTTGCTTAAAATCTTAAGTCGAATTACGGCTCCGTCATCCGGTGAAGTACACATACGCGGACGAGTAGCTAGTCTTCTTGAGGTTGGCACGGGCTTTAGCCCAGAACTAACGGGACGGGAAAATATCTTTTTAAACGGTGCGATTTTAGGAATGACAAGAAGAGAGATAGGGAGAAAGTTTAATGAGATCGTTGCATTTTCCGAAATTGAAAAATTCATAGATACTCCAGTTAAACACTATTCATCAGGAATGTATGTACGGCTCGCATTTGCTGTGGCTGCTCACCTTGAATCAGAAATATTGATTCTTGACGAGGTATTAGCGGTTGGTGATGCGCAATTTCAAAAAAAATGTATGTTAAAAATTAACGAAATGTCGAAAAATAATTTAAGGACGATACTGTTTGTAAGTCATAATTTGCAAGCGGTCGGTTCGATGTGTACTAAAGCACTTCTGATTGATAATGGAAAAATATCTGACTATGGTTTTACCAGTGAAGTATTATCAAAATACTTGGCTTCATCTGCAAGTTTATCAAGCTTAAACTATAAATTTAAGCCAAAACTTGAAATTGAATCAAAATATAAACTTACACTTCTCGAGGCGACAATAAGATTAAAAGATAGTTCACCAGAAAAAATAATATATCTGGACACCCCAGTATCAATTGAACTTCGATACGAGAACTTGAACCCAGATATAATTTTAAATATAACATTTCATATTATTGACCAGTCTGGTGTAATTGTATTCGTTTCAACTTCTGTACCAAGCAAACGTGCAATTGGAGTAATCACAGAAACGTGTTTTATTCCAAGTAACCTACTTAACGATAATACATATTATATCTCGTTATATGTTGTTAAAGACGAGTCAGAAGCAATATATTTTGAAGAAAACATATTAAATTTCGATGTTAAGGAAAAGACAAGAAGAATTAAATGGTTTGGAAAATGGCAAGGATTTGTTCGGCCAAAATTAAATTGGTCAACGCAAGTCAGTAAATAGCCTCTGCTCGTACATAAAATTTTATGCTCCGTAGAAATAGTTTACTTGTTTATCTAACTTTGCTAATCCAGGAATTAGTTCAGCAGTCTATAGCGTCATTTAATAAACCTAACTTATTCGTATTTGATGATACCTTTCCATGTTTGATGAGTCCTTTCAGGGTAAATGAGATTAATGGCTATCTTTCAAATATATCAGGTACATACACATTTTCATCTAATAGTGGTTTTGTCGAACACAAAAGGGAATATATAAAAAAATACCCTAAATTTAAAAATAAAATATTTAGATTTATTACTTTATTTAAGTTCAGACCTAAATTAATATATGTGATTTTCTTGCATAACACATACCGATTTCTTTCTACTATTGAAAAAAGTAAAACTCCATTCGCATTTGAGTTATATCCTGGCGGTGAATTTAAACTAAATGATCAGGAAAGCGATAGAAAATTAATGACAATATTATCTTCAAAGTATTTTAAAGGAGTAATTACAACTCAAGATATTACTACAAAGTATTTATTAAATAACAAATTGTGCCCGAGAAAAAAAATTCATTATGTATATGGTGGCTCAGTGCCAACCGATGAATACATAATGAATAGTAAATGTAAGGTTAAATATATGGTCAATAAAAAGACATTTGATATCTGTTTTGTAGCTCATAAAAATATGCCTTTGGGAGAAGACAAGGGATTCGACTTGTTTGTGAAGTCAGCGTTGAAATTAGCAGAAATATATTCTGATTTACAATTTCATATTGTCGGTAATTTTTCAGGAAAGGAAGTATACCTTGGGAAGGTTAAAAGACGATTTAAATTTTACGGTTTACAAAAAACAGAGTTTTTTTACGAATTCTATTCGAAGATGGATATGATATTGTCACCCAATCGACCGTTTACATTATCTCCAGGAGCGTTTGATGGATTCCCAACTGGTTGTTGTGTTGAAGCTGCGTTATGTGGAGTGGCAATGGTGGTAACTGATGAATTAGGTATGAGGGTTGGAAAGTATATTCCAGGGAAAAATATCATTATAATTAAGCCTAATATTGACGATATCGTTGCTAAAATTTCGAAATATTACCGTAATCCAAATAAATTGTATAAATTATCATTATTGGGACAAACCAATATATCCAAATTGTATAGTACAGAAAATCAAATTTTAAAGAAAGTTAATATTTTAAGAGAGATAATTGCCAACGTATAATATGAGAAAGAATGTACTTGTATTCCCATGCGGTTCAGAAATTGGATTAGAAATCTATAACGCATTAAAATACGAAAAAAATTTCAGTTTGTTGGGCGCATCCAGCGTAGATGATCATGGAAAATTTGTTTACGAAAAATATATTAAGAATGTGCCCTTTGTTGATGCACCGAATTTTATTTCGAGTTTAAACAAGATTTGTAGGGCGAATAATATCGATTTTATATTTCCTGCTCACGATAGTGTAGTTCTATCGCTAGCAAAAAATATAAATAAACTAGCGGCTGTTATCGTTGGTTCGCCATACAAAACCTCAGCAGTGTGTCGATCTAAATTAAAAACGTACAACTATTTTAAAAATGTATTAGATGTACCAAGAATATATGACTCCGTCGACGAAGTTGACGTTTATCCAGTTTTTGTGAAGCCTGAAGTGGGGCAAGGATCTAAGGGCACACATATATGTAAATCTAGAGAGGAGATAGATTTCTATAGAAATCAAGATAGCTCACTATTAATTTTAGAGTACTTACCAGGAGATGAGTATACCGTTGACTGTTTTACCGATCGAAATGGTAAGTTATTATTCTGTGGCGCTAGATCGAGATCTAGAATTTTAAATGGTATTAGTGTAAATACATCGCCAATAACTAATGATTCTAAATTTAAATCGATCGCAGAAATAATTAATGCTACGCTCAAATTTAATGGAAGTTGGTTTTTTCAGGTTAAAAAAGATGCATCGGGTAAACTCAAACTTCTAGAAATTGCGCCAAGAATAGCTGGATCAATGGCCTTATACCGAAATTTGGGTGTAAACTTTCCGCTTCTGAGTCTCTGGAATTTACTTGGAAAAGATATTTTAATCATTAAAAATAAATATAATTTAACGTTGGATAGAGCGTTAGGCAATAAATTTAGAACTAGTATTAAGTATAAGCGTGTGTATGTGGACTTAGATGACTGTTTAATTGTAGATAGTAATATTAACCTCACTTTAATTACCTTTTTGTATCAGTGTATAAATAATAATATTCCTATTGTGTTGATTACCAGGCATAAGGGAGATGTTGATAAGATTCTTAGAAGGTATTCCCTTCAGGAAATTTTTTCAGAGAAAGTAATTCTAAAAAATGGGGAGCCCAAGTCAAATTTTATAGAACCAAATTCAATAGTAATTGATGATTCATTTTCTGAACGATTTGAAATATCGAATAGCCTGGGAATTCCAGTATTTGAACCTAGCATGGTAGAATCCTTATTAAATTAATAAATATATGGCAATAACTAAAATAAAAGTTAGCAATCTTGATATTCGACACCTGAAAATTATTAGATCTAACGTAAAGAAATTTATTTCCACATGCGCTGATAAATATGATAAAAAAGGAAAATTTCTTTTAGATATTGCCCCTCAAGATTACTTAGGTGCTAGGGAATTTTTCAAGAAAACTGAAATTAAAACCTTGGATATTAATCCGTTGTCCGGCGCAGATTATATTGCTGATTTATGTAACAGGAATGAAAAGTTAATTCATGACCAAACATTTGATTATGTGCTTTGTACCGAAGTTCTTGAGCATACTTATGATCCGTTCAGTTCTGTAAATGAAATTTACCGAATTTTAAAAAAGGGCGGTTATGTTTTTGCAACTATGCCGTTTAATTTTAGAATTCACGGTCCTTTACCGGACTGTTGGAGGTTTACGGAGCATGGGCTAAGATACCTGTTTAGAGATTTTTTAAGCTTAAAAATAAATGCAATTGAAACTAAGAATCGCGGTTTAATGCCGGTTCATTACTCATTAATTGGACGGAAATAATATTATAAGGTACTACTATTTAATAGTAGTATATTTAAAAATATTATAATATCATTCGATTTGAACAATATTTATGATTAAACCACTTAAAAATCCAGTTTATATTACAAGACCTTTATTTCCAACTATTGCGAATTACAATAAAAAGTTAAAATTAATATGGAAGAGCAAGTGGTTATCTAATTTTGGAGAGCAACACCAAATTCTTGAAGAGACACTCACTAAAATTTTGAATGTACCACATTTTTTGTTATTCAATAACGGTACTATTGCCTTATTGTCAGTTTTTAGAGCCTTAGAATTATCGGGTGAAGTAATTACGACGCCTTTTACCTTTCCTGCTACAGTAAATTCACTTCTATTTTGTAATTTAACTCCAGTATTTTGTGACATTGATTACGATACAATGAACATCGATCCAGCCAAGATTGAAAAATTAATTACACCAAAAACGTCTGCAATTCTTGCTGTACATGTATATGGAATTCCATGCGACATAAAGAAAATTGAAAAAATTGCCAAAAAATATAATTTAAAAGTAATTTATGACGGGGCTCATGTTTTTCAGACCGAAATTAAGGGCAAATCAATCGGTAATTATGGTGATGCTGTTATGTTTAGCTTTCATGCTACAAAATTATTTAATACAGCTGAAGGCGGAGGTGTTTCGTTCAAGTCTAAACTAAATTGGAATAAAACCAGACTACTTCGCAATTTTGGTATTACTTCCGAAGAAGAAGTTGTATCAGCGGGAATAAATGGCAAAATGAGTGAATTGCAGGCTGCATTTGGATTGAGTGTATTAGATAAAGTCCCAAACGAAAGAATTAAAAGAGAAGAAATTGATAAATATTATCGAATACACCTTAAGAATATTAAAGGTATTGTTGTGCCAGAAATTAATAGCAGTGTCACGAAACGGAGTTTTCAATATTTTCCTATTAAGATAATTAAAAATGATTACGGAATGTCAAGAGACCAGCTTCATCTGGAATTAAAAAAATATAACATAATCACCAGAAAATATTTTTATCCGTTAGTCAGTAATTATAGTTTTTTAAAATCGAATAAATCTGCCAAAAAACAAAATTTACCTGTCTCTAACAGGGTAACCTTAGAAGTTTTGTGCTTACCGTTCTATGGTTCAATGGGTATGGCGACTGCTCGTAAAGTATGCACCTTAATTAAAAGCTTCTCGACTAATGAAAACAAATAGTTTGGTAACAATAATTACACCCGCATACAATCGTGCCGACTTAATTACAAAGACAATCAAAAGTGTTTTGAGTCAAGATTATCCAAATATTGAGTACATTGTTCTAGACGATGGTTCAACCGATGAAACTCTGAAAATTATTAAAAAATACAAAAGGAAATTGATTTGGGAATCGCATGCAAACGTCGGGGAAACAAAAACGGTTAATTTAGGTTTCAAAATGGCGAAAGGTGACATAATTGGCGTTGTCAACTCAGATGACCCGCTTCTTCCAGGTGCAGTAAAAGAAATTGTTAATACTTTCAGAAATAATCCTAAACTAATGGTTGTGTATCCGGATTGGAAGATGATCGATCAAAACGGCAAGGTAACCGGTTTAATTAAAGTTCCCGAATATAACTATCTCAATATGCTGCGTTGGCATTATTGCATGCCGGGTCCCGGGGCTTTTTTCCGAAAATCATTGGTCAGAAAATTAGGAGGGCGCGACACGCAATTTAAATATGTAGGGGATTTTGATTTTTGGCTCAGAGCTGGTTTAGTTGGTCCGTTTGCAAGAATCCCAAAGTTTTTAGCAACTTTTCGTGTGCACCCAGGTTCCGCCTCCGTAGGAAAAAAGGGGAATTTAATGGCGGAAGAACATATCAGATTAGTTAATAAAATATTTTCAATGAAAGACTTATTGCCGGACATATTAAGAATTAAAAATGAGTCTTATTCAAGCGCCTATTATTACGCAGGATTTTTAAGTGTTGGAGATCATTGGAAACGAAAATATTATTATTACCGGTCGATATTATTCAGCCCAATTACGATTATTTTTAAACATCAAAAATGGATAAATAATATATTATTTGAGTTTTTTCCATTCCTATCAGCCCTACTTATACTAAAATCTAAACTGTTAAAACGAGTTTAAAATATGAAAATTTTAGTAGTTGCTCTTGGGGAAAGTATACACACAGCCAGATGGTTATCTCAGATAACCGATCAAGGATGGGATATCTATCTTTTTAACAGCGTTGATTGTGGATATATTCATCCGGAAATATCCGACATACATGTTATTCATAGCTTTTATAGCAGTGTCCAAAATAGAAATAAACACTCAAAATTTCGGGGAATTCCTCTGCCTTCAAATAAAATCGCTTTATGGTCGAGATTAATAATGCAAAATATTTATCCCCAATATCGCGAGAAACAATTGGAATTGGCAATTAAATTTCTCCAGCCGGATCTAATTCACACGATTGAATTTAGACACTCAGGAAAACTAGTTAATGCTGTTAAAAAACGATACAAAGGAAAATTTCCTAAGTGGATTATGACTAACTGGGGAAGTGATCTCTATTTTTTTGGACGTCTAAAAAGATTTAAAGACGAAATATTGGAAATATTGGAAAATTGCGATTTTTATTCTTGTGAGTCCAAAAGAGATGAAAAATTATCCCGAGAGTTTGGATTTAAAGGTGTTGTGCTGTCAACTTTTCCCAATTCCGGAGGGTTAGATTTGGAATTAATCAGAAAGTTAAGAAAAAATGGAAAAATTACTTCAAAGCGAAAAATTATTATGTTGAAAGGGTATCAAGGTGAGGTTGGCAGGTCATTAGTTGGTTTACGTGCTTTAGAAAGATGTGCGAAGTATCTAAAAGGATATTCTGTCGCAATTTATGTACCCAAAGATGACGTATCGATGGCAGCAGAAATTTTCACCCAAAAGACAGGAATTCCAACAGTAATTATTCCTAGGGGCACATCTCATGAGACAATGTTAGAGTGGCATGGAAAAGCAAGAATTTCTCTTGGAGTTAGCATGAGCGATGGAATTAGTACCTCGTTTTTAGAAGCGATGGCGATGGGTTCGTTTCCCATTCAAACTTGGACATCAACTGCAAATGAGTGGATAAAAAACGGCGAAAGTGCAATTTTAATTCCACCAGAAGACCCAGATATTATTGAAAAAGCAATTAAGAAAGCCTTAACCAGTGACGATTTAGTCAACAATGGGGCAAAGATAAATTGGGAAATTGTGAAGGATCGGTTAGATGCCAAAAAATTAAAGCCAAAAGCAATCGAATTCTATAATAAGATTTTAAATTAAACACATGACTAAAACAAAAATATTAATTTTGGGAAAAAATGGAATGTTGGGTAGTACTTTATTCAGACTTTATAACTCCGATCAAAAATTTAGAGTGTTTGGTACCGTTCATCGATCAGAAGATGTAACTGCTAAAAATATAGTTCAAGTAGAAGCCACGAATATCGATGGAATTAGAATAATTATTGAAAAATTTAAACCTAAAATCGTAGTCAATTGCATCGGAATTATCAATAAAAAAATTGATAACAAGAATTTAAAATTAGCAATGG
>Ga0172371_10000949_pt1 | contig 45672 bp, 41 predicted proteins | sample Lak12m_FD_114543 | JGI IMG/M metagenome (GOLD analysis project Ga0172371, IMG submission 114543) | Freshwater microbial communities from Kabuno Bay, South-Kivu, Congo - kab_022012_12m | ecosystem: Environmental > Aquatic > Freshwater > Lake | place: Democratic Republic of the Congo: South-Kivu... | reverse complement strand
TCTTCACAACCAACCTAAAATTTACTCTTTCTCCCGAAATAGAAACCTCTGAATCAGTAACTAAAAGAGCCTGAGAAAATAAAACCAGATAAAGCAAGACAAAAACAATAATCCCTAAAGAAACAGCAAAAAAAGGATAAACAAATTTTCTTCGCGAAATTGCCCTTTGTATATTTAACATGAATAAATGAGGAAAAAGGAGTATTAATAGTTTAGCTTTAATAAGAATTTTACAAAAATAACTAAACAACTAAAAACTTTTATTCTGCTTCAAAAAAATCATCAAAAAATTGAGCAAGCTTAGGAAGAAAAGAACGCTTATTCGCAATAAAAAAACTAGGAGAAGAATATTTATGCAAAAGTTTTGTAAAAGAATAAATAAATTTCAAAACAACAGGCTCATCATGGTATAAAGAAAGAATATCCACTGATTCAAAAATAAAACAACTACTTCTTGCAGATTCTATTTCTTTAACCGCTTTAATTTGGATTTGAGTAAGATTTCTCAAAGAATCAATAAAAATTACATTAGCATTATCCTCAACCCGAGAAATATTTTTTGAAACAGTATCTATCAAAACTACAGTATTAGGATCAATTTTATTTTCCTTGAAAAGTTTTCTAATAGAAACATAATTAGAAGCAGTTAAAATAATTACAGGAAGTTTTCCTGATTCTAAAACAATTTTTACAAGAGCAACAAGAACCGCTTTATTTTCAGAAGCTTTAGAGCCAATAAGCACCTGAAAATGACTAATACTTGAAATTTGTTTCTTTAATCCATCATAAACCTGCCTATCATGAGAAAGCATAGCTTGAAGAGTATCAAACTTATCCTCTTGAAAACTAACCTCCTTAGCCACATTTTTTTGAGAATTAAAAGGACTATCCAAGAGTTTTTTTAATCGCTCAAAACTTGATTCTTCCATACCCAAATAATGATTTAAGCGGTTATTAAATAATTGCCCCAGAGAAATAACAAATGAAAATAAAAGTTATTCGCACTTAGTCAAGTTATTAAACCAGAAAGAAGATATTATTGAAGAAAAAAGGGTAAATTATGGCCGAAAACGAAAACAAAAAAGAGATCGGTACAAACACATACTTTGATCAACTTAAGAAAAAAATGCTTGAAGATAAAGATGCAAAAAACCCTGAAGAAAAAAGCATATTTTCAAAAGGACAAGAGATTTACAAAAAAATAACTGAAGAAAAAGAATTATCAAAAGAAAATAAGATATTAGAATTAAATGAAAGTAAAATACTAGAATTAAATGAAAATAAAGCACTAGAATTAAATAAAAGTAAAATACTAGAATTAAGTGAAAGTAAGAATAAAGAAAACTCACCTTCAAAAGAAAAAAGTTCACTTGATATGCTAAAAGACCTTAAAGGAAAACTCGATCTTAAAAAAGAAATTGATGATCTTTTAACTAACCAATACCCGAAAATTGAGGACACAATAACAAAAATCGAAAATAATCCCACTAAAGGAACACTTGAAGCTCCAACAAAAAAAGAATTTGAAGTAAAAAGTATAGATACCCCACCAAGTGATGAAATAAAAGTATCAATGGATTTTGAAAAAGTATCCACCTCAGAAAAAGATATTAATCAATCAAAAAAAATCCCAGGAAGAATATTTTTTGAAGAAAGAAAAGAGAACTCAAAAGATCTTGAATGGTTAAAAAAAGAAATAATTGAAGAACCCGCTGAAAAAGATTTTGAAGAAGAAATAAAACAACCAAATAACGAACCTAAAAAGGAAATTAACAAATCTAAAGAAATTAACAATCAAAACAAACCAAAAACCGAAGACCCTTTCAAAAAAGCAGATATTAGTTTTGCACAAACAAGCACAAACAAAGAAGAGCTTGATTTATCAAAATACAAAACACCAGTTGATGATGCTTTCAAACTTATTGAAGAACAAACAAGAATTGATCTTGGAGAACTTTCCGCACTACTAAGCATGGATTATTTCAAAGTAGAAAAAATAATGAAAACTTTTGAGGATGAAGATATTGTTGATATAGAATATCCCACAAGTTTAAACAAAAAACCCATGATAATTCTAAAAAACCCCATAAAATCAAAAATACTAGAAAAACCAGATGGAAAAGTAATTGATTCTTATGAAATAATTGTTGATAAAGTACCAGCAAAATTATCAGTAATTTTGTCAGTACAAGAAAACAGACCAGTTTATTGCATAGAGATACCCACTGTAGGAAAGTATACAAAAAAATTCATTGATTTTATTAAAGGAGAAATAGCAGAAAATATGCCTATTGAACTTGATGAAATACTTGACCCTAAAAAAGCACAAAAACTAAAAGAAAGATTTTTTGAAGAATCAAGAAAACATTTAGAAACACACTTTCCCACTACAAATAAAGAAACTCTTGATATGCTAAGCGGAGTAATAATGCACGAAATGTATGGACTGGGAGATATTGAATTACTAATGGGAGATGATATGCTTGAGGAAGTAGGAATCAACTCCGCAAAAACCCCAATCACTGTTTATCACAGAATTTATGGATGGCTAAAAACAAACATGTACCCTGGAAACGAAGAAGAAATAATGAATTTTTCTTCACAAATCGGAAGAAAAGTAGGAAGAGAAATAACAACACTAACCCCAATCCTTGATGCACACTTGCTTTCAGGAGATCGTGTTAATGCAACACTATTCCCCATATCATCAGAAGGAAATACACTAACAATAAGAAGATTTGCAAGAAAACCATGGACCCTTATTGATTTTATCGGAAAAGCACACACTATGAATTCTGAAATGGCTGCCCTACTTTGGCTCGCAATGCAATATGAAATGAATATAATAATTGCAGGAGGAACAGCAAGTGGAAAAACATCAGCACTAAATACAATGCTATCCCTTGTCCCATCATATCACAGAATAATTTCTATTGAAGATGTACGTGAAATAATATTACCAAAATATCTTGACTGGAACTGGATACCAATGGTAACAAGAGCTGCTAACCCTGAAGGATTAGGAGAAGTAACAATGCTTGATTGTATGGTATCTTCTCTAAGAATGAGACCTGATAGAATAATTGTGGGAGAAATAAGAAGAAAAAAAGAAGCAGAAGTACTAATGGAAGCAATTGAAACGGGACACAGTATTTACTCCACCATCCACGCAAACTCCGCATACCAAGTACTAAGAAGATTAGCAGAACCACCAATGAGTATTCCCCTAATGCAAATTGAATTAGTTGATTTAATTGTTACACAATTTCGTGATAGAAAAACAAACAAAAGAAGAACATTTGAAATAGCCGAAATCGAACAAACATCAACAGGAAAAGGATTACAAGTAAGTACCATATACAAATGGGTACCAAGAACTGATAGTTGGGAAAAACTAAACAAACCAAACAAAATACTAACAATGCTAAACTTACACACAGGACTAACAGAAGATGAAATAAACAAAGAACTAAAAGAAAGAGAAATGATACTAGATTGGATGCGAAACAATAATTTAAGTGAACTTGATATGATAGGGTATTTAGTAAAAATGTTTTACGCAGATCCTGACAGAATAAAAAAACTAGCAAGAGAAAACACTTCAATTGATAAAATAAAGACCATGATGGAAGAAAAATAATAAAGTAAAGAAGATTTATTGAAAATTAAAATAAGTATTATAGTTATAAAAAAATCAAATATATTAAATAATAAAATGTGATTTTATGCAAAAACAAAACCCAACATTAATGCTTTTTTCTCTTGAAGAAGCAAGAAAAATAACAGGACCGCTTCACTCTGCAGGAGTATTTTTATCAAAACTTGTTTATTCCATGAAATATGATCTTCAAAAAGCAGAAATTGATATTGACCCAGAACGATACTGTACAGCATCTTTTCTTTCAGCAATGATTTATGGAATAATGTTTCTTTTCGTAGGAATGGCTTTTGGAGCAATAATAAACAAAGCCATAAATGAAACTACAATTATTGTAATGATAATTTTTGGAATAATGGCATTTATGGGTTCTTTAATTTTCCACCTTTTCTACCCAAGAATAGCATCAAAACAAATAGCTGGCTTAGTAGAACAAGATCTTCTCTTTGCGTTAAGAACCATGCTTATTCAATTAAGTTCAGGAGTAAGTCTTTTTGACACCCTAAAATCAATATCAAGATCAAGCTACGGACAAGTATCAGCAGAGTTTGAATTAGTTGTAAAAGATGTTAACTCTGGAATGAGTGAATCAAACGCTCTTGAAAAACTGGCTTTTAGAACAAGGTCTGATGTTTTGAAAAAAACAATATGGCAAATAATAACCACAATGAAAAGTGGAGGATCAATAACAACCGCTCTAAACTCCCAAGTAGATACTCTTGTTGAACAACAAAAAGAATCAATAAAAAGATACTCAGCAGAGCTAAATCTTTGGACTCTTGTTTATTTAATTATTGCAGCGGCACTCCCTTCACTTGGAGTAACATTTCTTGTAATCGCCTCATCAATTGGAAGTAGCGGAATAGGACCAGAAGCCGTAATATTAATAGCATTCATGGCGTTTTGCGTACAAGCCGCAATGATATTTTTAATCAGAATAAAAGTTCCGAGAGTGATGAAATAATGCTTTTACAAATGTATGTTCTTTTTTCTGCAATAATACCAAGAAAATTTCTTGACGGAAAAGTAAAAACTTGGTTAAAACACGCAGGATCAAGAGATGATGAAAGAATATGGGCAGGAACAAGATTATTCTTTGCAACACTAATGGGATTAATATTTTTCTTAATCCCTTTCAGTTTATTTCCATTAATTAATGTATTATTAAATACTGAAATTTATTTTGACACAATAATAAGAATATTACTAATGATAGTATTTGGTATTTTTGGATTCCTAGCAACACTAATACTTTTCTACCTTCACTTAAACTATGTAATTGATGGAAGAAAAAGAATGGTTGAATCAATATTACCAGATTTTTTATTTTTAGTAGGAAATAATCTAAAAAGTGGAATGACCCCATTCTATGCTTTTCGTTCAGCAGTAAGACCCGAATTTGGACCACTAAGTGAAGAAATACAAATTGCAACACAAAAAAGTTTAGGAGTAGATTCATTCTCTGATGCATTAAAACAAATCGCAGTAAGAATTGATTCAAAAGTGCTCTCAGATACAACAAAATTTTTCGCACAAGCCCTAAAATCAGGAGGAAGACTTGCCCAACTAATTGAAACAAGTGCAAATGATATCAAACAAACAAACCAACTAAAAAATGAACTAATTACCGCAACAAGAATGTATAGTTTATTTATAATATTTGTAGTAGCAATAGCATCCCCAATGCTTCTAGCAGTAAGTGTACAATTCTTAGTAATTTTAGGAGGAATACAAGGAGAAACTGCAGGCATTAGTGGAGGAAGCGCTGCAAGTGCAGGAAGCCAAATAGGTTTTGCTGCAGGAGCAACCACTATCACCCCAGAATTTATGCAAAACATGGGATATATGATAATATTTTGTAACTCCATCCTTGCAAGTGTATTCATAGGAGTACTTGGCGGAGGAAAAATAAGAGACGGACTCAAGTTCGCCCCCATCATGGCTATGATAGGAATAGGAATATTCATCATACTTCTACAAGTAGTAGGATCACTTGTAGGCGGGTTTGGATGAACCAAATATTTAAAATGTAAATAAAAATCAATTATAAAGCCTAGAATAGATTTAAATAGTAGAAAAATCTAACATAGGTCTAGAAAAATAGGTTTAAGCGTGGTGAATGTTGATGCAAAAAAGAGGACAAGGAACAATTGAATATTTAGTAATAATCGCAATAGTAGTAGTAATAGCATTAGTTGTTGTGGGATTACTTTTACAGATAATGAACCAAGGAAGCGGATTGCCTGAAACTACAGCAAAAACAGCATGGAAATCTTCAGAACCGTGGGCAATAGTTGACTGGTCAAGAAGTGAAGGAGTACTTACAGTTGTTTTAAAGAATAATTCATTTGAAACACTTGATTTTGGAGAACTAACAATTAACTCAGCAGGAGATAAAAATAGCATAGGAACAAGTAATGTGTCTCCAGCAGCACTTGTAACAAAAACAATAAGCGGACTTGGAGCATGCACTGCAGGAACAAGATATTCATTCCCTAAAGAATATATAGAAATTGATTTTAACACCCCAAGTATAGCAGGAAAGACACAAAGAGCAACAGCAGATATAGTTGGATCTTGTTCATAAAACAAATTCTTATAATCAAAAGGTACTACTTGATAGTACCTCTTTTTTATTTTTCTCACCAAAAATACTCTTTTGAATTATGAGGGTTAATCATTAACCCCAATTAAAGAATTTGAAACAATCCCTGTAGAAGAATAATCTAACCTTGCATTAAAATCAGGAGAGATCACCCCAAAATTTGAGGGATAAATTAAATTAACAGAATAGGATAATTCGCTAACACCATTAATATCAATAAGAATTGCACCATTTTTTGAATTAACTGCTCCAACATTAAGAAGAATATTAGAATCATCCCCATAAATATACAATAAAGATTGTTCTGACAAATTAAGAGAACTTGAAATAGAAAAATAATTAGCATCGTCAAAGTATTTTATATTAACAAGAGTGCTTCCGCTTGAAGGAGACCAAGATACTGAATTCAAATCACCATCATAATAAAGGTTAATATCTAATTGAGAAGGAATATTGTTTGAAACAGAATAGTATGCGGCTTCATCTGTAGAATAATTCGCAACGTAAACAAATTCTTCTCCAAAAAGAATTTCATAAGAACCATCAGTCATTGGTGAAAAATCTATTCTTTCTAAACCAAGAATTCTTGGGAAAAAAGTTGAGGACAAAAATGAATTATAATCATTAATTACTGAAGGAATAAAAAAATTTTTAGGTAAAGAATCAGAGAAAAATATTTCAGAACTAGATAATGTTGATTTTGAAGAAGCATTAACCCCAAGAATTGATTTTAAATCAGAAGCAATATCATCAGAAAGAAAAGCTTGAACAGAAGGACGATAAGAGTTTATTACAAACCTCTCTGAAGCAATATTAATATTCACAAAACCTAACGAGAAAAGAACAAGGGTAGATGCAAAAAGAATTATTGATATTGTAAAAAGAAAACCTTTTCCTTTTCCAAAAGAATTATTTTGAAAAATAGAAGGACTTGCCTTACTATTTTCTTGCTCTTTGTTTAGTTTACTCATTTTATCCACACCAAAATCCTTGCAATATAAAAATCAACACTCGAATCATTAACAACCATAAATGTGCGCTCAGCAGAGCTTACTTTTTCTGAAGACGAAAAACACCCTGATTTTTTTACTGAAATAATTGGAAGAGATAAATTTGTAGGCGAAAAAATACCCACATCATAACAATAATTATGAGGAGTTGAAGAAAGGTATTCCAAGATAAGATCTGAAGAACTACTCTTAACAGAACTCTCAAGAACACCCGATTTTTCAAGAACTGCAGATTCATCTCTTGCTGCAGTAATCAAATCTAATTCATTCCAAGAATCAGAAGAAGTTTTTGATATATAGAAAAAAGAAAATAATATGAAAACAAAAAGCAAAGTAAGAGCTAAAAAAGAATCTGCAGAAATAAGGAATCCTTTACTATTTTTTTTACTAATCTTCATAAGAAAAATACCCCCTAATTATTGCGGGTTCCCCTAAGTAAAAAACTACTCGATCATAAGAAAATATTTGTAACGCTTCGGGAGAAATCTCTCCCCCAGAAAGAATCACATTTCCTGAAGAATTTATTAAATCAAATTTAAAATCATAAATACCCACCCCCAACTTACTCTTAGCACCCAAATACTGATTTGAAAGAAGATCAAAAAGGGCATCCACTTTTTTTTCATTAATAATATTTCTTTCATCAGCAAGACCAATAAAATTAATATCATTTAAGGGTAATTCTTCCCACCCCGAAGGACTGCCTGGAGAATACACTAAAGAATCCATTGTGAAATGAGCAACAGCATCAATTTGAGATTTTGATTGAATTAATGATGCATGAGTAAAAATAGAATCTGAAGCCATGAAAAAGAAACCTAACGAAAGAACAAAAATAAATATTGCAATAATTAAATCTGGTGAAAAGAATTGACCACGAGAACAAAGCATAAAAATCATCCACTCCTCACAATTACTTTCCCACCAGTTTTTTCAAAAATAACTGTTCCATTAAAATCATTAAGCAAAAAATCAACTTCAGCCAATATAGGGTAATTTACAAACCCTTTATCTGATTCAACCATAATAGTTTTTTCCCCCAAAGAAACACTCTTTCCTACCCCACTCCAAACTAAATAATCAGTAAAAGAAGAATTATCATCCATCAAATAAACATTATTAATATTTGAAGCGGCTTTTTGTGCAACAAGTTTAGCCTCCCACAAAACAAATTGGGAATTATTCAAAGTAATTCTTGACTCAAAAAGAGCTAAACTCAAAATAAATACTAAAAGAATAAACATTACTGAAAGCATAAACTCCATGCTCGCTTGTCCTCTAATAAAACTCTTTTTTTTCATAAAAAAACACGAATAATAAAGGAAAACCAAGTATAATAATAAAACTCATAACCCTAGTTTACATTCTAATATTCATTTAGTAAACATTTAAGTCCAATGTTGCTTTTGAAACAAGACCAGTAGAATAAACTGATACTTCTCCAGAATATACCCCAGCATTACTTGGAGCAAAAATATTTAGATCCATTCTTTCACAAGAATAAGCAAGAATATCTTTTTGGAAAGAAGATAATACATATTGATTAATTCCTGAAGAGATTTGAGATCTTACTTTGAGAATATCATCAGGGGTTCCATTACATACAATAAAGTGATCAGAAGTTGAAGAAGAAATCGGAATATTAATTATTTTTGATTTAGGCATTATGTTTAATTTTGTTTGCCCAGAAAGACAAGAAAAAGTGATTGGGACAGAAAGATTTACATCAGAAATAAAATTAAGTGTGGCTGAAAAAGATCCCGATGCGCTTGGAGAACAAGAAATAACTATAGGAATTGTTTGAACAGAGTCAGGTAACAATAAAATATTTTGATCATCCCTTGTTGAAGAAACCGAAGCATAACTACTTTCAAAATTAATATCTATTAAATAAATTAATTCCGTAGAATCAGTACTAAAAATATTAACATCAAAATAAGCACTCTTCCCCTGCTGAATTGTTGCATTAATTACAGAAGGAGAAATTGATACTAACGAAGAACTAATAGAAACATAATCCCCATAAGAGCGAATAAGAAAATCATGTGCTCCTGAAGAATCAGGCCAAGAACCTCTCACTTCCACGCTAGTAGAAGCAACAAGATCAGACCCACCCACACTTAACACAAGAGTTTTCCCACTAATATAAGAATCTTCAAAATCAATCATTGCGGGAATAATTACATTAACGGTTTTTATTGTCCCAGAACCCAAAAAATAAGCATCATCAATTTCATCAGCTAAAAGATTAATAGCATTAGAACCAATTCTTTGCTGTTCTAAAAGTCGTTGCATTTCAACCTGATTCCAAACAACCGCAACAAAAACAGTAATAATAAACAAAGCAGTGGCTACAAGAATCAAATTCTCAACAGAAGACTGCCCAACTTTGTGTGCTTTAAAATTAAACAAACAAATCCACCAAACAAGAATAACGCTTTTGAGTATAAATTGCTTTTGGGAAAGAAAAAAACTACATTATTTCTTATACAATACGTTCACATCTTGCAAAAAAGGACCTGCCCAAAAATTATTAAAATTTCCACTAAAAGAACTATTAAACAAAACATCATAACCAAAATAATTTGAATCAGAAATAGATAAAGGCAACCACAAACCATTTTGAGCACCAGTAATTAACTGTGAAGAACTCTTTGTCGCGCATAAAGAATCCACACAAGAATACACATTCAAATCAAGACGAGTTACCCCCTTACGATACAAATCTTTTATTTCATTCACAGTTAAAGCACGATTCCAAATAGCAACTTCCTCAATATAACCTTTAAATTTATAGTTAGATAAATCATAATGTCCAATTTTAAAAGGTTCATTCCATTCAGCAACAGTCATTGGATTATCAGCACCAGATTGAATACCATTAATATACCATCTTTCAACAGAACCACTATTCCAATAAATCACCTGGGTCCATTTGCCATCAGGAACATCCCCCGAACCAGCACTCCAAAAATTACCTGATTGTTGAGAAAGCATTCTACCTGAATTATTAATTAGTAATCTATGAGTACCATTATACCCCATTATTGTTCGATAATCATTATTTCGATATAATGGATAAACCCACGCAGATAAAGTAAATGGTTTTCCAGTAGCAATAGGCAACGCGTAAGGGACATTAACATAATCATTTGAACCATCAAAATAACCCGCATTAGTATCCCACAAACCAGAACCATTAATATCCATACCACCATTCAAATTTACATCCCACAAACCAGTAACTGAATTCAATAACCACCCATCAGAATTCTTATCATTTAAATGCCACAAAGCAACCAAACCATTTTGAAACATTGGTTTTTGCGAATTATATAAATCACTAACTTCACTTCCAGATAAAGCACGAGACCAAATAGCAACTTCCTCAATTTCTCCTTTAAATGCTGTTGTCCCGTCACGAGTATCTTTACCAACAAAATATTGATTAGTTGTAACAAAATCAGAACCAACCCCAGTAAAAGTATTTTTTAATTCTCCATCAATGTAAGAATAAAATTTATTTTCAGAAACATTTCTAACAATAGTATACAAAACCCATTTATTAGAAGGAATAGGAAAAGTTCCTCTAACATCAATCTGTCCATTATTCCACCAAATTCTTACAAAATTATCTGAATGAATCTCAAAATTTATATTGTTAGATTGATTGTAACTACCAAAAACAACATCACGAACAGAATATTCATCTCTATAAATCCACGCACTAAAAGTCATACTCCCATTAGTCATATTATTCAAGCCACTAATATTCACATAATCATTAACCCCATCAAAAAAACCAGCATTAGTATCCCATAATCCTTTTGCATTAACATCAGCTCCATTATTCAAATTAGCATCTCTAATTCCTGTAGCTGAATTCAACAACCACCCACTAGAATTCTTGTCATTTAAGTGCCACAACCCAACCAGATTTGAATCAAATAAATAATCAGCACTACTTCCAGCACCTAATCCATTTATTCCTTTTAATTTTAATTCGTTCCAATCTTCGATTTCTTTTCCAAAATCATAACCAACTTTAGAATTTACTTTTATTAAATCCCAATCAACAGAACTCCCTTTAGTAATTATTGAAGCATCAATAATATTTGAATCAACAAACTTTGCATTCAAAAAAGAATTATAATCGGCTTGAATTTCTGAAACGCTTAAAGCACGATCATAAATTTTTACTTCATCAACTAACCCCACCCATAAATATGCTGGATAAATACTAATTCCAAAGTTTGAGAAAAATGAATAAGAAGTATAAGATATTTCTCTTGAAAGAATCCCATCAACATATAATCTTGCAACATTTCCATCCATTATTAGAGCTAAATGAGCCCATTTATTTGTAGAACTAACAGTTCCTCCAGACCAAGCAGTACTTTGAATACCAAGAGTCCATTTTCCACTATTATGCCCCACATACATTCTTTGATTTGTTCCAGTACCATTACCAAAAGAGAAAACTATTTTAGCAGAAGAAGGAGTATTAGATTTTACCCACCCAGTAATAGAAATTGGTTGAGTGGATGGATTAATTCCAGAACCATAAGTAGTCGTAACTTTTCCAGCATTATTTACAAACAAAGCATTAGAATCCCACAATCCTTGAGAAGAATTTGTTGCACCACTAACTAAAGTTCCATAATACCCTCTCGCTTCATCAGGAACTACTGTGCCAGCAAGCCTGTTAAAAGTATAATATAAAACCAAATTAGAATCCAACCATTCTCCTTTTTGTTGAGTATATAATTTTCTTATTTGTTCATCACTTAGTGCTTTGTCCCAAATAGTGGGAGATTCAATAAAACCATCAAAACTTCTGTCAGTATTAGCACTCCTATTACCAATAGTAAAAGGGTTTGTAGTAGTAATACCACTCAAAGCATTACTTGTTCCAGGTGTTCCCGAAACAACACTATTAACATAAATAGAAATCGTTGCATTAGAACTAAAAGTCACAACAACATGATTCCACTTGTTTAATTCAATTGAACCAGTAGCACTTTCTCTTGTTGTTCCAGCATTAATTACCGAAAAAATTTTATTATCCCTATAAAAAACATAAAAACCATTATTCCCACTAGTTCCTGATGACTTATCAAAAATTCTGCCATATCCATTTCCACCATTACTTCTTGGGTAAATCCAAGCACTAACACTAAAACCACTTTGAAAAGAAGTCAAAGGAACAGCAGTAGAAACAAAACTGTTATTTCCATTAAAAGCACCACATTTTGTACCCCACAAACAATCAACACTCAAATCAACATTACTACTAGTACCATGAAAATTGTTTCCAGAAGAATCATTAGCATTATTATCCAAATGCCACAACCCAACTAAATTAGGTTCAGAAAAATTTCCTGCTTGAGAAAGATATAATTCAGATACTTCACTATCACTAAGAGCACGATTCAAAACAAAAAATTCTTCAATTAAACCATTAAAAAACTGACTTGTTAAACCAATTCTTCGACCAATAGCTGATCCTGTACCTACTGACCAAACATTTGTTGTGGCCGAAGTAACTCTTACCCCATTAACATAAACATTAATATCTGAACCAGATGTTTGAACTAAAACTACATGATTCCAAGAATTATTAGTAAATGAAGAAATTGAAGCACCAACCAAATTTACTCCTGTTAAAAATGCACCATTATAAAACCCCGCAGCAACCCAAACACCAGAATTATACAGACAAAATTGAACCCCGTTAGTTGCTGAATTAGTCTTTACCCAATAAGAAACTGAAACAGGATAACTTGAAACAATATTAGACAGTCCAACATATCCACTAGTGCCATTAAACCAAACAGCATTAGTATCCCATAATCCTTTTGCATTAACATCAGCTCCATTAAATAAATTTCCATCCCTTCTGAAAGTTTTTGAATTTAATATCCACCCACTAGAATTTTTATCATTAAAATTCCAAAGAGAAACTACCCCATCAAGATAAGTTGGTTTTTGTAAAGCATAAATTTGTGTTACTTCTTCTTGCGAAAGTTCTTTGTTCCAGATAGCAAAATCTTCTATGTTTGCTCCAATATAATATCCATCAAATCCTCCACCAATTCTTGCAGAACTATTAACTGTTTTACTTGCTGTAGTTGACCCAACACAAGCATAAATATTTTGTTTAACTCCATTAATATATAAAGAATTATTTGTTGCATCAGGAACCCCATTATAAAAAACAGCAACAACATGAACCCAAGTGTTTGCAAGACCTGTAGAAGAAATACCAAAAACGTTTGCCTGATAAGTATTAAAACCAAAACAACTACTGTTAAAATATAAATCATATTTAGAGTTCCAAGAAAAAGGCATTTTTGTATTTACTCCATTCCATTTCATCCAAAAAGAAACCGTGTTTTTTGCACCAGCAGAAGTATTAACATTTAAATTTTGTAACAAAACATAATCATTACTTCCATCAAAAAATCCAGCGTTAGTGTCTCTTAATCCAAGAGCATTAACATCTGCCCCTCCAACAAGTAATCCATCTCTGTTTCCAGTTTTTGAATTTAGAATATAGTTTGAAGAATTTTTATCATTAAATCTCCAAAACCCAATTAAATTATCTTTTGCAACTATTGAATCTTGATTTTGATTAATTATTGATGATTGGTACAAATAATTTTGTAATATTTCATCTTTATTGAGTGCTCTTGAAAGTATTTCAAATTCTTCTATCACTCCATCAATTGCACTTGATGAAACTCTTGAATATGCACCCAACCGGTGTTCTTTAGAGGTAAAATGAGTTATATTGACAGAAGTGTCAGATCCAACTAAATTTCCATCCAAATATAATCTTGCATCATTTGGAGCGAATACCCCAACAACATTATACCATCTTCCCGCTACAACAGGTGATGTTGTGGCAATATTCCATTGATATGCAGAATTATCATAACCAAGCCAATAAACTTTTCCATCACCCTTAACAAGCAATCTTAATTCAGGAGCATCATTAGTAGTACCATTATAAACCCAAAGATAATTACTAGAAAGCCCCCCCGAATCGGGTTTTATTAAATTAAGTTTAAACCACATAGAGACTGTTGTTGCATTTGTAAGAACAGAATTTGGTAGCGAAACAAAAGATGTTGTCCCATTAAATTCTAATGCATTAGTATCCCAAAGTCCTTGAGTAATTGAAGGACAAGAAGTGCAAGTACCATGACGCATGTTTCCTGAAGAATCAATGTAATCCCCATCAAGGTGCCAAAGTCCGATAAGGTTTATGTCATAAACAGAGTTTGTTAAAATTGTTTGAGAACTAATTTTTGAGAAAGCTGTTCCTGACCCATAATCATTTCTTTGTAATAGATTTGTGTCAAGTTCTCCACTTGCAACTATTCTATTCGTATCAAAATTATTTGCATCAAGTCTTGTTGAAAGAAAAAAGGAGGAATTAAAGTTGGGGATTAAGGTCGAGTTATTTACTGATCTAAAAGAAAAATAAGGCGTATCAACGTAATTTATTACAAAGTAGATATATGAAGTGTAACTGTTCCCATCATCTAAGTTTGCAGTGATATTTGTGTCATAAATTCCTGAAACATATAATTGAGGCACATTAAAAGTTATATCGAATTCTTCACAACTATTAGCCCCAACATAATTAATTGAAGGAAGAGTGAACCAATTTTCTGCGCTAAAATCCCCATTACCATCTTTTGTCCAGGAAGTAATATTTATTGGATTATCAGAACTATTACATATAGAAAAATCTTCCACAATACTTGTGTTTGGTGAGGCTAAGAAAGTAACTGATTTTGGAAATAAAATAATTTCGCTTAAAACAAAATAACTTTCAGCAGAAAGAGTAATCGTTCTTAAAAAACTCTCCCCTCCAACATTACCAACAATATCAATATAACCTGAATAATTTCCGTTAGCTAAAGAAGAAATAACAAAATTAATATCAATTGATCTTATTTCTTTACTCTCAAGAGTAAAAGTCAAATCTTCAGATTTTATTTGTAAAGACACATCAGAGTGAGAATATTGAGGCGTGATTACAAAATCAATTTGACCTACTGAATTATTTCTTATAGTAAAACTTTCTGTCACAATTGTTCCTTGAGTTGCTGCTATTGAAATATTTTTCTTATTAACTTCAAAATCATTATAATGAATCTTTACTGAATTTCCATCATAATATAAGTAAAGAAATTGTTTTCCTTCCACTTCTCTAAAAGAACCCTCAAGATCAACTTCAGCAACTCCAACAAGATCACTCCCTGTATCAAGCCTCAAAAATATGGTTTTTCCCGAAAAACCACTATTCTCAAAATCCAAATCATCAGGCAACTCTATTTGAATTTTTGTTTCAGCCCCCGCACCAGAAAGAGCTAAAGCATTAGCAGAAGTGACAATTTTTTGAATAGCTGTTTTTGCCATAAATGCACTCTGATTTGCACTAGATATTTCCAACTGCTGAGCATAAAGAGAATAAATTATTGCAAGAGCAACAACGGATACAACAAGCAAAATCAATAACTCTATTGTTGTTTGACCCTTACTTTCACGTTTTATAAACTTCATTAGAAAAAAAGAGAGTTTTAAGTATATATTATTATAGGAAGAGGGAAAATAATCACCAAAAGGAGTCAAAATTAGAAATTAAAGTATCTTTATTGCAAAGTTTTTTATTCAACCAAACTTATCATAGATAGTAATGAAAAGCGCTACTTTCCTAAAAGAAGGGTTATCCACAATTAATGGAAATTGTACCCTTATTGTTCTAAATCAAAAACAATTAAGACCCTCAATTACTTTCGCATTAAAAACAATAATTACTGATGAAAAAGATCCAATAATTTTGATCTCCGCATCAGAAAGTGGAGAAAGAGTACTAAAAGAAGTTAATTCTGAAAAATTATCAATAGTAGATGTTTTTTCAAGAGAAAAGACAGGAATAAATAAAGAAAACACAATATACCAAGTTGATAACCCATCAAACCTTACATCCATACAAATAGGTATTGAGAAGTTTTCAAAAAAAGAAGAAAAGGAAATAATAATTTTTGATTCAATAAGTATTCTTTCAATTTATAATAGTCCTCAAAATATTGGAAAATTCTTTTATCTTTTCTCAAACAAAGCAAAACTACAAGGAAATTCAATACTATTATTTGCAACAAAAGAAACTATAAGCGAAGAAGCACTTGATATGATTAAACAATTCTGCGATAAAGTATTTGATTACTCTGGATTATTTATTTCTTCAATCGAACTTGCACAATAAAAAATACTCTAGGAAATTTAGAGAAATAAAATAAATAATTAAGAAAAAGTTTTCAAAAATATTTATTTAGAACACTTCTACATCAGGATAAACTACTATCCCTTCATTTTCAAAATTAATTGCACATAATTTGTTTGTGTGTTTTGTTCCTCTCATTTTTAACACTTCAAGAGAGTGAATACGTAATCCCTTTTCTTCGTCCTGCATATAATACATCGAAACAACAGCATCACTAATAAAACTAATACTTCCTTCTTGTTTTTCAACTTTTGAAGGATCATCCCCACAAATAACAACAGAAGTTACTCCCCACTTTCTTAATAAATTAAAGAACTCCAAAATCTTTTCTCTTCTTTTGTACTCATCATTAAAAAGTAAACCATAAGCGGTTATGGAATCAACAACTATTCTTTTTGAACCAATCTCTGCTAAAGCATCTCTTATCTGTCCCCCACCTTCTTCAAGAATTGTTGTTATTTGGTGAGGTTTGAATACTAGTATACGAAACTTGTCTTCTTTTTCAAGTTTTGAAAAATCCCAACCAAATTGTAAAGCTCTTTTGTATAAATGTTCTTTATCTTCTTCAAAAGAAATAAACACACCCGCCTCTTCATACTTTGTTACCCCTTGATAAAGAAATTGTAAACCAAAAAGAGTTTTACCTGTCCCAGCAGAACCAACTAAAAGCACAATTGATTCTCGCTCAAAACCCCCATCAATTAATTCATCAAAACCTTTAATCCCAGTAGCTACTCTTGAATCATCAACATCACTAACAACTCTCAAATCTGAAGACTCCGCATTAATAGAATTATTTTCAGTTGAAGAAGTAGTTATACCATCAGAAGATTTAATATTAATAGTAGAAAAAGAACTATCTGAAATAATCCCGCTTGTGTCATTCATTCTTGAATCGCCACCATAAATTACTTCGTCAGAACTCATCAAAATCACTAAATATTTAGAAGGATAAGAGATTTAAAGTATATAAAACTTATATTAGTACATATGAGCATGATAATTTTGGATGTTTTTTCTCAATACTTTTATGGATTTGAAATATTCAACCCATATGGGCGGGGATGGTACGGATTTGTAGTAAGGATAATAATATTTTATTTATTTCTTTGGGCAGGAAAAAGAGGACACAGCACAGATGTAAATAAAGAAATTGCTGACGAACTTACCCCCGCATTTATTGTCACAATGTTTCTGGCCCTATTCAATTTTCCAGGAGTACTAATAGGATGGGCAATGATACTTGTTTGGTTAATAACTTTAAAATACCAAGAAAAAATGAAAGATTCAAGATGGATGGTAGTAGCAGTTTGTATTTGTTTAAACATAGGAATGGGTATGTTTCTTAGCCCAATATTTGGTTACACTTGGGCGGCCACATTAATAATTATACTTTACATCAAAAATGAATTAGGGTTGAGAAAAAAGAAAAGACTAGCAAAACTTGCCGCAACCCAAAACCCACCCAAAAAGTGAATAAAAAAACCAAAAAGCTAATATTAAAAGCTTTGGGTGAAAAAATAATACTTACTAACAAGTGCAAAGCACTTCAAACTTAATTAGGACTATTTGCAGAACAATACTGCAAAAGCATTTGAGTAATTAATTGGGGGATTAGTCTAGTGGTATGATCAGCGCTTTGGGAGCGTTAGGCGGGGGTTCAATTCCCTCATCCCCCATTTTGATTCTTTTAATTCACTCTATCGAGCAACAGCGACAGTAGTACCTGCAGGTACGCTGCGTTGCAAAAGCAGTGGCTTTTGCCACGAGATAGTGTTTCGCATGCGCCTGCCGAAACTGGCGCGTGGGTTCCCTCATCCCCCATTTAAAAAATCTAAACAAATTCTTTTTCTTAATATTTCTTATTTTGTTCAAAAAAATGTAAAAATTTCACGATTAGTTTTTCACCTAACTAAAGAAAGTCCTTTATAAATAAGAAAAGCAGCAATATAATCAAGTAAGTTTTCCAAATAATTGAGGTGATTTTATGGAAAAATGCGAACATAAACCAATAGGGTTAGTAATTGGAGCAGTATTACTTTTACTTGTTGGGTTCTTAGCTGCAGGAGTAATACTTGATGAAAAAACAGACACAATCAATGTTATTACTGGAGAAGCCCAAGAATTCCAAAAAACATTATCTACAAGCGGAACTGTAGAAAAAATGATTTCTCCAGATCAAGCAGAAATATTTTTGTCAGTTGAAACATTAAACAAATCAGCAAACGTTAGTCAAACAACAAACGCTACCACTTCTGATGCAGTAAGAACTGCACTAAAAGCGGCAGGAGTAAGCGATAAACAAATCCAAACAACATCATACACAGTACAAGAACAATACGAATGGAGTTCATCAATGCAAAAAAGTATATCAGTTGGATACAAAACAACAAACTCAATAAAAGTAACAATTACTGATCTAACAAAAACAGGAAACATAATAGATGCTGCAGTTAACGCTGGAGCAAACAGAGTAAGTAACATATCTTTTACTCTAAGTAAAGAAAAACAAGAAATAGTAAAACAAGAAGCACTACTTGATGCTGCAAAAATGAGTAGAACAAAAGCACAATCAATTGCAAGCGGACTAGGAGTAACACTTGGAGATGTAAAAACAATAAGTGAAAACTATTACTACTACACACCAAATTCTAGAAACTATGATTACGCACTGAGTTCAGAAGCAATGGAAGCAAAAATTGATACCCCAATAAGTCCAAGCGACGTATCGATAAGCGCAACAGTAAACGTAACATTCGAACTAAAATAAAAAAAATCTAAAAATTTTGGAGAGCAAAAAAAACTCTCCAAATTTATTTTTTTAAAACCACAATTAATTCTTTTAAATATCAAGAGAAAAAAAGAATTGCTTAAATACTACCTCAAAAGAATATAATACAGACCAAGAAGTGGTTTTTGTGCCGGTTACATTAAGAAGACATGCTGCAACAGCTAAAGTTAATGGAAAAAGAATAGTTACTTATCCAAAAGGAAAAGAAGCTATTTTGGTAGCAAGAGAAATAGCTAAAGAACATAAAGGCCACACGGTGTTTAGCAGAACAAGCAATATTAACCGAGCAAAATATGCAGCAGAAGCCCTTGCAAGAACAATGGGCAAAAGAAACAAAACAAGACCTGCAAAATATTTAGGGTTTGATTATGCTGTTCTTAACGAACCAGCAGCAATGGAACTTATAGGTAAAAAATTCGCAGGAGACGAAATAGCCGCAAGAAACGCATGGTTAAAAGGAGACACACTTAACGGAACAATGAGACCTGCAAAAGAAGTTGCTGAAAATATTATTAGAATGAACTTAGGATTAGGACTTGCTGCTGAAGCTGGAGCAAAAAGTGCAGGGAGAAAACCAACCCCAATGAATAACATTCTTCTCGACAATGTTACACATAGTTGGGTTGTTGAATCAGTAGTACAAAGACTAACAAAAGGAATCCCAAATCCACCAAAAGTAGTTGGACTCCCAAAAGAAAACACAGGAATGTACATAAGGTTTGTAAAACAACCTAGCGGAAGATTCAAAGTAAAAATGTCTTACGAAGAATTCTTTGGAGACGTTACAAAGAACTTTGCAGAATGCATGCTCCCAAGCATGAAAAAATATTTAGAAATGTAAAACAACTTTGCTTGGATTAATTATTACACCAAATAAAAATCCAAGCGCAAGCAATAATTTTTAAGGACATTTTAGTCCAATATTGTTGAAAATATGCCTCAAAAAAAGCTTCTTGAATGGTTCTCCAACCTATCAAAAGAAAGTGTCGCACTCGCGGGAGGAAAAGGAGCATCATTAGGAGAAATGACTCACGCAAAAATTCCTGTCCCTAATGGATTTGTAATACTTTCTGATTCTTTTGAACAATTCTTAGAGGAAACTGATCTTAATGTTGAAATTGATTCAATACTTGAAAAAGTAAATCACCAAGAAATGCTTTCAATTGAAAATGCTTTTGAAAAAATACAAGCACTAATAATGAATGCTAAAATGCCAAAAGATATTGAAGACCAAATAAAGAAACATTTTGAAAAACTTGACGCAGAGTTTGTTGCGGTACGCTCAAGCGCTACAAGCGAAGATTCATCAAGCGCAGCATGGGCAGGACAACTTGATAGTTTTCTTAACACAAAAGAAAATAAATTACTTGAAAATGTAAAAAGATGCTGGGCATCACTATTTACTCCAAGAGCAATATTTTATAGATTCGAAAAAGGACTACACAATACAAAAATTTCTGTTGCTGTTGTTGTACAAAAAATGGTTAATTCAGAAATCAGCGGAATTGCTTTCTCCGTACACCCCGTAACACAAGACAGAAACCAATTAATCATAGAAGCAGGACTTGGTTTAGGTGAAGCTATTGTATCAGGACAAATTACCCCAGATTCTTACGTTGTTGAAAAAAACCCGCGAAGAATAATTGATAAAAATGTTTCAGATCAAGAAAAAGGATTATTCAAAATTGAGAGTGGAGGAAGCGAGTGGAAAGAAAATCTTCCAAAAGGAAAAGAACAAAAATTAACTGATAAACAAATAATGGAACTAACTGAAATAATATTAACAATAGAAAAACACTACGGCTTTCCCTGTGATATAGAATGGGCGTTTGAAAAAGAAAAATTTTACATTGTACAATCAAGACCAATAACAACACTCACAGATAAGAGCCAAGACAAAGAAATGCCCTCAGTAATTGAAGAAAACAAAAAAGAAAAGTTAAAAAAAAAAGATTCCGAAAAAGAAAATAAAATAGAACCTGATTCTTTTGAATGGGCGAAAAACTATTTACAAAATAATTCTTTTGATATTAAAGAAGCACGATTTTGTATACCAATTGGAGAAATACTATTTTCTGTTTATGTAAAAGCCAATATCTTAAATGACACTTATTCACCTGTATTTATTCCTTACAAAGAAGAAAAGGGAATGCAAATACTTCCAATTGAAAATTATAAAAATCTTGAAAGACACACATGGGAAAAGGCGATAAGCGATAAAAAAGGATTCATCAAAATACTTAGTGGAGCAAGTAAAATACAAAAAAAAATTGACAAAATTGCCCTAAACCAAAAAGAACTAAAAAAATTAAAACAAAAAGAAATGTTAGAATATTATAACAAGCTAGTTGAACTATCAAAAGAATGGTGGAAATATGGATCAATTGGAGAAGACAAAGGACTTGTGGTTGAAGAAAAAATTGTTCCTCTGTTAATGAAGAATCACAAAATAAGCGGAGAAGAAGCTTTTGAGTACTCCTCAGATATGACAATGCCGCTTGAGTTATCAATCTTTAGCAAAGAAAGAATCGCTTTTCTAGATCTATGCATAAAAGCAAAAATTAATCCAAAACTTATTGAAAAAAAAGACAAAAAATATTTCTCTGAATTATTAAATTATTCAAAAAAATACTTTTACGCAAGAACTAGCTTTTATGAAACAATAAATCTTGACACAGAAAACTTAATTAAAATAATAAACGAAACAAACACAAAAACAACTCTAGAGTCTCTTAAAGAGGAACAAATAAAACTTTCAACAGGGATTAAACATTTAAGAGAAAAACAAAAACAACACAAAAAGAAACTTACACCCACAAAAGAAGAATCTGATTACTTATGGTACTTTACCCACATGCACATTTGGATGGATGAGCGAAAAATAAGCATGATGAAACACGCAAGCTACCTATTTAATTTGATGAATGAAGTTGCAGAAAGAAACAAAACAAATTATAACAATATTGCACTTTTAACACTCGATGAATTAAGAGAGTTGATTTTAGGAGAAGAAATTAATTTTACAGAAATTGAAAAAAGAAAAGAAGGACTATTCTTTATCTACAAAGGAAATGAAACTTTAAGATTTTATGGAAAAGATGCACTGGAACTAATACAAGCAATTCCAAACAAAGCACAATCAAAAGATACCCTTCACGGAGCAATTGCCTGCAAAGGAAATGGAGAAATAATTAAAGGAAAAGCAAGAATTGTACACAACCCTTCAAAAGATATTTTCAACGAAGGGGAAATACTTGTTACTACAATGACACGTCCTGAATTTGTCCCAATAATGAAAAAAGCACTCGCAATAATCACTGATGAAGGAGGACTCACTTCCCACGCAGCAATTGTTAGTAGAGAATTAGGGATACCTTGTATTATTGGAACAAAAAGTGCAACAAAAGTCCTTAACGACGGAGACATGGTAGAAGTTAATGCAAACCACGCGGTTGTAACTATACTTGAGAAAGCTAAGAAGTAATCTAATTTAACCCACACCTTTATTCTTTTTAACCCCTTTTGTTCTCTTTTTTATTATTGATTTTTATGGCAGAACAGATAAAACTCCCAGATTACAAGAACCAGCCAAGTGAGTGGTATACTGAGGTAATCAAAGAAGCGGAGCTTGCTGATATTAGATATGGAGTTAAGGGTTGCCTAGTTTTTCAGCCATGGTCAGTTGAAGCCATGGAACTAATGTATGACTTCATGGAAAAGGACCTCAAAAAAAGAGGACACAAAAACTACTGGTACCCTACTTTAATTCCTGAATCTTATTTTTACAAAGAAGCAGAACACATTGACGGTTTCTCTCCTGAAGTTTTTTGGGTAGAAAAAGGAGGAGAAGATAAGTTAGAAGAAAAACTTGCACTAAGACCAACTTCTGAAACAGCATTTTACACAATGTTTGCATTATGGATACGTTCATACAAAGATTTACCATTTAGAACTTACCAAAGAGCAAATGTATTTAGATACGAATCAAAAGCAACAAGACCTTTCTTGAGATCAAGAGAATTTCACTGGATAGAAACACACTGTGCTTTTGCTACCGAACAAGAAGCATTCCAAAATGTAATGGATGATATGGAAACAACAAAAAAAATTGTTTACGGAGTATATGGAGTACCAACAATTGTATTTGAAAGACCTGCATGGGATAAATTTGCAGGAGCACACAGAACTTTTGGAGCGGATGCTATTACACCAAGTGGGAGAGTAGTACAACAACCAAGTACACATATGATAAACCAACACTTTGTGAAATCATTCGGAGTAAAATTCACGGATAAGGACGAAACAGAAAAAACCCCATGGACAACATGTTATGGTCCAGCAATATCAAGAATATTTGCTTCAGTAGTACTAACACACGGAGACAATAAAGGACTAAAATTCCCTTTTGAAATTGCACCAAAACAAATAGTAATAATCCCAATCATGGCAGAGAAAGAACCAAAAGTTTTAGAAAAAGCAAAAGAACTTGCAGAAAAACTTGAAGAAGAAGGATACCGAATAGAAATTGATGCAAGCGATAAGCGACCTGGCGAGAAATATTACTTTTGGGAAATGAAAGGAGTACCACTAAGAATTGAAGTAGGACCAAGAGATCTTGCAGAAAAAAAAGTAATGATATACCGAAGAGATACTGAAAAAAAAGAAGCAATTATGGAGAAAGATTTACTTATTGAAGTTAAAAAACAAGGAAAAGAATTAAGCGAAAACTTGAAGAAAAATTCAATGCATAGCTTTGAAGGACTAATTAAAGATGTAAAAAATATTGAAGAAGTAAAAGAAATTGTAGGAACAGGAATTGCAAGAGCAAATTTTTGCTCTGTTGAAAAAGACGGAGAAGCATGCGCTGAAATTGTGGAAAAAGAAACCGGTGGAAAAATAAGAGGAACAAGAATTGATGTTAAAGACAAGCTAATAGGCGACAAAAAATGCGTCGCATGTGGAAAAAAAGCAAACCACGTTGTTTACATTGCAAAAGACTACTAAGCAAAAAAATATCAAATTATAACTAAACTTTTCTTGACCAAACTTCAACAGTACTTCCTTCAATTATTTTATCATGAACTTTTTCAAAAGAAAAACCTGTTTTTTCATAAAGTAGTTTTGCAACGTTATTTTCTTTTTTTACTAAAAGAAACAAGTGAGATACATTTCTTTTCATACATTCGCGAATAATTTTTTTTACAAGATTTGATCCAATCCCTTTTTCCCTAAATGAGTCCTCAACAAAAACAGCATTCAATCTACATTCCCCCGCATCCTCAAAAAACTGCCCCTCAACAAAACCTAAAGGAATATTCCCCTGATAAGCACACCAAATACAATAAGTAGAATTACTTATTTTTGAAGAAATATCACTTTCAGAAAGATCAACATAAGAAAAATAATTTTTTATTACATTATCAATCCAAATAACATCGCTCAATGAAGCGGGAATGTATTTTATCAAAAAATCACCAAAAAACTAACTAAAGTTGTCCAACAAATTGTGTTCTATAATATTATTGTTGCTATTAATTACTTAATAATTATTTTACAATTATTACACTCATTTTAAAGATCTAATATAATTATCTATTTCAAATTCACTAACAGCACAACCCGAAAACTTTGCAGCATACAAAGCTGCTTGTAACTCAAGCTTAGTATGGTCAAGCTCATGATCAAAAAGATCCTGCTCATAAGCAAGAGCAATCATATCAACACTTCTAAACATTTTAAGATCAGGAAACATTTCCTTAAAAGCGTCAAGATTTTCATAATTAACTTTTATCGCCTGATTTTGTCTTTTCTCTAAAATACTTTTCAAACGTGCAGGATTTTCAAGCAAAGAACGAGTAGTTCTTTCATCAATAAACAAAGCCTTTGCCCCGTGAATTTTTGCTAAAGCAAGTGCTTCAAGTTCTCCAGCCTGAAGCAAAGTAATAGGCCCAGCATAAGTAAAAAAAGTACGATTCGCTAAAGAAAATATTTTATCCTGAAGAGAACGAACTTGTGGAGTAGAAGGAACAACATTAACAATTTTTTGAGAAAAGGCATACTTAATTCTCGCAGCATTAAGCGCAAAACGCTTATTACTAATAGGCTTCCAAACACTCTCCTGGGCAACCGCACTTGACACCATCAACTCCAAATTATTGTGCTTAACAAAGTCCCTAAAAACATTCATAAGACAAGTACTAGATAATGTAATCATTGTTCCTGTATCAATAACTGCTTTCATAAAAATCACAACACCATTAAAAAAATTACTTTGTATTAAGAAGAATCCTCAAATCCGAAACTCTTTGAGTAATACTTTGAGGTTCATCTTCTTCATCATGCATTGTAGTAAAACCAATATAACTTTGAAGTTCTTTCTTATCAGCCCCAGTCAAATCAGCAGCTTGAGAAATACTCAAACCATAAGAATAAGCCAAAGAAGCTTGCTTCACTTTTGCTTTTTCATAAATACCAGTAGCATAATTTCCAAGCTCATCATCAATACCAACAATACTCTTAACAACACCCTTAAGTGAATCTAAAAGAAGTTTTTCATTTTGTTGCTTTGCTGCAAAAATTGCAGACTCAAGATGCTTAGCAATAGCCCCCCTAACCATCCCCCACTTCGGATTATTAACAAAGTGCTGTTTTGTTTCAATCTTGTGCAAAGCATAAGAAATAACTCCAAGCTCCGCTTTTCCATAATTATTCTCAACAGAAGCTTCCCTAATTAAACGATTACCAAGCCCCCGTAAGTCAAAAAGCCTACTACTTAGAAAAAGGGTTTTCACTTCAACAAGATCATAAGATAACGGCTTAAACATGACAAATACAGGGAAAAGTGATATTTAATAATTTTGATGACTAAAAAAAGCTTTTTAAGACAAAACAAACACATTAACTACATGAATATCCTAGTACCACTACTAAGCGGAGAAGAAACAAACCCCTACTTTGTTGACAACTTCTTAAAAAAAGCAACAAAAGTAATACTCCTCCAAATAGTGGATAAAAATTTTTTATCAAAAACAAGCGCTGCAATGGGAGAAGTAATGCAATACCACACCCTACTAAATGATTTAAAAAAAATATTAAAAACAAAAAAGAAAGAATGTGAAGAAATTACTGAATGGGGAAACACTACTCAAAAAATAGTTTCAATAGCAATACTACAAAAAGTAGATACTGTATATTTAGTAAAACAAAAAAACCAATTCTTCGGAGACATACTAAAAGCACTTGAGAAAGAAAAAATAAAGTACGAGGTAATTGAACTGCCAAAAGATGAAAATGAAAAGAAAAAAGGATTTAGTTTTTTTGGAAAATAAATATTAAAAGGTGAAAAAATGAGCGAAAACAATCTTGGAACACTAATACAAAACAAAATAATTATTGACGACCCCACTCTAAAAGGACAACTAGTGGAAAAAGGATTTGGAGAAAACAAAGGAAATAAATTAATACTTGACTTATTTGAAGCAATTTATCTTTGTGAAAAAGAAAAACTTTCAATAAATGATGTTAAAGAAAAAAAAATATCAGTAAAAAAATTATTTGAAATAGGATTAAAATCAGACAAAAACTTTTACTCAAAACAAAAAGTACATGAAGACTTGCGCGAAAAAGGATACTGTATCAAAACAGGACTAAAATTTGGTTTTGATTTTAGAGTATACCCAAGAGGAAAAAAAATGGGAGAAGCACACTCACAATACGGAATACATGTTGCAAGTGAAAACGAAAAAATATCAATGACCCAAATATCAAGAATGACACGACTAGCAGGAAATATTCACATCAAAACAATTATTGCAGTAGTTGACAGAGAAGACGAAATCAACTACTACGAAATGGACAGAAAATTGCTCTAAAGAGGAGAAATTATGCCAAAAAAAGGAATGCACCTAACCACACCAAACCCACAGAGAACAAAGCCGCTCTCAAAAGCGCCAGGAGCAATAATAGCACTTCAAAGACTTGAGTCCGCTGCAAAAAAATCATTACTACAGCGCGGAATAAAAAATCCGACAAAGATGCAACTCATGGCTGAAAAAGCAAAGCTTTCCAGAAGATGAACTTTAAAAATTAGATTTTTTATTGTTTGATGAAAAAAGAGTTAGCAGTATTTCTTTTACAGCCTCAGCATCTTCTTTAGTTAAACCATCAATATGGCAAAGATTTGCTGAAGTAGTAGTAACTGTCGAGAAATGAACGTCATACAATCCAAAAAATCTATCAAATATATCCTGATCAACAAAAATGTTTTGAACTTTTTTAAACGGCAAAGCAATTTCGTCCTGACCAAAAACCCCTTTCCTAATATAGATTAAATTTTTGGATATATTATAGTAATAACTCTTCACATATGACAATTCATAAATAAATACAAATATTACTAATGCCACATATGCCAATAAAACTAAAACAAAGTACACTGACGAGTTGAATGGAACAAACTTAGAGAGAGACTCTGAAAAATAACCAGTAAAAAGGAACCATCCAAAAATCGAAATTATTGCAAAACCAATTGTCCACCCAAACATACTTAGAACAAATTTCTTTATTACTTTTTTATTTGAAAGAGGATGTTCTTCAACAAGAGAAGGCTGGACCTGCAATTGATCATATTTTAGTAAATCATAAACATACTTTCTAAATTCAAGCGCATCCTTGTGAAACAAAAAAGGAACCATGTTCCCATACTGATAATAATCCTTTTTAGAATCAGACGAAACTTTAATCTCCAATTCACCAGTTTCTATATTAACTGTTGAAAGACCAAGAATCTTCTCAAAAAATGGTCGCAAAATAACAATATCTTGAACCTTAAAGACAGGGACAACATTTTTTTCAACCGAAATGAATTTTCTTACAAACTCTATTCTTGTTTTTCCAACATAATAACTAAAAGAAATCGACTGAATGAATGGCTTTAGAACAATAAATGGCAAAGAAAAAAGAGAAAAAACAAAAAACATTCCTATAAAAAAACCAATAGTTGGTTCAATTAGGAAAGAAACCAGAGCAACTGCAAAAAATAAACCCATCCAAAGAAAATGAAATATCAGTGTTCGATAATAATGAGGAGCCCAAATATTTCGCTGCAAAGAATCCGCTGATTTATCAGCCACTACGTTTAAAGCAAAACTATCTTTGTTTTCAGAAGCACTCGAAACAAAACTTTTGTTTAATTTACCTAAAACATATTCTCTAACATAATCCGCATCCTTAACATCAAGCCCAGGAATAACCCCACCTATTGCTGAACCCACAGTCATTGTTTTCACGGATAAGGATTTCAAATTAAGAATTCTATCAACAAGAGATTGATTTTCTTCAATATCTTGAATCTTAGAATATAAGAAAGTAGATTGAGACTTAAAAAAAACCCCAGCACGTATTTCTATCCCAGTATCTTTGAGTTCAATAAAAGTGGATTTAATTTTAAGATAACAATAAATAGTTCCAAAAAAGAGTATCAAAGGACTTAGAATAAAACCAAGCCAAAAAAACATAACAAAAGTAAAAAAGCAAACTACAATCAAAGTAGAAAAATAAGAAATAATAAAAATTTCTTTTGGCTGGAAAACCTTTTTTTCACTAATAGTTTCAATACCCACAAAACCACTTCAAAAAAACTAATTACTTCGCTCCTTAATCTTTCCCAGCAAAATCTCTCTCATTTCTTGTCCGTTTTGAGAATTTACTCCATCAATATGAGCGTTATATCCAGACATAAAAGTGGCTGTCGAAACATGAAGATCCCAAAGCCCAAACATTCGGTCAAAAATATCCTGATCAAGGTAAACATCCTGCAACTTCTCAAAAGGCAAAGTAGTCTCAACAGGCATAAATACTCCTTTCTTTATTACCAGAAAGTTTTTTCTGATATCATAATAATATGTTTCATAATATTTTGTCTGATACCACCAATTTATTCCAGAAATTAGTAAAAATAAAGGCATCAACCCCAATGTAAACACCATAAAGATAAAACCAACTGCTGGAATAAAAGACAAAAATAATCCAAACAACCCTAAAAAGAAAAACAAAATAAAATAACCGATCTCAGAAGAAACAAATTTTTTTAAAATCTTCTTCTTTTCAAGAGGAAACTGTTTAACAGTAGGAGTTTTGTTTTCAGGATCAATCATTAAATCACAACAACACTATGAAAACTGAAGTTTAATAACATATCTTGAATCAAAGAAAATTATAAAAAAAGTTTTTAGGAGAAAGCTTTCACTTCCCCCCAAATAATAACAAACTTAGAAGTCTATTCCTCTAACTGTTTTTCTTCCGTTTTCTTTTGCTCTTGCAGCAGCATCTTTAATCATTTTAGCAACTTTAGCACTCAATGCATCAACTGCATCGCTTGCAGTGTTACAATCTTCATCTTTAATTGCGTCTTTAACTTTTGATGCTACAACTAATACTTCAGCCATAATAAATTCCCCCAAAATAGTTTAGCCAAAAAAGAACATTACTGCTCAAATCCAGGCAAACTCTAAAACAAGTAACCCTAAAACCTTTTTAAACCAAATGGTTCAAATTGACGTTTTAAAGCACTTTAAAAGAGTTTTTGAACCTAAATTAATTGCCTGTGATGATAAACCATATTCTGATACACATGACGAATGATGGGCGAGCTGAGGCATAAATTTAACCACCAAATGGGATTGATATTTAGTTTTTTACTAAGTTTTGATACTATATAGCAAGGTTTTTAATGGTTTTGAAGCTAATTTTGGTATGGTTTCGAAGTACGATTTGCTTTATTCAGTATTTCTAAATGAAGGAATGACTACTGCGCAGTTAGTTAAGAAACTCAATAAGACTTCTGCGGATTATCCTAATTTTTTGCATCACTTAAAGCAACTTGAGGCTGAAGGTTTAGTTGAGATGAAAAAAACTCAATATTATTTGGTGAAAAAGGAAAAAGCGACCAAGTTTGTTTGGATTATTGATTTTTGTGTAAGAAACAAAATTGATTATAATGAGTTGTTCCTGGAAAAGACTATTGATTTTATTGAAGCAGGTCTTAAAGGTAAGAAATTGGAAGAAGTTTCTTTTGACAGCAAAACAATTGCGCGCGTATCTAACTTTTTAGCGAGGCACGGTTTTATTTTGATTGAATCGAGAAAGCCTTTCTCTGCTAAAATTGTTTATTCGTCTTTTTTAGAAAAGGTTGTTGATTTGTTTAAGGGCAAAGTTGAGATTAAGTGCAAGAAAATTTTTGAAGATGTTGATGAGAAAGAGATTAATTCTAAAATTGAGTCAGAGTTTTCTAAATTAAAGAAGTCTGAGAAGCAAACAAACGTTAATGACGAGGTTAGTTTCATTTACCAAAGTTTGTCCCTTGAAGGGAATACTTTAACTTTGCCAGAAACTGAAAAGTTGATTAGGGAAAACATTCCTCCTCGAAATAAATCCTTCAAAGATATGCAAGATACTGTGAATTACAAAAATGCTTTGGAAAAGTTTCTTGAAGAAAGAAGAATATTGACAGTTGAGAAAGTTTTGTTCTTTCATCAAATCGCTATGGGTACTTTGCAAGCGGGGAGTGGAGAGTTTCGAACACAGCAAGTACAAATCCGAGGAAATGTGGATTACAAAACCGCTGATTGGCACGAAATTCCTCAAAAGTTAAATGAATTATTTAAATATTACAATGAAAGCATTGACAAGAAACTCAAGCCTCATGAAGTAATTGAACTAGCATCTTATTTGCATGCTGAGTTCCAGCGTATCCATCCGTTCATTGATGGAAATTCGAGAACTTCAAGAGCATTATTCGTTCATACTTTGATGCTCAAAGGTTTTCCAATAATTCCTTTCCCCGCAGGATTCGTTGACCAATACTTAGGTTTGACCAAATTGTCAAAAGAGAGAAACGACAAGCACTTCGAGATATTTATGAAACAATTAGTACTACATTCATTAAAACAAATAAACTGGAAAATGAGGTTTTCATAATAGTTGTTCAAGTTAAAGATAAGTTTATAACATTGAAAAGGAATGTTTTATCATGAATTCTAAATTAATTGTATTTGTTGGGTTAGTTGTAGTTTTGTTATTTTTTGGTTGTACTTCTTCAAATTCAAGTGACACAAGTAATATGGATTCTGACGCAAATAATGCATCTGGTTTGTTAACTTATACTAATTATCAGTGGGGGGTTAGTATTGAATACCCTGCAGAATGGAAAAAGGATGAACAAAGTAGTTTTTTGAGCGGTACAACTGTTTATTTTGATTTACCAAAAGTACATGCAACGGATAAGACTAGGGATAATGTTAGTTTAAACAGAACCAATTCAAGTGCTTCTGGGGAATTAGATATTAACTCCTATGCAGCAATGTTTCATGCCGATAATCCCGATTCTAACCTTTTAGAGATCAAAAAAACAAGTCTTGCGGGGTTTTCTGCTTATTGGACAGTGGATTTAACTAAAGACCAAGGAGATACTTTTAAGATAGTTCAAGTGAGTTTAATTAAAAAAGAAAGTAATGGATTTGTTTTTACTTATGTGTCTACAGAGGAATCATATTTAGCACACATTGCTCAAGTAGAGAAAATGATTAATTCTTTCAAGGTCAATTAACTGAGTGTAACTAAACGTTCATCTTTCGGCGCAGATGGGCGAGCTGAGGCTTTTAATTATCATTTTTCAGCATAAGTTTATAAATAGTTGCCGATATATGATAATTAAGTGTTATTTGTATGAATGGAGCTATTTTAAACGAGTTATTCCGTGAGGGGCGAATGGATAGTGGGGCTGCAAAAGACTTGAATGTGGCTAGCTATACTTACCAGAAAACCATTGCAGATTTATATTGGCTTGGAATAATTTCAAAAGACACGAGTAAACTTAGTGTAATTTTATTAGATAATCCTGTTTCGAGCGCTCTAAAAAAGCTTTATTTTGCTGGCTTTAATCCAACTCTTCTCTCCCAAAAAAATGTTGAATGGCTTGTTAATTTGGCGGAACCAAAAACGGCTATTGAATTGTCAAAAACAACCGATTTATCAATGGCGCAAACACATAAACTGCTGAATAAGTTCTCTCAATATATTTCAAAAAAAGAAAACTTGTACAATCTATCATCTAATAACCAAGATTTATTTAACCTACTTACTTTAATTAAATTGAAGATTATGCAAAACTACGTTTGGGAAAAAGGGGAAGAAAAACTTGAAAAAATACCTTTGGAGTTTCAAACAGAAGGGGAACTAACAGGATTTTCTCGTTTCACAGAGTTAGGATTCATGTTAAACCCGTCGCACAAATATGTATACTTTCCAAAGAAAGAATTGCACTTGGAAGAAATTCTTGCTCACGCAATAAAATTTGCCACCAACCCAAATGATTTAACTTTGTGCATATTGTTTTATTTGAAAAACAGGGCGCATGCAAAAGTAAATGATATAGAAAAGAATTGTAAAAAACTTGGGGTATTGGAGATTTGGTTTGATGTAGTTAATTACATTGACAACCAAACAGTAAAGAATCAATCACTGTTTTTGCCGAAAGAGGAATTCCAACAAAAAGCCAAACTATATGGTATTGAAACAATTAAGAGATATGATCAACAATCAATTCAAAAACTCTTCAAAGAAATTTCAAACGAACTCAGAGAAACAATCCCCATATACTTTATTGGTGGAAATGCATTAATCGAGCATAAAACAAAAAACTCGACAAAAGATGTTGACATTGTGCTAACTAACGAAAAACAAGCGGCTACATTAGTTACAACATTAAAAAGGATTGGGTTTAATGAAGTCGCAGAAAAAGAATTCCAGTATGGGCAACTAGAAGCGAGTGCGATGCTTGAGAGAAAAGGTGACCTGAGAATAGATTTGTTTGTGAGAAAAATTTGTGGTGCGCTCGAATTAAGCAGAAAAATGCAAGAAAGAAGTAAACAAGTAAACCAAGATAAAGCAGAAATACACTTAGCCTCACTCGAAGATGTATTCTTACTGAAAAGCGTTTCCTCACGAGACTCTGACTTAATAGATTGCGAGAACATTTTGCAAAAAACTACCTTGAATTGGAAAACCATTTTCGACGAAATAGTTGCGCAGCAAAAAAACCTAGAGCAAACTCAAGAACTCATAATTCTCGACCACTTAGAGGCATTAGAAAAAAGAATGAACATCAAAATACCCCTAACAAAAAAAGTTACTGCCTTATGCCTGGAAAAGAGCATTCTTCTTATTGCCCAAAAACCAGTAACTATAGATGAAATCAAACAAAAAGTTGATTTCCCTGACACAACCATCCGCAACCAAATAACCAAACTAATAAAGAAAAAGAAACTCAAAAAAACAAGCAAAACACCACTAAAAGTCCAAAAAATATAACCTATCCATAAATCTGGAGATATCCATACTTATGGATACACTAATCCGCAGGCACTTGCATTTTACTTAAGTAGTATTTTTTTGTGTCTATGTTCATTAGGCACAATTTTCACAACATTGTTTTTGGTATCGAAGTACATATGAAAAATTACGTCGAAAAAGCAATTGAACGGAGACTTCGTAACAAACAGTAAAAAAAGGTATGTAACTAAACGTTCGTCTTTTTGGCGCTAGACTGGGCGATGCTTGAGGCACAAAAATAATATATATTTAAATTTTTTAAAAAATTAACTAAAAAGAAATTATTCCTAGTGCCCAAGCTAGCATCATTAAACCAATTAGTAGCATTATTAGTCCAGCAACTAAGTGAAGTTTTTTTAGGTTTCTTTCTCTCCATCCACCCATATCTTCTACTTTTGCAAACCCGAGGTAAGTAATTATAGTTATTGTTATCATTGGAGAAATAAATATTATCATATAAAGTAAAAAGTAAGGGATTGATGTAACCCAAGAGAATGCAGCTAGCATTCCTGCTGCTACAAAGTAAGGTCCTGCTGTGCAAGGAGTTAAAAACAAACTAACAATTAACCCCACAACAAAAGCTCCTTTTACGCTTGTGGTGCCTTGAATAAGTGCTTTCATTTTAGGTCTCCACTTTTGAGGAACTTCCATAATAAATCCTCCCCCGCCATAAACAACAGCATCTTTTAGATTCAACAACCCAAGAACAATTGCTAAAAGAGCTAAAACAGAAAAGAACAAAGTGTTTGAAACATTCAAATAATTACTTAAAAATTTAAATCCAGTTATTATTAATACACCAAAGATAAAGTACATTAAAAAAATTGCTGAAGAAAAAGCAAGACCTGCTTGCAAAGCTTTCTTTTTATTTTCAGGATATTGAGTAAGAATTGCAGTCATTAATATTATTAGTACTGCAAGTTCACAAGGGTTAACAGCATCAGCAAAAGCTAAAAGAATTAAACTATTTAGAGAAAATTCTCCAGGAGTATTTGTTTCATCTATTACCCCTAAATTAGAATCAGGACAATTTTGATCCTTGCATTTCAAATAAAAAGGTTCTATTTGATTTATTATTGGCGAATCTCCCAACACATAATCTTTTCCGATAAATAAAATTGGTACAGATCCTTGTTCATTTGAAGGCACTCCATAGGAAGAATATAAGTTTAATACTACTTCAATATTATCATTAATTTCGATGTAAGTCACATTCAAATCTGAATATTTTTGTGTTACTGATTCAACATAAGTTCGAGCGGTTGCACAATGAGGACAACCATCCCCATAAACAAAAATCGCATCAACATTATTGGCATAAGCAGATCCAACAAATAGAGTTAAACTGAGAATAACTAACAAGAAAAAATTAAATTTATTCATCTTTATCAACCAAATTTTTATTATGAATATTAATCCACAACCATATTTAAATATTTTTATTAAACCATAAAGAGCCATATCAAAATAAAATTAATTTTGTTTACTCTAAATTATTTTTTTAGCTTAATCGCTTTTCCATTTATCACTGCATCAGCAACTTTTTTTCTAGCAGTTGAAAGTACTCTAAAAAATGTTGGTTGAGATATTTTCATTTTTTTTGCTGATTCAGTTTGACCTAACCCTTCAACATCTTTTAATCGTAGTGCCTCCGCTTCTTCATAAGAAAGAACAACTTCTTCAAGCGTACGCAAAGGAATTCCCGCAGGTTTAAAGTAAGTTGTTCCTGGTTCAAAATCTATTCTTCTAGGTAATCTTGGTCGAACCATTTTTTTCACCATTAAAAAAATAATATTTAGTCATGTTCTTCAAAAGCTTTGTTTTGTTCAGGATCACTCTTTCGTATCCATTCAATTAGCATTGCTGCGTGTTCTTTTTCTTCATCACGGTTATGAGAAAGTAACTTTTTTAATTCAGAATTTGTTGTATTATCAATTCTTTCCTGATACCAGTTTATTGCTTCAAGTTCTTCAATTAAAGATTGTCTTGCTCACCCCAAATTTTTTGTTTCTTCAGAAAGTTTACTCTTATCTTCATATTCAGCACCCATAAAATCAACCCCTTAAAATAATTAGGGCAATTTGCCCTAATCAATTATACTGTTTTCTTTTTTATAATTACTTCTTTTTTAGTTTAAGCTCTTTAATAGCTTTATTTATTTCTTCTCGTTCAGCTTCAAGTTCACTTAAAAGTTCTTTTTGAGTAGGCTCTTTAGTTGCTTGAATTATTTCTTGAGGTGTTGTCCAAAATCTTCTTCCAAAACCTTGACCAATCCCACTTTCTAAACCAAATCCTCTTCCAAATCCGCGTCCTTGTCTTCGTCCGCAGCAAGTATTTAAGTATCCTGGCGAGTTATTTCCTGCACAATATCCCAGTGCTCTTCCGCTCATAGCTCCAGCTCCTGCTGGGCCTGTTTTATCTCCTCTTGGCATATTTATACCTCCTTTTATATTTAATTTATTTTTATGTAAAATTAATTTATTTACATTTTCCTTTCTTTCTTCCTGCTTTAGGCCCTTTTCCTTTCGGCCCAGTACCATCTTTATTTGGCATATCTTTCACCACCTTTAATTTATTTAGTTTTGAATGCTCATTCAAAACATAATGAATATATATTCATAACTCTTTTTAAAGTTATCTAATTAACAGTGAAGAACCCAATCAGGGCAAGCCCCAGGGCACCCAAAGGGTTCTTCACGTTACAAAATGGGTCGCCGCACCAACCAAAACAACAGCTTTGGAGGGCATCATGAAGCAAGAGCTTCAAAATGAGCAGCGGAGTATTAAACCCATTTTGTAGGAATAAAGAACTAAAAATTATTCACTCTTGTGTTCATTACAAAACCCTCTCACTTCAATCTGAAAGCTTTTTATTGTACCAGGAATTTTGTTTTTGAGAAAATCAAGGGATTCTATTTTAAAGTGGATTATTTTGCCGGTTTTTTCGCAAATAAAATGACAATGACTTTTATCTCTCTTAGAATAGACCGTTTTTCGATCACACTTATATGAAAATAAGTGGTTTTCTTTTTCATTTTCATTAAGGAAACGGTAAATTGTAGCTACCCCAATTTTTGGATCAATTTTATTTACTCGCTTTAATAGCTCTTCTGCGTTAAAAAACGAATCAATTTTATCTAACTCTTTTTGAAGTATTTCTTTTTGCCGAGTAATTCTTTTCTTAACCATAATCATTCCTTATTGATAATAACAATCAATAAGGTATATATACTGAGGGTATGAAATTTAGTTGGTGAGCGTATGCGAGCAGGTTTAATTTTTTTAACAACATTAATTTTGGGGGCATTAATTTTTAACGGTTGTACAACCGCGCCTCAAAATACTGAAAAGGTTACTATTGTAACAACTCTTTTTCCTCTTTATGAATTCACAAAGGAAGTTGGGGGAGACAAAGTTGAAGTAACGCTTTTATTGCCACCTGGCGCAGAAGCTCACACATTTGAACCAAAACCAAGCGATATTATAAAAATAAATAAAGCAGATATTTTTTTGTATAATGGAGAAGGAATGGAACCATGGGCACATGATATTCTTGAAGGAATAAATAATGACAAACTAATTATTATTGATGCAAGTTCAAAAGTTAAATTATTATCATCTTACGGTGAAGAACATGAACATGATGAGCTAGAGGCACACGACCACGATGATGAAACTCACACCGAAGATGAACACAATGAAACAGAAACTCACAAACATGATGAAACAGAAATTTATGACCACGATGACAAAGAAGACCACCATCACGGAGAGTACGATCCTCACATTTGGCTTGACTTTTCAAATGATGAAAAAATAGTTAGGGCTATTGCTGAAGCATTATCCTCAATTGATTCAAACAATTCTGAAGCATATAATAAAAATGCAGAAAATTATATTGCATCTTTAAGACAACTTGACACAGAATATTCAGAAGGGCTTAAGGATTGTAATCACAATGAATTTATCACAGGCGGACATGCTGCGTTTACATACCTTGCGAACAAGTATAATCTTGAAGCTATTTCTGCATTTGGAATATCTCCAGATTCAGAACCAACCCCACAAAAAATTAAAGAAATTGTAGATCTAACTAGAAGACATAACATAAAATATATTTTCTTTGAAAAATTAGTTAACCCTAAAATGACAGAAACTATTGCATCAGAAGCGAATGCAAAAACATTAATCTTAAACCCAGCACACAATTTACTAAAAGAACAATTTGATTCAAACGTGAGCTTTATAGACCTAATGAATGAAAATTTAGTAAATCTAAAAACAGGTTTAGAATGCAGCTGATAAAATGCAACCCATAATTGAAATAAGAGGCGTATCTTTTGCTTATAACTCGATAGAAGTTCTAAAAGATATTAATCTAAAAATCAACAAAGGAGACTTTGTAGGGTTAATTGGGCCTAATGGTTCTGGAAAAACAACTCTGTTAAAACTAATTCTAGGAATACTTAATCAAAAAGAAGGAGAAATATCTTTATTTAATAAAAAAATTAATGATTTTAAAGAATGGCACAAAATAGGTTATGTTCCTCAAAAAGCCACAAATATTGACTCAAATTTTCCCGCAACAGTAAGCGAAATTGTATCAATGGGTTTACTTTCAGTAAAAAATCTACCTAAAATATTTACTAAAGAAGATAATAAAAAAATAAAAGAATCTCTCCAAATAGTAAATATGCAAGATTACTCAAAAAAAAGAATAACTGAACTTTCTGGCGGACAACAACAAAGAGTATTAATTGCAAAAGCACTTGTAACAAACCCAGAAGTATTGCTTCTTGATGAACCAACAACAGGAGTAGATTCGCAAAATCAAACTGCTTTTTATGAACTTTTAGGAAATTTAAACAAAAAAGGAATAACAATAATACTTGTTTCTCACGATATTGGAAGAATAACCGATCATGTAACAAAAATAGCAAGCATTAATCAAACTTTAACTTTTTATGGAACACACAAAGAGTTTTGTTTGAATGATAAAAACCACAAACACATACACGAACACCGATTATGCTTAGATAAAAATTATGAGGCAAAATAATGTTAGAAATGTTATCCTACGTTTTCATGCAAAAAGCATTCATTGCAGGAATACTAATAGCAACTGCATGTGCACTACTTGGAACTTTTTTAATACTAAGAAAATTTTCTCTATTCGGAGACGGAATAGCTCACATCTCATTTGGAGGAGTAGCAGCAGGACTCTTATTTAATATAACTCCTTTTATCGGAGCACTAGTGTTTGGATTAATTGGATCGTTTGGAATATTAAAATTAAGAGAAAAATCAAAAATACACGCAGATACAGCAATTGGTCTTGTAAGCCACGCTTCTTTAGGATTAGGAATATTTATAGCAAGCATAGCAAGCGGTTTTAATGTAGATATTTTGAGTTACTTGTTTGGAAATATTCTTGCAATAAAAGACACTGAATTGATTTTGTCAATAATACTAACAGGAATTGTAATAATATTTGTCACAATATTCAATAAGGATTTGTTTTACATTGCGTTTGATGAAGAATCTGCAAAAGTATCAGGAATAAAAGTAGACTTGCTCAACACCCTTCTAATACTATTAACAGCAATAACAATAGTAAGTGCAATGAATATTGTTGGGTTGATGCTTGCATCATCTCTTTTAATATTCCCTGCCGCTTCAGCCCTTCAATTAAGAAAAAGCTTCAAATCAACAATAATAATAGCCACAATAATTTCAATATTATCAGTGATAATAGGAATCAGTGCAGCATACTATTTTGACTTCGCAACAGCAGGAACAATAGTTCTTGTAAATACTGCAATTTTCTTGATTTTGCTTGTAGCAAAAAAAGTCTTTAAATAAAACTAGCTGAGGCTTTTTAATATTGTTTGATTAAGTAATAATTTATGCTTTTTAGTAAAGTTGCAGAGTATTTTTCAAAAATTGAGGAAGTTTCCTCAAGACTCACAATGACGGATATTCTTGTAGAGCTTTTTCAAAACACCCCTCCTGAAGATATCAAAAGAATTGTTTATCTTTTACAAGGAAGAATAGCCCCCCAATTTGAAGGAAAAGAAATTGGTTTTGGAGAAAAACTAATAATAGAAGGGATTGTAAAAACAACAGGATTCAGGCGAGAAGATGTGGAAGCGAGTTTTAAAAAAACTGGGGACTTAGGAGAAACCGCCCAAGCAATGGTGGAAAAAAAAGTACAAGGATCTTTATTCACTACTTCACTTACTGTTGAAAAAGTTTTTTCAAATTTAGAAAAAATGTCCTCCTCAGAAGGAGCGGGAAGTCAAGAACTTAAAACAAAACTCTTAGCAGAACTATTCAACTCTGCAAATCCAGTTGAAGCAAAATATATTGCAAGAATTCCTTTAGGAAATATAAGACTAGGAATTGGAGATCCCACAATAATGGATGCGTTTGCAATAATGCTTGCAAAAGAAAACGATTCAGAATATGATACTAAAGAGGAAGAAGAAAGAAGAAAAATAAAAATAGATTTAAGAGAAAAGATTGAAGCTGCTTACAATGTTGATTCAAACCTTGGAGAGCTATGTAAATTATTAAAAGAAAAAGGACTTGAGGGGCTTAGTGAAATAAAAATAAGACCCGGAACACCAATAAGACCTACTGCAGCAGAAAGACTACCAAATGCAAAAGAAATAATAGAAAAACTTGGAAGGTGCGCTGTAGAGGCTAAATACGATGGATTTAGGTGCATTACAGGTTTTACCCCATTATACATCAAAGGAAAAGGACTTATTTCAGTTAAAGATTGTTCAACTGGAGATGAAGTTCTAACTCACACAGGCACGTTTAGGAAAATAATTGCAAAAAAGAAAAGAAAAATGGACCCTAAAGAAAAATTATTTAAAATTCAAACTTATCTTGGGAATCAATTCAAAATCACCCAAGGACACCCAATATTAGTTTTTCGTAATAACACCAAAAAATGGATCAATGTTGAAGAAATAGTAAAGGAAGATTTGCTTGTATTCCCATTACCCCAAAATAAACTCTACAATCAAAAAAAACCCTCAACTTTAGAGTTATATACTATAGACAATTATTATAAAAAAATTGAACTATCAGATTCATTTTTTAGGTTTATTGGATACTGGATTGGAGACAGATATACAAATGATTTTCACAACACAGAAAGAATAGGATTAATATTTAATCAAAAAACAGAACAAGATTTGTGTGAGTATTATGAAAAACTTATTAAAAACATCTTTAATGTAAAAATAACAAGAAATATCCATAATGGAGCTATTTACTTATATTGGAGAGATGCTCCTTTCAAAAAATGGCTCACAGAAAATTTTAGAAGGGAATGGAAAGGAAAAATGCTCCCAAATTGGTTTTATAATATTACAAAAAATCAATTTCACCAATTTTTAACAGGGTGGATTGAATCTGATGGTACGATTGACAAACTTGGAAGAACTTCAATAACTACTAAAGAAAGAGATTTAGCAATGTTTGCACAACTATTAGGATTAAAATTTAAAATAATAATTGGTGTAAAGAAGATAAGAATAAAATTAAAAAATCACACAGGAGAATATTACAAACTTATAATTACTAAAAATGAAAAAAAAGCCACACTAAAAAATGACTTTTTATTAGTAAAAATACTTCATTTAGAAAAAATTAAATACCCCAATAGAAAAAACACCACAGTTTACAATATACAAGTAGAAAATGATGAAAGTTACTGTAGCACAATGCTAACCCTTCATAATTGCCAAATATCAAAAGATAAAGATAAAGTAAAAATATTTTCAAGACAAAGCGAAGATATTACAAAAATGTTTCCTGAAATAATTGAAGCAGTAAAAAAAGAAATCAAAGCAGAAAAATGTATTATTGAAGGAGAAGCACTTGCATTTAATGAAGCAACACAAGAATACTATCCATTCCAAGTAACAATTCAGCGAAAAAGAAAATATGATGTGGAAAAAAAAGCCCAAGAATATCCACTTAAATTATTTTTATTCGACATAATGTTTTTGGATGGAGAAAGTCAAATGGAAAAACCATTTAAAGAAAGAAGAAAAGTACTTGAAAATCTTGTTAATAAAAAAAGTGAAATAATTAAACTAAGTGATTATATAATAACAGATAAACCTGAAGAACTTGAAACATTTTTTGAAGAAAAAATATCACAAGGACTTGAAGGAATAATAGCAAAAGATCTAAATGCCCCATATATTGCAGGAGCAAGAAAATTTGCTTGGATAAAACTAAAAAGATCCTACAAAGGAACTCTAAGCGACACACTTGATTTAGTGATTATTGGTTACTACACAGGAAAAGGAAAAAGAACTGAATTTGGTCTTGGAGCACTCCTTGCCGCAGCTTATAATGAAAAGAATGATTCTTTTGAAAGTATAGCAAAAATAGGAACAGGACTTACAGAAGAAAATTTAGGACTACTTGAATCTCTTCTTTCAAAAACAATTTCAAAAAAGAAACCAGCAAGAATAGAATCAGAAATAGAACCTGATTTTTGGGTAGAACCCAAATATGTAATAGAAGTAAGAGCGGATGAAATCACAAAAAGCCCGCTACATGTTTGCGGAAAAGAAGAAGGAAAAGGATACGCACTAAGATTTCCAAGAATGATTAAACTAAGATCGGATAGAACCCCCGAAAATGCAACAACCACCCAAGAAGTTAAACAAATGTTTAGTATCCAAAAAAGAGTGTCAATGGAAGCGGCTGATTATATCAACGAAAAATAGATTATCTAAAATAATTAACTCAAATAAATACTCAAAAACTAAAGTATTTCTCCGACCAAAAAGTTTAATTAACTAAAAAACAATCCTAATTCATGAAATGGGTCAAGTGGATAATAATTATAGCTTCTATTGCGTTTGCAGCTTACTTGGCGGTATCTTTTCATATTTGGGCAGAAGAATATAAATCCCTTTTTATGTACATGGATGACTGGGTAAGTTGGATATTTGTTTTCTTACTCATTTTTGCACTTAAAGGAATATTTGAGTGGTTATTGCAATGGGAAATAAGGGCACTAAAGTGATTAAATGAAACCATTTGAACTATTAGTTTGGGGAATTGTTGCAATATTACTTATTTTTGGAGTAATAAATTTATTTAACTTATTTAATTTTGAAGAAGACATTACTCAAGAAATAAAAACAGGACTAAAACTTGCACAAACTAACGATCTGCTTGGACACACAATAAAACTTAAAACAAGAGAATTACCTAAAGGAACCTTTTTGACAAAGAAAACTTTTGAAGAAGAAAGAACTTCTTTTGCTTTTGAATGCAACAACCCTAAACTGTGTTGTATAAGATTAGCTGAAAAAGATAAAAATGATATTTGCATAAACCCAGTTGATTGGGACTATGACAAAGTTTTATTCAATAATCTTGTCACTATAAAAAACAGTGTAAGATGCATTATTGTAGAAAAAGTTCCTGTGTGTAGAGTATACTTAGGATCATACCCTGCACAAGCAAAAGTACTTGATATTGAATACAATAAAGGAAATCCATCAAGCACAATGAAAATAAGAGTAAAAAATGAAGGCGAAACAAACCTTGTAAATGGAGAAATTGAATTAGTACTGCAAAAAAAAGTAGAACATGAATGGAAAAATACTGAAAATCAATTCCCTCTTCAACAAATAAGTTTACTTACCCCAGGACAAACACATGAATTTATTTTTACAATAGAAATTGGGACCACAGGATATTATAGAGCATTGTACAAATTTGGTTCCCAAAATAGTGGTTATGACACTAATAATTTTGATTTCAACATACTAACTAATGAAGGTTGCAAAGCAAATACAAATGAATATCCACAAACCATGTATTGGGATGAAAATTATAATGCCGAAATAAGAACATGCACAAATTGTAATTATGCGTATGAATGCGCAACCGTATGGCAAAACATTCATCCAAGAGTCAATTATGAAATAATGACTAAAGAAAAAACTTACTGCTTAAAAATAAGTGAAGAAGCAACATGCTCTCTTGAAGCAGGGTATGATGAATAATTAAAAGAAAGAAGTGTATTTATTAATTTTATTAAGAGAGTGTAATATATGGACACAAAAGAATTTATCCAAAAAAACAAACTAAAAGAAGGATACAACATAGAATTTGAATTTGAAGGAAACAAAATAACAGGGACAATTATCCCATCAAAAGAAGATCTTTTTGTAAAACTTTCATCAGGATACAATGCAGGATTTGATGTTACTAAAATAGAGAATATAAAAATACTTGGAGAAACTCTAGGTGTAGGTAAAGCAAAAACAATTGAAATTAAGAAGGATTCTTCTCTCCCAACTATCGCAATACTGCACACAGGAGGAACAATTGCTTCAAGAGTTAATTACTCTGTTGGAGGAGTAATGGCTTCTTTTAATATTGAAGATTTAATAACAATGTTTCCAGAACTCCCAAAAATAGCAAATATAGAATCAGTATTTGTAGCCAATTTAATGTCAGAAGATATGCAAATAGAGCACTTCCAAAAAATATCTAACGCTGTCGCACAGCAAGTAAAAAATGGAGTAAAAGGAATAATCATTGGGCACGGAACAGATATGCTTGGTTATAGTGCAGCAGCACTTTCTTTTGAACTTGAAAATTGTCCAATACCAGTATTAATTGTTGGGGCTCAAAGAAGTTCTGATAGAGGAAGTAGCGACGCTGCAATGAATCTTATCTGCGCAGCAAATTTTATTACAAAAACTAATTTCAAGGGAGTTGCCGTATGCATGCATCACTCAACAAATGATGATTCTTGCGCAATTATTAATGCAACAAAAGTAAGAAAGATGCACACCTCAAAAAGAGATGCATTTAAACCAATAAATGATACCCCAATCGCGCTTGTTGATTATAAAACAGGAGAAGTTAATTGGTTAAAAGAAAAAAATGGTTACGAACAAACAAAAGGAATTTTCGTTTTAAAAAATAATTTTGAAAAAAAAGTGGGATTAATAAAAATGCACCCCCTTATTATTGAGAAAGAAATAGAATTTTATAAAAAAGAAAAATACAAGGGACTAATAATAGAAGGAACTGGACTTGGACATACCCCCATACAAGAAAAGGATTCATTTGTAAAAGCAATAAAATCATTAATTGACTCAGGATGTATTATTGGAATAACATCACAATGCTTAAACGGAAGAGTAAATGAACATGTTTACACAAACCTTAGAAAAGTTGCGTCCACTGGCGCTATTTACTGCGAAGATATGCTGCCTGAGACAGCACTAATGAAATTATCTTGGCTTTTAGGAAATTATTCACAAGAAGAAGCAAAAAAACTCCTCTCAAAAAATATGCGCGGAGAAATAACTGATTTTAGTAGAACTGACACCTACACCGAATAATTTTAAAAAAAATCTATTTAATAAAAAAATACAATATTTCAAGTCAAAAAAACCCTAAAAAACAAGAACTTCATAACTTATTCCAGTTATTTAGGGAAAAGGTTTATATAGGGGGTGCGCAGCAATATTTGTAGTAGGTGAGTTAATGAAGAGAATTATTGGATTATTTATTTTGTTCATAGTTTTGCTTAGCACAAGCTTTGCATATTCAGGATTCAACAGATACTACTATACAGATTACTATAAACCAACATACTATTACTCAAACCCATACGTAGTGCCAAATGCATACTACTACCCAACATACACTACTACTTATTACCCAACAACAGTTGTTTACCCTGCATACTACCCAGCATATTACTCAACATACTATACTTCCCCCATAGTATACCCTTCAACATACACAGGAATATCAGTTTATAGTTCATCAAGCGGAGGATGGGGAATATCAATTAACAGAGGAAGTGTTTGCGGAATATATGGTTACTGTTAAAGTAATCAATATATTCAATTT
>Ga0172371_10000948_pt1 | contig 45730 bp, 36 predicted proteins | sample Lak12m_FD_114543 | JGI IMG/M metagenome (GOLD analysis project Ga0172371, IMG submission 114543) | Freshwater microbial communities from Kabuno Bay, South-Kivu, Congo - kab_022012_12m | ecosystem: Environmental > Aquatic > Freshwater > Lake | place: Democratic Republic of the Congo: South-Kivu... | reverse complement strand
GTGCGGCCGGCCCGATCTTTCGATGTCGGTCAAAGGCATGGAAATCCCGGCTTATGATCCCCGGGCGTCGTTCACCCAGGCCCTCGGATATATGACCTCGCCGTCGGGCGCCTGCCATCTGCGCGGCGGATACGCGGTTTCCCTGGCGTTCTTCGGCGGGGCGAAAGAAATCCCCCGGTTCAGCCTCCTCCAATCTCCGATCGCCATCCGCAACATGCAGAACACCGGCATCCTCCAGGACAGCCTGGGCGTCTGCCGATTCACCGGCTACGCCTTCGGCGCCGATCCCTGGTCGCGGATGCTTTCGGGCGTCACCGGGATGGATTTTTCGATCGCCCGTCTGGAGGAGGCCGAGAATCGGATCGCCGCGCTGGAGCGCCTGTTCAATCTCGCGGCCGGGGCGACCGCGGCCGACGACGCGCTGCCGCCGCGTTTCGCCGACACGCCGATCGTCATCGCCGGCGAGCCGCGGGCCGTGACCCGGGACTACCAGAAACGGATGCGGGAAGATTACTACCAGGTCCGCGGCTGGGACGCGGAAGGCCGGCCGACGGCGGAGCTGTCCTCCCTCCTCCGCCTCGCCCCTCCGGCCTGGAGGAAGCCATGAGCCCACGCAATTGGACCGCGACGGAGGAGCTTTTCCGCCTGTTTCAATCGATCGGCCGGGCCTCGCTTCTCTACGACATCCAGGACAGCCACTCCGGCAACATGGCCGTCCGGATCAAGGACGAGGACGGGGCCGAGACCATCGTCATCACCGCGTCCGGCTCCCAGAAGGGCGACCTCGAACCGGAGCAGATCTGTTTTCTCTCGGCCGAGGAGACCGACTACGGGTATTACAAGGCCTCCTCCGAGACGGACATCCACCGCCGGATCCTGAGCCTTCCCGGGACGGCCGCGTCCATGCACGCCCATACCAAGGACCTGGCCATCGCCACGCTGGACGACCTGCCGAAACCGGCCCAGCCGGACCATTTTATTCCCATCGATCCCCTCGCCTGGCACGCCCTCGGCCCCCACGTCCACGTCGACTGGTTCGCCGTGGCCAGCGGCTCGCCCGAGATGGCCGAACGCGTTCCGCGGCGCCTGGCCCATCATCCTGCCACGACCATTCAGGGGCACGGGACGTTCGTCCGGGGGCGGACGTTGAAGGAAGCGTTCTTCCTGCTGTGCGTCGCCAACAACGCCGGCCAGATTGTCAACGATGCCCGGCGCTTGAAAGTGGACGTCGAAGGCTTGCGCTCATCGATTGCGGCCTCGCCGGAATCGTTCTTCGGTTATGCGCCCGATCCCTACGCGGTCGAGGACGACGACCGGTGCGATTTTCCTGAGGAAACCGAAATCCGGAAGGAATTCCGCAAGGCCGGAGCCCGGATTTTCGAATCGCGGCTTTCGCCGTTTCACACCGGCTCGATGTCGGTCCGGGGCGTCGGCGACCTGCTGTACACGGCCAAGGCCTCCACGCCGCGCGACCTTCCCGGCCCGCTCCGCCGGCGGCCGATCCGGACGGACGACGGCGATTCCCCCGAGCTCGCCCGGCACAAGGCGATTTACGCCGCGACGGATTTCCAGACGGTCATGCATTGCTACGTTCCGGAAGCGGAGGCCCACGCGTATTTCCGCTATCCGGGCGAGGACCGGCCGGCCGACCGGATCGTCCCGGTGGACGCCGAGGGCGGCTTCATGTATCTCGTCATCCCGGTCCTGCCGGCGGCTGTCGATACGGAGACGCTGATCAAGAATCTGCACGATTACAAGGTCGTGATCGTCCGCGGCGGCGGCGTCTGGGCCGTGGGACACCAGTCTCTCTCCGAGGTCCTCCATCACCCGTCGTCAGTCCGGGAGATCTGTCTCTACCGGATTGGGGCCTTCGAGCGCGGCCTGGACCTGCGGAAGATGGAGCCGGCCAAGGCGAAGAAATGGTGACGGCCGCTACTTCGTGATTTTTTTCCCGACGATCTCCATTCCCGCAACGGTCAGGGTGCAGGTGTCGACGATCCCCTTTTCGTTCCGGTCGAATTTGATCAGATAGTACGTTCCGTCTTCCGCCGTGACGACATCGAACGTCAACGGCTGATCTTTCACCGGCTTGATTTCTTCCGGCGTTTCTCCGAGAGGAGCGGCGAAAAGCCTGTCCTGATCGACGGAAAAGCGGAAGGTCCTCGTTTGCCCCTCGAATTCGAAGAAATAGTCCCCGGCCAGATCTTCCAGGCGGACATTTTCGTCCGCGGAGGGGATCCGGGCGGCCGCCGGGAGGACGAGGATCGCCAGAAGGAAGGCCCCGGCCGCCAGGACGGCCGGCCCTTTCGATGTTAAGCTCGACATGATGAACTCCTTTTGAATAACATTTCCCCGTCCCGACATACGAAAACGGGAAGGCCGGAGTTCGGGCCGGGCGGCCCGATTTGCCTCCGCGTCCGAGGTGTGGCAAAATCTCCAAATATGTCGAGCAAGGAGGATTTTATGAAATGGAACGCGCTGATCGTACCGGCGGCGATCCTGGCCCTGATGGCCGGAACGGCCTGCCGGAAGGCGGAAAAAATGACTTACCCCGAAACCAAGACCGTTGACCAGGTCGACGATTATTTCGGAACGAAAGTCCCGGATCCCTACCGCTGGCTCGAGGACGACCGGTCCGTCGGCACCGAAGAATGGGTGAAAGCCGAGAACGCCGTGACGTTCGCGTACCTGGACAAGATTCCTTACCGGGAGAAGCTCAAGAAGCGGCTGATGGACATCTACAACTATCCGCGATATTCGGCCCCTTCCCGGGTCGGGGAATATTATTTCTTCAGCAAGAACGACGGCCTCCAGAACCAGTCGGTCATCTATTATCAGAAGGGCTTGGAGGGGACGCCCGAGGTCTTCATCGATCCGAACGCCCTCTCGGCCGACGGCACCGTCCGCATCAACCTGGCCGGCCCTTCGGGCGACAAAAAGAAAATGGCCATCCTCCGGGGCGAAGCCGGCTCGGACTGGGGCGAGCTGCGGGTCATGGACATCGCCTCGAAGACGGAGCTGGCCGACCGGATCAAGTGGGTCAAGTTTTCCGGGGCGGCCTGGTGGGAAGACGGCTTTTTCTACAGCCGCTATGACGAGCCCGCGGCCGGTGCCGAGCTGACGGCCAAGAACGAGTTCCAGAAGGTCTTCTATCACAAGCTCGGCGATCCGCAGGAAAAAGACGTCCTCGTTTACGAGGACAAGGAGCATCCGCTCCGGTACTTCAGCGCCGGGGTCACCGAGGACGAGCAATACGTCTTCATCACGGTCAGCGAGGGAACGTCGGGATCGGAGCTCTACTGGAAGAAGCTCGGGGCGGAGAAGGCGGCGTTCGCCCTCCTCGTCCCGGGATTCGAAGCCGACAGCTATATCATCGACAATGTCGGCGAAAAGTTCCTCGTCCAGACCAACCTCCACGCGCCCAACGCCAAAGTCGTCCTGATCGATCCGAAAGCTCCGGCTGAGGACAAATGGCAGACGATCATTCCGGAAAAACCCGAAGTCTTGAGCGGCGCCGGCCTGGCCGGCGGGAACATTTTCTGTTCCTACCTCAAGGACGCCCAGTCGCGGATCTACCAGTACGCCCTGGACGGCACGACCCTCCGCGAAGTCTCCCTCCCGGGCCTCGGCTCGGCCGGCGGCTTCGGCGGCTGGAAGGACGACAAGATCGTTTTTTACACGTTCACTTCCTATAATTATCCGACGACGATCTTCAAGTACGAGATCGCTTCGGGAGTGTCCGATGTGTTCCGCCGCCCCGAAGTGAAATTCAATCCCGAAGATTTCGAGGTCAAGCAGGTTTTCTACCCGAGCAAGGACGGGACGAAGGTCCCCTTGTTCATCGTCCATAAGAAAGGGCTGGCGCTCGACGGCAACAATCCCTGTTTCCTGACAGCATACGGCGGCTTCAACATCAGCATCCAGCCGTATTTCCAACCGTCGGTCATCGCCCTCCTCGAAAACGGCGTCGTCTTCGCCGAGGCCTGCCTGCGGGGCGGCGGGGAATACGGCGAAACCTGGCATAAAGCCGGGATGCTTCTCAACAAGCAGAACGTCTTCGACGATTTCATCGCCGCGGGCGAATACCTGATCTCGGCCAAGTACACCTCCAAGGACAAGCTCGGCATCGAGGGCGGGAGCAACGGCGGCCTGCTGATCGGGGCGGTGGTCAACCAGCGTCCCGACCTCTTCAAGGTCGCCCTGCCCGCCGTCGGAGTCATGGACATGCTCCGCTTCCACAAGTTCACGGTCGGCTGGGGCTGGGTCGTCGAGTACGGCTCGAGCGACAACGAGAAAGACTTCCGGAATCTGTACACCTACTCGCCGCTCCACAACATCAAGCCCGGCGTCTCGTACCCGGCGACGTTCGTCACGACGGCCGACCATGACGACCGGGTCGTCCCGGCCCACTCGTTCAAATACATCGCCGCCCTTCAGAAAGCCCAGGCCGGGAACGCCCCCGTCCTGATCCGGATCGAAACGCGCAGCGGCCACGGCTCGTCCAACCTCACGAAGGGCATCGCCATCACGGCCGACTCCTATGCTTTCTTCCTCTACAATACGGGCGTGAAGAACATTAAATAGAGCCGGGCCGGGCGGTTCAAGCCAAGGATAAACGCGGCCCTCTTCCCGAAAGGGAAGGGGGCTGTTTCTTTTCTGGGGACCGCTGTCAGCGGCGGAAGCCCTGGCCGATGAAGGCCAGGCCGTCGGCGATCCCCGTCCGCCAGTACGACCACGTATGGGATCCGTCCCGGACCCGGAATTCGTGGGGGATTTTCCGTTTGAGCAGAACGGCGTGAAAGGCCATGTTGGCTTCGATGAGAAAGTCGTCGTCGCCGCAGTCGAGGTAAATCCGGACCATTTTCAGGGATTCGTCGGGCAGGGAGACGGCCAGGCTCAGGGGATTGAGCTTTTTGAACAGGCCGAGCGGAACCGCCCCCTCCGCGTTCCGGGGGCCAAAAAGCGCGGCGAACATCTTGTCATAACGATCGGCCGGGGTCGAGGCGATGTCCGCCTCGGTCCACATGGCGGCGCTGAAGGCGGCGCCGGACTCGAAAACGTCCGGATGCCGCAGGAGGTAGGTCAGCGTGCCCCAGCCGCCCATCGACAATCCGGCGATTCCCCGGAACGATTTGTCGGGCCGCGTCCGGTATGTCGCGTCGATATGGGGGATGAACTCCTTGAAAAACATGTCCTCGAACGGCTCTTTGCCCGCGGCGTCGTTGACGTACCAGGTCACGCCGCCGTCGGGCATGACGATGATCATCGGCGGGATCCGCCGGTCGGTGATCGCCTGGTCGGCCGCCGCCTGAATCTCTCCCCATTGAACCCAGGCGGATTCGTCGTCGGTGTAGCCATGGAGAAGATAAACGACAGGATACCGGCGGGCCGACGTCGCATAATCGGGAGGGAGGTAGATCGCGTAATCGACGTTCCGGCCGAGGAGGGCGCTCTTCATCGAAAGGCCTTCCCGCGTTTGGCCCGGGGCAGGGGAGGACGTCGTTTGCGGGCTCGGGGCCGCGACGGCCGCCGCGAGGAGAAGAATTCCCGCGCCGATGACGATTTTATTCGGGATCATGTCGTCCTCCTTGGCCGTACCATATCAAGTTGAGGAAAAGGTTGCAACATTCCTTCCGGCGGACTATTCTGGGGCGAAGCGAGAGACGATGAGCGGACAAACAAGACGGGAATTTCTCAAATGGGCCGGAGCGGGAACGATCCTGGCCGTGATTGACGCCGAAGCGGCCCGCGGCGCCGAGCAACGTCCGGCCGCCGGATCTGATCCTTTTTTAGACCGGTTGGGCCTTGCCTCCTATACGACCCGCGAATTATCGCTCGACGATACTTTGAAGTGGGCGAAGCGCCTCGGATTGACGCACGTCTGCCTCAAGGATTTTCACCTGCCGCTGGAAGCGACGGAGGCTCAGTTTGCGGAGGTCAAGGCGAAATTCGCCTCGACCGGTCTCGACTTTCATGCCGTCGGGGTCTTGTACATGAACACGGTCGAAGACGTCGACGCGGGCTTCGCCTATGCCCGGAACGCCGGCGTCCGGATGATCATCGGCGCTCCCGCGCCGGCCTTGCTTGACCGGGTCGAGCGGAAAATCGAGGAGACGGGTATCGCCCTGGCCATCCATAACCACGGGCCCGCCGATGCGCTTTACCCGACCGTCCGCTCGGCGTTTGAGAAAATCCAGGGCCGGGATCCGCGCCTCGGGCTCTGTCTCGACATGGGCCATTCCTTCCGGGCCGGAGAAGATCCTCTCGAGGCTTTTCAGGCGTGCGGCTCGCGCGTTCTGGAAATTCACGTCAAAGACGTCGACGCGGCCGGCGAAAAGGGAACGACCGTGGAGATGGGCCGGGGCCGGATCGACCATCTCCCTCTCATTCGGGAAATCGCCCGATCGGCTTACCGCGGTTTTCTGACGTTCGAATACGAAAAAGACGGCGACGATCCCCTCCCCGGGCTGGCCGAATCCGTCGGCTATTTCCGGGGGCTTGTGAGAGGGCTCTTATAGGATCCAGGGCGCGCGGTGCGGATAGTCCAGCCGGGCGTTGGCCTCGTCGTCTCCGACGAATTTTTCGGCTGCGGGATCCCACTTCAGCTTCCGGCCCAGCTTCATGGCGATGTGGGTCAGGCCGCAGACCGTGTTTGAGCGGTGCCCGACCTCGACGGGAGCGACCGGGTCTTTCCGCGAGCGCATGCACTCGAAGAAGTTTTTCATGTGGTTCCCGCTCGTGGCCAACCGGATCTCGCCCGGCCCGGTTTTCTGCCGAAGGATCCCGGGATCGGACGCCTCGATTTTTTCCCGGCAGCAGAAGATCCAGCCGCGGTCGCCCTCGAAGCGGACGCCGGCCGGATCGCCGGAATCCTGGAGGAGGCGGACGCCGTCGGCGTAAACCGCCTCCGAGGTATAGGTCGTGTGGACGTCGAACAAGCCCCGGTCGGGGAATTCCCCGCGGGCCTCGATCTCGACCGGCCCGGTGTCGTCGGAGCCGTGGCCCCACTGGGCGATGTCGTTCATGTGGGCGCCCCAGTTTGAGACCATCCCGTGGCCGTAGGCCTCGATCTGGATCCAGCCGGGCCGCTCGTAACTCGATTGCGGATGGGTCCGGTCTTCGCAGAACGGCGCCGCGGCCGCCGGCCCCTGCCAGAACTCGTAATCGAAATGCTTCGGGACGGGGAGCGGCCGCGGATCGCCCGTGCCGAAATCCGTCGGATTCCGCACCCGGATGGTGTGCAACTTTCCGATCCGGCCGTTGCGGACGAGCTCGCAGGCCGTCGAAAAGTAGATCTGCGAACGCTGCCAGGAGCCGACCTGGAGGATCCGGCCGTTTTTCCGGACGGCCTCGACGAGATTCCGGCCTTCGGCGATGGAATAGGTGAGGGGCTTTTCCAGGTACATGTCCTTGCCCGCTTCGGCCGCGGCGATTCCGATCAGGGCATGCCAGAAATCAGGGACGGCGATGATCAGGCCGTCGATGTCCCGGCGGACGAGCAGGTCCCGGAAATCGGCGTAAAGATCGATACCGCGGTAATCGATCTTGTTGAGCTCGGCGGCGTAGATCCGCTCGGCCAGCCACTGGCCGTCTTCCCGCCGATGGCCGTCCACGTCGCAGACGGCGACGATGCGGGCCCCGGCCTCGAGGCCGCGGTAAATCGCTTCCTGCATGTTGCTCCGGCCCTGGCGGCCGACTCCGATGCAGCCGAGAGTCAGGGCGTCGCTCGGGACCTGGGCGCCGCGGAGGACGCGGGCGGGGATGATCGCCGGGGCGACGGCGGCCGCGGCGGCCGTCTTCAGAAACCGGCGGCGGGAAAGGGGCCGGGGTTTGTTCAAGGGAGGCATCGGACGTTATCTATCACGGCCTCTTTTCCCCTGTCAACCGGAATCGGGCGGCTGCGCTCGTCGACGCGTTGACGGTCGATGGCTTTGCGCTTATCATTTGCCCTGAGAGAGGTTTCCATGAACAGCGCGGCGCGGATGTTCAAGACGATTTCGATGCTGATCCTGGCCGTTTTCGTTTTCGCGTGCGGCCCGGCCGGCCATCCGGAAAAGGCCGGCGGCGTCGTCGGCGGAATCGGCCTCACCCGGATCACGGTTTACGAACAGCGTCCCGGGCCGGACGGGCTTAACGCCGGCGCCCCGATGATTCACGCCGTGCTCGACGAGGGTTTTTACGTGATGAACGGCTCCGGCCGGATCGAGCTCCATGACATCCAGCGCGGTTCCCGGTCGATCAACCTCAGTCCCGGCCGGTTCGTCCAGGTGCCGCCGTGCACCCTCTATCGCCTGGTCAGCAGCGATCATCTCGTCGTTCTCAGTTTGACGGCCGCTTCCGTTACGGCCGAGGCGGATGACACCCGGATCTATTTCGGCAAGGACGTGGACACGAATCCCGCGGAATATGACCGGCTGAGCGGATTGGCGGCGACGGAAGGCCTGGAAGGCGCGCTCAAGCGGCGCGATGAAGCCGTCCGGGCGTATGAGCTGTTCGCCGGCCTCTGGAAGATCGACAAGCCCACGTATTACATGGAGCTCGAGCGGTTCGTCGGCCGCCAGCTGGACGCGGCCGGACCGAAACGGGCCGCGCTCGACAAGGCCGTGGCCGGAGGCCCGGGCGCCTGGGCGGCCCGATACCAGGCCCGGATCAAGGATTTGCCCCTCAATCGCGGCGAGATGCCTCCCGTATTCCACTTCCCGCCCGATGCGGAAACGCCCGGGGTGAGCGGAATGTGCCTCTCGGTCGCAAATCCCGAAGAAATCAAATAACTTTCAGCTGTGGATGTGGTCGCCGATCCGACGCATGCGGACGAGCTCCTCTTCGGACATGGGACCGCGATCCAGGACGGAGAGATTCTGCCTCATCTGTTCGACCGACCGGGCTCCCGTCATGCAGACATCTACGGAGGGATGGGAAAGAACGAAACGATAACAGTCAGCGGCCGTCGGAGGCGTCTCTCCGGCCGGCATCCTTTTTGGATCGAGGAGCCGCCCGATCCGGGTGGCGTTGAAGGCGACGGCTCCCGGCCGTTTCTCTCCCTGAAAGCGGGGAAACGTCTCAGTTTCCGCGCCGCGATGGGCCGCATTGTAGCGAAGATGATACACGTCGAAATCATCTCCGCCGGCCAGCTCTCCGATGAGCTTCCGGTTGTGGCTGGATAGGCCGATGAAGCGGACCAGTCCCCGTTCCTTCATCCGCCGGGCCCCGTCGATGAGACGCTGGGGAGGGCGGCGGGAAAAGTAACCGATGATCAGGACGTCGGCATACTCAAGGCCGGCGCTTTTCAGCCCCTTGCGGAGGAGTCGCTCGGTGAAGAAGTTGTTATGGGCGTAAGTGAACATCGCCAGGGTGAGGCGTTTGCGCTGATTCCGGCCGACGATGTTGCGGATGGCCCGGCGCATCTCCGGGGAAAAGCCTTTAACGACCGTTCCCCAGGTGAAGTAATTGCAGCCGCGTTCGAAGGCTTCTTCGATGGCCGCGGCCGGGGCTTTATATCCCGAGGCGACTCCCAACCGGCCGACGGATAATCCGGTCCTTCCCAATATGACCGGCGATGAGAAATTCATGATCGACCTCCTCAACGAAGACGCAGTCTATCGTTTTCTTCCCCGGCCGGTCAATCCATCCGGGCCGGCCGCATCGGGCGGTTGTCCGCACGGGACCGTTCTTTTATAATGCCCGTGTCGCGCCCGGCCTCACCGTCCGCAAGGAAGGTCCCGATGAGAACCGTCCGTCCCGCCTTCGTACCCGGCTCCGCTTTCCTTCTCCTGATTTCGCTCGCGGCTTGTTCGCCCGGAAGCCGGAATCCGGCCGGCGCGGCGACCGTTCGGGAAAACGCCCGCGTTTTCAAAACCTATCCCTTCGGCGATCCCGACCCCGTCCCGCTTTTCGCCCGCTCGGCGACGGCGGCGAGTGCATCCCGCCTTTATCCTTATCATTTCTTCAACGGATTTTCGGCCGAGGGCGCCGACAGGGAATGGACGGTCGTCACTCTCGAAAATCCTTACCTTTCGGTCGGCGTCCTACCCCAGGTCGGCGGGAAAGTCTGGGGAGCGACGGATAAAACCGCGGGCCGGGATTTCCTTTACACGAACCATGTCCTGAAGTTCCGGGAAATCGCCCTCCGCGGTCCGTGGACGTCGGGCGGTATCGAATTCAACTTCGGGATCGTCGGCCATTCCCCGGCCACGGCGACGCCGGTCGACTATGCCCTCCGGACGGAGGCCGACGGCTCCGCCTCCGTCGTCGTCGGGGCGATGGACCTGCCCTCGCGGACGCGCTGGAGCGTGACCGTCCGCCTGCCGAAGGACGCGGGCTATTTCGAGACGCGCGGAGCCTGGCACAATCCGACGCCGTTCTGCCAGTCGTACTACTACTGGTCCTGCGCGGCGATCAAGACGGCCGACGATCTGAAATACATTTTCCCGGGGCGCTTCCAGATCGGCCACGACTACAACGTGCCGCTCGAGCCGTGGCCCGCGGATCGGGACGGCAATGACTTGTCCCGGTACAAGAACAATGCCACCCCGGGATCGAAAAGCTATTTCACCGTCGGAGAGCGCGAGGATTTTTACGGCGCCTGGTACGAGAAGAGCGATACGGGATTCGGCCACTGGTCGCCGTACGACCAGATGCCCGGGCGCAAGGTCTGGATCTGGGACCTGTCCCGGTCCGGGGAAATCTGGGTCGATCTCCTGACCGATGCCGACGGCCAGTACACCGAGCCGCAGGCCGGCCGCCTCCTCAACCAGTCCGACCATGAGTTCCTTCGTCCGGGCGTTTCGGACCGCTGGGAGGAGCGCTGGTTCCCGTATCGCGGAATCGGGCCGATGGTCAAAGCCGGCTCTTCGGCCCTCCTCGGGGTCGCGGAAACGGCCGCCGGCCTCAGCTTGAAGATCTATCCTTTGCGGGACATCCGCGACGATCTCGTCGTCACGGTCGCGGGAGAGGAGGTTTTCCGGAAAGCGCTTGACCTGAAAACCGCCGTGCCTTTTGAGACCTCCGTCGCCGCATCTCTGAAAGGCCGCCCGTTCGTCGTCCGGCTCGGCCCGCAGCTTGTTTACGACAGCGACCCTTCGGCCGATGACATCGCCCGCCCGCTCGAGTTTCGGCCGGTGGACGAATCCACGGCCGAAGGGCTTTATCTCAGCGGCCTCCGTTATGAGAAGGGACGCTCGTTCGCTTCGGCCCTGGAAAAATATGCCGCTTGTCTGAAGCGCGAGCCCGGGCACATGCGCGCCCTCGTCCGTTCGGCCGAGCTTTATGCCCGGCGGGGCGAATGTGAAAAAGGCGAAGCCCTGGCCCGGAAGGCCTTATCGGCCGACATGTACGATCCGGCGGCCAACCATATTTACGGCGTCATCGCCCGTCGCCTCGGCAAGCTCGTCGAAGCCACGGAAACGTTCGGTTGGGCCGCCCGGTCGCCCGAATTCCGGGCCGTCGCCTCGGTTCAAATGGCCGAGATCGCCCTGCTTGAAAAGGACTACGACCGGGCCGCGGAATACGCCCGGAAGGCGATCGACGCCGATGCTTACGGCTCCTCGGCTTACGAGGTCCTGGCGGCCGCGCTCAGGATGCAAAAAAAGGCGGACGAGGCGTCGACGGCGCTTGACCGCCTGCTCGCTTTTGATCCCCTCGACCACCAAGCCCGGTTCGAGCGGTATCTTTTGTCCGGGCGGGGCGGGGATTTGAAGGAATTCCGGACGATGATCCGCAACGAGCTGCCGCGGGAGACGTATCTCGAATCGGCCCTCTTTTACATCCGCAACGGCCTGGCCGAAGACGCCGCGACCCTCCTCAAGCTCGCTCCCGATTATCCGACGGTCGATTACTGGCTGGCGTATCTCCGGAAAGATACAGATCCCGCGGCGAGCGCCGCCGCCCTCGAGAAGGCCTCGTCTCTTTCGCCTCTCCTGGTCTTTCCGTATCGCGAGGAGGAAATTCCCCTGCTCGAATGGGCGGCCTCCATTCGACCCGATGATTGGAAGCCCCGGTACTACCTGGGTCTGATCCTCTGGGGGAAAGGGCGGATCGAGGAAGCCGAAAAGCTTCTTGCAAGCTGCGATGCCGCCGAGTTCGCCCCGCTCTTTCTCGCCCGGGCGATGCTCTTTCGCGAATCCGATCCGGCGCGGGCCAGGGCCGACTATGATCGGGCCATAGCTCTCGATCCCGCGTCCTGGCGCGGCTTTCATTTTCTCTTCGACTTCCTGGCCGGGCGCCGGGAATTCGATCCGGCTTTGGAAACCGCCCGGAAAGCGGCGGAGCGATTTCCCGGCGAAGTCCAGGTCAAAGTCGATCTGGTCAAGGGCTTGATGAACAAAGCTCTTTTTGCCGAAGCGGCTTCCGTCCTCGATGGAATCAAGGCCTTGCCGTTCGAAGGGGCGAGCGAGATTCAGTCGCTCTTTTCCCGGACGCATCTGGCTCTCGGCCTGGAAAAATTCCGGGCGGGCGATTGGGAAGCGGCGGTGTCGGTGTTCGAACGCTCGAAGGAGTATCCGGAAGCGCTCGGCAGCGGCCGGCCATTTGATGCCGACGGGCGCGTCGCGGATTATCTTATCGGCCTGGCTTGGGAAAAGCTCGGCCGTAAAGAACAGGCCGAGGCCGCTTTCCGGGCGGTCGTCGATTTCGGCTTGAAATTCCCCCGAAACGGCGGGCCCGGCGCTTACGCCGGTTCCTTGGCCCTCCGGCGGGCGGGACGCGCGGCCGAGGCCGCCGCCCTCATGAAAATCTCCGCCCCGCCGCCGCCGGATATCCTGCGTTTTTTGAAGTGAAGACGATATCGTTTGTCCGGGCGAATCGGTTCTTTTATAATGCCCCCGTGCGACCGCCATCCCCGCTTTAAGGAATCTCCTCATGCGGCTAGCCCCCCTCGACTGGATCGTCATCATCGGCGCAACCCTCCTCTGCTACATCCCGGCCCTGTTCTACGGGCGCCGGGCCGGAAAGAGCACGGCCGAATTCTTCGTCTCCGGCCGGGCCGTGCCGTGGTGGCTGGCCGGGATCTCGATGGTCGCGACGACGTTTTCGAGCGACACTCCGAACCTCGTGACCGACATCGTCCGCCGCAACGGCGTGGCCGGGAACTGGGTCTGGTGGGCCTTCACCCTGACCGGAGTGGCGACCGTCTTTTTCTTCGCCCGCCTCTGGCGGCGGTCGGGGGTGATGACCGATCTCGAATTCTACGAGGTCCGCTACTCGGGAAAAGCGGCCGGCGTCGTCCGGGGATTCCGCTCGGTTTACCTCGGCCTGTTTTTCAACTGCATGATCATGGCCACGGTCAACCTGGCCGCCTGCAAGATCGCGGCTCTGCTGTTCGGCCTCAACCGCTTCGAGACGCTTTTGATCGTCGGCGTTCTCAACCTCTTTTTCGCCGCATTCTCGGGGCTCTGGGGCGTGCTGGTCATCGACCTGATCCAGTTTTTCGTCATGATGACCGCGGTCGTCGCCGTGGCCTACTTCGCCGTCCGGCATGTCGGCGGACTGCCGGCGATGATCGCCGCGGTCTCGGCCAAGACCGGGCCGGGAGGATTGAATTACCTGGGCATGCTCCCCGATTTCAAGAACCATTGGGACATCGCCCTGGCCGTGTTCATCATGCCCATCGCCGTCCAGTGGTGGTCGGTCTGGTATCCGGGGGCCGAGCCCGGCGGCGGCAGCTATATCGCCCAGCGCATGCTGGCCAGCAAGTCGGAGAAGGATTCGCTGGGCGCGGTCCTGTTCTTCAACCTCGCCCATTATGTCCTGCGGCCCTGGCCGTGGATCCTCGTCGCCCTCTGCTCGCTCATCGTCTTCCCGAATCTTTCCGACATTCAGGCGGCTTTCCCCGCCCTCGATCCTTCGCTCCTCGGACACGACATCGCCTATCCGGCCATGTTCAAGTTCATGCCCATCGGCTTTTTCGGCCTCATCATCGGCGGCCTGATCGCGGCCAATTCCTCGACCGTCCTGACGCACCTCAATTGGGGCGCGTCTTATCTGGTTCATGATTTCTACCGCCGCTTTCTTCGCAGGGAGGCCTCGGAAAAGCACTACGTGCTGGTCGGCCGGATCGCGACGGTCTTCTTGTTTTTCGCCTCCAGCGCCATGGTTTTTGTCCTGGACACGGCCAAAGACAGCTTCGATATCATCCTCCAGGTCGGGGCGGGGACGGGCCTTCTCTACCTCGTCCGCTGGTTCTGGTGGCGGGTCAACGCCTGGTGCGAGGTCGTGGCCATGGTCAGCTCGTTCCTCGTTTCGGTCGGGCTGCTGGTCCTGCGCAAGGCCGGGACCGCCGTCCCGACCCATTATGCCCTGATGATCACCGTGGCCATCACGACGGTCTGCTGGGTGGCGACGGCCTTCCTCGGGCCGCGGACGGACCGCAAAACGCTGATCGATTTTTATAAAAAGGTCCGGCCGTTCGGCCCCGGATGGAAGCACGTCCGGGCCGAAGCGGGCCTCACCGCGGCCGACGGCCGGGGAACCCACGAAAGCGTTCCCCTGGCCCTCCTCGGCTGGAGCACGGGCTGCGCCGTCATCTGGTCGGGGTTGTTTGTCGTCGGCAACATTCTCTACGGACGTTGGAATTACGTCGCGATTCTCGGAGCGGTCTTCATTGTCAGCGGCCTCGTCCTGATCAAGGTGGTCAACCGCTTGTGGACGGGCAAGGTCGGAACGGGGGCCGCCGGGGAGGGGAAGGGATCATGAACATCGGGCAGTTTTACCGGAAAGCCGTCGCCGCAGGCATCGCCGCCGATCTGCGGGGAAAGAAGGAAATCGACCTTCTTCTCGGCGAGGCGGCCGAGGAATATCGAAAGGCCGGCAAAGAGGACCGCAAATATTTCGATGCCGACCGCCTGTTCAATCCCTACGCCGATTCCCGCCTGCTCGCGGGCGATCCGGACGCGCCGGTCCGGCGGATCCTCGTCGGAATCGACATCGACGGCGGAGAGCTCCACCTCGCCCAGACCCTCAACCGGGAAGCGGACGGCCCGAAAATCGACCTCGTCCTGGGCCATCACCCGATGGGGCCGGCCCAGATCCGGATGTTCGACGTGATGCGCCTGCAGGCCGGGCTGCTGGCCCTCCACGGCGTGACGATCTCCGCGGCCGAGCAGCTCATGGATAAGCGGATCGACGAAGTGGAGCGCCGGCTGCTCTCGGCCAACGCCTCCCGGACGGTGGACCTGGCCCGGGCCCTCGGCCTTCCGCTCATGTGCCTCCATACGGCCGCCGACAATTGCGTGGCCAAATATCTGACCGACTTGTTCGCGGCGAAAAAACCGGCCCGGCTCAAAGACATTTTGAAGCTGCTGCGGTCGATCCCCGAATATGAAAAGTCCATGCGGCTCCAGGCCCCGCCGAAGATCATCAGCGGCAAGGAGTCCCATTCCTGCGGAAAGATCTTCGTCGACATGACCGGCGGCACCGAGGGGGCCAAGGACATTTTCGAAAAGCTGGTCTCGGCCGGCGTGAGCACGATCGTCGGGATGCACATGTCCGAAGAACACCTGGCCAACGCCAGAAAGGCCGGGATCAACGTCGTCATCGCCGGGCACATTCCGAGCGACGTGCTCGGCCTCAACCTCCTGCTGGACCAGGTCGAGAAAGCCGGGCGTCTGGACTGCGTCTCCGTCAGCGGCTTCGAGCGCTTCCGGCGCTGAACGGCGCTGAACGAGATTTTTTCAGGCGTTCGAATAATCGGGAAGGTTCGGCGGCCGCTACTTTTCCGGGACGAGGAACGCCGAGACGGCCTTCCAGGCTCCGTCGAGCTTCTGGAACGTGTCGATGAACCGGAACGTCTCGACGACCTTCTTGCCGCCGACCGTTTCCTTGACGATGCCCCGGCCGTTGACCACGCCGAATTCCCCGAACACGAGGATGCGCAGGTTCCAGACCTCGACCGATTCCGGTTTGGCCCGGGCCGCTTTCATTCCGGCCAGCAGGTCCTTTTTCTTCGTCAACACCCCCGCCCGATTTTCGGCGAACGCGTCCGCCATCATCGGCTCCAGGGCCGCGGCGTCGTTGCGCTGCAGGGCGGCCGCCCAGTCCATCTCGATTTTGAGGATCGCCTGCTCGTCCGCGCCGCCCGGATACAGGCTCTGGCCCGTCGGCAGGTCGGAGCTCGAAGCGTCGAAGGCGAATTTCCACGAACCATCGGCCTGGCGGCGGCTGACGGCGACCCACTTGCCGGAATCCTCGATCGCGGCCGGACCGGCGATTTTGGGCGTGGCCTTGTTCGTGTAGGCCCCGCGGACGACGGCCAGATCGCCGACGACCTGGATGTCCTCGACCGTGTTCGTCTCCTCGTTCCCAAACAGGTTGAAATCGGCCTCGTAAAACGCCCGGATCGCCTCCCGGCCCTTGATCGGCGGCTCGTTCGGCACCATCCGAATCGCATCCTCGGCGTAGAGGGCGGCCAGGCCGGCGGCGTCGCCCGCGCTGACGGCTTTGATGTAAGCGTTCTCCATGTCTTTGAGCGCGGCGATATCGCCCGGATCGTTTGTTTTCGGCCCACAGCCGGCGGACAACGCCAGAAACACCGCCATAAGAATGAGACACATCCTCTTCATGGATCTCCTCCTTCTTAAGGGATGATGCCGCGGCGGCGCCGGGGAGGCGCCGCCGCGGGCCGTTTTACGGCATCTCCGGATACAGCAGCGCGTTGAGCAGGAACTTGTATGTGCCGTGGGCCTGGGCCCGATTCTGGCAGGCGATGCCGATCAGGATGATATGCCCTTTCTTGTAGGTCGTGTCCACCACCGCGGCCTTCCTGGCGATGACCTCCTCGCCGGACATCCAGCCGCTGAGCAGGATCCCGTCCTCGGGATAGCTGGCTACGACCTTGCGATCCCATTCCGTCGTCAAGGGGACCCAGGTCTCGAACACCGGGCTCCCGCTGAACACTCCGGCCGTCGTCTCGTTTAAGCCGTAGCCGAGGGGCGACGCGTTGTCCACGTTGAGCTTGAGGATCGAGAGGGGACAGAAGAATTTGGTTTGCTCGCTTCTTTCCAGGATATTGCGGACAGGCGGAGCGAATTCCTTGATCGCGAATTGGCTGGCGTCGTTGAGCGTGACCAGGATGCCGCCGTTCTCGACGAACGCTTTCAGGTTGTCGACGCCTTCCTTCTCGAGGCCGCCTTCGTATTCGGGCGGAAGGGGAGTGAAATAACGCGCCCAGGGCGAAGACGGATCGATTTTCCCGCTCTTGATGAGGTCGTAATACTCGCCGGCGAGAACGATCACGTCGTACTTGGCTTTGAGGTCGACCTTGACCGGATCCTTGCCCTTGGCCGGTTTCGGCCCTTTGATGTCCTCGTTGCGGAGCGTCGTGAAGGGGATGCCGAGATCGTCGAACATGTACCGGGTCCAGCCTTCGTCCATGCTGCTCCACCAGGACTGGTAAAGCCCGATGCGGGGATTCTTCGCCGCGGTTTTCGGAACGGCGGCCGCGTCGGCCAGCGGATGGACGCAGGTCCGCAGCTTTTCGAGCAGCGCCGGAAGCGCTTTCTGGACGGCCGGGCTGTTTTTGACGATAAAGCTCCCTTCGGCAGCCGTCCAACCGTCGCCTTTCACTTTTTCCTTGGACCGGTAAATCTCGGATTTGTCCTTGAGCAGGGCGAACGCCGCGGCAAACGAGGCGTTCCGCCGGGAATCGAAGACCAGCCAGGCGGCTGAATCGGCGGGCGGCTTGACGGCGGGCGCGGGAGTCGCCCCGATTTTTTCGAGATCCACGGTGAAGGGCTTTTCGATCTGGTCGCAGGCGACGCCCATCTGCAGCGGCAGAGTCCAGCCGGCGTTGTCGTAGGGGACGACCGGGGGGCCGCCGGCATATTCGCGGATGTCGGGATATTTCTGCTTCTCGAGGAGGGCCCAGGCGTACGGCTTGTTCGGCTGGGCCATGAGGACGACGAACGAGCCGGCGGGGTAAATCTTCCCTTCGACGTTGAACTCCGTTTTCGCCCGGTGGACTTCGACGCCGCCGTAATGAAGAACGTCCAGCATTTTCAGCATGGTCGGATAATCGGGCTGGGCCGCGGGAATGACGAAGGCGAAAGGTTGGCCTTTGTCGACGGTCTCGATCGAGTTCTTGTTCATCCGGTATGTGTTGAGAAGGAAGTCCTCTTTGTAGAGAGCGGCCGTCTTCAGCAGGCTCAATGAGAGCGTCAGCTCATAATCGACGATGTCCCGCAGGCGCCACCACCCGCCCGGCCAGGGATCGGGGAACTCCATCCTTTTCTGGGCGTAGGACGTCGGGATTTCCGTCGGCTCGACGTTGATGGGCGTGGCCAGGCCGACCGAGGCCATTTCGCTCAACAGGCCGAAAATATTGTGGAGCCAGGAGGTGTCGTCGCAGGCGCCGATGTACCAGCCGGTGAAGCTCCGGCCGTGGACGACGCCCTTGAAGCCGGCTTTCTGCAAGTCGTAGGCCATGTTGGATCCGAGGAGGTTGACCCCCCTCCAGACGAGCGGCTGGACATTGGGGACGGGCGGATTCATGAACGGCGGGATGAAGAGGCGGGCTTCATCGGAGCCCATCTGATGCTCGTCCAGGTGAATCTGCGGGATCCAGTCGTAGTAAAGGACTTTGTTGATCGCCCGCGTTTCCACGAGGTTGTTCATGAACCAGTCGCGGTTGTCGTCGTGGCCGGCGTAGTAATGGTACAGCCAGGGCATCTCCCCGCCTTCGTATTTGGTCCCGAGAGTTTTCTTGTACCAGTCGACCTCCATCTGGTTGCCGTCCGGATTGGACGACGGCACCAGAAGGAAGATGACGTCGCGCAGGACGGCCGCGGCGTCGAATGGCGTGTCGCCCGTGACGAGCTTGTAGGCCAGCTCCATCGACGCCTGCGAGGCGGCGATTTCGCTGGCGTGGAGGCTGCAGGTGATGAGGACGATGATCTTGCCTTCCTTGGCCAGCTTTTCGGCTTCGCCGGGGGCCAGCAACCGGGGATCCTTCAATTTTTGGGAAATGGCCCGGTACTCATCCAGCCGGGCCATGTTTTCCTCGGCCGTGATGACGGCCATGATCAGCGGCTTTTTCAGGGTCGTCGTCCCGATGGTCTCGATTTTGATCTTCGGGCTTTCCGAGGCCAGCTTGGCGAAGTAGGCCTGGATCTGGTTGTAATCGGCGAGCTTGCGGTCGGCGCCGACCTTGAAGCCCAGGAACGCTTCGGGCGACGTCTGGGCCGAGAGGAATGAAGAAAGAGATAAAATGGCGGCCAGCGCGAGTGCACCGGCCATGAGGACGCGTCGCTTCATCGGATGACCTCCTTGGGCGGGCGAATAGGACTATTTCTATCACCGCATTTGCCCCGAGTCAAACATATCGGATCGGGCGCGGCGGCTTTTATGATATGATTTTTCGGAAAGGCGGCAGGTCATGGAAAAAAAGATGAATCGTCGCGAATTCATGGTCCAGACGACGTCGGCCGTGCTCGGCGCCGGGCTGGCTTCCCAGGCCCTTTTGCGGGGGGAGCAGGAGCCGGCGAAAACGAGCCGGGTCGTCGAGGTCTTTCACAAAGGATGCGTCGGGGAAGGAAGACGCGTCGATCCGGAGGCGGTCGTCCGGATGCTTCGAGCGGGAATGCGGTCGCTCGCCGGGGCGGAGTCGCCGTGGTCGAAATTCATCAAACCGACGGACCGGGTCGGCCTCAAAATTAATTGCCTCGGCAAGCCGCTTCTTTATACCCACCACGAGCTTGTCCAAGCCGTGATCGGCGAGCTCCTTGCGATCGGCGTCCCGGAAAACAACATCATCGTCTGGGATCGCTGGCAGCAGCACATGACCGCGTCGCACTACGTCCTGAACATGACGGACAAGGGCGTGCGGTGCTACGGGACGGAAGGTTACAGCAAGATCGAGAGGCGGATTGATCCGGACGTCTCTTACGTTTCGGAACTTGATACGGCGGCGGAACGGTGGGACGGCCGGACGGCTTCCTATTTTTCGAGCATTTTCACAAAAGAATGCGACAAAATCATCAATATGGCCGTTCTCAAGGACCACAACTCCTCGGGTTACACCATGTGCCTGAAAAACCTGGCCTTCGGCTTGTGCGACAACAACGACCGGTTTCATCTCCCGCCGTACATCGATCCGTTCATCGTCGGAGTCTGCGCCCTCCCCCAAGTCCGGGAAAAGGTCGTCCTCCACATGGTCGACGGGATCGAGGCTTGTTACGACCAGGGCCCCGATCCGTCCAATCCCCGGGTGATCTGGGCGCCGAAAACCCTCTGGCTCGGAACGGACCCTGTGGCCCTCGATACGATCGGCTGGAAGATCATCGATGAAAAGAGGGTGGCCATGGGGCTGCCCAAATTGAAGGACACGCCGAGCTACAGCGGCCCCCCGCGGCCGGTGGGCCAGGTCGCCCTGGCCGCGGCCAAGGGGCTCGGCATTTGCGACCCGGACCGGATCAAAATAGACAGGCCGGAGCTCTAAAACCCTTCTTTCATTGACTTAAAAGGGCGATTCGTCTAGAATTTGGCCCCCTGGCGGCGTAGCTCAGTCGGTCAGAGCATGCGGCTCATATCCGCAGTGTCCGGGGTTCAAATCCCTGCGCCGCCATTTTTCCCCCTCATCCCGCGGCCGTCCCGTTTTTCCATTTCCGAACATGTGGTAGGATATCGGCAAGGAGAGTGTGATGCATTCATTTTTATCCTTTTTTACCCTCGCCCTCGGCCTGACCCTCGTTTGTCCGGCCGCCGCTCCGGTCGACAACGCCGTCACGGCGATGACCTGCGTGGACAATCCCTCTTTTCAGCAGGTCCAGCCCCTCGATTTTTCCAAGATCGTTTCGGCCGGTGCGCTGAGCAGCCGGGGAGGACAGAAAATCGAAGTCTTTCTTTCCAATGGCTCCTTCACCGTCGACCAGATGGCCAACGAGTACGTCCTGCCGTTGAAGAACAAAAGCGAATTCATCCTCGTCGTGACGTTTCTAAACGCCAATCAGCCGGTCGTCGACGGGACCTACAGCCCCAAAGCCGGCTACGGGAAGCCGTTTTGGTGTTATGCGGGAGCCCGTGTCTTATCCGGCCCGAACGGCACGAACGCTTCTTTCAGCGTCAATGACGGGCAGGCCGTCCTGGCCGGCGTTAAGTCCGGAAAGATCTCCGGAACGTTCGACCTGAACAGAAAAAACGGGACGGCCGTCGCCGCCCGGGCGGCCGGGAAGTTCAACGTCCCGCTGACCGTCGCGAAGTGATCCGTCATGGCCGGGCTCATCGATTTTCTCGTCTTCGATCTGATGATGGGGGATGAAGCGGAAAAGGAGCGCCCGGCGATGAAACGGCGGTCTGTGATTTTCGAGCCGCCGGCCGAAAAATCCAGAAAGAAAAAAGCTCCGGGGAAAAAGATCAAAGGAAAAAAACAAAAATAGAACAGAGCGCGGACATGGCGAGAAAGCTCTCGAAGAAAACCGCCGTCCCATCCCTGTTGAGGGCCGCGGTCCGGCGGACGATCACCCGGCGGGCGATGATTTCGTCCGGTGACTTCGTCCTTGTCGCTTGTTCGGGAGGAGCGGATTCGACCGCCCTTCTTCACGTCCTGTTCGAGCTTCAAACGGATTTTGCCCTCCGCCTGGCCGTGGCCCATTTCGATCACGGATTGCGGGCCGCCTCCGGGCGGGACGCGAAGTTCGTCCACGAGCTGTCGGCTTCCCTGGACCTGCCCTTTTACTATGAGAAGCAGGATGTGCGGGCCGCCGCCCGGAAATGCGGCTGGAACCTGGAGGAGGCCGGCCGCCGCCTCCGGTACGAATTTCTGCGCCGCACGGCCGCCGAAATCGGCGCTAAAAAAATCGCGACCGGCCATACCCTCGACGACCAGGCCGAGACCGTGTTGATGCGCATGCTGCGCGGCAGCGGGCCGCGCGGCCTGAGCGCGATCGCCCCCGTTTATGAGGGGCTGGTCATCCGTCCGCTGATCGACATCCGGCGCAGAGACGTGGAAGAATTTCTCCGCGCCGGCGGCCTTGCCCACCGCGAGGACGAGACAAACCGCGACCGGGCTTTTCTCCGAAACGACGTCCGCCATCGCCTGGTTCCGTATCTGGAACGGAACTTCGAACGGGACGTTGTGGTCAAGCTCGGCCGCATGGCCGAGATTCTTGCCGCCGAGGACCGGATGCTCGACGCCCAGGTCCGCGGCCTCCTGCCCGGGCTTATCGAGGGGAAAGGGACGAAAGCCCGCTTGGACGCCGAGGCGTTATCCCGGATTCCGACCGGTTTGGCCCGCCGGTGTGTCCGGGCCTTCATCGACATCCAGAAGGGCGATCTTCTCCGCGTTTCTTTCGACGATGTTGAAAACGCCCGCAATCTTTCCGAAGGAAAAATCGCCGTCCTCCCCGGCGGGATCCGGCTGGTTCGGGAAGGAAAATGGATCGGCCGAATGGGCCCCGGCGGGCGGCGAAAGAAAGCCGAGGCCGGCTTCCGTTACGCCTGGGACGGCGAATCGCCCCTTTCGGTAGCTGAGACCGGCGCCGTTTTCACGGCCGAGCTCGCGCCCGGCGGCCGGACCATCAAAGGCCAGATCGACGATTCCCGCCAGGTATTTTTGAACGCCGACCGGGTGGTTTTTCCCTTGATTGTCCGCTCGCGGGGCGAAGGCGACCGCTACCGGCCGATCGGCGCGCCGGGCCGGCAGAAGATCAACGAAATGTTCCGGGCCAAGGGGATTCCAAAATCCGAACGGGATGCCAAAGTCGTCTTTGAATCGGGCGGCGAGATCGTCTGGGTCGAAGGGCTGCCGGTGGCCGAGGATTTCAAGGTGACGGCCGCGGCCAAAATAATCTTAAATATCAAAAAGCACTGAGACGCGATCCGAGGCGGAAGAACCGCCGCCTCGGCTCACATCAGCTTTCTCATTTCGTTGACGATCCGTCCCGCCCAGCGGAAGACATTGTTCTCTTCGACGGTTTCCCTCATTTTCCGCATCCGGGAGACTTGTTCTTCGAGCGGCATTTCGAGCGCCGTTTTAATGGCGTCGGCGAACTCGTCCGTGGCGATGGGGTTGATCGGAACCGCCTGTTCGAGCTCGCGCGACGCTCCGGTGAACCGGCTGAGGATCAGAACCCCCTTCTCGTCGATCCGCGAAGCGACAAATTCCTTGGCGACGAGATTCATGCCGTCATGGATCGCGCTTACAACGCACAAATCGGCGGCCCGGTAGTACAGCAGAAGATCGTCGAGGTCGAGATGCTTCTTGTGGAGGATGATCGGCTGCCAGTCCTTCCGTTTCCATTTTTCGTTGATGTCCAGCATCCGGGCGTAAATCTCGTCATTGTAGGTCCGGTACTTTGGAATATGAATCCGGGAGAGAGGGCCCAGCTGAAGGAAGACGAATTGCCCGATGAACGCCGGGTATTTTTCGAAGAGCCGATCGATCGCGTTGAAACGTTCGATGATCCCCTTCGTGTAATCCATTCGATCGATCCCGACGCCGAGAAACCGGCCGCGAAGCCGGAAATCGTCCCGCAGGAAGCCGATCCGCTGTTCCAGATCGCCGCTTCGGGACTTGCCGTCGATCATGGCAAAGTCGATGCTGATCGGAAACGGGCGGACGAGCGTTTCCTTGCCCTCCTTGACGACCGACGACCGTTCCCGGTCGACGCGGGCTTCCAGGAACCGTTCGACGGATTCCAGGAAATTCAAGCCGTGATACGAGACGTGAAAACCGAGAATGTCGTTGCCCAGGAGCCCCAAGATAAGCTCCTCGGCTTGGGGGCAGATGCGAAAAGCCTCCGGATTGGGCCAGGGGATGTGCCAAAACTGGGCGACGATAAGATCGGGCCGCCGCTCCTTGAGCAGGCGGGGGAGAAGGGCGAAATGATAGTCCTGGATGAAGACGAAACCCTGGTCGTCGCCGATTTCCTCGAGGACGGCGTCCGCGAACTTTTGATTGACGGCCCGATAAACCTCCCAGTCGCTTTCCCGGAACTGGGGCCGGACATGGACGATGTGACAGAGAGGCCAAAGGCCTTCGTTGGAGTATCCAAAATAGAATTTTTCCTCTTCCTCCCGGGTCAGCCAAACCCGCCGCAGGGTGTAGTCGGGACTCTCCGGCGGGACCGCGACGCGGTCGCGATCGTCGACCACATCACGGTCGGCCTCGCCGGATCCGTAAGCCACCCAGGTGCCTCCGCAGGCTTTCATGACGGGATCCAGGGCCACGGTCATGCCGCTCGCCGGGGTCATGCACCGGGTGCCGTTGTCGCCGTACGTGTGAATATAGGGCTCGCGATTCGAAACGACGACGAATTTGTGCGTCCCGATTTTCTCCTCGATGCTGTTTTTCAAATCCTCTCTTGTCCAAGCCATGGCCGGGTTCTCCTTTCCATAAATCTTATTTCGTCCCGATACGGTTTTTCGCCCGGGCAATCGAGTCTTTACCCGAAAACCGCGCCGGCTAGTCGTCAGGACTGATTTTATTTGCGTCGCGGCCCCGATGGCGCCGCGTCTCGCGGCGTACGGATGAGAAGGCGTCGCCGCATACTATTCGGGTCGGGGATTCGGCAGTAACTATTTAATAACACACGAAGTCCGCGAAGTCAACGCGGATCGGCCGCATCCGGCCGGAACAATTTCAGAGAAGGCTTGCGCGCCAGGTCTCATAAACGAGCAAGGCCCAGAGCTGGTGGCTGTAGTTCTCCCGGCCGGCGACGTGGGCGTCGATCATCCGCCGGATGGGCGCGTATTCAAACCAGCCGCCTTCCCGGACGCGTTTTTCGCTCAGGGTCTCCTCCATCAAGCCGCGGAGCTCAACCGCGAGCCAGTGCTTGATCGGGATGCTGAAGCCCTCTTTTTTCCGGTAGAGCGTCTCGTGGGGCAGCAGCCGTTCGAGGGTTTTCTTGAAAATCCACTTCGTTTGGGAGCCGTGGAGCTTGAGGTCGCCCGGCAAGCGGAAGGCGAATTCCACAAGCTTGTGGTCGAGCAGCGGCTCGCGCGCCTCGAGCGACGTGGCCATGCTCATCCGGTCGACCTTGACCATGATGTCGTCGACCAGGTACGTCTTGAGGTCGAGATACTGCTCGCCGCTTGCCGGGTCGAAGCCCTTCATGGCCGCGAAATGTTCCGGGAACGGTTCCCGTCCGAGGAGCGGGCTCACCCCGCCGAGGGCGTTTTGAAACGCCGGGCCGTAGAGCTCCCGCTTCATCGCCTCCGTCAGGAACATCATCCAGCGGAAATGGCGGTGGCCGGCGTCGATATCGAAGGCCTGGGTGAAGCGGCGGAGCTTGTTCCAGGCCCCTTTCTTTTTGGGGGAGGGCCGCATCCGATTGACAATGGCTCCTGCCGCCCGGGCGGCAAGCGGCACGCCGGGCCAGCGGGCCATCCGCTGGGCCTGGTAATGCTCATAGCCGGCAAACAGCTCGTCTCCGCCGTCGCCCGATAAGGCCACGGTCACCCGGCGGCGGGCCATTTCCGAGACGAGATACGTGGGAAAGATCGAGAAATCCCCGAGCGGCTCATCCAGATGCCGGACCAGCTTTTCCGTCAGCTCGAGGGCCTTCGGCTCGAGGATGAGCTCCTCGTGCTCGGTGTGGAATTTCTCGGCGATCCGGCGGGCGTGTTCGAGCTCGTTGTAGGTCTGGTCTTTAAAACCGATGGAGAACGTTCGGAGCGGCTCCGCGCCGAGCTCCCGCATCAATCCGACGACGGCCGAGGAGTCGATTCCGCCGCTGAGAAACGCCCCGAGCGGAACGTCGCTGACCAGGCGGAGCTTGACCGACTCCTTGAGCAGCGCGTAAAGCTCGTCCTCGACGGCCCGAAGCGATGCCGGCCGGGCCGGATGGGGATTCGGTTCGAGGTCCCAATATTTTTTGACCTCGATGCGGCCGTCTCTCCAGGTCAGGTAATGGCCGGCTGGCAGCTTGAAGACGTTTTTGAACATCGAAAGCGGCGCAGGGACGTATTCGAGGGTCAGGTAGATGTCGAGCGCGCGAGGGTCGACTTCTCGCTGCACGCCGGGGTGGGTCAGGATGGTTTTCAGCTCCGATCCAAAAACGAGCGTCCCGTCGGGAAGGAGGGTGTAATAGAGCGGCTTGATCCCGATCCGGTCGCGCATCAGGAGAAGCGTTTCGCTCCGCTTGTCCCACAGGGCGAAGGCGAACATCCCTCGGAACCGTTCGATGAAAGCCGGGGCGCCCCATTCCTCATAGGCGTGGACCATCGTCTCGGTGTCGGACCGGGTGGTGAAAACGTGGCCGCGGCTTTTCAGGTCGTCGCTGATTTCGGCGAAGTTATAGGCCTCGCCGTTGTAGGCGATCCAGACGGAGCCGTCTTCGTTCGAAAGCGGCTGGTGGCCGCCCTCGACGTCGATGATGCTCAACCGGCGATTGCCCAATCCGGCCCGCTCGTCGAGGTAAATGCCCTCGTCATCGGGGCCGCGATGGACGATCGTCCGGCACATCGAGGCGACGAGATCGCGGGAAAAGACCGCGCCGCCTGCCCGCCGGACCAATCCGCAAATGCCGCACATCGGAAATCAGGGGGTTCGGAGCTCGGGCGTGAAGAACACGCCCAGCCAGCGCTTTTCGTCGGTTTGATTGTCTTCGAAATAGGGGGAGGCGCCCTTGGAGGCTTTGATCCGGACCCGGTACATATGGGCCTTGCGGGCGACAAAGCCGCCGCCGACTTTGAAGCTCAGATCGCCTCGCTGAAGAGAGCCGAGCGAAATCGTTTTCTTCTGTCCGGCCATCCAAATGGTGACCTCGTTTTCCAGCCGGGGATTGTTGAGAAGATGAAAGACGACTTCCTTGACCGGAACGGCCGTGCGGAGGATGAATTCGAGCTTTTGATCGCCCAGCGTCCACCAGCCGTTCTCCTCGCGGTGCTTGGGATTGTAGTTGTCGTTGAGGAAATAGAGGAAGCGGTCGTCGAACAGCGGCTCGCCCCATTGCTGGCGGAAAGCGGTGGGATTGGTGTTCGTCGGCAGGTCGTTGATCAAGGTCAGCTCGACGGGGAACAGCGTGAACGGGAAATGCTTGGCCCGGTCGGCCGGGGCGTGGGCCGCCTGGATGGGGGAGAGAAGAATCGGCGCGATCAGGAGAGCCGCCGCGGCCCATTCGGTCGCGATATGGCCGACCTTTATCCGCAGACGCGGGAGGAAGAAAAACAGCGGGTAAATGCCGAGGAAATAGCGGTTGGCCAGCGAACCCCCGCCCCCGCCGAAATTGTCAGGCATCATGACGACATAAATCAGGATCTCGCCGAAGATAGCGACCAGAAGCAGCCATCGGTCTAAGCTTTTTTTGCCGATGAAAAAGAGAATCAGGGCCAGGAGGGCCGGGAAGAAGTACCAGGCCAGGCCGCTGAAACGGCCGAAGAAGAAATAAAACAGGTTGACGGGGACGAATTTTACGGGCATCAGCGCCCGCTCGATGTATCCGTCCGTGGTCATCAATTTTCCCGGAGCGGTGTCGAAGGTCAGGTCGGGCCGCTCGTACGGGAAGTTGTAGTAGAAGCTTTTGCGTTCGCCGCCCTGGTAATTCCAGTCGCCGGTCAGGAGGAAGTTCGTCCCGAAAAGCACGCCGAAGCCCAGGACGAAGACAAGAAGAAGAAGGGCGGCTTTCCCCGGCTTCTTTTTAAGGATCGTCCAGAGGAAAAGCGGCCCGAAGACGGCCGCATTGGGCGGCTTGGCGTAGGCGGCGATACCGGCGATCGCGGCGGCGAGGAAATCGGAACCGTCGGAAAGGAGAAAGACAGTCCAGCGGGAGGGCTTGGGCGGCGATGGCGGCGGCGAGTCGACAGCCGGAACTTCGGTCTTGCGGTGCTTGTACAACCAGAGATAGAGAACGATGAATACGCAGAACAGGTTGAAGAAATCGGGAGCGATCCAGACGACGTACGCACCGGCGACCGAGGCGAAAAGGAACGTCCCGGTTTTCAGCAGCGACAGGCCCGGCTTGTTGCCCAGGCCGAAATAGGACGAGCCCATGAGCAGAAGCAGGAAGATCAGGATCGCATGAAAGACCAGCGGCCCGTTCGGGCCGAAGACCCGGACAAACGGGGCGGCAAACAGGGCATAGGCCATGGACTTGGCGAAATAAAGCTTTTCGCCGTCCGCGGTTTTGATGCGCTTCAGGAAGACGCCCTGCGGCCCGGCCCAGAACCGCTCCTGGTAGCGGACCAGGTCTTTTTTCGTATATTCGAGGTCGTGATCGTAAGCGAGGCTTGAGGCGATGGAAAAATAGGCGGCCTGGTCGGCCGTCAGGAAGCCCTGGTGGAGGGCGGGAAGGTCGGCGAACAGGGCGAAGCCCAGGAAGACGGCGCTGATCAAAACGACAGCCGTGAGAACGCCCTTTTTCTCCGGTAACATGGTTCCTATCAATACCATATTAGGCGCGGAGTTGGCAAACGGGGAAAACGGCTGCACGGAGGTTTTCCAGTTGATGATTGGAAGTTGTCGCCGCGGATCCTTATGATCCGCGACGCATTTATTTATTCGTCGCGAGATCGATCAGGGCCTTGAGGGCCCGCGGATCGGAGCTCTCGCTCAGCGCTTCAATGGCCGCCTTCCGGATTTCGATGTCCGAATGATTCTTGGCGATCTGGATCAGCAGCTCCAAACCCGCTCCGTCTTCGATTTCAGCCAGGGCTTGGACGGCTTCTTCTTTGACGTCTTGATCCGGGTCTTTATCGATGATTCCTTCGAAAGCGGATAAAACCTTTTCCGAGATATTCTCGGCCAGAGCGTCAACGGCTTCTTCCCGAACCTCGGCCGGTGCGCCGGTGCGGGCCACGGCAATCAGCGCGTCGACGGCTTCGGGATTGCCGAATTCCCCGAGAGCCGAAACGGCTTCCTTGCGGACTTCGATCGAGGAGTCGGATTTGGCGAGAGGCACGAGAATCCGGAGGGTTCTTTCTTCAGGATACCCGCCGAGGGCGTCTACGGCTTCGATGCGGACGTCTTCCGGAGCGCGGCTTTTGACGACCCGTTCGAGAAAGGGAATGACCGGCGCTGATTTTTCGTGAATCCCGGCCGTTTCGACGATCCTCTCGGCCAGTTTTCCGGTCGCCGGCCGGTCATAAATCGTCGTCAGAAGGAGGAGGCTCTCTTCATCCTCCGCCGGCCCGAGCCAAAGCAGGGGCTTTCCCTCGAAGGCGACGGGAAAATGGTCATCCGTAGCGCCGACGCTTTCCGGGAGGGCGTCCCCATCCTTGACGAACCGGAAAAGAACGCCGATCCGCTTTTTGACCATCGTGACGATCCGGTCATGGCCGGTTTGATCGTTGAGATGGATCCGCCCGGAGAAAACACTGACGTTCCGGAGGTTTGACGGATAAAGCGTTTCTTTCCCATCAAGGAGTGCGCCCAGCGAGATATCTTCCGACCGGCTTCCGCCAAAACAGCCGATATAGGCGTTGGCTTCCATCAATTTTTCGATCGAATAGCCGATCCAGTATCCGGACTTCAGGCCTTTTTGACGAACCGTCTGCCGGGCCCATTCCCAACGTTCGGCCAAATTCCCCGACAGGTTCGGGCAACGGATGACCTCGACCGGCGCGGCTTTTTCAGCAGCCCCGGCCGCCGTTGCTCCCAGGATCAGGGCGGAAAGGAGGGCCGGTCCGAGACCGGCCGCGATGCGTTTGGTTTTCATGGCCGAGGCCTCAACCCTTATCCGTCCCGTCTTTTTTCTTCAGCAGCTCCATCAAGGCGTCCTGGGCCTTGGGCGAGGCGATTTCTCCAAGGGCCCGGGTGGCCGCCCGCCGCGTCTCCATGTCCTTGTCGGTTTTGGCGATTTCCAGAAGCAGGGGGACGGCGGCGTCGTTTTCGGAATTCCCCAGAGATTCGCAAGCGGCCTGGCGGAGCTCGGGATCGGTCTCCGTGCTCACGTATTGCCCGATGGCTTTGATGTTTTCCGCCGTCGGCTCTTCGGCCAGGCCGTCGAGGGCCGTTCTCTTCACCTCGACCGATTTGCTTTTGCGGAGGATGTCGAGCAGGGCGTACCGTTTGCGGTCGCTTTCGTTTTCGATGTCACGAATCGTCGAGACGATTTCCTCGGCCAGCTCCTCGTCGGCGGCGGCGACGGCGGCTTCGGACAGAAAAGCCAGGGCTTCGCCTCCGCCGTTATCGGCGATGACGTCGATCGCCTGGGATTTGAGGTCCTTCTCCCTGACCGCGCCGTAGATTTCCTTCAGCACGTTCATCGTCTGGGGAAGCTCGAGATCCCCGATCGCCTCAATCGCGCTTTCGCGGAGATCAAAAGAGGCCGATCCCAGGGCGATCTCTTTGAGCAGGGCGAGGGACTCGGGCGTATCCGTTTCGGACAACATGGAGACGGCGACGGCCTTGGCTTCCGCGGTTTTGGCTTCCTTGAGGATCGTCCGGGCGGCGGCCGTTTTTTCCGTGGCCCCGAGCCCTTCGATATCATCGAGCGCTTCGGCCGCCTCGGCGGCCAGCTCGGGATCCGTCTCGTTGACGGCGATCCGGGTCAGGGCCGCGGCGAGGCCGGGGCTTTCCAGATCGCTGAGGGCTTCAATGGCCGCTCTCCGGATCGGGGCGGGCTGGTTGGATTCGGCGATGGACAGCAGGGTTCGGACGGCCTCTGCTCCGCCCCGCTCGCCGAGGGCGTTGACGGCCTTTTTCCGGAGAAAGTCGCTCGGGTCCTTGAGGGCGATCTCGGTCAGCTTTTTCAGGGTTTTTGAATCTTCCGACTGGCCCATGACATAGATGATCTTGCCCCGTTGGGCCGGGTCGGCGCTTCGGTCATAGAGGTCGAGGAGGGCGTCGATTCCGGCCTCTCCCTTCATTTCTCCGAGGGCGTGCAGGGCCGTGAGCTGGATGTCTTCGTCTTCGTTTTCCTCATAGGTTTTAATGATGGTCTTGTATTCCTTTTTACCCCGGCTAGCCAGAGTTTCGGCCAGTTGCAGCAGGCTGGACTTGGCTTCATCGATCCAGGCGCTGTCGGGGAAGGTCTTGATGAAATCCTGGTAGCAGAGGAAAACGGATTCCCGGTTCTCGTCGTTCTGCTCGCGGCTGTAGCAAAGCCAATAGCGGGCATCGTCGGTCCAGGAGCTTTTCGGATATTTCTGGAGAAATTCCTGCAGAGAGGTCTTGGCCTCGACCCATTTTTCGGCCAGGACGAGATTGTAGGCTTGCTGGTAAGCCCGGGTTTCCTCGGACTGGGGATCCGCGGCGCGGCTCGGCCGGGCCGCGAGGATACCCGAGGCGACGATCATCAAAACGGCCGCCCATCTCGTGAATTTGATTTTTTTCATATCTGACTCCTTTTGTCTTCGGTTTTACAGGGCCACGTCGGTCGGTTCTTCCGCCGAACGGAGGGATATCAGGGCGATGGAGATTTTAAAGAGGATCTCTTTCGCGGCGAGCCCTTCGCGGACGATTTCCACGGCCTGGGCGTTTTCCTCGGGATCCAAATTCGCGATCTGGACGAGGATGGTCTTCAAGTCCGCGATCAGATTTTTGTAGCGCTTGCCCCTGGCTCCGGAAAGAAGGGCTTCGAGCTCCCGGCCGCGGTCGACGAGCTCCCGGGAAACCTGCTTCTGGAGGGCCAGGTTCAGGGCGTACGGATCCTCCGACCGGGGATCAAAATTGGCCAGGGAAAGAAGGATGACCTTGGAGCGGTTGAAATAATCGGCGATCTGTCCGACCGGCAGAGGATTCCGGTTCGCCGCCCGGGCTCCGGACAGGGCGAAGGAGGTTTCTCCCGGCCCGATCCAGCGTCCGATCTGGATTCCCGCGACCAGGATCATGACGCCTGCGGCCGCGGCATAAGCCCAGCGCGGGACGAGGTTGAAGACGCGACGCGGGGAGGCGGGGGCCGGAACGGCCGCGGCCGCTTCGACGCCGGCGTCTTTCTCCATCCGGGCTTCGAGGCGGTCCCAGTAACCGTCCCAGAATTCCTTTCCGGGATCGGGCCGCCGCCTCATCTTCATGATCCGGATCGCTTCTTCTTTTTTCAATTTACTCATAGCTCACCTCCGTCGGAGCCGGGCCGCGGAAATCGGCCAGCTCCTTCCGGATTTTTCGCAGGCCGCGAAAGAGATAAATCTTCGCCGACCCGACCGAGATTTGCAGGATTTCGGCGATCGATTTGAGATCGAGTTCTTCGTAGTGCCGGAGGATGAAGACGGCCCGCTCCCGCTCCGAAACCAAAGCCAGAGCCCGGTCGATCCGGGCTTGGAGAAATACGCCGGCCCCGGCTTTCTCGGGATCATCCTCCCAGGCGGTCGCTTCGATGGCGGGCGGGTCTTCGCTCGACAGGGACACGGACGAGCCGGCCGCGGTCTCCCGGGGGGCTCTCCGATGGAAATCACGGCAGGTATTGACGGTGATCCGATACAGCCAGGAGCCGAGACGCGCGTCTTTCCGGAAGGTATGAAAGGAACGATAAACCTTGGCGAAGACTTCCTGAGAGACATCCTCGGCGTCGTGATGGCTCTGGGTCATGTCGTAGGCCAGCTTGTAAATCATCTTTTTATATCGTTCGACGAATTCCCTGAAGGCGGACCGGTCGCCGGCGGCCAGCCGCTCGATCAGGTCTTGTTCATCCGGGGTGTTCATTCTCGTTTCCTTATGATTAGACGCGCGAAAGGCGCTTTGGGATACAAGAAGCCTTTTCGCCCATGGTTTATCGAATGATGGGCGGTTATGACTATATCTCGAATCTTTTGGGCGTAAAAGGGATTAATTGTTATTTATGAATAAGTTACCAGTTGATATCGAGCGAATTGCAATTATTGCGGGAACTGGGATATATACGCGGCGATGATCCGGTCGCCCCAGACGAGGGCGACGTAGGCGGCCGGGGCGATGAACGTTCCGAACGGCAGGGCGAACTTCATGTCCTTGCCCTTGGCTTTCATCAAGATGAGGCCGAAAACCGCCCCCGTGATCGAGGCCAGGACCAGGGTCAGGATCGTTTTTTGCCAGCCGAGAAACGCCCCGACCATGAGCATCATCGTCACGTCGCCCAGCCCGAGCCCCTCCTGTTTCCGCACCAGCCAATAAAGCCCGTAAACGAGCAGGAGAAATCCGCCGCCGACGGCCGCGCCGATCAGCGCTTTGACGACGGTCAGGTCCTCGCGGAAAAAGGAATAAGCGAAGGCCAGGACGATTCCCGGATAGGTGATGGCGTCGGGAAGGATCTGGTGGCGGGCGTCGATGAACGCGAGCACGATCAGGGCGGTCGTGAAGAGCGCGGCGGCGTAGAACGGGAGCCCGAATCCGCCCTCGCGGACATAGACGATCGCCAGAAGCAGGGGCGTCAAAATCTCGACGACAAGGTAAACCGGGCTGATGCGCGCTCCGCAGCGGCGGCACTTTCCCCGCAAAATCAAATAGGACAGGACCGGGACGTTTTCATACGGCTTGATCCGGGCCTTGCACGACGGGCAGGTCGAGGGCGGGTGGAGCAGGCTCATCTTCTCCGGCACGCGGTAGATGACGACGTTGAGGAAGCTGCCCCAGGCCAGGCCGAAGACGACGACGAGAATCAGCGCTTCCATGGGTTCACCGCCGTTTTGATCTCGCTTGTCTCCGGATCATAAAGGTAATCCTTCCCGTCGAAATCCTTCGGCACGTACTTGATCAACCGGGCCGCGACAAGCTCCTCGAGATCCCGGGCGGGCCGTCCCCGCGCTTCCCGAAACCGGTCCAGGACGGATTTGAGCGCGGCGATGTCGATGGCCGCCTTGACGTTGTAAAGATGATTGGAGGCGATCTTCTTGATCTGCGGATCGGTCGCCGTTTCGTAGACTTCCTTCCAAGTCTCCCAGGAGGTCTGGTAATCCATCGTTTTGTAAGCAGCGTTGGCGAACAACCGTTTGACGATGTCGGGAGAACCCGGAACGGCCATCGCTTTCTCGAAATACGCCTTGGCCCGGGCGAAATCCTTCAGGTACATCTGGCAGTAATGGCCGGCCTCGAACGGGAAGATCCACTCCTGGGGATTGCGGGCCCAGCCGTCGTCATAGGCCTTGAGGGCGAGCTCCGGGTTCTGAAAATCGTAATGGGCGATGAGCGCGGCCGTCAGGTAGGGATCGACCCAGTGCGGGTCGAGGTCGGCGATGACCTGAAAGATGCGGTTGAAGTTTTGGGCCCGTTCCGGGATGTTCGTATTGCCGTAATATTGAATGGCCCAGACGTAGGCGATGTCGGCCATCAGAGACGAATATCCGAACGTCGCCGCCTTCACCGCCGGGCCCGAGGGAAGATAGACGATCCCCGCGCCGGGGATTTTCGCCCTTTCCGCCCCGTCGAGCATCACCTTGAAGCCGGCCACGGCGGCCAGAGAGAGGAGGATGAGGCCCGTCGAAAGGATCCGTTTGCCCATGGCTCAGACGAAATCCCGCCGGCGGAAGATGACGACCGCCAGCAGGAGGACGAAGGCCGTGTAGACGACGGAATATCCGACCGCGCCCAGCCATAATGTTCCGGGCAGGGGGAGGTTTTGGACGACCTCGGTTTTGATGTTGAAGTTTTCCAGATCGGGGAGGATCGTGGCGATGATCCGCAGGATCACCCGGCCGGTCCCTGGGGCCGTTTTCTTGATCAGGGTTTCGATGCTCCAGGAGAAATGGCCGATGAGGTAGAAGCTCAAGGCGAAAAGCGCGCTGAGAATCGGCGTCGAAAACGAGGAGAAAAGAATCGCCACGGCCGTCAGAAGAACGAGCTCCAGAAAGATGAAAAAGACGGCCAGCAGCATCCGGCTTTCGAACGCCCCGGTATGGAGGAACACGACGAACAGGAAAACGACGGTCATGGCCCCGATCATGACCGCCAGGGTCAAGACGAGGCCGCAAAATTTTCCGAGGAGGAATTCCGCCCGTCTGATCGGCTTGGATATCAGGGTGAAGATCGTCCGTTTTTCGATTTCCTTATAGACCAGGCCGGTGCCGATCAGGATGGCCATCAGCGCTCCGAAAAAGCCGATGGAGGCCAGGCCGACGTCCTTGACGACTTTGACCCTGTCGCCCACGGTCAAAACGGCCAGGACCCGGGCCAGGCCGATCGTCAGGGCCGAGAAGAAGAAAAGAAGATAGAGGATCCGGTCGCGGACGGCCTCCTTGAACGTGTTGCGGGCGATGACCAGGATCGTCATTGGCGGGCTACCGTTTCGACGAAGATGTCCTCGAGCGTCTGGGTCCGGGGGACGAGGGCGTGAATCCGGCCGCCGCGCTCGCGGACCGCGTCGAGCAGCGGTTGGACGTCGGCCTCGTCGAAGACTTTGAGGAGAATCCGGCCGTCGCGGATCGAGACGCGCTTGCCGAAACGGGCCAGAGCTTCCTCGTCCACGCCCGAAACCGTGACTTCGGTGAAGAGGATTTTTTCCGAGACGAGGTCGGAGAGACGCCCGAGGTTCTGGATCCGGCCGCCGACGACGATCGCCACGTGATCGCAGATCATCTCGATGTCCTGGAGGATGTGCGAGGTGAACAGCACCGTTTTCCCCGCGTCGCGCAGGCCGAGGATGATGTCCCGGATGTCCTTGCGGCCGAGGGGGTCGAGGCCGCCGAGTGGCTCGTCCAGGATCACGAACTCGGGTTCATTGATCAAGGCCTGGGCCAGCCCGACCCGCTGGAGCATGCCCCGGGAGAACTTGCGAAGGTGGACGTCGGCCGCGCTTTCTAAGTCCACGAGCCGGAGAAGGCGGTCGATCCGTCCGGCCCGCTCGGCCTTGGGGACTCGGAAGAGCTGGGCGTAGAAATCGAGAAACTCGCGGGCGGACAGGTAATCGTAAAAATAGGGATTTTCCGGGAGAAAACCCAGCTTCTCTTTCGACCGCGGATCGAGCGGCGACCGCCCGAATAGGGAAATGCTTCCGGCGTCGGGGAAAATCAGCCCCAGGACGCATTTGATGGTCGAGGTCTTGCCCGCGCCGTTCGGTCCGAGATACCCAAAGATCTCGCCCTGGGCGACGGTGAAAGAAACGCCCTTCAGGACTTCCTTTTTCTTCGGAATGAACCCCGGTCGGAACGTCTTGCGGACGTCGCGAAGCTCCAGCACATTTCCCATGTTCGCCCGGTATTATAGCATAGCCCTTATTTCTTCAGGTTCTCCTCGAAGAGCTTCAGGATCCTCTTGTATTCGTCGGTCCAGGACGCGGCGTTGACGAAAGAATGGTCCTCGACCGGGTAGAAAGCCACGCTCCAGTTGTCTTTGCCGAGCTCGATCAAGCGCTGGGTCAGCCGGACGGTATCCTGGAAGTGGACGTTCGTGTCCACCAGGCCGTGGCAGATGAGGAGGGCTCCCTGGAGCTTCTCGGCGAAATAAATCGGCGAGCTTTGCTTGTAGGCCTCGGGATCGTCCTGGGGCCGGTTCAAGATGTCCACGGTGTACCAGGGATGATAGGCCGCCCAGTCCGTGACCGGCCGCAAGGCCGCCCCGGCCGTAAACGTCCCGGCGGACTTGAACATGGCCATGAGGGTCAGGAAGCCGCCGTAGCTTCCGCCGTACGTCCCGATGCGGTCGGCCGCCACCCCGGCATTCTTCACCAGCCAGCCGGCGGCGTCCACGATGTCGTCCAGGTCCTTGCCGCCCATCGCCCGGTAGATGGCCGTCCGGCAATCCCGGCCGTAACCCGAGCTGCCGCGGTAATCAACGTCGAAGACGACATATCCCTTTTCGAGGAGAAGGTTATGGAACATATATTCGCGGTAATACTCGCTCCAGCCCTTGTGGGCGTTCTGCAGATAGCCCGCGCCGTGGATGAAGATGACCGCGGGATGGGCCGGATGCGGAGATTTCGGCTGGAACAGTCGGGCGTAGACGTCCGCGCCGTCGCGGGCCTTGAAGCTCAGCACTTCGGGTTCCGCCCACGGGAAGGCCCGGAATTCTTCCGTCGTCGATAAGGTGACTTGAACGGCTTTCGCTCCGGGCTTGTTGGGCTGGACGTAGATCTCCGGCGGCTTGGCCGCCGAGGAATGCATCAGGACGAGCACGGTTTCGTCTGGGGAGAGGGTCGGCTCGTTGAAGCCGGTCAGTCCGGTGATTTTCGTTCGGGCGCCGCCGGCCGCGGGCATCGCGTAGAAATGCGTCTCGCCCGGATGCTCTTCGCTCGTCGTGAGGTAGAGGGTCTTTCCGTCGCGGGAAAGACGGGCGTCCCTCACCTCGAACCGCCCCGAGGTGAGGGCGGCCGTCGACGAGCCGTCGAGGGCGGTTTTATAAAGATGGGCGAACCCGTTCTTTTCGCTGATGTAGGAAACGAATTTCCCGTCCGGCCAGAAGAAAACGTCGGTCAGGCCGAACTCGCCGATCCAGGCGGTGTCGTGGACGGATTCGAGGGCCGCGGCCTTGGCCGCCGCCGGATCCAGGCGGAAAAGCCAGACATCCTTCCGGTCGACGCTTTCGACCTGGAGAAGAAGGATTTTCCGGTCCGCGGAGACGATGATTTCGCTCGGGGCCAGTTCCCGTTCGCCCTGGCCGAAATCCACCCATTTCACTTCGCCCGTCGCCGTGTCCATCACCCCGGCTTTGATATGGCCGGAGGAATAGCCGGCCTTGGCGTGGGAGGGGATCGTCTCGGTGAATCCCGTCCGGGTCACGTAATCCGGGACGATGGTCTGTTTTTCCCCCGGATCGGATTCGGACAGCAGGAACAGGACGTATTTTTCATCGGCCGTGAGCTCCAGGCTGTAAATGTTCTGGTTTTCCGCCAGGAAAAACGGCTTGCGGGCCGGTCCGCCGCGGCCCGGTCCGCCGGGCGGGGGGAAGCCGCCCATCATCCGCCGCCGGCCCGCTTCCTCCCCGGACTTCTGGAACTGCTTGAACAGCTCTTTCTGCTGATCCTCGTACCATTTGTCCAGGGCGTCGGGTTTCGCCGGCGGCGCGGGCGGGGTCTCTCGCGAGAATGAAGTCAGCTGCCGCGGGCCGCGCCCGTCCAGCGGAAGGATGAAAAGATTATCGCCGGAGGTGAAAACGACGCCTTTTTCGTCGGCGGTGAAACCGAGCGCCGTTTCCTGCGTATCCGTTTGAAGAAGGGGCGTCGCCGACGCCGCGCCCGCCTGGAGAAGGGCGATGTCTCCGTTCCTGTTGACCAGAAAACGCTTTTTCGCCCGGTCGGGGATCATCCCCGGCCCGCTGCCGAAGCCGAAAAAGCGGGCAAACCGCCCGAACCGGCCGGTGCCTTCGGCCAGAGGGGTTTTTTCAAGCTCGCCTTCCTCGGCTTTCTTCGGTGAAAAATCCAAGGGCGTAATGAAATAAAGCTCGGCTTTTTTTTCGCCGGGCTTCTGCCAGCGGAAATAGAATTTTTTCCCGTCCACAGACCAGCCGACCGTCGCCGGCTCCGTTCCGACGAAATCCGTCCCGCGCATGATCTGTTCGAGAGTCAGGGCCGGGGGATTCTGCCCGGCCGCCGGCGGCGGGACGAGGCCGGCGATGAGAATCATCGGAAGCAGTGCGGAAAGGGCGATGAAAATGCGGCGGATGCGCATGAGCGACTCCTTGAGGATCCGAATCAGGCGGATTATAAGCGCAGCCCGCCGAAGAAAGCAAAAGACCGGCGGCAACGTCTTCCCCTTGCCGCGGGTTATTCGTGATAGAATAAGCCTATCGCGCAAGGAGGTTCGAACATGAAGACGAAAACCAGCCTTTTATTGCTGACGGCCCTCGTCGGCCTGATGTCCACGGCCTGCCTGGCGTCGTTCCCTTATGATTGGGGCGAAACGCAACCGGTCCCCGAGCAGCGTTACGGTTCCGATCGGCTGGTCCGGTACGCCGAGGAATTGTCGACGCGGGCGGATGACCTGGCCGCATCGATTTCCGAGCGGTTCGACAACCGGTTCGAATCCCTGAGGGATTCCGATATCGAAGTCCTGTACGGTTCCGAGAAATTTCTCGCTTCCTGCCAGGTCTTTCTGCGGCTGGCCGAAGCGAGCGCCGATTCCGGTTCGCGGCGCGCCGGCCTGGACGCAGCCTTCGGCTTTCTGTCCCGCGAATTCGACGATTTCGAGGCCGTCGCCCGCCGGGCCGGGATCCGGACCTATGACCTGTCCGATTGCGCCGATCTCCTCGAACGGATGGGCCGGGAAGTCGGCGCCCGCCGCGATTATTCCTACGATCGGGAGGACCGGGAACGCGACGCAAGCGACGAATGGATCGGAAAATACGCCAAGGGGTCCGATTCTTCGGTTTATCTCATCGAGCGTCAGGGCCTCCGGATCGTCCGCCGGCCGTTTAAAAACCTCGAAAGCCTGTTCAAATACAATTACGATCTAGACCGGGGCGACAATCCCTGGGATTACGTCGCCGAGGTGCCGGCCGCGGATCTCGACCGGATGAAGATCGGCGATCCCGTCGAACGGACCTTCGAGGGGCAGATGATCATCGAGCCCGCGGGAAGAAAACTGAACCGCTCAGTTTATCTCATCCAGAACGGAAAGAAACGGGGCTTGACCGAGGCCTCGCTCGTCACCCGGTACGGCGGCTGGAATAAAGTCCGCGAAGTCCCGAAGGAAATCATCGACGCTTATCCGGACGGCGATCCCATCCGCTGATCGATTCGGCCTCCCTTTTGCCCTCTCCCTCCAGGGAGAGGAAACGCGGGCTGTTGTCAGCAAAAGGGGGGTTGATGATGGGAACCAAAAGGTGGGGGCTCTCTCCAGCCCGCAAAAGAAAGCCACACGTAATATACTTGAGGGCGAGGGAAAAATCAAGAAAAAATCGCCGCCGATTTTCAGACGGCGGCTGTTGACGTAATTTTCGTTTCGGCGGAAAATCGCCGGGAGGGAAAAATGGAACAGAAAAAAATCGACATCAAAGTGGACGAGTCCATCGCCGTCGGCCAGTACGCCAACGTGGCCGCCATCCGCCATTCGCGGGAGGAGTTCATCTTCGACTTCGCCTTTTTGTTCCCCGACCATCCGGCCGGCAAGATGATCGCCCGGCTGATTCTCAGCCCGGCCCACGCCAAACGGTTTCTGGAAGCCCTCACCTCCAACGTCCAGGGCTACGAATCGACCTTCGGCCCGCTGCCGCCGGTGGAAACGCCGCCGGTCGGGTTCATTCATTGAGACCGCCGACCGGGCCCGAACGCCGGGTTGGACACCTTGACAAGCGGCGGAAATTCCGTTATCAATGAGATCAAGATCCGAGCATGAGGTTCAATTGATGAAAGCGGTTTTCGGATCGGTGCATCCTTGAGGAAGCAATCAATCTCGGGAGGTAATACCCATGGCGTTTGAATTCAAGAATTCCAGAGGGGCCAGCTACTTTCTCCACGCGAAGAACGTGACCCTCAAGGGCGGCCGGAAACAGATGATTTACTACTTCGCCAAGGAAATCAAGGACGGCGCCTTGGATGCGGTCCCCGAGGGCTACCAGGCCGTCGAAACGCCCAAGACGGGCATGCCGATTCTCAAAAAGAAATAACGCCCGAGCCGTTATTTTCGTCGATCCCCCGGGTTCCGGGAAGGGAGACGTTTCCCGGGACCCGGTTTTTCTTTTAATCCCTTCGCCGAGGCTTCTCCGGCCGGTTTGAAAGCCGGCGTCCTCCTCATCGCTCCTCTTCCGGGGGAGCAACCGTCCAAAATCGAGGACACATCCCTCTTTCTTTTCCCCCTGGGAATCAGGGAGGAATCTCCTGGCACGGAAGTTGCATTAAATCGAAGTGCAAGGAGAGAAGCGATGAAAAGAATAATGACCTTGGCGATCCTGGCGGTTGTGTCAGTCCCGTTCCTGGCCTTCGGACAATCCGAAGAATACTACGACCGGAGCTACACGCGGCTGAGCTATGTCCAGGGTGACGTCTATATCCAGCGCGCCCAGGACCTCGGCTACGAGCAGGGCGAAGTGAACCTGGTCGTCGTGGCCGGCGACAAGCTCGGCACGCGCGACGGCCGGGCGGAAATCCAGCTCGGCCGCGGCAACGTCCTGCGCCTCGACCGCGACACCCAGATTGACGTGGCCGGCCTGCCCGGCCGGGACGGCGATCCCACCAAAATCCATGTCCTCGCCGGCAGCGTATTTTTCCGCGTCCGGACCGTCGACCGGGAAAAGGACCTTCAGCTCCACACGCCCGACGCGTCCTTTTACATCCTCGAGCCCGGCCTGTACCGGGTGGATGTGCGGGACAACGAACGGACGGAATTTGCGGCTTTCAGCGGCCGGGCCGAAGCGGCGGGGGAGGAAGGCTCCCTCGAAGTCCAATACGGCGAGGCCGTCATGGCCTTTGACGGCCGGTTGGACGCGTCGTCCCGGTTGAACGCCCGCAACGACGATTTCGGTTCCTGGAACGAATCGCGCGATGAGCTGTACGCGCAACGGCTGGAAAAATCGTATCTTCCCTCCGAATACGCCGATTACGAGTCCGAGCTGGCCGACAACGGCAGCTGGGCCTATGAGAATGAGTACGGCTACGTCTGGGTGCCCCGGGTGTATGCCCCCGAATGGCGGCCATACTACAATGGCCGCTGGTCCTGGTACCCGGTCATCGGCTGGACCTGGATCGACTATGCGCCCTGGGGCTGGTGCACTTCGCACTACGGCCGCTGGGGCTGGCGCTTCGGCCTGGGCTGGTTCTGGATCCCGACCCATCACTGGGGATGGGGCCCGGCCTGGGTCCACTGGTACAACGACTGGGATTACATCGGATGGAGCCCTCTCAGCTACTGGGGCTATCCGTGCTGGATCTATAACAACCGCTTCTACGGCCACGGCCATGACGGCTGGCACGGCGATTTCCGCGACCACGTGCGGACGATGACCGTCGTTCACCGCAACCAGCTTCAGGACCGCGGCATCTCGCGGGTGGCCCTCGACGGACGGTCCGGGATCAAACTGGACCGGATCTCCCTGAAAGCCAAGCAGCCCGATCTGCGCCCCACCCTCGGCCGGGATGCGAACATCGAGTCCAAGGCCCGGCGGACCCTCGACCGCGGCTCCCTGCGCGGCGTGGAGCGGAGCTTCAGCGCAGACCGCGGGCGTCTTTCATCTCCCCAGAGTCAGGAAAAGAGCCGGGTCATCAGGAAATCGGATTCCGAAAGCGCGTCCCGCGGGATCCAGGAGCGGATTCTCCGCCCGCAAACCGGATCGCGGTCGGGCGACGCCGTCAAACGCAGCCCGGAACGAAGCCTTGACCGGAACACGATGAGGGAATACCCCTCCCAGTCCAAGGGCAGCCTGGCCGGCGCGGCGACGAGATCCTTTTCCTCGAGCTCGTCGAGCCGGGCGATCCGGAAGAGCGACGCCATTCGCTATTATTCGAGCTCCGGCCGTCTCGCGGTCCCGACGGAGCGGTCTTCCTCGGCGGGACGGAGCTCATCATCCACTTACCGGGTCTGGGGCTCGCCTTCGCCGGACCGGTCGCGGCTTGAATCCCGCTCCTATTCTTATTCGCGATCCTCCGGCTCAAGCTATTCCTCGCCGCGATCCTCCGGCTCGTCTTCGAGATCCTCGCTGAGCCCCTTGCGCTCCCGCACCTCCGGCTCGTCTTCCCGGTCCGTTTCGACACCCTCACGGAGCTCCTCGTCCTCCTCCCGGTCCTCGACCAGCTCTTCACGGAGCTCGTCCTCCTCGTCCCGCTCCTCGTCTTCCCGGTCATCGGGTTCCTCCTCCCGGTCTTCGAGCGGCTCGCGGTCTTCGGGCTCCGTTCACAAAAAGTAACGGCATTTTTTCATCCCGGCGGAAGCGGATCCAAGCTTCCGCCGGGAATTTTTTTGTCCGAAAATCCCCCGTTCATCTTCCCTGGATTATTCATAAATATCTCAAAATTCTTATATTGATATTGTTTTAAGCAAATAATACGGGCTTCATCTTTTTGGCCGGCGATCCTCATCGCCGGAGGTGATTGACGCTCCGAATTTTCGACTTTACAATCCGTTTTCCGACCAAGGAGGCGATCCATGAGGAAGCGGATTTTTAGCGGGATCTTCATTGCGGCCGTCATCTTCAATCTTGCGGCCGTTGCGGCGGATGCCGGAATCGCGTCGGACGAGGCGGCTCCCGGGGCGGAAAAATGGTTTCGACTCGGATTCAGCTTCAGCGGGGGGTGGAACCGGATCGAGGGAGGCGACTTCAACCGGTCGATCCGCGACGAGAACCGCTGGGTCGCCGACGCCAACTCCGCCGACGGGGACTTCGACTATACGATGTACTGGAAGCAGATGAAAATCATGCCGGATTGGAAAGGCGAAGTTTTCGCCCGGTTCGGCCGGCATCTCGGGCTCGGCCTCGGCCTGGAATATCTCCGGAAAATCAATACGGGGACCCGGGGATTGGAGGTCGGTTATTCCGAAACGGAGACTTACGAGGGTCTGATCGCCACCTATTCCATGGATGCCGCCTTGAACGATCGCTATCCTCAGGCGTTGACGATCGTTCCCATCACCCTCAACATTTATGGATACCTCCCGCTCGGCCGCCGGGGCGAAGCCTATGTCACGGCCGGACCGGGACTGTATCTGGGACATTTACGCCTGGCCGCCGAGACGGAGATGTCGATCGAATCCAATTTCGACCTCTTTACGGCCGACGGAAACGAACAGATCCAGTTCGTGCATCAGAAAATCGAAGCCACCCAGAACCACATCCAAAAAGCGACGGGCCGGGCCGTCGGTTTTCAAATCGGCGCGGGCTTCTCCTACGCCCTGACCGGAAATCTTTCGCTGTTCGGCGAAGCCCTTTACCGGAGAGCGAACATCAAGAACTGGAAGGGGAGCGGGGCCATCGACACCGTTCTCCGGGCGACGCAGTCCGCGACGGGCCATGAACCCATCGTCCGCGAGTCCGCCGAGCACGAGGACTGGGAAGGCGATCTCTGGTCTTACGAGTACAGCGACTACGATTCCGGGGCCTGGTATTCCGCATACGGCGTCTTGGAAGAAAAACCCGCCTCCGAGGCCTATCGGAACATCCGCAAGGCCGAAATCAACGTCAACGGACCGACGGTCCGCTTCGGGGTCCGGGTTTCCTTCGGCCTGGGGCGGAAAACGACGCATTGACGCGCCGGCTTTTCTCCGCATACAATCCTCCGGGGAAGGGTGGCCGCCTTTCCGCCGCCGACCAAGGAGACCTTCCATGATGCAGCGGCTTTCCCGGGGAATCGCGATTTTTTCGGTTTTGGCCGCCCTGGCGGCTCCGTCTCTCTCCGCTCAACCGGAATCGGCTTCCGCGTCCGCCGGGCAGGGAAGCGGGATCCGCCTCGGGTTCAGCCTCGGCGGCGGCCTCCTCGGGATCGACGGCGGCGATTTCAACCGGTTCATCCGGGATTCCCGGCGCTTGGCCGACGACGCCAACGCCGCCGCCGGCCGGACTCTCTACGCCCTCGACTGGAAGGAAATGAAGACGATGCCGGATTTCCGGGGCGAAGTCTTCGCCCGGTTCGGCCGCTATTTCGGCATCGGGCTGGGCGTGGAGTATCTCCGCCGGACCAATCCGGGGACGATCGCGTTCGCCGAAGATGATTCCTTCACCACGAATTATCTCTCTTATTATTTCGTCACGACGAAGACCGAGGAAGCGTCGTGGCGGTATTCCCAGACCTTGACCGTCGTCCCGATCACTCTTCAGCTCACCGGTTATCTTCCGCTCGGCCGGCGGGGGGAGGCCTTTCTCAGCGCCGGACCCGGCTTGTATCTCGGGAAATGGAAAAGCACCCTCGACTTGAGCGAGACTTCGGTCTACAACCTCGACTGGTTCTGGAACGACGGGACGGCCTGGCCGCCGTCGTTTCTTTCCTCAGAGGAATACGCCGAAACCAACGTCCAGGAAGCGGCCTGCAACGCGGTCGGTTTCCAAATCGGGGCGGGATTCGCATTCGCCCTGTCCGATCGCCTTTCCCTCTTCGGGGAAGCTTCTTACCGGATGGTGAATTTCAAGAAATGGAGCGGGACCGGACGGCTCGATTATACCGATAGGGCCGAATACGGTTGGACGGACCAGCCCGAACCCATCGTCATCGAAGACTCCGGAAGCGAATCCTGGAGCGGCGACGCCTGGGCTTATGAAGAGGATTGGCCGGACCTGGCCGGCCGCTATTACCTCGCCTACGGTGTGTTCGAATCCCCGCCCGGGACGGCTTACGGGACGAATGTCCGCCGGGCCGAAATCAACCTCAATGGATTCGCCGTCCGGTTCGGGATCCGGATCATCTTCGTCCTGGGCCGCGGGCGTTAGCCGGTTTCGACGAATTCGCCGATCCGCTTGTCCTTTTTCACCTTGTCCCAGGGGAAGCATTTCCCGTTCATGGAGACGTATACGCCCGGGGGAAGGGTTTGAACGAAGGCCAGGGAGCTGCCCAGGTTGAACATCCCGTCGGAGCTTCCGAACTTGTAGGGAATCATCGCCCCGGTCAGGACGATCGTTTTTCCCGTCACGTGCCGGGCCAGAAACCCCGCCGTCTCGACCATCGTGTCGGTCCCGTGGGTCACGACGATGCGGTCCTCGGGGGCGGACTTGCAGTTTTCGACGATGATCATCCGGTCCGAGTCCGTCATTTCCAGGCTGTCGATCATCATCAGGGTCCGGATTTCCAGGGGAAGGCGGCAGCGGCCGAGCTTGAGCATTTCCGAAAGGTGGCTGTCCTTGAAATAAAGAGTCCCGTTCAGCTCGTTGTATTCCTTGTCGAACGTTCCCCCGGTGACGAAGATGCGGATGCTCATGGCGGATGTTTCCTTGGCCCCGAAGGGCCCCTCGAATATACGTCGGAGACGGAAATTCTGTCAATTGCATGTACTGGGTCACTACATGGTGGACGCCTCCAGGGGTTTGCGGGATTGCTTCTTTCGACAGCACAGCTCATAGGGCGTCAGATAGCCCAGAGCCTGGTGAGGCCGGATATGATTGTATTCG
>Ga0172371_10000946_pt1 | contig 45746 bp, 25 predicted proteins | sample Lak12m_FD_114543 | JGI IMG/M metagenome (GOLD analysis project Ga0172371, IMG submission 114543) | Freshwater microbial communities from Kabuno Bay, South-Kivu, Congo - kab_022012_12m | ecosystem: Environmental > Aquatic > Freshwater > Lake | place: Democratic Republic of the Congo: South-Kivu... | reverse complement strand
CGGTTTAAACTGAAAAGGTAATACAAAAAATGAAATTATTTTTTCGTCCATTTCCTCTAGTTGATCCTTTCGTCACCGATTTAAACCATATTAATTCCAGCACATCAAAAAAAGATTTAGCCGGATAAAGATGCCAACGGGAGAAATGGTAATTGCTTAGATTTGCAGGACATTTAAAACTCCTTCAAACTTCGAAATCAGACAGGGATCTGATGCCGGTTATAACAAAATCAATCATGTACAGAATCATCCCCGTCGATCAGTCAAACCTCGCGGACCACCCCCAGGCCATCTGCTTCATCAACCCGAAACATCCAACGTACCGCTTGAAAAGTGAATGGCTCATCGACCGGTTTCGTGAAGGGCTGAAAATCAAGCTGATATATGCCGAAGGTGAAAAACGACCTGCCGGATTCATCGAATATGTTCCGGGGGAACAGTGTTGGCGGGCAGTTTCGGCACCCAATTACATCTTTATTCATTGCATTTGGATCAATGCGGTGAAACACCGGGACAAAGGATTGGGGACCATGTTGCTGAATGAATGTATAAAAGATGCCGAACAGGCAGGGTTTGCAGGCGTGGCAGCCGTGACCAGTCCGGGTGCTTTCATGGCCGGTCGTTCCCTTTTCGTGAAAAACGGGTTCACGGTGGCCGGCAAAACCGCCACGGATCAGGAACTGATGGTAAAACAACTGAGACCGGGTCCAATCCCGGTTTTCAATGATTGGCAGTCTGAACTGAGCAAATACGAGGGCCTTCATATGGTTTATTCACGGCAGTGTCCATGGGTTGCACGATTCGTGGAAGAAACCGGTAGATCGATGATAAAAAAAGGATTGGATTTGCAGATCACGGAACTTACTACGCCAAAACAGGCCCAATTCGCACCATCTCCTTATTCAGTTTTCAACCTGATCCATAACGGAAAACTGCTTGCCGATCATTATATTTCCGAAACCCGGTTCATGAATATCCTGAAAAAAGAAAAACTTTGGTCGTTCCTGCTCCTCCTCTTTTTATCAGTGTTCCACTTGACCCTCTTTTCTCAGACCAGAAGTACGGGGATCGTTTCAGGCAGGGTCGTCGATGCACAAACCCAAAAGCCTGTAGAGTATGCCAACATGGTGCTGCTTGATTCTCTGACAGGTAAAATAGTTACTGGGATCGTTTCCGACAGCAACGGGTATTTCCGGATGGCCAATGTTCCATTTGGTACCTATGTGCTGGAATACAGCTTCATCGGGTACAAAAAACAACATTCCAGACCCATCGCGATCAACAGGAAGAACCTGAAGGTAAACCTGGGAACGCTGAGTCTCGTTCCTGCTTCCATCACCATGGACGATGTAACGATCACTGCCGAAAAATCGATGATGATCAACAAGATCGACCGGAAGGTGTTCAATGTCCAGAAAGATATCCAGGCGCAGACCGGCACGGTGACCGATGTCTTGCAAACCATCCCGTCGGTGTCGGTGGATATGGATGGGAACATCAGCCTCCGCGGATCGGAAAATGTAACGATCCTGATCAACGGGCGGCCATCAGTGTTAAGCGGTGTGGCGAACCTGGAGCAGATGCCTGCTTCATTGGTCGAAAAGATCGAGGTGATCACGAATCCATCGGCCAGGTACAGACCCGACGGTACCGCGGGAATCATCAACATAATAATGAAAAAAGAACGGGAAGCCGGGTTTAACGGGATCTTAGGTGCGAACGTCGGGAACAACGACCGCTATAACACAAACCTCCAGCTCAATATCAATACCGGCAAGATGAATCTTTTCGGCAGTTACGGTTTCAGGCAGGACTACCGTCACAGATCCTGGAAACTTAACTCGCAAACCATCGATACTGTTACCAAACAATCAACCTGGCTGTTTCAGGGCTCCGACAGTCATGCCCGGCCACGCTCCCATCTTGCACAATTGGGGTTTGACTGGGCCATCAGTAAACGAGATGCAGCGGGTATTACGGGAATATACAATACCCGGGTTTTCAAGAGAAATGATACGACTGCCAATCTTTACCAGGATAATGAATTGGTCGCGACAGAAGTATTCACACGTTATCATGACGGGAAGGAAAATGAGAATACCATTGGCCTTAACTGGTTTTATAAACATGTCTTTGACAAGGAAGAAGATCATCAATTGCAGGCCGGCTTTGAATACGAGCGTGATCATGAGTATGAAGTTGATTATTATACGAACGTATATTCCCTGCCGGATCAACCGGAAGAACTGGACCGGGCTGTCGTGGATAACATGGACTATAACATCAATGTCACCCTGGATTACAGCCGGCCTTTGTGGGAAGATGCAAGCATGGAAACCGGCTATGAAGGCGATATTCAGATCATCGGCAAGGATGAGGATGTTTCCCACCCGGGGCCGGCATCGGGACAATGGATCGTTGACCCGGAGGAAGGAAATAAGTTTCATTCCAACCAAACGGTGCATGCATTGTTCGCCATCGTGAGCTGCGGGTGGAAGAAATTTAGCGTGATGGCTGGTCTTCGCGCTGAAGAGACCTTGCTGAACCTGGATTTCAAAACTCTTGATACAACGACAAAAAATGACTATTTCGCATTGTATCCAACCCTCCACCTGAGTTATAAAACAGGTAAAAATGAATGGCAACTCAATTACAGCCGTAGGGTGAACCGCCCGGACGGGGACGACATGAACCCGGTTCCTGAATACCGCGATCCCCGCAATATTTTTGTTGGTAACCTGGATCTGAAACCGGAGGACATACATTCCCTGGAATTTGGTTACGCCATAAACTCTGAGAATATCAATTTTGTGCCCACGCTGTTTTACCGGCAAAAAACAAATGGATTCACTTTTGTCACCAGCAGCCTTAATGATTCGGTGCTTGTGACCACGATCGACAACCTGGCAAAGGACATGTCGGCCGGCCTCGATCTCAGCGGAACCGCGCAGATTACAAAAATCATTGACCTTAACTTCAGTGCATCGGGATTTTATAACCAGATCGATGCCTCGAACATCGGTTATAGCAGCGCAAAATCCACATTTTCATGGAATGCCAAGCTGAATGCTTCATTCAGCATCACCAAAACAACGCTGTTCCAGGTCATTGGTCAATATCGCTCAGAAGTACTTACGTCGCAGGGATTCCGGAGACCTACAGGGGTAGTAAACCTTGGTTTCAGGCAGGATCTATGGAAAAAAAAATTATCGCTGATCGCCACTGTTTCCGACCTCTTCAATACACAGATCATCATGACCAGCATCAGTACCTCAACATTGGTACAGGAAGCGACCCGGCATCGCGATGCCCGTGTATTCTATGGAGGTATCGTGTTCAATTTTGGTACCAATGGAAAGAAACCAAAGGAATCGAAATTTGAGTTTGACACAGGGGAGTGATCAGGAGAGGCGTATTGTGAACAAGAATTAAAAGTTATAAATATTCTTTTACATTTGCAAAACAAACTTCCCGCCATGAAAAATGTTTCCCGCCTTTCCAGATGGTTAATTACATGCTTTTTTATCATCTTTTTTATCCCTCTCAACGCCCAGGAAAAAATTAAATTCGGAAAGATCGATCCGGCCGACCTGAAGATGACGGTTTGTCCATTCGATTCTTCGGCCGATGCGATGGTCCTGGGAGATGTGGGTGAGTCCTATTTTACCTATGACGACCAGGAGGGATTCGTCATGATGTTTGAACGCCATCTGAGAATCAAAATCTTTACTAAAAATGGCTATCATGAAACAAATATTGAAATCCCTTATTTTCATACCGAACAGGACAGGGAAAGGATCATTTCGCTGAAAGGCAGGACATACAACCTGGAAGGAGGAAAGGTCATTGAAAAAAACCTGGAAGATGAATCTGTTTTTGACGAGGAGGTGGATGCCTACTGGAAAAACAGGAAGATCACCTTCCCGGCTGTAAAGGAGGGCTCCGTGGTGGAACTTAGATACACGATCCGGTCACCTTTCCTTGCCAACCTTCGCGATTGGTATTTTCAACGTACAATCCCGGTGAAGTGGAGTGAATACCAGGTCAGTATCCCGGAATTTTTTCATTATTCCAGACAAGCAAGCGGTTATGCCAATTTTTGTGTCAATGAGAATTCTTCGACCCCAAAACACATCAACCAGCTCCAGATGAACCGGGGTGGCGATCAATATCAGGTAACGCATTCCGTATCAACAGCTTCGCTTGATTACACCGATTTCATTACCCGTGTTGCCTCGAACAACATTCCGGCATTCAGGGAGGAACCATACACGAGTTCGATCATTAATTATGTGGCTAAGATCGAGTACGTGTACAACGGGTACCAGCTTCCGCATGAAGCAGCACATACGGTTAATTCCAGTTGGGAGGAGATTGTGGAAACCCTCGGGAAGGATGAGGATTTCGGCCAGCAGATCAACAAAGGAGGACTCGTGAAGGAGATCGTAAACGAGATCAATGCAAAGGCAAAGGAACCTATGGAAAAAATGCTCCTTGCTCATGAATACATCAAAATGAACATGAAATGGAATGATTATAACTCCAAATACCCAACATTTAACCTTCGAAAAGCCCTTCAGGGCAAGACCGGCAACTCTGCCGATATCAACCTTTCCCTGGTACTTCTGTTGCGGGAACTGGGATTATCGGCAAACCCGGTGATCCTGAGTACCCGGGACCACGGGCTGGTCATAAAAGCACAACCGTCCATCAAAAAAATGAATTATGTAATTGCCTGTGTGTCAATAGATGGCAAAGACTACCTTCTCGACGCCACCAGTCGTTTGAAACCATATAATATGCTGCCGGTGCAGTGTCTGAACGGGGAAGGATTGGTGGTTTCCAGGGATGCCATGCGCTGGATCCCTCTGTTACAGGAGGAAAAAGACAATACCGTCTATTTTGCCGATATGAGAATTAATCCTGATGGCGAAATAAATGGTAAACTTGAGGTTTCCCTGTCGGGTTACCCCGGAGCAGTTTCGCGTAACAGATTCCACCGTGAGGGAGAGGAGAATTATAAGAAAACATTGAGGGAAAATCTGAACAACTGGACCCTGGATTCAATTTCCTGGAAAAACATGGACAATATCAGGGAATCATTGAACACCCTTTACCACTTAAGTTCCACGGAAATAGCAGAGTCGGGCGGAAATATGATCTACCTCAATGTGTTGTTGAACATGGGTCAGAAATTAAATCCGTTCCGCCAGGAAAAGCGCAATTATCCCGTTGATTTTGGTTGTCCGTTGAAGGATTCATATGTATTCACCTATGAGATCCCCGAAGGATTTCTTGTGGAATCGCTGCCGGAAGCAATGAATATTGCTTTGCCCGACCAGGGTGGCACGTTTAAATTTATTGCCGGCGTTACGGGAAATAAAATTTCAATAAGCAGTAAACTCTCCATCAATAAGGTTTTTTTCACACAGCCGGAATATGAGGTTCTCAGGGAATTCTTTAACCAGATCACGACAAAACACGCGCAGCAAATCGTCCTGAAAAAAGCATGAATCCATGGTTAAGCACATCCCGGTACTTTTCTGTTTCCAATGGTTGCTGACTCTTTTTACATACGCTGGCGAGAACCGTTATCCCGTTTCAGCCATTGATACTTCATTACTCAGGAATGCCAGCATGGTCGTTCGGTTACACGACCGCGTCATCGAAGTGAAATCGTTGAATTACGAAGTTGTGAAAACACATTATGTGCTGACGATCCTTAAAGGCAGCGCCGCTGAAAATGCCGTTTTCAAAGTATGGTATGATGATTATTCCAGTGTTGATGTGTTTAAAGGATCCATGTACGATGCCTCCGGGAAGCTTGTAAGGAACTTTAATTCAAAAGACATTTCCGATGTAAGTGCAATCGGAGACGGTATCCTGTATTCCGACGACCGGCTGAAAATAATCCGACCAGTGCTTGGATTTTATCCGGTAACGGTGGAATTTTTCTCTGAGGTAACTTTCAAACGGATCTTGGTTTATCCTTCATTTCAGCCACAGGATGATTACGAACAGGCAATAGAAAAATCAAGCCTTGAAATCATTGCAGACGAGGAGCCGTTTCCCCGGTTCAAGGAGGTTAGGATCCCGGATAACACGATCATAACAGGTGACGGAAAAACCGGTAAAAAGTGGGAATTCCGGGGGATCAGGGCAAGGATCCGGGAGCCTTTAAGTCCCTCGCTGGAAGATCTGGTTCCGGTGATTTACCTTAATCCTGTAACGTATAATATCCAGGGATACAAAGGGGACTTTTCAACCTGGCAAGGCATTGGAATGTGGGTAAAAAGCCTGAATGCAGGGCGGGATTCCCTCCCTCCTGATGTCGCAAACCAGGTGCGAAACCTGGTGAAGGGAATCGCCGATCCGCTGGAAAAAGTAAAAAAAATTTACAGCCACATGCAACAAACAACCCGGTTTGTTGCCATTAATATCGGTATCGGCGGCCTGCAGCCCGAACCGGCTGAAATGGTTGCCCGGATGGGTTATGGCGATTGCAAAGGACTCGTGAATTATACCCTGGCCATGTTGAAATGTGCGGGTATTCCTTCCCGGGCCGTACTTGTCAGTGCTGGGGATAATGCCGGGGCAATTCAGCTTGATTTCCCGGGAAACCAGTTCAACCATGTCATACTGTCTGTCCCCTTGGAAAAGGATACAATCTGGCTGGAATGCACCAATCAGCATAAACCTTTTGGATTTTTAGGGAGTTTCACCGATAACCGTGATGCCTTATTATTAGATCCCAAGGGGGGAGTAATTGTTCATACGCCTGCATATAGTAGAAATGACAATACCATCCAAAGAAAAACAACCATTTCTGTTGATTCCACTGGCTCCGCCATGGTTGAACTGAATTCCTGTTACCGTGGTTTAATATATGATGATGTGCAGGAGATGCTCTATCTGGCGCCTGAAAAACAAAAGGAAGAACTTATTGACCGTTATCGCATTCCGGGTTTAAAGATCTTGTCATACTCCTGCAGTTCCGTGTCGGAAAAAATTCCATCCATTTCGGAAAACATTGTCATGGAGATTGCACACTATGCTTCAGTCAACGGGAGCAGGTTATTTATTCCTCTTGCCTCCCTGTTGAACCCGGAAAAGAACTTACCAAGGGTTGAACCGAGGGTCTGTGACCTCGTCCTGCAGAACAGCTATACGATATCAGACAGTGTCGTCATTGACCTTCCGGAGGGTTATCACATTGAGACCAGGCCTGTATCCGGTGATATTAAGGGTGACTTTGGCGAATTAAGAACCGGGGTGAGTGAAATGGGTCCGGATGTGCTTTTCACCCGCCATTTTGAGCGTGAGGAGGGCAGGTTCCTGCCTGCTTCCTTTAACGACTATGTTGATTTCATGAAGCAAGTGTCAAAGCAGGATAATAAGAAGTTGGTGATCATAAGAAATTAACGCCCATGATGGCAAGGTTCTCTGCAACGCTTTCCGGTAAAATTTTCTGGCTTTTGTGCATGATACTGGTCCTGATGCGGTTTATGTTTCCCCGCTTCGGAACGCATGATGTCACTGCTTTTATTTCATGGGATATTTGTTCACATTACCTTTGGCTACCGGCCTTTTTTATTCATGACGACCTGGGTCTGTACAACTTTGAATGGATTGCACGTATCCTCAGAGAATACCAACCGGTCATCGGTTACCGTCAACTTATTGCCGAAACTATGGACATGGGTCCTGTCTTTTCAACAACCATGGGCATGTCACTACTATTCGCTCCTTTCTTTATCCCAGCACATCTGTTTGCTATCCTGGCGGGTCTCCCGGCTGATGGATTTTCGATCCCCTATCAGCTCGCCATCGCTCTGGGTGGATTATGCTGGAGCGCCCTCGGTATCTGGTACCTGCGAAGGGTCCTTTTATTGTTCTTACCTGACCGGACAACCGCTTTCACCATGATTGTGGTCGTAATGACCACCGGTTACCTGCCTCTTACCTCCTTTAATGGCGGGGCAACCGAAAACTTGTTATTCACCCTGTACGCGATATTGCTGTTTTTATCAACCCGGCTGATTGCCAGGCCAACTTATGGAACTGCTGTGAGCATCGGGATCATCGCCGGGTTTATCTTTCTCGTCCGGCCTTTCGACGGGATCCTGATGGTACCCTGGATGACTTACCTGGGTTATCGTCTTTCCGGCAAGCATGACCATATCACTGCATTCGGATCCCTGGCATTTTTCTTCACTTCTTCCCTGCAATTAATTTACTGGAAGTTCTATACCGGAAATTTTTATTTCCATCCCGGCGCCTTCCTGCCGGTGCACCTGGAAGGAGTGGTGCCTTACTTCGCATTGGGAGCAATTCCCGCCGGGTTCCTTATTCAAAACATGACTTCGAAAAAGCGGGTCTTCCGGCTTTCATTACTGTTTGCTTTTTGCTGCATCATGGGATTGAATTTATTTTATACCGTCCGTGCCCAGGTTGTTCTCAACCATTATGACCGGAGTCCCGGAAGGTCATTCCACCGCTTTGATCATAAGGAGTTGATCCCCGTTTCAGAACGTTACACGGCCCGGGTGTACCCGGCAGATGAAACCGCGGTACTGGATCACCCGGAATGGTTCAAAACACGAAGGATCTTTTCACAAAAGACTCCTCTTGTAAAGTTGAATGACGCATACCGTTTTTCGCCGGGGATCAATACGCCGCTGGCGGGTTTTTCAGACAAATCCTGGATAGGGCTTAAAGCCAGGGCCATGATCTGGTGCAGCAGTACCGGAACAAGGCATTCCGGCAATGTGGTGATAACCCTCCTCCGCGATCAGAAAGCCGTTCAGTGGCGGGGGACACGCTTTGACGGGAACAATCTTAAACCGGGTCAATGGAATGAATTCACCCTCAATTATCTCATTCATGACCCCCGGAAGAATGACATCCTCCAGGCCTATGTCTGGTACACCGGCAATGATCAGATCCTCGTCGGGTCATATTCAGTCACTTTATATGAAATTCAAGATGATGAATGAGCCGGGCCATGCTAAAATCGTCCGCCGTGGATCATGGGTCATCTATATCCTGGCGCTGTTTTATTACTTAGCTTTCATCGTCAGGACGGGCTTCCTGATCGGCGAAGTTACTTATTTCTCTCTGTTCGACGATGCCATGATCGCGATGCGTTATGCACGGAACCTGGCAGAGGGGCACGGACTTGTATGGAACAACGGAGAATACATCGAGGGCTATACCAATTTTTTATGGACCCTCTGGATGGCATTCATTCATCTTTTCATGGTCCCTGAAAGTAAAGTCTCGCTGATCGTTGCCTGTTCAGGCGCCATCATCCTGTTGGTCAACATCCATATCATCCGTAGGATAGCGTCGCAATTCACCAGCCACGCGTTTGTGATCCTGCCATCCATGGCGCTGGTCGCCTTCAGCTATGGCCTGATATACTGGACCCTCCGCGGGATGGAGGTCGGCATCATATCCCTGGGTCTGAATTACGCGGTACTTCTTGCTCTGCGGCTTCGAAACCAGTATACCGGCAAACGGTTCGCCTTGTTGCTCTTTATCCTTGGCCTCATGCTGCTCACGCGTACCGATTGCCTCATCCTTTTCATGATCATAATAGGGTGGGTTGTATTAACCGCGGATGCGAACCGCAGGATCCCGACCATCCTGCTGTTCATGGGAACCCTGGTTGTTTTCATGGGAGGGCATACCTTGTTCCGGATGCTTTATTACCATGATCCGTTACCTAATACCTTCTACCTGAAGGTAAGCGGAACCCCGGTTGCTGAACGGATGCAGCGCGGATGGGAAGTTTATGCCGGGTGGATCGTATCCTTTTTTATCCCGGTACTGGTCATCCTGATAACCGGACTGGTCACTCATTTCAGAAAGTTGACCGACCTGCGATATCTTTTGTTAGCGGCTCCTTTTTTCCTGATGTCGGCCTACTCAGTTTATGTCGGCGGGGACGCCTGGGAATGGATGCCCTACGCGAACAGGTATATCACGATCACCATTCCGTTATGGATGATATTGACCGTGATGATATTGAAGCTAATCGTTACCAGTCTGAGATCCACGCGATTATTACTTTTAATGACCGGGACATTCTGCCTGCTGTGGTTTGGCTATATGATCTTTTTCCTTCCTCCTGCAAGTCCGGCCATGTCAGGTTTCTACCCGACCGTGGTCTGGTTGTTTGCCGGCCTCAGATACCCGGTTGGGGTACTGGTCGCCTTGTTGACCGGGATCTTGGTCATCCTGTTTTTTAAAACGGATCACCCGTTGAAGGTCAGGATATATGCACCCGGAGCAATGTTTATCATCCTGCTTGTTGTCTTCCTCTGCCTCGAAGGACTTTCATACATCCATTGGATAAGGTTCAATGCCTGTCATGTAACCGACGACCGTAAAATGGTGAGGACCGGGTTGAATATTCAAAGCTTCACCACTCCTGAAACAACGATTGCCGTAGTATGGGGCGGGGCGATTCCTTATTTTGCGCACCGTTACACGGTTGACCTGATGGGTAAAATGGACCGGACCATCGCGAAAAGCAATTCCCGCCTGAAATATTTTTATCCCGGTCATACAAAATGGAATTATGGTTTCAGCCTGTTCAGGTATCATCCTGATCTGGTTTTGCAGTTATTTTACAAAACGCCTTACGACGATCAGCGTGTTGAAGCCATGGGATATGACCATATCCGTAACGATCTTTTTATCCGCGAAGAAAGCTATGGAAAGATCCGGCTTCCTTATGCTCCTTCGAATCCGCAGAAACTCTATGAACTTATCATTCAACAATGAACCTGAACTTTGGATTGGTATTGCCTCTTGCAAATGAAGAAAACGACTTCCAGCCTTTTTTCGGCCACCTTGCCGGAGTATTGAAGTCATATCCTGATGCCCGTGCCTACCTGGTACTGGATCATGTCTCAAAAGACCGCACCATGGAACTTTGCCGGGAGTTCACGGAATTGAATCCACAGTTCATCATCGTTTTTGAACCGCTGAACCGCAATGTGGTGGATGCGTATATCCGCGGTTACCGGGAAGCACTGTCGCGGGGACACGACTTTATCATTGAAATGGATGCCGGGTATTCGCATGATCCTGCCGCGATACCCTTATTCCTGTCGGCATTTACCGAAGGTTACCCCTGTGTGTTCGGGAGCAGGTTCATTCGCGGTGGTTCCATGATGGAAGCCTCGCTGAAACGCAGGATCTTTTCCCGGGGCGGCACCATGCTGGCCAATGTGCTTCTTGGTACCAGGTTATATGATATGACCTCTGGTTACCAGGGCTTTACCAGGGATGTCGTGGCCCGCTTCGCCTTCTTTCCGCTCCGGTCCAGGGCACATTTTTATCAGACCGAACTCCGTTACCTGCTGCGGAATTATCGAAGCAAGGAGATCCCGATCGCCTATAAAGCGCCGTCTCCTTCAGTAAGAGCAGGTTCTGTATTGAATTCCCTGGGAACACTTTGGTATTACTTTGTCAGAAGGGCAACCGGGAATTCAATATCTTTGTAAGGATGAACCGGGAAATTTCACTTGTCATAACAACGATCAACCCTCCAAACGAGGTATTAAAGACCTGGGCCAGGGAGTGCGGTACCAGGGAAATCCATTTCATTGTAATCGGTGACCAGAGAACTCCCACTGATTTTTCGATCGAAGGGTGTGATTTCGTTGACATCGGACATCAGGCTGAACTTGGATTTAGCTTAATCTCCTGGCTTCCCCTGAACCACTACTCACGTAAAAACCTCGGATATCTGCGTGCAATCCGTGCGGGTTCAAAGGTCATTATGGAGACGGATGACGACAACTTTCCAAAATCCGTTTTTTTTGATCTCAGACCGGCCAGGCGGATCGTGAACACATTTCAGGAGGAAGGTTGGATGAATGTTTACCGGTATTTCGGTAACGGACTGATCTGGCCAAGAGGTTACCCGCTGGAACTGATCATGGAGCCCGGTCCGGAGACGGAACAGTTCAGGGAGGAGCTTGCCTTCTGTCCGATCCACCAGGGGATGGCCGACGGATCGGCAGATGTGGATGCGATATTCAGGCTGACCAGGACGGAACCCGTGCTGTTCGACCGTCAACCTGACCTGGCACTGGGAAAGAATGTGTGGTGTCCGTTTAACAGCCAGAATACGATCTGGGCCAAACCTTCGTTCATGCTGATGTACCTGCCATCGACCTGCAGTTTCAGAATGACCGACATCTGGCGCAGTTTTATTGCCCAACGGGTTGCCTGGACCTGCGATTGGAATGTGTTGTTTCACGAAAGTTCGGTGATCCAGCAACGAAATCCACACAGGCTGATGCAGGATTTCAGGGACGAAATTCCCGGGTACCTGAACAACCTCAGGATCGCTGAAATGCTTACTGACCTGGAACTGGAGAAAGGAGCACAGCATATTCCAGCGAACCTGCTGAAATGTTACGAAGCCTTTGTATCCATGGGGTTGATGGAGCACGATGAATTGAAGATGGTTTCGGCCTGGATCGCCGATGTGAACAATTCACTTTAAATGAGCGGATCATTAAACAAATATTTCTCACAGCTCGAATCCGTTGTGAAGAACCTGCCTCACAAGCCGGGGGTTTACCAGTATTTCGATGAGAAGAACAAGATCATTTATGTCGGGAAAGCAAAGGACCTGAAAAAGAGGGTCAGTTCCTATTTTGCCAAGATCAATGCCATCAGCGGAAAGGTACAGATGCTGGTACGCAGGATCGCCGACATCAAATACATAGTGGTGGAGACTGAACAGGATGCCCTGCTCCTCGAGAATAACCTGATCAAAAAATACCAGCCGCATTACAATGTTGCCCTCAAGGATGATAAGACCTTCCCGTGGATCTGTATCCGGAATGAACCCTTTCCGCGTATTTTCCCAACGCGGCATGTGATCCGTGACGGATCGGAGTATTTCGGGCCGTACGCCAATGTACGGCTGATGCATACCTTGCTGGAGTTGAGTCGCCAGCTTTACCCGTTGCGCAATTGTACCCTCGCGCTGACTGACAAGAACATCCGGGCAAAAAAATTCAAAGTCTGTCTTGAATATCATATCGGAAATTGCAAGGGTCCCTGTGAAGGGCTTCAAACCGCTGAAGATTACGACAAATCGATCGCGGCGATCAAGGAGATCATTAAAGGGAACATCACAACGGTGGCAAAGCAGCTCAGGGAACTCATGATGAATTATGCCGCCGCGCAAGAGTTTGAGAAAGCCCATATCGTGAAGGAAAAGCTGGCGCTGTTAGATAAATACCAGAGCAAATCCACGGTGGTCAGCCCGACCATCAACAACGTCGATGTATTTTCAATTGCTTCGGCTGGATTGCATGCCTATGTCAACTTCATGAAGGTGATGAATGGCGCGATCATCCAGGTTCATACCATCGAAATGATCAAAAAGCTGGATGAAAGTCCCGAAGAGCTTCTGGCAATCGCCATTACCGAGATCCGGCAACGGTTTGAAAGTGTATCCCCGGAGATCATTGTTCCCTTTATGATCGAATACGGCATCCCCGGGTTGAATTTTACCGTTCCAAAGATCGGCGACAAAAAGAAATTGCTGGAACTGTCGGAACGCAACGTCAAATACTATCAGCTCGAAAAGGAAAGGCAGAAAGAACTGGTTGATCCCGAACATAAGTCGCGCCGTATCCTGGATACCATGATGAAGGATCTGCGAATAACAGAATTGCCGGTGCACATCGAATGCTTCGATAACTCGAACATCCAGGGCGACAGTGCAGTGGCAGCCATGGTATGTTTTAAGAACGCCAAAGCCGACAAAAGCGAATACCGCCATTTCAATATAAAGACCGTGGAAGGCCCCAACGATTTTGCCTCGATGGAGGAAATTATTTACAGGAGGTACAAGCGCCTGATGGACGAAGAAAAACCATTGCCCCAACTGGTCATCGTCGATGGCGGAAAGGGACAACTCAGCGCCGCGCTGAAAAGCCTTCACAAGCTTGGCCTCTCAGGAAAAATGACCGTAATCGGGATCGCCAAAAAACTGGAGGAGATCTACTATCCCAACGACTCGCTCCCGATGTACCTTGATAAAAAATCAGAGACGCTGAAGGTCATCCAGCAGATGCGTGACGAGGCGCACCGCTTTGGGATCACGCATCACCGGCGCAGGAGGGAGAAGGCGACCATGTCGCCGCAGCTCATGGAGATACCCGGTATCGGGTTCAACATCAACCGGAAGCTGCTTTGGAAATTCAAGTCGGTGAAAAATATCAAAAAGGCATCGCTGGAAGAAATACAGGAAACAATCGGAAAGGCAAAAGGGCAAACAGTGTACGATTATTTTTCAAAAGAGATCGACAAAAAGTCTTTTTGAATTATGAATTATGAATTTTTAATTATGAATTTCCGGGCAATCCACCACCCGATAAGGCATCCGGCAATGTTGGCAATAAAATCATAGATCGATCCGTAGCGCATCTGGACGAAGTAATTCTGCAGCAGTTCAGTGCCTGCAGCCAGGATCAGTCCGATCAGCAGGGTCATCCATACGGCATTCCGGCGGATGGAGGGAAACACAGGTTGTCTACGAAAACCCCTGATCTGCAGGAAGACATACACCCCGAAAATAAACAGGTGAATTAATTTATCCGGATGGAAAAGCTCCAGGATGGCAGGCAGTTTTTGAAAATTCAACCCTGGCATTGCAGATGCCAGGATGATGAACAATCCCCACAGAATCGCCCAAAGGTTATATTTCAGGAATGTTCTCAAGTATGACCGGATGTCGGGAATGCGTGTCAGTCGCCGGTCAGTGCCTGATACTGCGCTGAATCAAGCAGATCGGACATTTCGCCTGCATCAGACATCCTGATCCTGACAACCCAGCCTTTTTCATAAGGATCCTGGTTGATGATCTCAGGGTTCGTGGTAAGCAGTTCGTTGAATTCCAGTACCTCTCCGCCCACGGGCATGAACATGTCGGAAACTGTCTTTACCGCTTCGATGGTACCAAAGGAATCGTGTTTACCAAGGATCTCTCCCACCGTTTCCACCTCGATAAAAACAATGTCGCCCAATTCATGCTGGGCATGATCGGTGATACCAACCCAGGCATTTTCGCCGTCGACTTTCAGCCATTCATGATCCTTTGTGTACTTGAGATTTGCAGGAACGTTCATAGATATTGTGTTTTAATGTTTGCTCAAAATTAATTCTTTTTTTCTATTGTCCAAGCGTAAACCGGAGCGCGATGCCTCCTTTTGTGTTGGAGGTACGGTACTGGTTTGATACATACGGAGTATTGATCACTTTATCAAAATAGAACCTTACATTGAAGCGGGTACTCAGGTTGTAATCGGCCGAGAAATTCAGTGTCATCACCTGCTGCCCCACCGAGATCTGGTTGATATCCTGATCAACACGACGCAGAACGGTTTTATTCCTGCGAAGGGAGAAATCAAGTTTGAGGTTCAGGTCGCTGTTTGTCCTGGTTTTTTTACCTCCGCCCATCACTCCCGACAAATTGAACCGGATCCCTTTTAAACGGTATCCAAGACCAACGATGAATTCGTTGCTGGTTACTTCGGTAAGCTGGTTATTCACAAAGCTGAGCGAGATATTCCGGGAACGGCGCATTTCAGCACTGGCCAATAAGCTGTTCAGAAAACCCAGGTCGATCTTGATCAGCGGATTGAACTGTTCGGTGATGGAAACGATCGAAGTTTGTAACCGCGGGATGAAATTCCCGGCATCATCGACCACGGAAGGCATACCATTGACTTCGTGAAAAAGGATGCTCGAATTAAAGGTTCCGACACTGTAAGTTGACAAGTAGGCATGGCTGATGGTAATGGTCCGGAGCCATGTTTTGAAGATCTTCAGTTTGGCAAGCCCGTCGTAGGTGAGCCGCCAGTTGGGAAGCGGAATGGTTGGAAACGCCGTCAGCTTTATTTTTGCCGGATCAGTTCCCCCGTAGGCAGCGAGGAATGCAGTGGTCAGCACTTCCTGGTCGGTTGGTCCGTACCCCTCGGGGAACCCGGTGGAGTCGTTGATCGTTCTTGAATTCGGATTTATCAAAGCATATCGTTGAGCGATCTGGTACCTGATCTTCTTCATATTTTCAAAAGTCGGTGATTTTCCATCCCCGTCATCACTGACAAATGAAGTACCGATCATGATATACGACATGGTAAAACTTCCCTGGTCAAGGGGTGAATACGTGCCAAATTCGCCATTCGCATTCGCCTTGAAATACTCCTGGTGAGATTTCGAGAACTGTTTGTTGGCTATGACCTCAATACGCAGATCCTTGATCGGTTCAACGCTGACATTGATACTCAGGTTTTCGGTGAACTTTGTGAACATCGGAATGTTCAGCATAGTATCGTTGCTTAACCAGCCGCGGTCGGCGGCGGTATAACGTATGTCGCTCTGGCTGCCAAAAACAAAGCCAAGACCCGGGGCATTGTCGCTCCAGTCATTTCCGAGGATCACCGGTTTGGGTTTGAATCCGGGCATCAGGGTACCGTTTCCCTGGGTATAGGTCATCTTGGCAGTACGGATACCCATGAGGAACCGGAGTGTCCCCTCCAGCAGTATCTTGCCTATTTTCGGACGGTTCGGTTCAATTTTAAGACTATCCTGCTTATCAAGATTTTTATTTTTCGGAGGTTCGGGTTTTTTTCCGCGGGTTGCAGTGGTATTCTGGTTGATCCTTTTCAGATATGGAATTTTATTGTAGAGGGTCACCATATTCAATGTACCGTTGAGTGACTGTGTATTGGCATTTTCAATGGTATTGCCCCGCTCCTGCTGGATCGAGATCGGGGAGGCTGTCCACCGGTAGTTTGCCATATACCCGGTCTGGATCGAGATAAAATCAAGCATCGGGATTTTACCGATCGGAACATCCCAGGTTATATTGACTGCCTGATTATAGTTATTTTTAGTACCAAAGGAAAAAATTTCACTCCACACCTTATCGCGGTTTGACCGGTCGATCTGGCCGGGAGGTTCATTCACAAATGCCTGTGTATTGGCAACGAGCGATATCCTGAACGACTTTGCCAGATCGTATTTAAAGTCAAAGGTGCGGTTCCAGTCCCAGCGCTTGATGAAGAAAGTCTCCATCGGAACAATGGCTCTGCTCTTATTCCGGAACTGCTTTTCGTTGAATTCGCGGTTCATATCGGTACGGAATGAGAAGGATTTAGGAAGGTAATAAAAGTTGAAATCCTTGATCAGGGCGAAGGCTTTGGTCCTCGAAAGCGCCCTGACACGACTGAATGGCACAACATTTTTTGGCAGGGCCGCGTATGTATATCCAAAACCTCCCGAATACTTTTTCTTCAGGTCGTAGGCGATGTCGACGTCTCTGTGATAAATTTCAGAATAGGCATAACTCGCGTTAAAGTTCTCGATATCGTAGATCTTCGGTTTTTTAGTCCCTGTCCGGACCTTCCTGACATTCATCAGGTTGAAATTCTTGGTCTGCAGATACCCCTGGGTGATCTGCCTGATCGAATCTTTCTGGTGCTTTGAATCAAAGGCATCGATCACATCCGAAAGATAAAGGTCGGGATTAAGCGGATCGTATTTAGGGCTGATCTGCTGCATGGAATAGTCGAAATGCATGGGGATCCGGATACCGGCTTTTGCCGGGAAAAACTTACCTAATTCCAGGTCGGTATCGAACCCGAAGGTCAAAACCGACTCCATCGGCCGCTGGGTTTGTTTTTGTTCAAGGGTTCCAAAACCCGAACTGCTGTAAGTGCCGGTAAGCTGGACTCTGCCCAGGTCCGCAAGTTCAACGGCAACTCGTGCAGTGGCTGCAAATCCACCGTTTTTATTGAAATCCGAAAGACGGAGTTCATCCACCCAGATCTCCGCACACTTTGACTGTCCGTCGTCATCGGAGGCCTGGGTGCTTTTCTTAGGGTTACGTATTCCGATCATGATGGCCCGCACATCGCTGATGGTGGGGGATCCGACGACCGTAATTTTATTTTTCCCTTCAAATTCGGAGTAAGGTGTCGTTGACGTCAGGTCAATTCCCTGGTTGCGCATGGCTACCAACCTGTTATATTTAACCTGGACCAGCCGTTCAAGGTCGATATCAAATTCGTTGCTGGTCGGCCAGATGGCATCCGGATTATCGGCCTGGGTTCCCCATGGCGTAAAATTCAGGGGAATTTCATATTCATAATAGTTCTCCGTAAAATCGGAGCCGATACGCATCAGGATGGTCAGATCGCCGGGTTTAAGATTCTGGGTGCGGATGGATTGTTCGGCATGGACGAACATTTTAAGCCGTTTGAACTGACGGAAGTCAAATTCGGTGGTTTTATAGGCAGCCCTGGCATCGCCATCAACCAGGCCGCAAACTTTAAATGACATCGACTGTTCATTGAGCTTTTGCATGTTGGTTGAACCCCAGTTGGTTTCCCTTTCTATGCCCGGAGGAATCACGTAAGGGATCGGCTGCTTGCTGCCGTTTTCCTCGATACTGACCGTTGCAATGTCAAATTGCGTCTGATTCTGAGTGGCTTCGGGAATGTATTCACCCGGAGACAGCAGGCTGTAGTTGTATTTACGCCATTCTCCGCGGGTCAGTTCCAGCGTGGCAAACCGGCAAACGACCGGTCGCGGGAAATTCTTGAAGAACATCCTCATAAACCGGATGGAAGTAAAATCGTTGATGGTCCCGATGGTCTGATCGGGGGTACGAATGGGGATCTTGAACTGGTACCAGTTAACGTTGCCGCGCGTGCCGTCGGCCAAAGGTATGTCGGTGGCATGGTACACGTTGGTGATGTAATTCGTTCCGGGTTTCATCAGGTCGGGACGTAACTGGACCACGTACTGGTAGTAACGTTCAGCCTCGCTCAGCGTATTGTCTTTGTTAATATCCTCCACGTTGGGGATGGTGGTGGCAATGGTCGGATATCGTTCAGGCGATTGCTCGGTGGTCGGGCTGTTTCCTTCGGGGCCATTGTACTTTTTGTACCGGTTCAGCACACTGCTGAAGGTGGGATTGTTGTCATAATCTGTACCTCTGAAGTAATGATAATCATCGGCCGAAGGGTCGGTTGCGACTCCCTGGTAGGCCCCGGATGATTCTCCGAAAGCATTCCTGACCTTCGTTACATAAGATGAATCAAAGAATGACAATTCATCGGTGTCTGACAATCCATCATATCCGACATCCTGGTAAGGACGCGACGACGGGGTATTGTCGAAGGCATCGACCAGTGCCTGCAATTGCGGTACACGCCCCCAGATCGTGGTATCAACCTCCGTAACCAGCGCGGAGGTGGGCAGCCCGTTTTCAAAACTTTTTCGGCCATCACGCAAAATATCCTCGGAAACGTCGCCAAGGTTAAAGTATAACTGCCCGGTATTCAGGGAATCGTAAATAAACGGATCCATCATCCAGAACTCGATATACTGGATGTTGGTGGCATCAAAATCGGTGGTCTCGACCTTACGCATCACCCCCCCCCATCGGCTTTCGGGATTGGCCAGGGTACCGTCGTCATTCAATCCTTTTGAAACGGCTGTAGGCAGTATGTCATAATTGTATGGACCGCGTTCCGACGGATAATAGGCCATGTTGAGCACATCGAGGTTCACCGGCACCCCGTTCAAAGGTTGTTTGTTCGGGAAGATCTCCGTTTCCCAGACCTGGCGTACATACTGGTTTGACAATTCATGGTTTGAGACATTCGGAGGAAGAAGGTTCGTGTTTTTATCATAAAATAACGGGTCGACCTTGTACCATCCGAGTTTGGCCCGGTTATAGCCATAGGATAATCCGCTTCCCGGGGCTGCTTCCGGAAACATGCTTGAAATAGTTTGGCCCTGCGGTGTACTGGCCATAAACCAGGTACCGATATTTTTCAGGTCGATGGTCGATTTGGCACCCTCAAAATCATCGATATAGGTCGTTCCGGCCTTTCCGATGGCCTTCGAATGGCCCGGGATAAACTGGGCAAATTCAACATCCACGGCCACCGATGAAGGCGCTTTGGTGGTGATCAGCGGTAAGGCATCCACGAATCGTGTGACCAGCCTCGACTGGGTGCGGTACGACAGGTTCATCCCCCAGATCGTATTCGACATCGGCTCGTCCCCGTAATTCACCTTCTGTGTCAGGGGCCGTTCGTTCAGGTTTAAAATAGTCGCCCCGACAATAAAATCCTTGTTTATTTTGTAGTCGATGTGCGCACCCATCAGCCGCTTGGTTTGCACGTTGAACATTTCGTTGCTCTCGAGCGAGATGTTGATCGCGGTACCCGAATTGAGGATCCCTTCATTGATGATCCGTACCCTTCCAAGGGTATAATCGACGGTATAATGAACATTTTCCACCAAAAGGATCCCGCCGGCCGTGACCTTGACCGACCCTGCCGGGACATTCAGCGCGTTCAGGGAAATCTCCGAACCGGCAGCAGATTTGTAAAAACCATCCAGGACAAATTTATTTTTATCCGGGTACTGCCGGGCATTGGATTTGGTCATCGTGTACAGCGAATCATAGCAGTATTTATCGGCCAGCTCCAGGGACTCTTTCGGATTGGCAGGATCATAGATTGAATCACGCAGATCCTGGCCGAATGGTTCAAGAACAGTAAAGAAGACCCTTCCGTTCGAGGACTGGATCGTACCTCCCTGCGTGGTGGCGTTATCGATGTAATCGAACATCCCATCGCCCGGGGGATTGAATTGCTGGTTGAGGTTGTCAAAATTCAGCACGCGCAGCAGCGGAATGCCCTTGATCCGTCCTTCGGTAATATAGGCGGTGGGGACCCCGTTCGCGTTCCCGGAATATAAAATGTTGATCGTAAAATCGTTTGGTTGAAGCTGGTACGCACCCAATGAATAAACGTTTTTCATCATCAGATCCCAGATCGGAACTTTTGTGTTCAGCGAAGTGCTTTTCAGCAATTTCACCACAATGCTGTTCGGAGAACTGATACCCTGGTCGGAAAATTCACCGACCTGATGAACTGTGGTATCGCCGACTACCTGGTATTGATAGGCAACAGCCAGGGTTTGATCTGAATTCAGCACCGAATTCAGGGAGATAAAACCCAGCTTCGGATTAAAAGAATACTCCGATGGGAGCAGTTTACGCGCACTTTCTACTTTTTCAAAATCCTCCCCGGAGATCATGAAATACGGGGCGCCTTTCAGATAATTTGTCACCGAATTGATGCCGCGTACCCTGGCTGAATCGGACGCGTTCGACATCAGCACCCCGAAGAGGTTGTTCGAATTGTTTGAAGTGTACCGACCGTTGGGGTCACCGGTAAACAGGCGGGTATTGTAAGGTTGGTACTCGCCAAGGTCCATGAATGCAACGATGTTACGGTTTTCTGTCACCGCGGCGCCGATGTTGGTAACCCATACTTCAATTTTAAGGATATTCACATTGGAGGAGATGACCGGCAGTTTCCTGAGTCCCTCTTTGTAAGTGTTCCTGAAATTCTGACCCAGGAAGAAGTGCTTATTCTCTTCATATTCGTCGGCACGGATGGTGAATTCCTGGGTTTGTGCATTGCCCTGTACCACGATATTTTTAGTCTCGCTTTTTTGTTGCGAATAAAGCGCTGTAACGGTAACACGCCCGAACCTCAACTTGGTCTTGATGCCAAAAAGACTTTCCGTTCCCCGTATCAGATTGGTACTGAGCGGCATATTAACGTCCCCTGCTTCAATCAACTGAATGATGTCGTCCTCCTTGCCTTCATATTTCAACTTCAGCTTGTTCTCGAAATCAAAGGTGGCTTCGGTATTGTAATTGATCTTGAATTCGATCTTATCGCCGATCTTCGCGATCACGTTCATCTGGATCTTCTCGTTGAAGTCGAAGTTGGTCTGCCTGCGCTGGCGGGTACTGAGCATGGGGTCGTCGCGGCGGTTTGAAACGATGCCGAAATCGATTTCAGCCGATCCCTGCGGACGGATATCCACGGTGTTGTTACCAAAGATCGTCTCAAAGACTTTGCCGGGGATATGGATTTTAGGAATGATCCCTTTAGTATTATCCATCGACGCTGCCTCCGACCGTTCTTTCCAGTATTGGTTGATCATGGATTGCATATCCTGATCCTGGAATTCGTCGAACGAAAGGGTGGTCGGGATCCGGTAAACCGTTTCACCGATTTTGTAGGTATAGTAATACTGGCGCGTGATGGGGTCGTACTCTATGTTCGTTTTTATATTGGAGGGATTCTTCAGATAGATCGGATTTTCCTTTCCTGATCCGGGCATAACAGTCTCATCGCCAAAAGGGTACTTCAGGGTAGAATCGCCACTTTTCAAACTGTCAGGGGGGGGTACAACAGGGGGTGGTAGTCCAAAGCTACCCCGTGCTTCTCCGGAAAAAACCGGGAGACAGATGGTAACCAGGACGGCCAGGCAGATAAGAGTATATAATTCGTGTTTCTTCACTAAATCCTGCAAGGTGAATGTTACTCCGGAACCTTCACGCTATAAAACCTTGAGCGCGTGTTTGATCAGTTGTTCCACTGTCAAGCCTGTTCCTTCCGATTCGATGATTTTATTCAATGCTTTATCAGCAAGCATCTTAGGGAAGCCCAGAATGATCAATCCTGATAACGCTTCTTCCTTCTTTGTATTGTGCATTATTCCGGATTTTTCATAGGGAATCAACTCCTTTGAAAGCTTATCTTTTAAATCAATAATGATACGTTGTGCCGTTTTGGCCCCGATGCCCTTGATCCGCTGAAGGAGTGCCGCATTTTCTTCAGCAATGGCCCTGACAACTTCACCGGGGGTAAGTGATGACAATATGATGCGGGCAGTATTGACCCCGACACCGGAAACGCTGATGAGCTGGCGAAAAAGTTCCCGTTCGCCGGTGTCGGCAAACCCATATAACAGCAGGTCATCCTCCCGCACCACCAGATGGGTGTACAGAGTACACCTCTCGTCTTCACGGAGTTGCGTATAAGTGTGCAGTGAAATATTCAGCAAATAGCCGATCCCATTGACATCAATCACTGCATAGGCAGGATTTTTCTCTGCCAGTCTGCCCTGGATATAATCGTACATGCCCGACGCTCCTACAAGTTAACAATAACCGGTTTCCCCGGAAAAAGTGCAAAGTTAAAAAGTTCACCGGGTTTTCTTATTAATTTTCCTGTGAAAACGGTTAATGCGGTATCGATTTGAGTAAATTTGAAAATCATAAGTATTATCATTTAGCAATTATATAAAAACAGAGAGGGTGAAATTAGGTTTTTCAGGATTCTTAATGTATATTTGTATCGAAACCTGCATTAAAATAAATAGTTTACAGAGGTGTTCAACTGGTTAAATCTTTTATTTTCAAAAAACTCACGCTTAAACTACGCGCCATGAAAAAAAAATTCCATTGTTTTCACAATCTCTTTGTTCTTATCAATAATTGCATCAAGAGAAAATGCTTTCTCACAGGACACGGATAATTATTACACGATTCGTGATAAGTGGAACACGTATTACAATTCCAATCCCAATCTGAAATTAACAGAGGATGGAGGTTACGCTCATTTCTTAAGATGGCAGGAATTTTGGCGCACTAGGGTTGAAAATGGTAATACAAGCGAAAATGGCAGTTTTTCCATTTATCGTAATGGAATTATGAATTTCTATGAAAATAAAGAGTATTTTACCCGTTCAACAAATATCTATTCAGACTGGCATTTATTAGGACCGAAAATATCCGCGATTCAAAATATTGGTTTGGTTTCTGCAGTTTATATTGATACTATATCAGATAATTCTATGAATACCATTTATATTGGTACGAATTCTTCCGGAATTTGGAAAACAATTGACGGGGGACAGAATTGGCGAAATTTAACTGATGGGAGTAGTTTCTATATAAATGGAATAACTGATATCGTTGGCGATCCAAATAATGCAAACATTATTTACGCGGCGACAGGCGGTGGTTTTATGGGTGATCATGGTTATAGTTCAGGAATAATTAAGACCATAAATGCAGGTCAGACCTGGGATCAATTTTATCCGCTTGCCAATTCAACAATGCAATCTGTTAACGGACTGCTGATTGATCCCGCGAATACAAATCATATCTTCGCGCTTGTTGATACCGCTGTTTTAAGAACATTGGACGGGGGAGCTCACTGGTGGCCAATTCTTAAAATTCCCAGGATTCCACCCTCAGTAAACAATGAAAAAAGATTCTGCAGAAACATGGTTATGAAACCAGGAGATGCTAATGTCATATTCGTGGCTTCTGATGATTATCATTGGAAAAACACACATCGTCCCGAGGTATGGAAAATTGACAACGCTTTGAGTTCAGATACAAATTCAATTATCAAAACACAATTAGACTTAAATCTCCCAAATAATGGCAAGACTATTTATTGTGAGAGATTTAACATCGCGGTAACACCTTCTGATCCAAATCTATTATTTGTAGCATGTAAAGAAATACCCGAAAATAACCCTGATACGGTAAAGCGATTAAAAGTATGGAAATATAATAATACATGGAGTTTGGAGATAGATACAACATCAATTTCCAATGATATTGGCTTTTTCAAATTTGAATTTTTAGTTTCACCTACCGACCCGGATGTTATTTACATTGGCGGGTTAACAATGGAAAGAATTGCCAAAATCGGAAGCTATTGGCACAGGATAGTGTTAACGCCAGAAGCACAACATCAACCGACATATCATATTGATACCCGGGATGCTAAAATCCTTGGGGGAAGTACACCCGGGACTTATGGACAAAGTGATACACTTTTTGCAGGAAATGATGGCGGTATCTCCAAGTCAACAAATGGAATTCAAAGCTGGAGCAATCTGAATGGTAATGGATTGGCAATCACTCAGTTTTATGGGATTGGCAGCGCAAATTCCATTCCGCAAACGATTGCATGCGGATCGCAGGATAATAGTTTTTTCAAATATGAAAACGGTGCGTGGACAGATCATGAAAATGGTGACTGGGGAAACATTCTTGTAGATTATAATTCTCCTCAAATCATGTATGGCAATATTTGGGGAAGTGGCGCAGGAGGAATTATGAAATCAATTGACGGGGGAGATACCTGGGATGGTGCACCAATGGATACAATACGTAAGGAACGTCGGTTTTCAAATACACCAATGGTACTCAATCCAAAAAACCCAAAAACCATCTTTTTTGGCGCCGAGAACCTTTATAAATCTTATGACAGACTTATATCGACATGCATCAAGGTTCCGGTACCTCAGGCATGTGAAACCTGTCCTCATAATGCAATTGCTGCTTTTTGCATTGCAAAAACAGATACGTCAAGGATTTATGTTGTAATTTCTGGTATTACCTGGGATCAACCGAAAAAGTTTTTCAGATCGAAGGACTATGGCGTTTCATGGAAAGATTTGACAGACAGCGTTAAAATAAATCAAATTCCAATATTTGGCAATTATTTCGTTTCAGATATTGTTGTCAGCCCAACCGATGAAAAAACAATCTGGATGACGCTTACTGGATTTTGGTCCCCGTGGGGTGATAATTCAAGGGTAATTGTTTCACATAATAGTGGAGCATCCTTTACAAATTATTCGAATGGTTTGCCCAATATGCCTGTTAATTGTATCAGATATATGAATGGAACAAACGACAGGCTTTTGGTTGGTACTGACGTGGGTGTATTCTATATTGATAATTCCCTTACAGAGTGGCAGCCATTTAACACGGCCTTGCCCATCTGCCCGATTGCAGACCTGGAAATAAACGACAACACGAAACAAGTGCGTGCCGGAACTTTTGGTCGCGGACTGTGGGAGACCTCTTTGGATTGCAATTTTAACGCGAATGACCCCCTGATAATACATGAAAATACGACATGGATCAATGATACCGTCTTGGATAACAGTATCGTTATTGATTCATCCTATTCTCTTACCATAAAAGGAAGGGTATTGTTTCCTCCAATGGCAAAAATTTTTGTAAAACAAGGCGCCAAGCTGATTGTCGACGGAGGTATATTGACCAATAAATGTATAAATTACTGGCAGGGGATCGAAGTATGGGGCCGATATGATAAACCTCAGAACACCTATTACCAGGGAATGGTCATCTTCAAAAACAGTGCGGTCCTTGAAAATTCGAGGATTGGAATTACAACCTGTAAAAAAGATCAAAATGGTTATTTTGAGTGGTTTACAACAGGTGGGATTATCTGGGCAGAAAATTCCACTTTCAGGAATAATTACAAGGCGGCAGAATTTGTCATGAACCTGAGAGGACAGAAAAGTTCGTTTAAACGCGTTACCTTTGAAACGACCCCCGATTTTTTAGAAGGGGCGACCCCGGGCGAATTTGTAAGTATGATTGGCGTTAAAGGCGTACAGTTTTTGGGTTGTACTTTCAGGAATGCGGCAACTCCTGCCAATACGATACCGGGTTCTGCTGCCGGCACTGGTATTTATAGTCTTGGATCTGCCTTCCAGATTGATAATTATGAATATTGTCCGACTACAGTTGTGCCTTGCCCAAATCCTCAGGTTTCACCATCGGTATTTCAAGGGCTGCGTTATGGAATAAGGGCTTTGGGGTTTGATCCGACTTATTCTATCTCAATCAATAGTACCCGATTCGAAAATAACTATCGAGGGGTATATTGCGGAAGTATCAATAATGTTGTTGTTACAAAAGACACTTTCAATTTATGCACATTTTATTCAAATCATGACACACTTTACGGATTATATTTAGGGAAATCCTCGGGGTATAAAATTCAGGAGAATCGTTTTCATTGTCAAGGGAACTCTTTAATTCCGAACAATCATGTTTCTCTATTATCAAGAGAATTTGGTATTGTAATTGATAGTTCCGGCTCAGCGCCGAATGAAATATATAAAAATTATTTTGACAGCCTTGATGTCGCCATAAATGCGCAGAAACTGAACAGAGCGCTTAACGATTCCACAGGTTTAGTTGTTAAATGCAACACGTACAATAACAATTCCTATGATGAAATGATAACCTATAACGTGGCAAGTTCCACTGAAGGCATCGCATTAAAACAAGGCGCCAAAACAACAGATCCCAAAGATGCAGCCGGGAATACATTCTCCCCGTATCATGGCAGTATACCAGCCAATCTTGCAACAGGACTTGAATTGGATATTAAAAACCGGGCTCACCAATTCAGGTATTTTCATCATATTCAACAAGGAGGATTCAACCCACCACGTGTGAAACCAACATTAATTGATTCCAATAAGGTGAAAAGGGTGGATACATATCAGGCATTTGTCTATTCCGGATGTTGTCCATCAAAATTAACCCAAGGAGGTGGAACCGCCAACCGTGATGATTTAGCACAATCTCTGGCAGAGCAACAAATGAAAGTGGATTCATTAACCACTTCGTTATTGCAAGTGGTTGATGGAGGTAACACAGAGGCATTAAATACTGATATTTTATTAAGCACTTCTCAACAGTCACTCGAATTAATGGAGGAGCTAATTCAACAATCTCCTTACCTTTCAGATACTGTAATGAAATCGGCGATTGATAAAGAAACTGTTTTACCCAATGAAATGATCAGGGATATCATGGTAGAAAATCTGCAATTCACGCAATCGGATAACATTTTGAACGAATTAGATAATCGATTTACGCCAATGCCAGATTACATGCTTGCTGAGATACTTGCAGGAAACGATTCATTATCTCCAAAGGAAAATCTCGATGCCCAATTACAGTCTGAGATTCTTAAACGTCAATTCGCGTTCAATGAATTGGTGCGTTTTTATCAGAATGATACGGTTAACCCTTTTTCTAACGACAGTATTTTGATGTTGCTGGAGAAAGAACCTACATTGGATGCACAATACAGACTTGCATTCGAATATTTTAACATGGGTTTTGACGATCAGATGAACAGCGTTTTGCAGGAAATACCAATGAGATTTACTTTAACCGATTTTCAACGGCAACAATACGAAGATTATTTGAATTATTTTGATTTTCTACAATCGTTACAAGATCAAAACAGGACTGTTTTCCAATTGAATGATGAAGAGCGAATTCAGTTGCTGAACTTCAAAACAACCGCGAAAGATCCTGTTTCGACATACTGCCAGAACATTCTTGAGGCAAACGAAATATTGTTATACAATGAAACTGTTTTAATACCCGATAATACTAAATCCATCGGGACAAGTAAAACAAATAAATCAAGATCCTCTTTTACAGAACATTTTATCAAGGTTTTTCCAAATCCATCCAGCAGTTTTATTATCGTGGAATATCATACGAATGGATTGCTAAAGACAGGAGAACAAGTACAAATTTCAATCATTTCTCTTGACGGAAAACAAATTGCCTCAAAAGTTTCAAATAAATCACAAGAACAATTGATGATTGATACCAGGTACTTTAAGCCAGGGGTATACATAGGCAAATTAAGTATCGGTGCTAAAATCCTTGAATCGACAGAATTTGCAGTAATCCACTGACAAAGGTCAACATAGGTTTTTTTTGGAATCTCCGTTGATATGCGTCATGTTCCTTGAGATCCAATTGAATACAAACTTTCTCACAAGAAAAAATGAATATGATCACAAGATATTTAATAGTCATTTTTACCCTCCTTTTTCAATTTTCATATTCACAGGATTGGGTTAAAACTTTCCCTTCATGGGCTGGTATGTTCCAAAGATATTTAATCGAAAGCCATGACAAAGGATATATTTTTTTAACAGGTTTATATGGAACTGGTACCATTTCTTATTCTATAATTTTAAAAACAGATATTAATGGCAATCTATTATGGCATAAGACCATTGGGGATGGCACGAATAGTTTTATCCCCGGGTCAGTAGAGGAGACCTCGGATCATGGATTGATTTTTTGCGGCATGACCAATAAATACGGAGGTGTGAATCCGGATCCTTACCTGATTAAATTTAATAATTGTGGCGAGATTGAATGGTGCAGCGTCATTCAAACGCCCGGGATTTACGATTATGCAATGAGGGCGAAACAAACACCAAATGGAGGATATATTATGCTTGCAGCCTACTCCGACCCGAATGAATATTACAGGATACAACTCTTTAAATTGACCTCTAATGGTAACTGGGTCTGGAAACATAATTATCCTCCAACAGGTGGAGTTGTGAGTGATGACGGCCTTGACTTAACTCTGTTGAGTGATGGTTTTCTGATTACCGCACTGTGCTATTTCCCGGATCCCGGATCCGGAACTATTGCTTATGAAAGACCGTATTATATTAAAACTGATACATCCGGAAATGATGTTTGGCGGTTAGTTTACGGAAGCGGAAACGGGTACCATGGCCAACCTTGGTTTTACACTTTACCTAGCACAACCGGAAATTTTTATTCTGTAGGTTGGCACAGCAATTATTGCGACACTCCGGCATTAACAAAAGTAACAGCAAATGGAATCGAGTCTTATTTTCAGGATATTTTACCGGGTGCATGTCCTGGTGGTTGTGGATCAATTAATTTTCTGAATGACACTACACTGGTTATTGGCACCCAAGGAACAATTAATGGAAATGTTGTGCGTAAATGGCTAAAATTGGACACCATGGGGTTGACAACGTATTTCAAGGAATTTTCTCCCGGCTATATAGACGGTACAGGATGGACAATCGTTACATCAGATAAAAAAATCGTAGGTCTCTCTGACTACAATGCAAGTATATATCTATACAAGTTAAATTCAAATTTCGATCCCGACAGCATTTACACCTATCCCTACGTGTATGATAGTCTGTGCCCGCATCCGATTGTATCCGATACCATCAATCCGGATTGCGGGTTACTGGTCAATGCTGGCGAAACATACTCAACCCCTGAAGCGACTCAGTTGAGGATATTTCCGAACCCGGCAAGCGAAATGATTAACGTGGAATTTCCAAAATTCCTCATTTTATCATCCGGTTCCGGAAGACATGTTGCCACAACTACTTACAATCATTGGAAATCGATTACACTTGAAGTATATGATCTGAACGGCAGGCGAGTCTTTCTCAAAGAAATTCCCAAAAGCCTTCATGAACTTCAGCTAAATATTTCATTATGGAAACCGGGAATGTTTTATTTCAGACTGGTATATGAAAAACGGACTGTCGCGGGTACGAATCTGATAGTAAATAGATGATGTTAGAAGTAAAGCGTCAAATGAACGTTATATCAACATCTTCCCAAACCCGTCTCGGCAATTTATTATTGTTGACTATAACTCGAAAACCTCGTTAAAGGAAAGCGAACATCTTCTGTTCACAATTTCAACCCTCGAAGGTAAACCTGTCGAATCCAGGGTCACGGCCAGAACACAGGACCAGATGCTATTTGAAACCGTTTCATATAAGCCCGGCATTTTTATTTGTACCATGTTTTTGGAGGAGAAAATGATCGGTTCGGCGAAATTCGCGGTTCAACATTAATTGACGAAAACCTTTACATTATGGGAAGATTCTCCTTTTTATGGATGGTGGTTCTTATCCTCTTATTCCGGTTTTCATATGGACAAGATTGGGTAAAAACCTATCCGGCATGGTCGAATTCCTTTGCAATATGGTTAGTAGAGACAAACGACAAGGGATATATTTTTTTATTAACCCGTTATATCAATGGCTATGCCTTATACGCCTTCATTGTAAAAACAGATATAAATGGAAATCAAATATGGGTCAAAACCATTGGAAATGGAAACAATACTTTTATTAACCGGAACATTGAAAAGACCTTGGATCAAGGTTATATCGTTTGTGGAGCAACCGATAAATATGGAGGTCAAAACCCTGATCCGTACCTAATCAAACTCAACAGTTGCGGCGAATTGGAATGGTGCAGCGTGATTCAAACACCAGGAATTTATGATTACGCCATCCGGGTAAGGCAGACTCCCGGGGGTGATTATGTTTTGCTTGCAGCCTACTCCGATCCGAATGAAGATTACAGGATCCAACTTTTCAAGTTAAATTCAAACGGTGAATGGTTATGGAAGCACAACTATCCTCCAGATAGTTTGATTTCAAACGAAGACGGACAGGATTTAACCATATTGGATGATGGTTATTTGATAACTGCTTCATGCTATTCTCCCGATTCGGGACAGGTGGGAGGCGCTTATGAAAGACCGTATTATATTAAAACTGATACTTCCGGAAATGATGTTTGGCGGTTAGTTTATGGGAGTGGCAACGGGTACCATGGTTTTCCCGGTTATTCGACTTTAAAAAGTTTCACAGGCAATTTTTACAGTGTAGGCTGGCATAGTAATTTTTGTGACACACCTGCGCTGATAAAATGTAAAAGCAATGGAAACGAAGATTATTTCCAGGATCTGATGCCTTCCGCATGCCCGGGTGGAAGCGGTTCGATTAATTTCCTCTATGATACAACGATAGTTGTTTTGGTTGGTGGAACTGTCAATGGAGTAATGAAACTTAAATGGATCAAAACGGATACTTTGGGGATTGAAAAATTTTCGAAGGAATTTCCGTCCGGTTATATGGAAGGTACAGGATGGACAATCGTTACATCAGATAAAAAAATAGTGGGACTATCGGAAGAGAATTTAAACATTTATCTCTATAAATTAAATTCAAACTTCGATCCCGACAGCATTTACACCCATCCATATGTGTATGACAGCCTGTGCCCGTATCCGATTGTATCCGATACCATCAATCCGGATTGCGGTTTACTGGTCAATGCAGGCGAAACATACTCAACCCCTGAAGCGACTCAGTTGAAGATATTTCCGAACCCGGCAAGCGAAATGATTAACGTGGAATTTCCAAAATTCCTCATTTTATCATCCGGTTCCGGAAGACATGTTGCCACAACTACTTACCATCATTGGAAATCGACTACACTGGAAGTATATGATCTGAACGGCAGGCGGGTCTTTCTCAAAGAAATTCCCAAAAGTCTTCATGAACTTGAGATTAATGTTTCATCCTGGAAACCCGGTTTGTTCTACTTCCGGTTGGTATATGACAACAAGACTGTTGCAAGAAAGAATCTTGTCATACACAGATGACATTAAATTTTATATGGGTGAAGATTGCAGGTACCGGCGCCCCCTTCAGGATTGTATCACAAATTGTAATCCGTCACTTTACAAGATTATGATCCCGCAATGCCTGCTCCAGTTCCATCATGGAAATGGGTTTGGAGAGGATCATTTTCCCTCGGTCGAGCAAGAACATGGTGGGAGTCGCGTAAATGTTGTACTCGTCAGCCGACTTGCCGTAAAATCCTTTCAAGTCTGAAACATTGATCCAGCTTAGCTTCTGCTCTTTGATAAACTGCATCCATTCGTTACGGCTGGTATCGATCGATACCGCCATCACCTCAAATCGCCTGGGTTTTTGATAGTCATAAAGCTCCTTCAGCCGGGGAGTCATGGCCACACAATGCGGACAGGTCGTTGCATAGAATACAACCAGCGTATATTCCGAGTCGATCCCCGACAACCGGACCGGTTTCCCTTTCACGTCGGGCACCTCCATATCCGGGGCGATCTTCCCGAGGGCGATCTTCTTGAAAGTGTCCAGCTTTTTCTGCAGGGCCGATTTCCGCTCCTGGTCTTCGCAGGAGGACGGATCCTGGAAATTATCGGCAATGTAAGTGATCACTTCGTCGAAATGATATTTATCAAATCCGCCCACCAGGTAATCGAGCCAGAATTTGTAGATCACCGGGTTCACGGAGGCCGCGCCTAACATAAGGGTCACAGCTTTAATGAATTCGGCCTCTAATTGTTTCTGGGCCATCCGGTTGTTGCTGTATAACGACAGGTAAGCAATGGCTTTATTCACGAAGGCCATGCTCCGCAAAAGGGAAGTATCGGAAAAATCGACCCGGTCGAAATAGTGTTGTTTTAACAACGTGATCCGGTCGTCCTTGTTCAACCCCGCCGGGATGAACGGGGTTTGATACACCTTTGCCACGCGAACGGCAAAGGAATTGGGATATAATCCGGCTAATGAATCAAGATATTGCTGCTGGTTTTTCTGGGTAAGCTCCAGTTCCCGGGCGACGGTGGCATAAAAAGCATCCTTCACCGGATAATAATCGATAACAGGCATTAAAAGTTGCAATTTTGCCTGGTTGATGCGATCCAGCATCGAATAGTCCTGGTTGATCTTATTTTCAACCGACGACAGGAATCGGGTGCTGTCTCCCGGGTTCACGGAAGAGGTGATGAACGATACATCTTCCTGGTTCCAGACGAGATCGACCAGCCTCTCCTTATTCCATTGCACCCGGTACATGCCGGGCAGGCGGTTGCTGACCGTAAACCTGAAATGTCCTGCAGGATCAGTAGTGACCGAATCGATGGCCTTCGACTTCTCCCCATAGATGCTCATCAGGAAAACCCTGTTCCCGCCATACCGCAGAATGGTGCCTTCAATCGTGTTCTGCCCCACCACGATGCCACTAAACGCCAGCAAAAATAAAATCAAATATCCTTTCACGCTGAAAAAAAATTAAATGCAGAAATGCAGAAATGCAGGCAATGCATTGTTTTCATTGTTTGCATTGAATGCATTGTTTGCATTTATTGTCTCCCCGGTACTTTCTTTTCTGGTACCGGCGCACCAAGCACCTCCGTGAGCATGTTCATCAGGTCCTCGCCCCGCAGGTTGCGCGCGATGATCTTCTGATCCTTGTCAAGAAGTACATTGGCAGGAATGGAACTGATGCCATATAATTTTCCGGCCGCGTTGTCCCAGTATTTCAGGTCCGAAACATGGGTCCAGGTAAGCTTATCATCTTTAACCGCTTTGAGCCATTTCTCACGGTTTTTATCAAATGAGCATCCAAGTACATCAAAGCCTTTTCCGCTGAATGCCCTGTAGGCCTTAACCACGTTAGGATTCTCCGCACGACAGGGACCGCACCAGGATGCCCAGAAGTCGACCAGCAGTACCTTGCCCTTCAACGACGAGAGGGTGATGGGCTTGCCGGTACTGTCGTTCATGGTGAAATCGGGTGCGACCTGTCCTACCTCCACGCTTTTCAGGACATCAACCCTCTTTTGCAGTGCCACCACGTATTTTGATTGATTCAGACTTGTATCCAGCACATTCACGATCTCTTCCAGCTCGGGAAGCTCAAATTGCCAGATGTTGTACATCACCAGGTAAGGGGAAACAACCGTTTTATTGTTTGTCTTTACAAAATCCTGGAGTTGCTGCTTTATTTCGGCATCCAGGGCATTGGAAATGGAATCGTTCCGCTTCATGCCCAGTGTGTCCCCTTCCTCCTTCGCCTTTTTCCATTCCTTATATACAACGTCCATCTTCCCGTTTATGATCTCGTTCATTGTAACATATTGCTGGTAAACATCATGCGAGGCCGACCCTTTGACAGTTGATTTATCAAGACTGTCAGGATAGATATGAACGTCGATCTTTGCATTTTCCAGAAAGACCGGTACAACCATCTGTTTTTCCTTCATGGTGATATGCCACATCTCGGGAAGATCAACTTTCCCGGTAAAGGTAAATTGACCCTTATCAAGTTTAACGGAGTCAACACTGTACCAATTATCCAGGTCCCTTTTCTCAAGAAACACCATGCCGCTGTCGACACCGGTGATGTTCCCGGTGATTTTAAACTGATCCCGGCTATTGGTGCAGGATCCAAGTATGGTAATGAGCAACAATATGAATACTGATTTTTTCATGGAATGATCTCCTTTTTGTTTGGTTGGTACAAAAGTACCGCTTTTTGAGAAACAAAATAAAACTCTAATTTTACAATGAAAAACCAAGTTCAACATGCCAGTCCGCTCCTTTTCTGCTTTTCTGCTGATCCTGCTCACCGCCCTGGTTGCAAATGGCCAGCCTGATGCGACCAAACCTGTCTCACCCGTTTATGACCTTTCGAAGGATCCGGTACTCTACACGGTCGGTTATGCCCATCTCGACACAGAATGGCGCTGGGATTATGAAACAACCATCAACGAGTACCTGAAAAACACGCTGGATGACAATTTCAGGCGGTTTGAAAAATACAAACCCTATGTTTTCACTTTCTCAGGCGCCCGCCGTTACAGAATGATGAAGGAATACTATCCTGCAAAATACGACCGGCTGAAAAAATATGTGGCACAGGGACGTTGGTTTGTCGGGGGTTCTTCCGTGGATGAATGCGATGCCAATATCCCCTCCCCTGAGTCGATGATCAGGCAGGTGCTTTACGGGAATGGATTTTTCAGGGCGGAATTTGGCCGGGAAAGCGTCGATTTTCTCCTTCCCGATTGTTTTGGATTCCAGGCACATGTGCCTTCCGTACTGGCTCATGCGGGATTAAAAGGATTTTCGACCCAGAAGCTCTCCTGGGGATCGGCATCGGGCATCCCGTTCAACCTGGGCATTTGGACAGGGCCGGACGGCAATGGTATCGTTGCCGCCCTGAATGCCACAGATTATGGCGGAGCCGTTAAACCCCGGCTCGATACAACGGCATACTGGGTGAACCGGGTCATGGAAAACGGCCGCGAATACGGTGTTTTTGCCGATTACCGCTACTACGGCGTGGGTGACGAAGGCGGGGCTCCGCGGGAAGAGGATGTGAAGAACGCGATCGGCAGCATGAACCGGCCCGATGGTAAAATATCCGTTTATCTCAGTTCATCCGATCAACTGTTCCGCGACCTGACGCCGGAACAGAAAAACCAACTTCCGGCTTACTCCGGCGACCTGCTGCTCACCGAACATTCATCGGGTTCGCTTACATCACAGGCATACATGAAACGGTGGAACCGGAAAAACGAACAACTGGCCCTTGCCACAGAACCCATCGCCGTGATGGCCGACTGGCTGGGCGGGATCAGGTACCCACGGCAATCGCTCAACGAGGCCTGGTGGCTGGTCCTCGGGAGCCAGATGCATGATATATTGCCCGGGACCTCCATCCCGAAAGCCTATGAATATGCCTGGAACGATGAAGTGCTTGCCATGAATATTTTTTCATCCGGACTTGTAAGTTCGGCAGGAGTCGTGATCCGTGCCATGGATACCCGGGGAAAAGGAAAAACGCTGGTGGTTTACAATCCGCTGGCCATTAGCCGGAAAGATGTGGTGGAGGCAGAACTTTTCTACCCTGATGGCGCTCCAAAGGCGGTGAGGGTGATTGATCCGACCGGCAATGAACTGCCGGTGCAGATCCTGTCGGCTTCGAAGGAAAGCATCCGGATCCTTTTTCTTTGTACCGTCCCGCCCCTGGGATTGATATGCTGCGACATTCAGGAAGCCAGGGAGGCAACACCCTGGAAAACAACAGTCACTGCATCTGAAAAAGTTCTTGAAAATGAATTTTTAAAGGTCATCATCAATGGTTCCGGCGACATTTCCGGCATTCTTGATAAAAGGCAGGGCAAGGAAATGCTCTCCGCGCCTGCAAAGCTGGAATTTCAAAAAGAACATCCCGAATACTGGCCGGCATGGAACATGGACTGGAACGACCGGAAACGACCTCCCGTCGATTTTATCAGGGGGCCGGCACTGATCACCGTCCTTGAAAACGGGCCGGTCCGTGCCACCGTCAGGATCGAACGCTATGCCCTGAATTCCGTGTTTACGCAATATATCCAGCTTGTCGCCGGTAAAGAGAACCTGATCGTCCGTAATACGATCAACTGGCAATCGCGCGGTGTGAGCCTCAAGGCGTCGTTCCCGCTCACCGCTTCCAATGGGGTTGCCACTTACAACCTCGGACTGGGAACGACGGAACGGTCAAATAACAACGAAAAAAAATATGAAGTACCTTCACGGGAATGGTTTGACCTTACAGACAAGTCGGGAAATTTTGGCGTGACGGTTTTTGAAGACTGCAAATTCGGATCCGACAAACCCGACGACAAAACCTTACGTCTGACCCTGTTGTACACCCCGACGACCAATTTTTTTCATGATCAGGCCACGCAGGACTGGGGGATCCATGAGATCACCTATGGCATATACCCCCACAAGGGCGACTGGCGCGCCGGGCTGTCTGAATGGCAGGGCCGGAGCCTGAACCAACCGCTGAGGGCCTTCCATGTTTCACAACATCCCGGCTTTTTAGGGAAGAGTTTCTCATTTGCCCGGGTCTCAACGCCAATGGTCGATATCCGGACGATCAAGAAAGCAGAGAACGGTAAAGATGTTGTTGTACGGCTGCAGGAACTTGTCGGGAAGGAACAACAGAACGTGGAGGTCACCATGTACTCGAAGATCCTGAAAGCCTGGGAAATCGACGGCCAGGAGCGCCTTGTGGGCGAAGCGACATTGAAAAACGGCAAACTGCTGACCGATATGAAGAAATATGCCATCCGGAGTTTTGCCATACAACTGGAACCTCCGGTGGAGAAACTCCCGGAAATAGTTTCTTTCGCCCTCCCGCTTACCTACGACCAGGATGTGGTATCCGGTGCAAAAAACAAGGGGAATGGCCGATTCGATCAGCATGGGACGGGACTACCTGCCGAACTATTCCCGGAAACACTGGTGGTAGATGGCGTTCAGTTCAATTTCGGCCCGGATTCCGATGGCAGGAACAACGTGCTTTCCTGTAAAGGGCAAAAGATCTCACTTCCCAAAACCGGGAACTTCAACCGGATGTACATCCTTGCCGCGGCATTGACCGATACCTCCGGAACCTTCAAGGTTGGCGGGACAAAAACCATCCTGCAGATCCAGGCATATCATGGGAACATCGGGCAGTTCGACCATCGTACCTGGGACAAATACGGGCGGGTGACCGGACTGGAAAAAGGGTACATCAAACGTGATGAAGTAGCCTGGTTCGCGACGCATTTATATCGCGACACGCTGACCCTTCCCTATCAATACGGCTACATTTACAAGTACATGCTTGAAGCAGGCCCGGCTAATGAAACGCTGCAACTCCCGGATAATGAAAGCATCAGGATCTTTGCCATCTCCCTGGCCGATAATCCGTTCGACCAGGTGCAACCGGCTCAGCCCCTCTATGATGATTTCACCAACCGTCAGGTTATGACCCTGAATCCCGTAAAACGTTATGCCGATGAAAAAATGGTCGCGACAGCGAAGGTACTCGCTTACAGTAACCGCGACCTGAGCCGTTTGCCTGCCAGGCTGACCATGAAGGATTATGCCGATATTCATCAGCCAAATGGCGTCACGGTCAACTATTATTTCAGCGATGCCGATACCACCCTGACGGGGTCGGTCACCCTGACGGGGTGGATCCGCGACGGCATGAACCTCCCCGCCATCAACGACGGCATGTATGACCTGATGACCGGCGATTCGCTCAACGACAAGTGGTCGGAAAAAGGCGAGGGTCGTATTCTGATGGATCTGCAAAAAGATATTGAACTCGACAGCATGCATATTTTCACCGTGAAGAGCACCCGCCGTGGAGGGCAATCCTTTTCCCTCTGGGGCGCCACCGGTGATAAAATCCCGGAAGTAAAAGGCGACCCCGCGATGAATGGCTGGAGCTTCATGGCCATGGTTCCGCCAGAAGATATCTGGGGCAACAGCAAGGCGCTTTATACCATTATCCCGATGCCCGGGAAATCAAATCAATACCGTTACCTGCTTTGGATCAGCGAAGACACCCCGCACGGCCCATTCTATTTCAGGGAGGTCGATGTGTTTGAAAAGCAGGAATAAGGATTGACAGAATATTACGCAGGCAAAAAGGATGAAGCCTGCCTGGATATGAATCACGCGGCCAGATCAGGCTCCAAACCGGCTGCTGATGCAATATTGCAGATGTGCCGTATACCTCAATTATTTCTCTATGGCGTTACATAATGGTAATCGTAATTTTTAACAATATTGTTATCTATGTCCCTCACTATGATTAACCGGCCAAATGCATCATACTCGTAATAAGTTGGTATCCCGTTGGGGTCGGTGGATGAGGTAAGGCCAACCAAAGGTTTATAGGTATAGGTTGTAACCATCGCGTTTGACAGACCTTCGTAAGACCTGAGATTTGTATTAAAAGTCTTCCAGGCTTCTTTTTGTTGTACTGTTGTCATGTCTCCGATTTGGTTAAGCAGGCTCACCAGACTGTCTGTCGCGGCCTTGACTGCACTATTCAAAACCGAAAAGCTTACATTCTCGGCTTTTATTACCGGATAGGTATCGTTGTAGCCCCATACATAGGCAGTATGCACATCGTTTTCTTTAAAGACCTCCAACGGATTGCCCTTCGTACTGTATTTATCATAGTTTAACCGGGGAGTATACCGTGAATCGTAAACCAAATTATTTTGATCATCTAAATGTATTTGCTGACAATTTACAACCGCATCATCGGTATTTAATGAAAGTTCAATCCCGGGTTTATAAATATTCCCACCCGTCCCTCCCGGGAAGGAATTGTACTCAAATAGATTACCTCCGACAGCTTTATTATCCACCAGTTTTTGAGTTTCTAGGGGAAGACCATTCATGTTTTTTCGCTGCATGTCAAAGATAACGCGGCTTTTTGCCGGCAGATTAATCCCATTCAGACATTCAGTATATTCTGACCCGCATGCGGAAGTATCAGATTCATAATTATCGACACAATTTTGAATACACTGTGGCTTTTGTTCAATGGGAACGGATTGACATCCCTCCCAGCAAGTTTGGAAAGTGTTCCATGCATCTTCCTTGCAATTTATATATGCAGATGTACAACCGGAACTCATAGGAGAGAAATCAATATCTGCAATATATTTATATTTTTCTGAAAAAACTTTACCATCGCTGTTTATTTCTGAATTAGTGGTTATTTGATGGTGTTTCAGAGAGGAAAAATCCTTATTAGTTATTTTTTCAATCACTGTATTCCCGCCATAAGTTTTCTCTTGTGTATTCGACATTTCAATCCATGGGGAAATTGAATATCCATAGGATTTCTTGCATTCTTCAGGGCACTCTATAGCTCCATTAGGATAAGCCAGCGCAACTGAATAAACGATAACGGACTCAAATTGAGGAATTTTTTTATACCATTTATAGTATATTCAAAATTTGTTTTACTTAAAGTATCACCTTCCTGATTAAAAACAGTTTTACAATTAATTAAACCTCTTTTCCAATCGTAATTTGGATTATATGGATTAAAAAAACTATCATAATCATAAAATTCGACGATGTAATTGGATATTATCGGCCGAACATAGATGTATTCATTATTGATTTGGCTATAGTCGTCATGAAATACCCCGAAAGTGGCAGGCTGTAAGTATTGGTATTCGGTATATCCATTACCGGTAACAACTTCTTTAACTTTTGAATAAGTCACATACCCGCCTTTACTAATTCCATTTTTACTATCCCAGAAACTTCTTGTTATTACTACCTCACCAGCCCATGTACGGCAACTGAATTGGGGCAGATCCAATATTTTACCGCTATTGCAGTAATCATATGTTTTTATTATGTTGCCTATGCTAAAGGAGTTATCAGGTGAAAGTATTTGTTTTTTTAAACGAAGACCACCACCCATGAGAGTCTGTCCCATTACAAGGAATTTATGTGGTTCATATACATATCGTATGGCGCCTCCGGTTGGAAATTTTATTTGTTCAAGGATTGAAGCCTTACAAAAGAGAGAATCAACATTTCTGTTGGCTCCTAGATGAACAAGTGTATCTCCAATATATGTACTTCTGGGATAAAAAGAAAATTTTGAAGTATAAAAGGATGAATCATTGATTATCTCATCGGGATATTCATACATCAATGGAATAAGGCTGGTTTCATTACTATTATTATAATAACCCCAAAAATCCTTTTCCGCAGACGCCCGGTGAGGCAGTAAAATAGGGTTATATGAAAAAATATATGGAGGAGAAAGTTGAAAATTACCTGCATTACTATGAACTTCGACAATACTATCCAATTTGAGTCGTTTTGAAAATTGCGCAGCTACATCAATATAACCGGAACCCCATTGAGGTGGGGTACTATGAAAATAAGAATGGTAGAATTTAACTCCTTTTATCAGTTGGTTTTGTTCGTTATAAATGCTTATTAAATCTAAGTCATAATTACCACCATGTTCTACATCCATCCGTGAATAAATGTTGGGCGAAAATAAAACATGACCCCCTGTCCAAATAATTTCTGACACAAGTTTTGCTTTAACATAGGTCGCTGTTGCTGTTTTAATTTTGCAAGGCAGGAAATTACATGGCTTTTGGTCTTTATCCTCATTATTACTTCTGATTAATTGTTCTTCTTCCCGATATGAAAATGTGATTTCTTCTGTTGCTCCTGGTAATGTAATATTATTTAAATGCCAGGTTGAAATGAATGGGGCATGCTGATCACTGTTCCCTTCAGGTGGAATACCTGTTGCCAACGGATCAACAGTTACAGATAAAAACAGAGTAGAAGTATTTCCAAAAAGTTGCTCGTCATGCCATCCCTTAGAGGCAATTGTAGTCTTTTCAAGAATATTGAAACTGTATTTGGTTCCATCTGGTGTTAAAACTATAAACTCAATGATTTCACCATTTTGAGAGCTTCTGGAAAATGTTATCTTCAAATCATTTTCCGGGACAAGACAAAGGGTTCCATTCTCATCGAATATAAATTCTCCGGAATAAGTTCCAAATTGATATTGAAAAATATCAGGTATTCCGTCTAATAAACCTTTTGCAATATATAATGGATATCTATAATCATTAATATATGTTAGTCCAATGTCAAGATAACCAGTTCTTTGATAACGATGGTAAGAGCCCCAGAGATCACAAGCATTAAATTGCCCGATATCAGGGGCAAGATATAAGTCGTCTGGTAGTCCTCTAACCGTTCGGGAAATAAACCCACCGGCATGTAATGACCATCCAAGACCGACCCAGGAGGAAAGTTTATCAACCGTGATGCCTGAAGCATGATAACTCAGTGTTATGGGTAAAGAAATATTTTGTGTAGTAATCTCATATATCGGAATACTGATTTCAGGTAACCCGGTATAGAAATCAACAGGATGATCAAGATACTGTCCTAAAGCAGATACAGTTGGAGATGGCGGAATCACATTAGGATAAACATTTCCAAGATTGATTGGAGGTTCTTGTTGAGCAAAAATGCATAATGAGCTTCCAAACAAAAAAACAATTAGGATAAGAAAAATCACTACTCTTCTGTCGGTTTTATTGTTTGTCGAATAATTCATCTTTTTCATATGGTTAAAATTGGATGCCCAATTTATGGAGAGATGTTCCCATTATATTGATTCATTGTAAAATACCTTTCCGCTCTTTAAACACAAACAATTATTTTGTCTCTTGTCTAATCTTTTAAATGAAAATCAGGTGATATGCAGTTTTGATTTCCAGTTTATTCTTTCTTGAGATGAATGTAGTTTTAATAAGGATAATAGTGCCCTGTCAATTTAACCATATTATCATTATAAGTGAAGTACCATATAGAATATTTGTCGTCAATATCATCCTGACATAAGTATTTATAAATTACTAGATATTTCACAGATTTTTTTCTATTAGTTGAGTGCAATAACCTTCGATCACATAAAGAATCGCATAAAAAAGTGGTTCCCTTATATTCAAATATGCCATAACATCTCGTATAATTATACATATACTTGTTTATTGAACCAATGAATATTTCATCGAAGTCGGAATTTTCTGAACGTTGTACTTGGGATATGGAAAATAAAAAGCCACTGTAGCATTGATTATAATATCGGTATTTTGGCTCATTTCTAATTATTGTATCAAGATATTTGTAAAAAGCAGTATCTATTTCATAAATATCAACTATTTTACTAGTGGTTTGTTTCCCATTTAAATAATTATCACATTTTACTGCAATACGCTTCTCTATAGAAGAATTGCAGCCTATTAACCAAATAATAACATTGAGATATAAAACAAATACCGTGGTTTTCATTTCTGTTTCTTTGGATAATATCTTGTATAAGTATTGTCTTGAGCAGTATATATTCTGCAAATAGCTTTAGGATCAAATGCCCATATTCCTTTCCAATTCACAGCATCACCACCAGAAGCACTATGTGAACCACTTGGATGATTATGGTCATGAAGTCTAATGTTCTGTTTTAACGAGAATGTAATATAGCTGCTCATTTCACCTGAACTTGTAATTTCATCAAGTGAATGGGTAGTCACTAATAGATTTTTGCCTTGATCACCTCCATTAAGGCCAAATTGATATAGTCCCCATTCAACATTTGTGTTTTGGGCAACAAATTTAAATAGGTCCTTACCTGTTTGATCTCCATCAAACTGATAAGTAGTCTGTACAGTTTTTCCAGATTCAGATTTTTGAGTTAATCCCATATCGAGAATTCCTTTCTCAACTTCAATCGTTTTACTTTTATCAAGTGTTCCATCATCTTTTTTTACATACAAATGGTCAGTTTTATCGTCAGTTTTTTGTTCAAGTTTGATATTACCGTCTTTATCTAATGAATAATTGTCAATGTTATCTAATATATCATCAAATGAAAAATCTGCTCTTCCGTCCGGATCTATAAATCTTAATGGATTATTCTTACAATAGTTATAAGGGGACCATTTTCGAGATTGTTCAGCAAGAGGGTCACTACAATGCCACCTCCCTATTTGCGCATCATAAAACCTTGCCCCGTAATCATACCACTCCAACCCATACTCCAACTGCAACTCTTTACCGTTGTACAAATAGTTGTTCGGCAGGTCAGCCCCGGAGGAATAACCCAACGCTTCCAACTGCATACCGAAGGGGTAGTAATGCTGATATTCGGCTGTCTGGGCCAGGCCGGGAACGGCAGGTGCATACGTGGCCCGGGTATTGCCAAGGTGGTCTTTCATAAAATATTCGAACCGGTACGAATCGTTATCAGGCACCAGCCGTCCCTCGCCGGTGAGGATATACCTGAGGTTTTGGTTCAGATCATATACAAAGTTTCCGGAGTAGATCAGGGAACTTTCCAGCCTGGCATCGCCATATTTCACGATTTTGGCTAATTTGTTCCCGGCGCCGTCGTAGATGTAATTGATTTTTTCGTCAGTGCCGAAATCCAACACCTCGGGTTTGTTGAGGTAATTGTACAGGATCGGCGTATTCAATCCTTTGTCAGCGGAAACGGTCATGTTGCCGTTTTGATCATACTGAAAACCCTGTGTCGCGGAGGTTCCCCCGGGATAGTCGACAACCCCGGGAACATCCAAAGTCGGATCAACAATATAACCGATCTGGTTACCGCCGTTGAGATAGGTATAGCTTAACAGGTCAATCGGGCTGTTGCCGGTGCTGTAACGATTCAGTGTTTCAAGGTTCCCGTTTGCGTCATAGGTCAGGTTTTTTTCATCAAACGACCCGTCGTGTGTATAACCATTGTCGGTCAGCTTGTAATATTCGCCATGGGTCAACCGGTTCAGCTCATCGTACCCGTAACCAAAGCCGCTTTTTACCTGGTTAAGGTTCGTGGCCCAATAAACAGAGGAGATGTTGCCGTTATATTGAATCGAGATAGATGAAAAAAGCATGATGTCGTTATAATGTTATGGCATTGAAAATATGCTATTTTCTATTCCGTAGTTACGTCAAGTGGGGGATTAATATTAATAATCCTTAACATTTCTTGCATTTCATAACTTATGTCTCCTTTCCACACATCCATTAACTCTTCTCTAAAGTCCGCTATCCTTAAGCCTTTTAGGGCATATAATAATGTCCCCCCATTTTTATTATAATTACCACTTGTTATTTTACTTATCACTAAAGGCACTGAAGAATGTATTGAAAATGATGAAAACAATAAGGATATTTTATTAAGTACGCGTATATCGTCTGTCTCAATAAAAAGAAGCTTCATTTTATCCAAAACTTGAAGAAACATAGTTCTATCTTGTAACTTTAATTCTTTTAAAAAAACTCGATGGCTTCTATGTCCATATTTTCAATTTTGTTTTTTAAATCTAATAGTTTTGTCATTTCGCTTTTAGTTTTCAAATCAATTCAAAGAACTATTTAACAACTGATTTATTCTTAATATTCAACAATTGCGCCTTTATTTGGAGATAGTTTCATACTATAGAAATCAAATATTGCACAGTTTTCTCCTCGAAATTTTTTTTCTGTAGGTATGCCGTGTTCATCTATGGGCAGCCTTGTATTAAAATGAAACTTTGTAGTATCTAATTTCTGTTCCAGAACTTCTGATTTGTTGATTGTAACATCCCAAAGATATTTTCCTTTCCAACAAATGTATAGTTGGTCACCCAATTGATCAACATTCTGCATATCTAATTTGACATATTCCGATTCAGATAGTTTTCTGGTTTTTCCATTAACAATATAACGAAAACTATCCACATTAAATACAGTTAAACATTGAGTCTTGTCCGGAGAATAAAAATACAACACTTTAGTTTTGTTACATCCACTCAGATATAACATGCAGCAAATAAAAATTATATACCTTTTCATCTTTTATCGTTGCAATGAATTTTGTCCTTCTCTATTTCTTTTTTCAATATCGTTTTTTCTCATACTTGCACCAATGCTGAAACCATACCTTTCAGCCTTTTGAGTAGGTTTACCCTCGGTAGTGAAATGTCCACTCTTTTTAGATTGATAAGCGTAAAGGGTTGGTAAAATACATCTTGCGCGGCCCGTGGGCCCTGACATACCTTTGCGACCAAAACCCATCACATGAACAAGCAGGAACGCAAAGCCCTTTCAGAAGAGATGCATCACCATAT